>MWVV01000305.1_pt1 | contig 18050 bp, 11 predicted proteins | sample 1047281 | NCBI WGS metagenome assembly MWVV01 (sample SAMN06349986, study PRJNA376086) | soil metagenome | isolation source: PT-2 sample Antarctic (ecotone) soil | place: Antarctica | collected 2015-01-13 | reverse complement strand
CCTCGTTCGCCGCCGTCAATCTGGCGCGGGCAATGGCACACGAAGAACACTCAAAATCTGAATTTGGGGCTTTTTCGATGAAAAGCATCAAGCAGCGAATTTTCAATGAACATCTTCTCGAATTATTTATTTCAAAGTTAGATTTAGACTCTACTTTAATAAAAAATCACGAGCAATATGAAAACTTGCGGAATTACGCGGTCATTTCAACGTAATTCTGTCCGAACCATTGTTTAGAACAACTGCGAATTTTTCCGCAAAAATTACTTGTAAAAATGAACTTACCCAAAAAAGCAATTTTAGTTCTTGAAGACGGGCGCGCGTTTCGCGGCGAATCGTTCGGCGCAGACGGCGAGAGTTTCGGCGAGATGGTTTTTAATACTTCAATGTCAGGCTATCAGGAAATTTTGACTGACCCGAGTTACGCCGGACAAATCGTTTGTATGACGTATCCGCTCATCGGAAATTACGGCGTGAACGAGGAAGATAGCGAATCGCGGAGACCTTGGGTTGAAGGTTTTGTCGTGCGCGAAGCGAGCCGCATTGCATCGAATTGGCGTTCGACGGAAACTTTGGATTCGTATTTAAAACGCTACAAAATAGTTGGCATCGAGCGCATTGACACTCGCGCTCTCGTCCGCCACATACGCAGCAAAGGCGCGATGCGAGCCGCAATTTCTTCAATAGATTTGAACGAAAAAAGTCTTTTGGAACGAGTTTTGAATTCGCCCGAAATGCAAAACCGCGAACTTGCCAGCGCAGTTACGACCGACGAATCTTTTGAATACGAATCAAAGGGCGACGAAAAATTTCACGTCGTTTGTTTTGACTTCGGCGTGAAGACAAATTCTTTGCGCGAGTTCGCCGGTTTAAATTGTCGCCTGACGGTTGTTCCAAGCGACACTTCCGCCGAAGCGGTTTTGAAAATGAAGCCGGACGGAATTTTTTTATCAAACGGTCCGGGCGACCCGTCGGCAATGAAAACGGTTGTCGAAGAAATTAAACGATTAGCCGAATCGAACGTGCCGATGTTCGGCATCTGCTTAGGACATCAAGTTTTGGCGCAGAGCTTCGGCGGCGAAACTTATAAATTATTGTTCGGACATCGCGGCGGCAATCAGCCGATAAAAGATTTGGCGAGCGGCAAAATTGAAATTGCCGCGCACAATCACGGTTTTGCGGTTGACGCAAAATCTCTGCCCGCTGAAATTGAAATAACTCACGTTAATCTCAATGACGAAACGGTTGCCGGCATCAAACACAAAACTTTGCCGATTTTCTCCGTCCAATATCACCCCGAATCTGCGCCCGGTCCGCACGATTCCGAATATCTTTTCCAAAGATTCATCGAATTGATGGAAGAAAACCGACAATAACTATCTCACAAAATTAAAAAGGCTAGTATTTTCCTCGTATTTGAAGGGTTTGATTTGAATGTTTGCCGCAAAACAGTAATAATAACCCTTTTTGAAAAACGTCATATTTTATTAACAAAACAGAGAGGGATATAAAACTGTGGAACTTTGGTTAGTTTTTATAATCAGCGGTTTGGCAATCGGTTTTGCGCTTTTCCTAGCACAGAACGTATTAAAGCGCAGCACCGGCACGCCGCAAATGCAAAATATTTCAGACGCGATTAAAGAAGGTGCGGAAGCATTTCTTGCGCGTCAAAACAAAACTATTGCGGGTTTGGCGGTTGCGCTCGCCGCTTTGCTTTTTATTCTTTACGCTTTTCTTCGCCAGCCGAGCGAGGGCGACCCGAAGGAAATTAGCGTTTACGGTTTAGCCGTCTGGACGGTGATTTCGTTCTCGCTCGGCGCGGCATCGTCGGTCATCGCGGGTTATATCGGAATGTGGGTGGCGATTCGCACTAACATTCGCACAGCGACGGCGGCGGTCACGAGTTTGAACGGCGCGTTGCAAACTGCTCTGCGCGGCGGCGCGGTCGCCGGATTTTTCGTCGTAACTCTGAGTTTGCTCGGCATCGCCGTTTTATTTACGCTCGTGCGAAACGTGAGCGGCATCACCGACATCTCAAAAATTCCGATTCTGATTGCCGGTTTCGGTTTCGGCGCATCGTTCGTCGCGCTGTTTGCCCAACTCGGCGGGGGAATTTACACGAAAGCGGCCGACGTTGGCGCAGACCTTGTGGGAAAAGTTGAAGCGGGAATTCCCGAAGACGACCCGCGCAATCCGGCGGTTATCGCGGATTTGGTCGGCGATAACGTCGGCGATTGTGCCGGACGCGGCGCGGATTTGTTCGAGTCTATTTCGGCTGAAAACATCGGCGCGTTAATCTTAGCGGCAGCACTTTTCGCCAGCAATACGCAACTTTTTGGCGCGGAAAATCAAATCAGCGTCATTATGTTTCCGCTCGTCGTGACGGCATTCGGCATCCTTGCTTCGATGGTCGGCGTGATGGTTGTGCGAACTTCAGAGACGACAAAAAATCCAATGAACGCGCTGAACTTCGGCTTTTACGTAACGGCACTGTTTGCGGCAATCGGTTTCGGCATCGCTTGTTACTGGCTGCTTAATCCGGCGGGCGCACCGACCGCCTGGTGGAAATTTTTCATTTGCGGTGTTATCGGTATCGCCACTTCAATCGCGTTTTTGTTTATCACGCAGTATTACACCGAATCAAATTTTCGCCCCGTGCAATCCATCGCCAATTCTTCGTTAACCGGTCCCGCAACCAATGTTATTAGCGGCATCGCCGTCGGTTTGGAATGCGTCGCGCTGCCGGTAATTGCGATTTCCATTGCGATTATTTCCACTTATGCCATCGGCGAAACCACCGGCTTGGCAAACGCCGGACTGTTCGGAACTGCCGTTGCCACAATGGGAATGCTCGGAACTGCCGGATACGTTTTGGCGATGGACAATTTCGGTCCGATTACTGACAACGCGGGCGGCATCGTCGAAATGTCCGACCAGCCGGACGAAGTGCGTAATAAAACCGACCGACTCGATTCGGTCGGCAACACGACAAAGGCTTTGACGAAAGGTTATGCCGTCGGTTCCGCCGCGCTCGCTGCATTTCTGCTGTTCTCGGCGTATATCACGGAAGTCGGTCATTACGGTTTGCGGCTCGACGCGATTAATATGGCGAAACCGGCGGTTTTCGTCGGCGGTCTGATTGGCGCGATGCTCGTATTTTTGTTTGCGTCCTTAGCGATTCGCGCCGTCGGCAAGGCCGCGCAAGTCGTCATCGAAGACGTGCGCGACCAATTCCGCAACGACCCGGGAATTTTAGCAGGAACTTCGCGTCCGAATTACGGGCGCACGGTTGACATCGTGACTAAATCCGCATTGCAGCAGATGATTCTGCCCGGCGTTTTAGCGGTCGGCGTGCCGATTGCCGTCGGCTTGATTTTTCGCTATTTATTTTATTTGCAAGTTCCAGCTGGTTTTAGAATTGAAAATCTGAAAACGCTTCCGCTAGGTTCTCCGATTCTAAGTTTGGCGACCGGCGCGGAAGTGGTTGCGGGAATGCTGATGGTCGGAACTATTGCCGGAATTTTGATGGCTTTATTTCTCAATAATGCGGGCGGTGCGTGGGACAACGCCAAAAAATTCATTGAGTCCGGCGATTTCAAAGACCCGGACGGCATGGTTCACCGCAAAAAATCGGAAGCGCACAAAGCGGCGGTCGTCGGCGATACGGTTGGCGACCCGTTCAAAGACACAGCCGGTCCGAGCCTTCACGTTTTAATCAAACTGCTAGCGACGATTACGCTCGTACTCGCGCCGTTCTTTATCTAAAAGGCAGAAGCCCAAGCGCCAGCAACGGCGCATTTATTGGAGAAAAACCACCGGTAGACACGGATAAGAAGTGAATTTATCCGTGTCTACCGGTGGTTTTTTGATATACGAAACTGAGAAAATTTGCCAGACTCGAAAAATCTTTGCTGACGGAAATTTTTTCGGTTTTCTACTTAAAACCTTCACTGAAACCACCGCGCAAACTTTTCCGTAACTCGTTGCTTTTTCCGATTAAATCGTTTAATTTTAACAATAACTTTTACAATCCGAAATCGAATCTAAAACAAGAAAAATACACGATGTCTAAAACGTCTCTGCCATTCTTGCCGAATCTGAAAATCGTCTTGCTCGGCACATTTCTATTCGCGTCTTTCTTTTCATTAAACGCGCAAACGCCAACGCCGACACCGGAACAACAAATGCCGCGCACGCTGGTCGTTACGCCGTCGCCTACTCCACAATTTGCGCCGTTGCCGCAAACTTCGCCGATACCGCAAGCGTTGCCGAATCCGAATCAAAAAAACAATCCGCTGGCAATTTTTCAATATCGCCAAATCGGACCGTTCCGCGGCGGGCGCGTCAGCACGGTTGCCGGCGTTGCCTCGCAGCCGAATGTTTATTATTTTGGAGCGACGGGCGGCGGCGTTTGGAAAACGACTGATGGCGGCACGAATTGGTTTCCCGTTTCCGACGAATTTTTCCGCACTGGAACGGTCGGCGCAATCGGCATCGCGGAATCCGACCCGAACGTTTTATACGTTGGAATGGGTGAAGAAGCCGTGCGCGGAAATGTTTCCCACGGTGACGGCGTTTATAAATCGAATGACGCGGGAAAAACCTGGAAGTTTGTCGGCTTGGGCGACACCCGCCAAATCGGGCGCGTCCGCGTTCACCCGAAAAATCCAGATATCGTCTACGTCGCTGCGCTCGGACATCTCTGGGCAAACAATCAGGAACGGGGAGTTTTTCGCACGAAAGACGGCGGCAAGACTTGGCAGAAAATTCTTTTCCGCGACGATAAAACCGGCGCGATTGATTTGATTTTAGACCCGTCGAATCCGAACACGATTTACGCCGGATTTTGGCAGATTAAAAGGACGCCCTGGAGTTTGGAAAGTGGCGGTGCGGGCAGTTCAATGTATAAATCGACGGATGGCGGCGATTCCTGGACGGAAATCAAATCGAATAAAGGATTGCCGTCGGGCGTGTGGGGCAAAATCGGCATCACCGTTTCGCCCGTCAACCCAAACAGAATTTGGGCGATAATTGAAGCGAAAGAAGGCGGGCTTTATCGTTCGGACGACGGCGGCGAAAACTGGACGCGCACCTCCGACAGTCCGCAAATTCGTCAGCGACCTTGGTATTACACGCGCGTTTATGCCGATTCGCAAAACGCCGACACGGTTTATGTTTTGAACGTCGGCGTTCACAAATCAAGCGACGGCGGCAAAACTTTTACGACCGTTGGAACGCCGCATTCCGATAATCACGATTTGTGGATTGCGCCCGAAAATAATCAACGAATGATTGAAAGCAACGACGGCGGCGCGAATGTTTCAGTTGACGGCGGCAAAAATTGGACGGAGCAGGACCAGGCAACGGCGCAGTTTTACCGCGTCGCGCTCGACCAGGATTTTCCTTACAATATCTACGGCGCCCAACAGGACAATTCGACCGTGAAAATTCCTTCGCGCACGGCTGATTCTAATATCAACGAAACGCATTGGTATGACGTAGGCGGCGGCGAATCGGGCTGGATTGCGCCGCACCCGGAAAATTCCGACATTATTTTCGCAGGCAGTTATGACGGTCTTCTGACGCGCTACGACCATCGAACGAAGCAACAGCGCGATGTTAACGTTTATCCCGACAACACGATGGGCGCGGGCGCAGAAGCGGCAAAATATCGCTTTCAATGGAATTTCCCGATTTTGTTTTCGCCGCACAAAACCGACGGCAAATTTCCGCTTTACGCGGCGGGAAACATCTTGTTTCGCTCGATGGACGAAGGACAATCCTGGCAAGCAATCAGCCCTGATTTAACGCGCAACGACAAATCAAAACAAGGTACGTCGGGCGGACCCGTCACGCAGGATAACACGAGCATCGAATACTACTGCACGATTTTCACCGTCGCCGAATCACCTGTCACGCAAGGCGTAATCTGGGCTGGCTCTGATGATGGTTTAGTTCACATAACGCGTGACGGCGGGAAAAATTGGGATAATGTCACGCCGAAGGGAATGCCCGAATGGATTCAGATTAACGCGATTGACGCATCGCCGTTTGACGCCGGCACGGCTTACGTTGCCGCGACCGCTTACAAAACCGACGACTACCGACCTTACCTTTTTAAAACAACAGATTACGGCAAGACTTGGAAAAAAATCGTCAACGGAATTGCGAACGACGCTTTCACGCGCGTCGTCCGCGAAGACCCGAATCGTCGCGGATTTTTATATGCCGGAACGGAAACGGGAATGTATTATTCGGCGAACGACGGCAACACTTGGCAATCACTCAGATTGAATTTGCCCGTCGTGCCGATAACCGATTTGGCAATTCACAAACGTGAAGCCGATTTGGTCGTCGCCACGCAGGGACGCTCGTTTTACGTTTTGGACAATCTGCCGCTGCTTTATCAAATGGCGGATATGCAGCGAGCCGATGCTTTTTTGTTCAAACCCGAAGACGCTTATCGAACGCCCGGCGGTGGCGGATTTAACTTTACCGCGACAGCCGCTTTCGGTGCTAATCCGCCGAACGGCGCGGTCGTGCATTATTATCTGAAATCAAAACCAAAGGAAATCACGCTTGAATTTCTTGATTCGTCCGGAGAACTTGTTCGCAAATTCACGGGTAAGCCGCCGGTTGAAGGCGCACCGATAGCGCCGACAGCGCCGCCGCAATCGCCGTTTGGCGGAGGCGCGGGTGAACCGCCATTGCCGATTGAAGTTGGTTTAAATCGTTTCGTCTGGAATTATCGTCTGCCGAACGCGACTACGCTGCCCGGATTGATCCTCTGGGGCGGAAGCCTTGCGGGACCAAAGGTCGTGCCGGGAAATTATCAAGTTCGTTTCTCGGTTGACGGCAAAGTCGTTTCAACTGAAAATTTTATGGTTAAAGCCGACCCGCGACTTGCAACGGCGCCAGCCGATTTTCAAAAGCAATTCGATTTCCTCTCAAACACGCGCGACAAATTGACCGCTACGCACGAAGCGGTTTTAGAAATCCGCGATGTTCGCAAACAGTTTGAAGATTTGTCCGCCCGGATGAAGCCGGAGCAGAAAGATTTGAAAGATAAAGCCGCCGACATCGTAAGAAAATTAACGGCGGTCGAAGAAGAATTGATGCAGACGAAAATCAAATCATCGCAGGATGCTTTGAATTATCCGATTAAATTAAATAACAAACTTGCAGCTTTGGCTTCGTCGGTTGACAGCGCGGATTACGCGCCGACAGCGCAAAGTTACGAAGTTTATAACGATTTGACCGGAAGGATTGACGCGCAACTGGCGATTTTAGCCAGAATCAAAACGGAAGACATTACCGCTTTTAATCGACTGTTTGCCGAGAAGAATTTGCCAGTGATTGTTACGAAAAGCAAGTAATTGATTGGGAGCGCAGGCATCCTGCCTGCAATGAGCGTCGTTTCGACGCGAAAGTTTCCGTTGCCGATTAGTGCGATTATTTTCAACGAAAGTTTTCGCGCGTTCGCGCTCATTGCAGGCAGGATGCCCGCGCTCCCAGCCAAAACGCGTCTTGCTTTAATAGATTGAAATGAAAAAATTATGAAAAACAAAAATATCTTCGTCGCGCTTTTAATCGCGCTCGCTTTAATTGTCGGCGCACAGGCGCAGGACTCCAAAAAGCTGACGCTCGATTTGTTTCTTGATTGGGAATATGCACTCAATCCGCAAATCTCGCCCGACGGTTCGCAAATCATTTACACCAGACGCTGGACTGATAAAGTCAATGATAAATACGAAAACGACGTCTGGATTATGAACGCCGACGGCACGCGCAACCGTTTTCTTTTGAAGGGAGCATCGCCGGCGTGGTCGCCTGACGGAAAGCGCGTCGCTTATGTCGCGCCCGGTCAGCCAACGGGAACACAGATTTTCGTCAAATGGCTGGACGCGGCGGACGCCGGAACGCAAGTTACCAGATTCGAACGCGCTCCGACAAATCTGCAATGGTCGCCCGACGGAAAATCTATCGCCTTTAATATGCTCGTGCCGGCAAAGGCTAATTTAAAAGTCAATGTTCCTAATAAACCGGAAGGCGCGAAATGGATTGAGCCGCCGCGCGTTGTTGACCGCTTAAATTATCGCTCGGACGCTTCCGGTTATCGTCCCGAAGGCTTTATGCACATCTTCGTGGTCGGCGATACGGGTTCCACGCCGCGTCAATTAACCGACGGCGATTACAACCACGATGCGCCCGAATGGATGCCCGATTCAAACACGATTATTTTCAGCGCAACTCGCAAACCCGATGCCGAATATGTTCGCTTCGGTTCGGAAATTTATTCGCTCAACATTAAATCGAATCAAATAAAACCTCTGACCGACCGCGACGGAACTGACAGCGAGCCGACCGTTTCGCCCGACGGAAAACTGATTGCGTATGTCGGTTCCGACCGCAACGACGACACTTACAACATCCAAAAACTTTATGTGATGAACAGCGACGGGCTGAATAAGCGCGTCTTGTCGGAAAATTTTGACCGTTCGCCGTTCGGTTTAATGTGGAGCGAAACAGGAGACGGCGTTTATTTTGCCACCGAAGATAAGGGAACGAACAATCTTTATTTCGTCCCGACCAAAGGCGGCGCGCCGCGTCAAATCACGACGGGCAATCATCAATTTTTGCCGTCGAGTATGAGTAGAAACGGCACGGTCGCCGGAGTTTTGTCGGACACTACGCAGACGGGCGACATCGCTTCGGTCAACGTCAAAGGGAACAAACCCGCCCCGCGCAAATTAACCGATGTCAACGGCGATTTGATGGAAAATCGAAGGCTTGGCGCGGTCGAAGAAATCTGGTATGACTCGGTTGGCGGAATGAAAGTTCAAGGCTGGATTGTCAAACCGCCCGATTTTAATCCGTCGAAAAAATATCCGCTGATTTTATATATTCACGGCGGACCGCACGCGATGTATGGAATCGGTTTTAATTTCGAATTTCAAAATCACGCGGCGGAAAATTACGTCGTGCTTTACACAAATCCGCGCGGCTCTTCCGGTTACGGCAAACAGTTCGGCAACGCTATCAACAATAATTATCCGGGCGAAGATTACGAGGATTTAATGCGCGGCGTGGACGAAACGATTAAGCGCGGCTATATTGAGGAGAAAAATCTATTCGTTACCGGCGGCTCCGGCGGCGGCGTTTTGACAGCTTGGATTGTCGGACACACCGACCGTTTTGCGGCGGCGGTTTCGATGAAACCGGTCATCAATTGGTATTCGTTCGTCGGCACGACCGACGGCGCGGATTGGTATTATAATTTCAAAAAACTGCCGTGGGAAGACTCCAGCGAACATATCAGACGTTCGCCGATAACTTACGTCGGCAACGTCAAAACGCCGACGATGCTTCTTACCGGCGATTTGGATTTGCGAACGCCGATGGAGCAAACCGAACAGTTTTACCGGGCGTTGAAGCTGCGGAAAGTTCCGACGGCGATGGTTCGTCTGAACGACGAATATCACGGCTTTAACGCGCTCGGGCTTCGTCATCCGTCAAACCGGCTCTACCAAATTCAATATCTGCGGGCGTGGTTTGAGAAATTTAAACGATAAATAAGTGAAGGAGAAATCGAAAATGAAAAACTTAATTGCTATTAAAAATTTAATTGTTTTGGTGTTGTTCATTTTATCTTTTGCGTTCGCGTCAAACGCACAAAATGCTTGGACACCGGAAATGCAGGTGAAAATGAAAGCCGTCGGTGCGCCGCAAGTCTCGCCGGACGGCAAGCGCGTCGCTTACACAATTAGCGAAGCTGTGATGACCGCCGACAAATCAGAGTTTGTAACACAGATTTATTTGGCGAACACCGACGGCACAAGCGCGTTTCAAATCACATACGGCGAGAAATCTTCGACGAATCCGAAATGGTCGCCCGACGGCAACTGGCTGGCTTTCACGTCGAACCGCAAAGACAACAAAAATAATCTTTATCTGCTGCGCTTAAACGGCGGCGAAGCCGAACCGCTAACAGATGTTAAAACCGGTGTTTCAAATTTCGACTGGTCGCCGGACGGTCACTCGATTGCTTACACGATAACCGATAAGAAAACCGAAGATGAAGAGAAAAACGACAAAAGTAAAAATGATTTCAGGTGGGTTGACGAAAATCAAAAAATGTCACGGCTTTACGTTGTTTCGGTGATGAAAGACACGAACGGCAACCGCGAACCGCGGCAGTTGACGACGGAAAATTATAATGTCGGCGGCGATTTTGATTGGTCGCCTGATGGACGCTCTATTGTTTTCAGTCATTCGCGCTCGCCGGTCGCCAACGATTGGACGACTTCTGATGTTTCGATCGTTGAAGTTTCAAGCGGAAAAGTTACGCCTTTCGTCAAAACCGCCGCCGCCGAAAACAGCCCGCGCTTTTCGCCCGACGGAAAATCAATCGCCGTCACGGTCAGCGACATTCCGGCGCGTTGGGCGACCAATAACTTGATACATATTTTTCCCGCAAGCGGCGGCGCACCGAAAGTTCTCGCAACGTCCTTCGATGGTCAACCAAGTGTTGCGGGCTGGTCTCCGGACGGAAAACGCATTTATTTCACCGAAGCGAAAGGAACGGGAACGCGCATTTATACGGTTGATGTCGCGGCAAATAAAATTATCAATGTCAATGAAACCGATGAAGTTTTGACCGCCGTTAGCCTGAATCGAACAGGAATGATGCTCGGTTTCATCAAACAAAATCCCGAAACGCCGCCCGAAGCGTATGTTTCGAAAGTTGATAAATTCGCGCCCGTCCAAATCAGCCGCGCCAACAGCGACGTGCCGAAAATGCCAATCGGCAAAACCGAAGTTATCCGTTGGAAAAGCAAAGACGGCAAGGAAATCGAAGGTCTTTTAACTTATCCGGTACGCTATCACGCCGGACAAAAAGTTCCGTTCATTCTTAATATTCACGGTGGACCGACTGGAGTTTTCCAACAAACTTTCATTGGCGGACGCGGCGTTTACCCGATTGCAACTTTCGCCGCTCGCGGTTACGCGATTTTGCGTCCGAATCCGCGTGGTTCTTCCGGTTACGGAAAAGATTTTCGATATGCCAACGAGAAAGATTGGGGCGGCGCAGATTATCAGGATTTGATGAGCGGTGTTGATAAAGTTATCGAAATGGGCGTTGCCGACCCGAATCGTCTGGGCGTGATGGGCTGGAGCTACGGCGGTTTTATGACTTCGTGGATTGTAACGCAAACAGGACGCTTCAAAGCCGCGTCCGCCGGCGCGCCGGTGACAAACTTGATGAGTTTTAACGGCACGGCTGATATTCCGTCGTTCGTTCCCGATTATTTCGGCGGGCAGGCGTGGGAAAATATTGAAATTTATCAAAAACATTCGCCGATGTTCAACGTCAAAGGCGTAACTACTCCGACGCTAATTCAGCACGGCGATGCCGACGTGCGCGTTCCGATATCGCAAGGCTATGAATTTTACAACGCCTTAAAAGCGCAGGGCGTTCCCGTGCGAATGATTGTTCTGCCGCGCCAGCCGCACGGTCCGAACGAGCCGAAAATGCAGATTGCCGCGATGCAGGCAAATCTCGATTGGTTCGAGAAATATCTCGGCATGAGTTCGGCGCGGAAATAATGGGAAGAAAATTAGCCACGAATAACACGAATAACACGAAAATGAATAAAATTTAATTCGTGTTACTCGTGGCTAATTTAATTTTTTTGTGATGGAATTTTCTTATGAAAACAATCAAAGTCAAATCAAACAGGCGCGAAGAACTAATTGAAATCACCTCCGAAGTTGAAAACTTCCTGCGCGAATCTGAAACAAAAGAAGGCGTGTGCGTTCTGTTCACGCAGCACACGACTTGCGGTTTGACGATAAACGAAAACGCTGACCCGGATGTGAAAAGCGATATGCTACTTTTTTTGAAAAAAACGATTCCGCAGTTTTACGATGGCTTCCGGCACTTTGAACATAACTCCGACGCCCACATCAAATCTTCTCTCGTCGGCACAAGCGTTACCGTTCCGTTTGAAAACGGCAAACTGCTTTTGGGTCGTTGGCAGGGAATTTACCTGTGCGAATTTGACGGCGCACGCGAGAGAAAAGTTTTGATGATTTTAAGGTGATTTCATTGTAGAAGCACATAAAAGAAAAAGAGTTTTAGCCGCAAATTATGCAATAACACGAATTAAGAAAATTAATGAAAATTATTGTTATCGGCAGCGATTCCGCGGCAATCACGCCACAGACGACTGCCTGGCTCATACAAATTAATTATAACAGTTGTCAGCATTTTAGCGATCACAGGCAACTCTGCAGGATAGAAGGTTTATTTTCCAATCGAATAATTTTTGCTTTTTATGCAAAAAGGAGGAAACTTTTCGGGAACGACGCCGATAATATAAACATAACTTAAATAAAGGAGAATTTTGAAAATGGGATTAGAAGCCGTTAACAATCAACCGGTCAGCCGAGTTTCCGAAAATAACAATGCCCCGGAACCCGCTCTAACGCCAAAAGCGGAAGTTACGGGACAAACCGAATCAGATGCCGGAAAAGCCAGCAAAGTCGGCGAATTACAAAATCAAGCCAGTCAACTAAAATTCAACATAGTAAATCGTCCCATAGACCCACCTCCGCCCAAAGATTTTAGCAAAGAAGCGACCGTAACCAAGGTTGGCAATCAAATCGTGATTGATGCCGGAGTGGGCGACGATAAAATCGCAATCACGCAAAACGCCAAAACTGGTGAAGTCACGGTCAACGTGAACGGCGCGAGCAAGACGTTTTCCAAAGCCGAGAGCGAAAATCTCGTTGTCAAAGCCGGCGACGGCAACGACACAATTAATGTCGGCAAAGGCGTTACGGTCAAATTGCGACTCGAAGGCGAAAAAGGTAATGATACGATCGCAGTTGATAAAGACGTCATAGCCAGACAGTTTATTTCGGGAGGCGATGGCGGCGATACGCTGACCGGCGGCGCAGGCGCTGACAAAATTGAAGCGGGCGCGGGCGACGATACGGTTGACGGCGGTTTGGGCGACGATTACATCAACGGCTCGAAAGGCAAAGACACGCTCAAAGGCGGAATCGGGAATGATGTGATTTACGGCGGCGACGACAACGATTCAATTGACGGCGGCGACGGCAACGATTATCTCGAAGGCAGTAAAGGCAACGACACAATCGCAGGCGGCAAAGGAACTGATGTACTTTCGGGTGGAATCGGTGACGATACTTTACGCGGCGGTGACGGCGACGATGTGCTTTACGCCGGACAAGGCAAAGACCAGCTTTTCGGCGACAAAGGTAACAACACAATTTACAGTCAGAAAGACGATCAGATTGAGCCGGGCAGAAGCGATGCCGAACAAGACAAAAAAGGCATTAACAATAAAGTCGTCACGGTTGAACTTAAAGGCAATCCGGCCGGTACAGGCGTTGTCATAAACGGCTCGGACGAATTTAAAGAACGAGTCGAAGCCGATTTAGAAATGCTGCGCTCGTCGCCTAAAGGACGAGCGATGTTGCAATCGTTTGACGACGCGAACGCCGCGACAACCCAAAAAGACTCGAGCGGTAAAGTTATCAAAAAAGGCGTAACCGTAACGATTACGGAAGAAACAAATCCGCTCAACATGCGTGCGACATTTGACACGCCGGGTGTTGATCCGACGCTGCAACCTGCTTACGACGCGAAAGGCAATGTCACTGGCTATACCAAAGGCACGCCGGGCAGCTCGACTATTTATTACAGCCCGGATATTATGCTCAAAGTGAAAGGCGCGGATAATTCGGTGGTTGATTTTCTGCCGTCCGTTTCGCTGTTCCACGAAATGGCGCACGCTTATGATTTCACGCACGGAACATTGCGCGGCGATGTTTATGCTGGCAAGGACGCAATTGACGCCAATGTTAGTGAAGCGGAAAGAGTGGCAACCGGGCTGGAAATGGATCACGATGCCAACCCGAAAACCGATGAAAAGCTCGACAGCGTCAATCACTCGAACGATCTGACGGAAAACGCTTTGCGCGCGGAAATGAACCGAGATAAACGTGAGCATTATGGTTTCAAACAGCCGTTTCAAATAATCAGAGACTGATTGGTCTTTTCGCTGGTTTAATTGCATCAAAAGGTTTTTGACGGCAATATAATTAGCAAGAGCTTAAACGACGGATTAGGTAATTTTATGAAAATTGGTTTAGTTTTTCTGCTCTTAATAACTTCTCTCGTCTCGGATTGTCGAAAACAATCGCGCGCCGAGCTGAAGCAAGAGAACAGCAACCGAGTAGCGGAAATGCAAGAAGTTTATTCAACGAAAAGACAATTTGGCGATTTAGAAGTTTTTTTTAAAGCTAAAATTATTCCAAAAGGGGTGCGCGACGGCATCAATTACGCGAACGATAACGTTTACATTGATTACGAAATCAAAAATTCCGGCGGCCGCAGTTTTGTAGTTTTTAATCGCGGACATCTCGGTTTTGACGAAACGAGCAATGCGGTTTACGTCGAACCGCAACCAGACGGCAGCGTAGAAATAAGTCAAAAAGCGTTTGTCGAACCAAAAAATAAACGCTGTCCGCTGCGGCTAATTCCAATCGTCCCGCGTGGTTCCCTGCTCAAAGCCAAACAAACAATCGCCGAGCAATTGAATTTTGAGTTGCCATTAAAATTAAGAACTCCTTATGCCGATTGCTCACCGCAGCTGGAGATGCCTACAACGGTAACTCAAACAAAATTTTGTCTTGGGGTTGCCGAGATTGATGTGAAACAAGTGCAGCTTGACGCCGATGGTTTAGTGCAAAGTTCGAGCCTTTTCAGCAAACAAAATTTATTATGCACCGACGTGATTAAATTGAAGTAACTCTAAATTTAGCTTATGGTAAATTGAGAAAATTCTTGATTGGTTATGTCGTTTCCCCGCTTGTGTTAACTTGTGTAATTCGTGGCTAATTTCTTTTACGCGGGAAAACCAAAATCGCGTCGCTCACTTTCCTTTCGCCCTCTTTGTCGGAAGGATTGTTGACGACTTTGCCGCCCGCGAACATCGTCGTTGAACCGCCGCCGTCAAGATTCATCGCGTCGGTCGCGCCGAATTCGAGAAGTATTTCCGCCAAATTCTGCAAGCCGATGCCGCCGCTTTCCTCGCTTCTCCCGTCAACCGTTACCATCAGAAACTTGCCGTCCTTTAATTTCGCCACCGCCGTACGCGGGTGTTTGGTTTCGACAAATGCCTTGCTCGATTTTTCCTGCTGCCAGGTAATTTCGGTTTTGCCGTTTCGGATTAACTGCGGAACGCCGTTGGTAATGTCTTCAGCAGTCGAATATGTAATTGATGTTCGGCGACTTTCAGTATTAGGGAAACTTTCTTTCGCCTCAAATTTTACTACGGTGCGGAATCTGATTTTTCTGCCAACTTTTACAAACGGCAGAATTTGTTCGCGCATCTTTCCGCTTGCCGAAATAATAAAGCCGTCTTTGGGAATCGGGCTGTCGCCCTTAGCGTCGTTTATTTCGACAATTTTTCCGTTGCGAACGACGATTTCCAAGCCACTGTTTTCGGTTAAAGTCGTCGGGCGAAAATAAGAAGTAAATTTAATCAATTCATCTGCCTTGCGCTGCCGATTGATTCCGGAAAAGTAAAAATCTTTTTTCTTAATGATAAGGAGGTCGTTAATATTCAAATGAGCAAAATTGACTTCGGTTTGCTTTGGTTTATTGGAAATAAAAAGCGCGATTCTGTTATTGACACTCTCGCTTAAAAGTCGCCCATCAATCTGCAAAACACCCGCCGCGTCGCCCGCGAAAATGCTTTTATCCAATCTGAAAAATCCCGCGTTGATCGCCGCAATCGCGCCGTGTCGCATAGCAATTGAAGATGTCGTCTCCGTCCCGATTGCCGCGTCCATCGCGTGAACGACATCGAGCCGGACTTTGGTTAAATCAAGCCGCAGAAGATTCATTTTCACCGGCAGATTATTAATCTCGCGTGTCATCTCGGCGTATTCTATGCCATCCTGAATCGTTTTAAATTCCTGTGCGGAAATTGAAAAACAGAAGAAAATTAACCAAAGATGACCATAGATAAAAACGGATAGTTTTTTCATAAATTTTGCTTTGCATTCTTTACGCCTTTCGGGTGAAACTTTATTATAAACTATGAAGCAAATCAGTGAGCGCGTCCAACTTCTCAATGACAAATCGGCTAATAATGACGGTGAATACATTTTGTATTGGATGCAAATGTTCAAACGCACAACGCATAATCACGCGCTCAAATTTGCGATTGAGCAGGCAAATGAACGCCGTCTGCCGCTCATCGTTTACGAAGGTTTGAAGTTTTATTATCCTTGGGCAAGCGACCGTTTTCACACATATATTCTGGAAGGCGTTGAAGAAAAACGCCGGGAGTTTAAAAAACTCGGCATCAAGTACGTTTTTTATTTGCAGAAAAACGATGAATCTCCGAAACAAACCGTCGCCAAAATCGCTAAAGATGCGGCGTTGATTGTGACCGATGATTTTCCGTGCTTTATCATTCCCGATCACAATAAAGCGATGGTCAGACGGGCGGAAATTCCGGTTTACGCGGTTGACTCAAACGGCGTGATTCCTATGTCGCGTTTTGAAAAAGAAGAATTTGCCGCCAGAACGATTCGCCCGAAAATCAAAAAACTACTGCCCGATTATTTTGTAAAATTCAAAGAAGAAAAAATTATAATTAAATTTTTCCCGCGGCAGAGCCGCGAGGAATTGAATCGGAAAATCTTTTTTCCTTATTTTCGTGGCAGAGCCACGAGGAATTAAACCTATAAGGAACGATTAAAGCCGGAAACTTAAAAGTTGATTGTCCTGACACGGAAGTTAATGCGAAAAACATCGCCGATTTAGTCGGGCAGTGCGCAATTGACCATTCGGTAAAGGCTTCGGAAATTTATCACGGCGGAACGGCGAACGGCAGAAAAAGATTGAAAAACTTTGTCGAAAAAATTTTGCCTGATTACGAAACTTCGCGCAATAAACCCGACGTTGACGGCTCATCGCGTCTTTCGTCATATCTTCATTTCGGTTTTCTGTCGCCGCTCGAAATCGCGTTTGCCGTGCGCGAAGCAGACGCGCCGAAAGCCGCGAAAGAAGCGTATCTCGAAGAATTGATTGTCCGCCGCGAGCTTTCGTATAATCTCACGCGCCACAATCCAAAAAAATACGACTCAATCGAAGCATTGCCCGATTGGGTGCAGAAAACGATGCGCGAACATATTGACGACGAACGACCGGAAATCTTTTCGCTCGAAGAATTGGAATTCGGCAAAACTTACGATGAACTCTGGAACGCTTCGCAGCGCGAGATGGTTTTGACCGGCGAGATGCACAATTACGTGCGAATGCTCTGGGGAAAATTGGTGATTCAATGGACGCGCAACTACGAGGAAGCGTTTGCAATTCTTGAACATCTCAACAATAAATACTGTCTCGACGGCAGAAATCCCAATTCTTACGCCGGAATTCTCTGGTGTTTCGGCAAGTACGACCGACCTTGGATGGAACGCCCAATTTTCGGCAAAATGCGTTATATGACGACCGCCAGCACCGGCAAAAAATTTGACTCGAAAAAATATATCGAATGGACGAAGACACTAAAGGAAAATCCGCGTTTGCCTGAAACGATTAAGAATAATTAAGCCGCTATGCGCTTTCAGTGCATAGCGGCTTAAACCCTAAATTCTATTTTGCAATCAAAGATTTACTCTATTAGGACTCTCGCTTATCTAAAATCACAGGAAGCGGTGAATAACTATATACACAAAAAAGCGCACCAACTCAAAAAACAAAATAATAAAATGTCTTGTTCAAAAATAAATACGCCTTGCAAGGCGAGGCGTTAGTATCGGGAGAAGACTACCACCAAACAAGATTTGGAAGTGGTCTTCTCCCGGAGAATAATAGACATTATTGGAAATAATATATTTCTTCAAAGTTCGTTAAATCAATTGTTTGAAGTGGCTGGCGGAAGGTTACTCGCAAATTGTGTAACCCACACGCGATTTCCATCACCACATCTGAAATCTTC
>MWVV01000304.1_pt1 | contig 18060 bp, 18 predicted proteins | sample 1047281 | NCBI WGS metagenome assembly MWVV01 (sample SAMN06349986, study PRJNA376086) | soil metagenome | isolation source: PT-2 sample Antarctic (ecotone) soil | place: Antarctica | collected 2015-01-13 | reverse complement strand
CGGAGGGTTGAAGTGATGGGATTTAACCCGGGCAAACTCGTTAAAACTCCGCAGGGCGTCGAGGTAATAAAAGGCGCTGTAATACGAAAACAGTAAATTTATTTCGCAGTTACGAATTGTTTTATTTGGCAATAATATACTTGGCAATAATATACTTTACTCACCTAATTCATCGCCTTGAACTTGTTTAAGAAAATATCTCGCGCCGGGGTCGCGGTCTTTTAATTTTGGGTTTCTCTTTATTTCCAAAATACCTAGTTCACATAATTGTTTTAACAGTTTGTCAGCTTGATACCAGGTATTTTTGATTAACCGCATAGTTTGGCTTACACTAATTTTTTCGTGTTCGGCAATAAAATTGATAACCCGTTTTTGATGTTGGTTTAATATATTCGAGAATACTGCGCCAACTATTGCGGTAGCATCTTTATCAATCCAAACTTTTCGATGTTTTATGTCGTTTTGAAGTGTAACTCTAACTAATCCCGTACTTACTTCTTTTTGTTCAAACTTTGGACTTGGTAGTTTTAATTGTTTCATCGCCTCTCGAATACGTCTTGTTCCTTCGTGAGCGCATTTTACGAAGTCCAAATAATACATCGCGTTCATTAAGTGTGGATTTCGCGGGCAATGCATATCGTAGATGTTTTCTGGCGTAACTAAAGGTGGAAAACCGCCCGGACTTTCCACGACAAAACGGTCGTCAAATAGTTTAATGAATATAGGCATTGTCTTTTGTGTATAAGAACGATGAACACAAGCATTTACAATCGTTTCATACCAAGCAGACTTAGGATATTCAGGCATAGTATAAAAAATTCCGTCTGCGCCTAATTTGCTGAAATCTCTTATTTGCGCATCTAAAACCTTTTCAGTTTCTACAATCAAACGTGGAATAGAGCCTTCATCAATCCAAATATCTTTTACTACATTCCATTTTTCCCCTGTTCCCTCTGTTTCGCCATCAAACCGTAAAAATCGTATCTTGCAACCCGGAAATGTGTCTTTAGGGTCTTTTGCAAATAATAAGGCGCAGGCATTATTTGGCATAAATTTATTGCCTTCAATCTTTCCTAAATGGCTAATTTGAAGAATGTCTTGAATTGAAGTTGTTTCGGTTAAGTTTTTATTGGCAATGTATTTATGGACATACTTTTGTATTAAGTCCATATTAAAATCATCAGGAAAAAGTAATCGGCTAGGTTCTTTTTCAAAATCAATAAAACCTTTGTCAATTTCAATTTCCCTAATTTGGTATTCGTCTAATTTGCGCTTATCGCTACCGATTCTTACAAAAGCATTATTTGAAGTTGTTCTTACGACACGACCTCTTTCACGATAATAAACACGAATTAGTAAAATGAAATCGCTTTGCTTATTAGGCAATCGAACAGAAACGCGCTTATGAATGTATTTCGCTTCGGGCGCAAATGTTTCGCCTGCTTGCTCTAATTTATTGATATGCTCTTGTGAAATCTTTAGACAACCCGTAGTCGTATTATCATTTTCAATTCCAATAATAATAAGCCCGCCGTCAGGCGCGGTATTAGCCCACATTGAAAAGTAATCGCCAAGTTCTCTTGCGTGAATACCAACGGATTTCTTTTCCACTCGCCTGTCTTCTTTTAATTCTTCAAGTAGAGTTTGGTTTGCAGAATCATAAATTTCATCAACTGACATTAACGGAATGGGTGTTTCCGGGGGAAATAAGGACGGCTGCATTTGCGTTACTGTTTTGTCGTAACTGGAAAGTATGGATTTATTCACGATTTCTCACGATTTCTCACGATTTCTTTGCACATTTCTCACGGTTTTTCCAATAAACCTTTGTTGCGCTTTAATTTAACCAAGCCTGAGTTTTTCACGGTTTTCTCACGAACATCTTCTTTTTTTGGTTGTAACTAAGCGTTTAGCTAATGCTTCGAAGGCTAAATACTCATCACTTTTAACCTTCGAAGCATCTTCCTTGTTTTTCATTTCTTCTTACCTCGCTTTTGCCGTTTGAACGGTTCTTGCTCATCAGAAACTGGAAAGACAGTTTGTTAATTGTTCATAGGTTAATCTTTTTCCGACGATATTTCCAACCGCTTTCAAAAATCTATCTTTATCATTTCCTCTACGCTCATTGAAGCGAAACATTTGCTCATCTAAATACTTTGACAGATGAAAAGGTTCAACTGAAACGTAAGTTCCTTTGATTGTTCTTTTCAGTAATGCCCAAAAGTTTTCAATGCCGTTTGTGTGAACATTCCCGCGAACATATTCGATTGAATGGTTAATAACTTCGTGAACAAATTGTTCATCTAATCCGCGATATGAACGCCACTCATCAGTGAAAAGATTCGCGCCCGTTTCGACGTTATTTTTGATTTCATTGTGAAGCGTTTCGCGGTCAACTTTTGCGATAACTTTAGCGCGGATTTTGCCCTTGCGTTCAAGCATACCCATAACGGCGGTTTTGCCGACCGAGCCGCGACCTTGAATGATTGCTTCTCGTTTTGCCTTATGCATATTCTTGGCTTTCCCGCCGATGAAAGTTTCGTCGCATTCGACTTCACCTGAAAGTTTTACGATTGAGCCTGTTTGCAACATAAAACGGATTCTGTGAAGCATAAACCAAGCGGTTTTTTGAGTAACGCCGATTGAGCGGTGAATCTCATAAGATGAAACGCCGTTCTTTGCATTGGCAATTAACCAAATAGCGCAAATCCATTTGTCCAAGCCGACATTTGAGTCTTCAAAAATTGTGCCGACTTTGATTGAAAACTGTTTTTTACAGGCTTTGCATTTCCAGACGTTTCGAGTTGAAAGAAAAGAAGTTTTATCGCTTTCGCATCGCGGACAAACTGCGATACCATTTTCCCAACGCAAGTTTGCAAAAAAGTTTATGCAAATGGTTTCATCTGAAAAATGTTTGATTGCTTGTTGTAATGTTTTTGGAAAGTTATCTGTAACCATAGAAAGAGTTTAGCAGATAACAATTGAGAAATCAAGGTGAGAATTGTATATTATTACCTTTTATTTTATTAATGTAGGCGTATACCGATTACCGGCGGGCGCGTGAAAATTTGGATACAAGAAAAATCGCTAGAAGAACGAGTGTAATAGCCGCGGAGATAAGGCAAAATTGGCAAAATGCTTCAATGACAAAAGCTTGTAGATAAACGAGCCAAGCCGTAAATATTGCCATCAAAACAACTTGAATACCAAATAAAGTCCACATCCGGCGGTTTCCGAATGCCGCCAGTATTGCCAAAGAAAAAGCTGTAAAATAAGCCAATGCGCCGAAAGCGGCAAGCGGAACGCCGAAGATTTCCGCATAAGAACTGGTCAAAACCTGTTCGCAGCCCTCGACGATGCTACACGGCACTGCTTCGCCCGTAAAATGTTTAACCGTTAGATAGACAGCATCCGCTACACCGCCTAACGCAACAACAGCCGCCACGAGCGGAAGTTTGGCGACTGTGTTGTCAGATTGGTCGATGGTGGTTTCAAAAGCGCTGCTCATTATTACTTAGAATTACCACTTTTTACCGCATTGATATTAGAGGTCGTTGTTTGATTCGCGGAGTTAGCCGTTTGAGCTTGATTTGTAGCTGGCTTGGTCTGAGTTTGACTTGTTCCTCCCGCCGCTGCTCTCTGCAGTTCCGCATCAATAAGCTGCCGCATCGGTTTAACGTCAAACTTAGCAAAATCAACCGACTTTCCATTGATATAAATAGTCGGAGTTCCGCTAATCTTTAAAGATTGTCCGCGCCGCATATCGGCGTCAACCCGCGTTTTAGCCGGAAGCCCGACGACGTCGTTTTGATATTTTGCGATGTCCACGCCGATCTTGCTCGCATATTCCTCAAACAATTGGCGAGCGTTCTGTGAATTTGCCCAATTTGGTTGGTTGGAAAAAAGCTGGTCCTGCATCGCCCAATATTTACCTTGCAGTCCGGCGGCTTCCGCGGCGACTGCCGCTTCATAGGCATTTTTGTGGATTTGTGTCAGCGGATAACTACGGTAGATAAATTTTATACGGTTGCCATAAGGCGCGATTATCTCCTTCATTTTCGTGTGAACCGTAGCGCAAGTCGGACACTGGAAATCTGCAAATTCTTCAACCGTTACCGCCGCATTCGGCGAACCGAGCAAATTCGGCGGAGAAGCGCCCGAGGGCGCGTTCGTGTAAAGTTTTAACGCCGCCGTTTCATCTGTAAACGGGTCTTTGGCTGTGCTGTTCGCGCTATTCGCATTTGAATTAGTGGTGGTTGATTTAACGACCGGCTGCGGTTTAGACCTCGAATAAAACCACCAACCGCCGGCAATTGCCGCCAGCAAAGCTAAAGCGATAATTGCTAAAGGAAGATTGCTTTGATCAGTATTGGTATTGTTTATATCACTGTTTTTATTAATTTTGTTATTGTCGATAATTTTTTTATTTTCCATTTTTCTTGTTTTATCTCACAACTTTTATTATTTTATCTCACAACTTTTAAACGCTTTTTCCCTGCCTGCTGCCATTCTTCAAAACTTTCAACGGTTTCCCTAACTTTCGCATAAATTCCTCTCGCGTCCAAACCGTACCGGGCAAGCAGAAACTTCGGGTCGCCGTGCGGGACAATTTCATCTGCAACGCCCATCCGCACAACTTTAATTTTATCAAGCAAACCGTTTTCTTCCAATAATTCCATCACTGCCGAGCCAAAACCTCCGGCGAGGTAAGCTTCCTCGACAGTAATAATTAAACGCTTTGTACGAGCAAGTGCCAAAATTAATTCACCATCAAGCGGTTTGACAAAACGCGCGTTGACGACCGTTGAGTAAAATCCGTCCTTCGCCAATTTCTCGGCTGCTTCGACACTCGGATAAACCATCGACCCGTAAGCCAAAATTGCCGTCTCGCCGCTCGCGTCATCACGCAATATTTCAGCTTTGCCGATTTCGATTCGTTTTGGCTTTTCACTAATATCAACACCGAAACCGTTTCCGCGCGGATAACGAATCGCCGTCGGCGCGGGCTGTTCGACGGCTGTCAGGAGCATATCGCGCATTTCCGCTTCGTCTTTCGGCGCCATTAAAGTAATGTTCGGGTAACCGCGCAAATAAGCAATGTCAAGTAAACCATGATGTGTCGGACCATCCGCGCCGACAATGCCCGCTCTGTCCATCGCAAACGTAACATTCAGATTTTGCAGACAGACGTCGTGAATAATCTGGTCAAAGGCGCGCTGCAAAAATGTCGAATAAATCGCGGCGACCGGTTTTAAACCTTCACAAGCCATGCCGGCGCAAAACGTAATCGCGTGCTGCTCGGCGATACCGACATCAAAGGTGCGTTTGGGAAACTTTTCCAAAATTTTATCGACGCCCGTTCCATCAGGCATCGCCGCGGTCAAGGCAATAATTTTTTCGTCCCGTTCCATTAGTTCGCACATCGTCTCGCCGAACATCGCTGTATAGGTCGGCGGCGCGGGCTTACTCGATTTGTGAATTCTCCCCGTTGCCAAATCAAACGGTCCGGTGGCGTGGTAAGCGTAGTAATTTTTCTCCGGGTTCGGAAACCCTTTGCCTTTCGTGGTTAGAGCGTGGACGATAACCGGTCCGTCTTCGACTTTTTTTGCTTCCTCGAGCGCCTGGACGAGCATCGGCACGTTATGTCCGTCAACGTAGCCGATATATTTAAAGCCTAATTCATTGACAAGCGCGCCCGGAAGAACTGCCGCCGCAATCGCGTCTTTAACGGTTTTTGCCATATTTCGCAAACTGTGTCCGAGACCCGGAACAGATTCGAGCGTGTCGCCGACTTCTTCCTTCAAGCGATGATAGCTTTGCGCTTCCTTGATTCGGTTCAAATAGCGCGTCAGCGCGCCGACGGCGGGCGCGATTGACATATCATTGTCATTGAGCAAAACGATGAGGCGCGTTTTTAGATGTCCCGCCTGGTTGATTGCTTCCATCGCCATTCCGCCCGCCAGAGAAGAATCGCCGATTAAAGCGCAAACGTGAAATTCCTCTTTCTTCGTGTCGCGCGCGACCGCCATCCCGAGCGCGGCTGAAAGCGATGTCGAGGCGTGCCCCGCGCCGAAGGTGTCATGTTCAGATTCTTCTCTTCGCAGAAATCCGCTCAAACCGCCGTATTGTTTAATCGTCTCCATTCGGTCACGACGTCCGGTCAGGATTTTGTGCGCGTAAGCCTGATGCCCGACATCCCACACAAGGCGGTCGTTCGGAGTATCAAATGCATAATGCATTGCTACCGCAAGTTCAACCGCGCCGAGCGACGCGCCCGTGTGTCCGCCGATGCGTGAAGTCGTCTCGAGGATAAACGCCCGAACTTCATCGGCAACTTCCTGTAAATCTTCGAGGCGTAATTGCCTTAAATCAGCCGGCGAATTTATTTCCGATAAAAATCTCATTCATACCTTTCCCGTTTGTTTTATACTCAAACTTCGCATTTTAACTCGCCCGATGGCAAATGTTCAATGTCAAACGGATTATACGGACAAATAACACAGAAGTTCGCCGTATCAACGAGGACGAATAAAAATAGTCAGCAGCACTTAGCAGAAAACAGTAAGTTTATGGATCTAAAGTTACAGCTGCCCACTGTTGCTGCTTTCTGCTAACTCGGATATTCCGCTTTTACCAGACGCGCAGGTTTCTGTTTTTGCTTTTCAATCTTTACATTTCTTTACACGAATAAATAAAAAAATCTCGACTTTACCCGATTTTATTGCGTCATAATAACGAACAGCGAAAGCTAATCTTAAAAATCAAAATTTAGAGGTAACATAAAAAATGTCATTCAAACGTAAATTATATTCGGCTTTTACTTTAGCCTTTGCAATTGTTTCTTTTTCCACATTTGCGTCAGCGCAAGATAGCAGTGTTAATCAGGAAAATTCAATGCAAAAGCAGGAAAGGCGTGAACGCAGAGGTCTTGGCAAACGGGGCGGAGGTTTTGGCAAGCGCGATGGCGGCGGAAAGCACGGCGGCGATCGAGCGATGAGGCGCGGTTTGAGCCAGTTAAATTTAACCGACGCACAAAAAGAACAAACACGCAGCATTTTTGAAAAGTACAAAACTTCAACCGAAACGCAGCGTGAAGAAATGCGCGGTTTTGCGATGAAAAAACGCGACGGTATCATTTCGGCGGAAGAAAAAGCGCGGATGAAGGAACTCAAAGCTCAGATGAGAACATCGAGCGAGCAAATAAACAAAGAAGTTTTAGCTATTTTGACCGCCGAACAACGCACGCAGCTTGACCAGATGAAAGAACAAATGCGTAAAACAAGAGAAGAACGTCGTCAATTGCGTCAAAATCGGCAAGCCCCTCCTGCCACCACAGATAATTAAATTTCTTTTACAGAAAAATAAAAAAGGCGCCGGATTTTTGTCCGGCGCCTTTTTTATTTTTTGCTCAGAATGCAATCTTGAGAAGCTAAAAATTAACCGATAAACAATTCGTCATCGGTATAAACGCGGTCAATTCGCTTCGGTGTCGGAGCAAGCAGCACTTCCAATCCTTTTTTCACGCCTGCCATTACTGCGGCGATTTCGCGTGCCGGGACAACCACTTTCTCCTGAATAAAATCAGTTGTCGTAGTAACTTGAAGCTGCGTTCGGTCAATTGTCTGGCTAACAAGTTCAACTTTATCTTTAGCAACAATCGCGGTCTGACCGACAAGCTGCTTTATTTCCGCAACTTCTTGTTTAATAAGTCCGGCGGAGTCGGAAAGATATTTAGTCGCCGTTGAGAGATGATTGGAAATCTCCGTGAATTGCACTGAAATTTCCTTTCCCTGTTCGCTGATGGCGGTAACCTTGGTCAGCAGGGGTTCGACTTTTTCTTCAACCCGATTGACCGTTTTGATTACTTTTTTCGCTATCAGGGCAATTGCAATTAAAGTCAGCGCCATTACGATAAAACAAATAGCGATAACAATTGACGCAATCATCATCCAAAATTGCGGTTCACTTGCATTCATATTTAACCTCTTTTTTCTTTATCTTTCGCACTGTCGGCACCAGATTTATTGTCCTGCACTTTATCTTTTGAATTACTGGAAGCCTTATTTTCTTGCTCTTTATCTTTTGCCGTATCGAGAGCTTTGGTTTCCTTAACCGGATAAGTCGGGCGAGCTTCGGGCAGCGATTCAGTATCGGAGGAGCGTTGTTTCTCTTGCGAATACGCTTCTTTTCCGGCTTCGAGCGCGGCTGAGAAAGGATTTGAAGCGGATGAAACCGCGCCCTTCGCTTTTTCGCCGAGTTCTCCCGCTTTCACTTGAGCAGTTTGATAAAGCTCGCCGGCTTTGTCCTGCGCGGTGGAATAAAGTTCACCGGCTTTTTCGCGAGTCACTTCGTAGTAATCACCGGCTTTTTCGCCGACCAGCGCAGCAGTCTCTTTACTTTTTTCGATGCCCTTGCGCGTCGCGTCGGCAATATCGCCGCGCAGTTCGTTGCCTGATTTTGGCGCGAAAAGCAGCGCCAGAATTGCGCCGATACTGCCGCCGATCGCCAAATAAGTCAATTTTGTCGTTGAGCTTGGTTCTTCCCTTCTATTGTATTCGTTTTGATTGTATTGATTTCTATTTTGTTCGTTTCTTTCGTATTCGTTTTTCATAATATTCTCCTCTTTTTTCTGCAAAAACATGCGATAAAAATTTAATAAATTTTTGATATACCGACTATAACAGAAAGCGGCGCGTAAGTTCAATGAAAAACACTATTTGCCCGTCTGTGCTTTAACCATTCGGGCAATGCCTTGTAAATCGGGGAAAATATCAATATCCTTCCATATTTGTGGCGAAAACATCGCGCTCACACGACTCGCTTGAGCAATTCCGATTTCCAATAAAAGAAATCCATTGTTGTTTAAAAAAGTCGGCGCGCCCGTGATAATTCTTTCAATAATTGAAACGCCGTCTCCGTCGTCTGTTAAAGCCATCAAGGGTTCAAAATCACGCACTTCCGCCTGTAGATTTTTTATATCTTCGCTTGAAACATACGGCGGATTCGAGACGATTAAATCAAATTTCTCGTCTCTTAGCTTTTCAAAGACATCGGAGATTTTTAATTCCAGTCTTTCTAAAACCCGGTGAACTACAGCATTTTTTTTAGCTATTTTTAATGCTTTACCGGATATGTCAAAACCAATTGCGCTTGCCGATTTTATTTCGTGCAGAATCGAAACGGAAATGCACCCCGAACCGACGCCGACTTCACAGAATCGAGCGTGTTCCTTGCCACGCAGAATTTCAACCGCATTTTCAACAATCAATTCGGTTTCGGGGCGCGGAATTAAAACATCGGGCGTCACCAAAAAATCAAGTCCGTAAAATTCCTGTTTTCCGGTAATGTATTGAAAAGGTTCGCGTAAAGCACGCCTTTGCAGGAATCTCCGAAATCGTCTTGCTTCAACGTTTGAAAGCTTGTATTCAGGATGTGCGATGAGAAAAGTTTTGTCCTTTTCGAGAGCAAAAGCGAGCAGTGAAGTCGCCTCGCGGCGCGGTTGCCCAACTCCGCTTGACTGCAGAATTTCGGCGGCGTTATTTAGATGTTCAAAAATACTCGGCAAATATTTTTAGCTTTTTATGGCTTAACTGCTTTAGTTGATATGAAAGTTGGCGCAAATTTACTTAATAGCTGTGCTTCTTCAGTCCAGAAATCTTCGTAAAAACCTGTAATCAGAAAGCCGGAGGCAATTTGTCCGCCGATTTGCGCGTCAAGCGAATGGCTGAACTCGAACGGCTCATCTTTGGCAATCATTTCCGCTTGTTCCCCTTCGGTCAAAGATTCTGAATCTGAATAAGGCAATTTATGACGGACACGCAAAACTTTTTCCTGTTCTTCGGATTTGCGGTCGAAAATATAAACAAATGGATTATTGAAACCTGCAAGCAGCACGCCGCCACGCCGCAAAACGCGAAAACACTCCAGCCAGATTAATTCGAGTTTCGGCATAAAACAGTTTGAGCAAGGGTGAAATATCAAATCAAAACTTGCGTCGGCAAAACGCGATAAATCTGCTGTGTCACCTTTTTCAATAACAATTTTCAAGTTGTCTCTCATCGCAACAAATTTGTCCTGTTCAAGCTGCTTTACGGAGTTATCAAAAACGGTAACATTGGCGCCCGCCGCCGCCAGTATCGGTGCTTGTTGACCGCCTCCCGAAGCCAGACACAAAATATCTTTGCCGGTAACATCACCAAACCATTCGCGCGGAACGCTTTTTGTCGGCGTTAAAATGACTTCCCATTTTCCTTTGCGCGCATCGGCAATAACTTCCGGGCTAACCGGTTGACTCCAACGACTACCTTTCTCCACTTCCTTATCCCAGGCTAAACTATTATATTCCTGAATATTCATTAGATTTATCGCGTGCCGTCGCCACGCAAAATTGCGGGAAGCGTCAGCAAAATTATTTTCAAATCGAGCCACACCGACCAATTTTCGATATAGAATAAATCAATCCGCACCATTTCTTCGAAAGTCAGGCGATTTCTGCCCGAAACTTGCCACAAACCTGTAATTCCCGGTTTCATATCCAGTCTTTTGCGGTGCCGTATGTCATATTCTTCAACTTCATAAGGAATGGGCGGACGCGCTCCGACGATGCTCATCTCGCCGCGCAGAACGTTTAGGAACTGCGGCAATTCATCCAGGCTTGTGCGCCGCAAAAATTTGCCGATGCTCGTTATACGCGGGTCGTCCTTGACCTTACCAAAAACCGGATTTTCCTCATCGCCGACGTTTGCCTCCGATAATCCTTCGATGTTTTTCAAGTAGGCATCACGATGGACGCTTTCGTCGGCGTTCGTTTTCATTGTGCGGAATTTGTAGCAGAGAAAACGCCTCCCGTCCATTCCGACGCGCTCTTGCCGGAAAAGAACCACACCGTTTGAATCGAGCCTTATCAAAACTGAAATTATGAGCCAGACAGGTGCGAGCAAAACGATGACCAAGATTGAAATAATAATATCAAAGGCGCGTTTAACAAATCTTTCAGCTTCCGACAGAGGCTCACGGAAAAGCCGAACCATCGGCAGAATACCAATTTGTTCGACGCTTGTTTTCTGCGGCAAAAAATTAAACAGCGACGGCGCCAAGCGAAATTCGACTTTCTGACGACGCCCGAGCTGCATCATCGCTTCAAAAAGCTTTTCGCTCGGCAGATTACTGTCGGTGATAATAACTTCTTGAATCGCAAGTTCGCGGATGACGTCCGGCAAATCGTCTAAGTTGCCGACAATTTGCACTTCCGAAAAAGTTTTTGCCACAGAGAGCGCCGAGAACTTTTCTAAGATTTTTCTGGGTTTCTCTGTGTTTTCCGTAGCGATAACTCCAACAATGCGATAGCCCAAATCGGTTCTTTCCCGAAGCTCACGAATTGTTTGTTCGGCTTCCGTATTTGTGCCGACAATCAGCGTTGGAATCAGGTTAATGTCGCGCGCTCTGAATAAAGTTTGCAGATATCGCAAGCCTAAATGAAAGGCGGAAAAAATAACGAGCGCCAGTCCAAAATCCAGCGCAAAAACGCCGCGTGAATATGAGAATTCCCGAAACGCAAAACCGCCGCGAAAAAGAAATGTAAAGCTGATAATCAGCAGCGAACTAATCGCCACGGCTTTGAAGATTTTGATAAATTCGGCGATGTATGAAAACGCCCCTTGCAGACGATAAACTCTTTGATAAGCGAGCATTAGCAGGCGAACCGGCACGACAAAAATCAAAACTGCGGCATACGGCATAAAATCTCTGCTCAACGTCCATGCCGTTTGGGAAAAAATCGCGTCGCCTTCGCGCAAAACAAAAGCGAGTGCAAAGGATGCGAAAGCCAAACCTGCATCTATCAGAAAAATCAGTAACTTAACCGACGGCATCACAAAAGACGGAACGCGATTTCTCGTTTTGACAAGTTCGGTTTTAGTTTTAAGAGCAGTTTCCGCTTTCATCAGTTTTGCCTTACATTTACTTTTGTATGCTAAACGCCGTTTACTTGCAACTTTTGTGAGGCTGACAATCTTTTCGTGCTAATTTATTCTTTCTAGATGTGTTTTTTGTTTGGTGCTAAATGAAAATTTTAATCACTGCGCCGAGCCTCAATGAGCAGGAAAACGTTAGCGGAATTTCTTCCGTTGTTCGTCTAATAATGAGGGGCAGCCGCGAAAGTTTTTATCATTTTCAAGCCGGCAGGCGCGATGGCGAAGCGGCAGGAATCGACTGGATTTTAAAACAAATGAATTTTGTTCCGCAATTTTTGCGGGCAATCAAGCGTGAGCAGATTGACGTTGTTCACATCAATACCGCGCTCAATCCGCTTTCAATCGTGCGTGATTTCTTTTTTGTCAAAGCCGCGCGAATTCGGAGGCGACCAATTGTGCTGCATCTGCACGGCGGACGTTTTTTAGCCGCAGATTTTCAGAGTTCGTTGCTTAAAAGTTTGACGGAAAAAATGTTGCGAACAGCAAGCGTTATCCTTGTTTTGAGCGAGATGGAAAAACAAACGATGACGAATCGCTGGAAAAACTTGAACGTCCGCGTTTTAGAAAATGCGGTGGCAGTTGACGAAATCAGAAAACTTGAACGCTTTGAAAATGAGCGAGAAAGTGAAAAAACAATAATTTTTCTCGGCAGACTACACGAATCAAAAGGCTTACACGAAATCATCGAAGCCTGCCGCGTATTAAAAGCTGAAAACTTTCAGTTTCGCTTCAAATGTTTTGGCGCCGGTAAATTAAAAGATTTTTTCGTTCGCGAAATGACGACAATTCTTGGTAATAACTTTTTCTACGGCGGCATAATTTCAGGCGAAGAAAAATGGAAGCAGCTTTCTCGAAGCGACATTTTTCTGCTTCCATCAACATACGGGGAAGGTTTGCCGATGGCGATGCTCGAAGCAATGGCGGCGGGCTGCGTTGTTGTTGTTTCGGAAATGGCTTCGGTCGGTGCGGTTATCAAAGACGGTGTCAACGGATTTCTTGTCGAGCCGCGAGATGTTCCGCAACTAATCGAAAAACTGAAAATGCTGCTTTCTGGTGAAATTGATTGGAAAACTTTGCGGAGAAACGCGCAGGGTACGGTCGCAGAAAAATATAATTTGCCTGATTATATAAAAAAACTTGAAGAAATTTACGCGGAAATTATCTGATGCAGAAAATCGAGACAACAAACAATTCGATTGATAAAAAGGGGCGCCTGCGCGTCGTCAGCCTTTTTCCAAACGTCTGCAATCACGCGTCGGCGGTTGAACGAATCGCTGATTTGGTCAAGAAAAATAAGGGCGGTTACGTGTGTTTTTCAACTGTCCATATGGTGATGGAATCTTACGACAACGCGGAATTTGCCGCTAAGGTAAACGGCGCGGATTTAGTAATTACCGATGGAATGCCGCTTGTCTGGATGCAAAAATTGCAGGGCGCGAGCAATGCAACTCGCGTGCGGGCAAACGATTTAATGATAATGATGTGCCGCTACGCTGAAAAAAATAATTTAAGTGTCGGCTTTTATGGCGGACGGCAGGAAGTTATCGACGCGATTTTGCAGCGCGCAGAAAAAGATTTTCCGGATTTGAGAGTAGCTTACGCTTATTCGCCGCCGTTTCGCGCCCTAACCGCCGGTGAAGACACAAGTCTTACGGCGGAAATTAATAAACTTAAACCGGATATTTTATTTATGGGTTTGGGCTGTCCGAAGCAGGAAAATTGGATGGCGAAGCACAAAGACAAAATAAAATCCGTGATGCTCGGAGTCGGCGCGTCGTTCGATTTTTATGCCGGAAACATTGCTGAAAGTCCTGAATGGATGGGAAAACTCGGTCTCGAATGGCTTTTTCGTTTATCACAAGAACCGAGCCGTTTATGGAAACGTTATCTTATTCTTAATCCGCGTTTTATATGGCTAGCCGTACTTCAGCTTTTTGGACTAAAGAAATTTGAGAAGAATACTCAGAATTGATTAAAGAGGTTTGTTCTTTCAGGTCAAAAATTACATAATTACAACTAATTTTTAGCGAAAAAACGACGATGAAAATTCTTTCACTTATCAGACTTTTGTTAATCGGGTTATGGCTTGGCGCGGCGTGTTTTTTTAGCTTCGCGGTGGCGCAGAGTGCTTTTGCCGTTCTCCCTTCGCGGGAACTGGCAGGTCTCGTGGTGTCGAGAACTTTATCGATTGTCAATTATAGCGGGCTGCTTATCGGTTTGATTTTGCTGGCAAGTTCGTTTGTTAAACAACCCGAAACGAATCGCTTCCGGCTTTTGACGGAAAGATTTTTGTTAATAATTTTTACCGCTGCCTGCGCCGTCGGACAATTTGTCATCGGTCTCTGGCTTTCATACGTGCGCGCACAGATTAATCGTCCGATTGATGAATTAGCCGTTGAAGACCCTCTGCGGATAACTTTTAATAATCTGCACGAATATTCCGTCTGGGTTTTAATTACGGCGATGATTGCCGCGCTCGCTGCGTTTTTTTTTATCGGCAAAAAAACATCTCAAAAACCAATGCCGCTCACTAATCCAATATAAATAAAATGCTAAACACAATTAGAGAAAATATCGAACGCAAATTAGGAATTCCGAGCCGCAATGTAACGACTAGAGACACGGCGGTGATTGAAAATCTCGGTAAAATTTCAGGTCGCTACCGCAACTGGCGCGGGGGCGAGCAACTAAATAATTACCCGTTTGTCGAAAACGTTTATGCGCCTTTTACGCCGATGCGCCGCGCTCTTCCGATGCTCAATTTAGCTTTGATTTCATCGGCGGGCGCATATATTGACGGCACCACGGCATTTGATACGCAAACTCGAGATGGCGACGCAAGTTTCCGGGAAATCCCGGTGGAGGTCGAAGCGGAAGATTTGCTTTACGCGCCGCGCGGATACGATCCGGCGGCGGTGCGGCAGGATATGAACGCGCAAATTCCGGTCGAGCGCCTCCAGGAATATGAAGCCAACGCGGTTATCGGGCAACTCAATAATGTCTGGTGGAGCTTGAACGGCTACATCCCGAATGCGCGACTTGTTGCCGAAAACCTTGCCCCGCAAATCGCCGAAAGACTTGCACGTTATGAAGTTCAAGCCGCGCTTCTGATTCCTGCATCGCGTTTGTGTCACCAGACGCTCGGTATTCTCGCGCGGACAATCGAGAAAATGAATATTCCAACAATAATGCTGTCGGTTGACCGAGGTTTAACCGATTTGGTTCGTCCGCCACGCACGGCTTATTACGCCGGAGAGTTCGGTTCAGTTGCAGGTAAACCCGATTGGAAGGAGTTTCAACTGCGTATTTTAGATGAGTCTCTGCGCTGGATTGAAACTTTTGACCAACCGGGCGCGAAAAGATTAATTGTTAATCTGGAAACTGAAGTCCAACAAGGACGTGGAGAAAGGTAAGTTCAAGGCAAAAGGTAAAAGTAAAATTGGTAAAATTGTAAAAGGTTGTTGAGAATTAGTTTTTGAGACAGCCTTTTACATTGTGCAGGTATAGACAAATTTATAATCAATTCCTTCCTACTTTTATCTTTTGCCTTTTTAGTTTTGCCTTTTGCCTTTTAAATCTTATTTACCTATGGTTCGTGCGGAAATGCTTAATCGCGTGAAGGCACGCAAAAAAGTTTGGGATTTTATTATCATCGGCGGCGGTGCGAGCGGTGTTGGTTGCGCCGTTGATGCGGCAGCGCGCGGCTTCGACGTTTTACTCCTCGAACAACACGATTTCGGTAAGGGAACTTCCAGCCGCAGCACAAAACTTGTCCATGGCGGCGTGCGCTATCTGGCGCAGGGAAACGTTTCGCTTGTCCGCGAAGCCTTACAAGAACGCGGCATACTTTTTAAAAACGCTTCTCACCTCGTCAAAATCCAATCGTTTGTTGTTCCGTGTTACAGCCGGTGGCAAAAGTTTTTTTACGGGACGGGACTGAAAACTTACGATTTATTGTCGGGCAAATACGGCTTTGGCAAATCGAAAATCCTCTCGACGAAAGATACGCTCGAAAAAGTTCCAAACCTCAAAAGCGAAAATTTGCGCGGCTCGGTTGTTTATCTTGACGGGCAGTTTGACGATGCGCGGCTTTTGATAAATCTGGTGACAACCGCCGCTGAACAGGGCGCAACCCTTTTGAATTACGCGAAAGTTTTTGAGTTAACCAAAAACGCGCAAAACAAAATTGAAGGCGTGAAGTTTCAGGATGCGGAAACAAATCAGGAATTCTGCGCAAAGGCAAAAATTGTCGTCAATGCAACAGGCGCATTTTGCGATTCAGTGCGCAAGCTGTCGGATGGAAACGCCGAGCAAATAATTGCGGCAAGCCAAGGAATTCATCTGGTGTTCGACAAATCATTTTTGCCGTTGGAAAACGCTTTGATGATTCCGAACACTTCTGACGGACGAATTCTTTTTGTCATTCCATGGCAGGGGAAAACTTTGGTCGGCACAACCGATACGCCGATTGAAAAACTCGAACTTGAACCAAAAGCCTTAGAAAAGGAAATTGAGTTCGTCCTCGAAACCGCGCAGAATTATTTAGTAAAATCGCCGCGGAGAGCAGACATCTTGAGCATTTTTGTCGGCATTCGACCGCTTGTCAAAAAGGACAAAACAAAAAACACTGCCGCCCTTCCGCGTGACCACACAATCGAGATTGACGAATCACGGTTGCTGACCATTACCGGCGGAAAATGGACGACCTACCGGCGAATGGCGGAAGACGCGGTCAATCACGCGATTGCCAAAACCGATTTGCCCGAAAAATCCTGCCTTACAAAAAATCTGCAAATTCACGGTTCTGGCAAAGGCGCAAAAACTTTTAGTGATTTATCAATTTACGGCTCAGACGCTGAAAAAATTCAAAAGCTAATTGATGAAAATCCGTATTTAGCAGAAAAAATTCATCCCGTTTTATCTTATTGTTTAGCTGAAGTTATTTGGGCAATCCGTTTTGAAATGGCGCGAAGTGTTGAAGATGTTCTTGCACGCCGAACACGGGCGTTGTTTCTGAATGCGCAAGCGGCAATCGAATGCGCTCCAAAAGTAGCAGAGATAATGGCGCAAGAGCTTATCAAGGATGAAGATTGGGTTGAGAAACAAATAGGCGAGTTTAATTTTGTCGCGCAAAATTATTTGCTATAGTTTCAAAATTTTCAAATACTCACGAAAATCCGCGCCTAAATCTTCACGCTTGAGAGCGAATTCCACCGTGGCGATTAAAAATCCGAGTTTGTCGCCCGCGTCGTGGCGTACGCCGTCGAGTTTCGCGGCATAAAAGGGTCGTCCTTTTTCAAGTAATTGACGAATCGCGTCCGCTACTTGAATCTCTCCGCCCGCGCCCGGTTTGGTGTTTTCGAGCGCGCCAAAAATTTCCGGCGTAAAAATATAGCGACCGATCACCGCCATATCGGAAGGCGCGTCTTCAAACTTCGGCTTTTCGACGACATCGCGGATTTTGAAAACGTTTGGTTCGACTTCTTCCGCGTCAATTACGCCGAAGCGCGAAATCGCTTCGCCGGCAATCTGCATCGTCGCTATCACCGGTGCGTCGTATTTTTCATAAATTTTTATCAGCTGACCGAGCGCGGGCTCTCCTGCGTCCATTACGTCATCCGGAAGCATCACGGCAAACGGCTCGTCGCCGACAAATTCCTTCGCCTGGTAAATCGCATGTCCGAGTCCGAGAGCTTGTTTTTGCCTTGTGTAACTGATTTTGGCAATTTCCGAGAGGGCGCGAACTTCTTCTAAAACCTTTGTTTTACCGCGCTCTCGCAAAACTTGTTCAAGTTCAAATGAAATATCAAAATGATTTTCGATTGCCGCTTTATCACGCCCCGTGACAATGAGAATTGATTCGATACCGCTTCGCGCGGCTTCCTCAACGCCGTATTGAATCAGAGGCTTATCAACGAGGGGGAGCATTTCCTTCGGTAGCGATTTGGTCGCGGGCAAAAATCTTGTGCCCAAACCGGCGGCGGGAAAAACAGCTTTACGAATTTTCATATTTATAGATTTTTTTAGTTAATGTTTGGACAAATAAAATAATTTTCTAAGACCGGCATTTATTCACGCTTAGCGAACA
>MWVV01000303.1_pt1 | contig 18101 bp, 23 predicted proteins | sample 1047281 | NCBI WGS metagenome assembly MWVV01 (sample SAMN06349986, study PRJNA376086) | soil metagenome | isolation source: PT-2 sample Antarctic (ecotone) soil | place: Antarctica | collected 2015-01-13 | reverse complement strand
GGCCAATGTTTTCGGAATTTTTCGTAACGACCCCCGAAAACAAGGCGTTGCCCCGGTCCGATGGGGCAGGAACATCACAGACAAGCACATGGGTGTTGGGCCGGGGCTGTGTCAACTTCCGAGAACTCCGTACATGCGAAGTTCGTAGAACGCTGCTAAGGCGAAGTTCACGGTGTCGTGAAAGTCCGCTCTCAGCCGCCCCGATAGGGCCAGGCGCGCCAAAAGAGGAATGCTTGTTCCGTCGGGTATTATACGGTCGGGGCGGTAGGTTGCTGCCTGGCTGAAAGGGCCAATCGGGACGGGGCAGAGCCAAGAAACTAACGAAGGCCTTAAGCCAGGTGGAGGATGGGGAGGGCTTAAACGCTTGGTGTGAGTTATCTGGCGAGAATTTGAGAGGAAGGTGCCCATTCGCTAGAGTCGGCTTGCTGCCCGATCCCCAAGGGAAAGGAACCGACTCCTTATGGTCGATGTGGACACCTTCCTCACCACACTCTACGTCATGGTGGACGACTTCTGCCACTCTCAGCCGCCAAAAAGCAAACCCGGTCCCGAAGCCTCCCTCTCTAGCAGCGAGGTGCTTACCCTGGCCATCTTTGCCCGTTGGAGCCGTTTCGACAGCGAGAGAGACTTCTATCGTTACGCCGACGCCCAACTGCGGGATGCCTTCCCCACCCTGCCCGACCGTTCGCAGTTCAACCGCTCGGTACGCTCCCACGCCGACCTCATCGAGGCTTTCGTCTTGCATCTGGTGGCTCTGCTGCAGGCTCCGAAGTGCCCTTACCAAGCCCTGGACAGCTCGGCGATGCCCGTTAGGGACGCCAAGCGCCGGGGACATGGATGGCTCGCCGGAGCGGCCGACATCGGCTGGTCCAACAGCATAGGATGGTATGAGGGCTTCTCTTTGCTCACCGCGGTCGATCCTACGGGGGTGATTACTGGCTTCTGTTTCGGCTGTGCCTCCACCGCCGACCAGCCCCTGGCCGAGACCTTCTTCGCCCTGAGAGCCCGACCTAATCCCAGATTGGGTAGCGTCGGCTCGCTGTGCCGTTGTCCGTACATAGCCTACTCAAAGGTTTCGAAGGCGCCGAGAATCATAGGCGTTGGCTCGAATGCTACGGGGCGCAGATCATTCACCCGCCCAAGCGAAACTCCAAAAAGCGAAGCTGGTCCAAGCGTCTGAGGCGGTGGGTTGCCGGGATGCCTCAGATCGTCGAGACAGTATATGACAAACTCTTCAACACCTTTGGCCTGTGGCGGGAGCGTCCTCATGAGCTTGAGGGATTGCGAGGGAGGTTGGCGGCGAGGGTAGCTCTGCATAACTTCTGCATCTGGCTCAACGATCAACTCGGTCGCCCCCGGCTGGCCTTCGCCGACCTGTTGGGATGGTGACCTCACTATTCACACCAAGCGTTTAAGGCCTTGGAAGCATTATAAAGGCCGGGTTGCATCCCCCTCTTTAAGGCGGATCGATCTCTGCAACTCTTGCGGCCGGTACTATTGTTTACATTGTTATCATTTGTTTGCATCCCCCCTCGCCTGCTCTACCGCATTTGTCGGTATCATGGGGGAGAAACGGAGAACAGGAGGAGCACGTGAAGATTGTCGCGGTACTTTACCCCTGCCCCGAAGATCCAACGACGGTGGATTCCCGAGACGGTGCGCCACAGCAACTGCTCGGGTGCGCGGACAACGCGCTGGGCTTGCAAGACTTCGTCGAGGGTCAAGGGCACGAGTTGGTGGTGACCACGGACAGGGAGGGCGGCGAACTCGAGGAGAACCTCGGGGACGCGGAGGTCTTGATCACTACCCCGTTCTGGCCCGTTTATGTCACGAGAGAGATGATGGACCGGGCGCCCAACCTCAAGCTCATGCTCCTGGCCGGCGTGGGCTCGGACAACATGGACCTGGCGGCGGCGGCCGACAAGAACATAACCATCGCTGAGCAGACCGGCTCCAACATCACCAGCGTCGCCGAGCACTCCGTCATGCAGATACTGACTCTGGTGCGCAACTACATGCCGGCCTACAAAGACGTGGTCAACGGCGGCTGGAACATCGGCGAGATCGCCAGGAGGTCCCACGACCTCGAAGACAAAACCGTCGGGCTCGTCGGTATGGGCCGGATCGGTCAAAAGACGGCCATGCGGCTAAGGCCCTTCGACGTCAGGATGCTCTACTACGACGTTACCAAGCTCAACACCATCGACGAGTACACCTTGGGCCTGCGCTACGCGGACATCGACGAGATGATCCCGCTCTGCGACGTCATCTCCATCCACGCCCCCCTCACGCCTGTGACGAGGAGCCTGTTCAACCGCGAGCGGCTCTTTGACATGAAGAGGGGCGTGCACATAGTCAACACGGCGCGCGGGGCAATCGTCGACAGGGATGCCCTCGTCGAGGCGCTTGAAGAGGGCCACCTGGGCGGGTACGCCGGCGACGTGTGGGACTCTCAGCCCGCACCCTCCGACCACCCGTGGCGGACGATGCCAAACCACGCGATGACACCGCACGTGTCCGGTACGTCGCTGGAAGCGCAGGCGAGGTACGCCGAAGGCGTCCGCCGCTGCCTCCAAGCCTACTTCAACGGGGAGCCGATAGATCGGGACCGCATCATAGTCGAGGGCGGAGAGATCATGAGCCTCAGCTACAAGTACGCCTACGAGGAAGCCTGAACCAAACGCCGGCGCCTGTGGGTCCGAAGATGCCGCAGTCCATCCGCATTCCCCTTACATCCCAAACGGCAGCAATAGGGCCGGGGCTCTTCGGGGCTCCGGCCCGATAGGTACTAAAGTACCGGCCTGCACGTTTCTTATGTACAGAATTAGGCCCCCTTTGTAGCTGTACATAAGAAAACACCCGTCCTGTAACCACCCTGCGGCTTCGGGGCGGGGCAGGGCGCTAAAGCAGGCCGCTTGCTCTAAAGCTGGGAGGATCGTTTCTTATGTACAGGACTCCTAGCGCCCCCCGTGGTTGTACATAAGAAAGCAGCAGCCCCGTAACCACCCTGCGGCATAGGGGCGGGGGAGAGCGAAGGCCGCGCCGTGTGAGAGGATGGGCGCGGCCAGGGGCATTATAGAGGCCGGAGTCCCATCGGGGAGCTCCGGCCTGTAAATGTCGCGCGATGGGCAGGATAGAGCAGATGCTCTTGGATGAGGGGAGGGCTGCCTCCCCAACCGACCTAAGACCTTCGCCCGCAAACCCACCATACCACAAAAAGTGCCGAATGTTTCTATCTACGACAAAGGGCCGGGACACCCGATTAGGATACCCCGGCCCGGTTGGTACGTGGTGCTAGGAGTCCTCCGGGAGGCTCCTCTCCAGCATGTCCACCAGTTCCGCCGGCTCGAAGACACCCTGCAGCTCCTCGGCTCCCGGGCACGGCTCCAGGAAGGCGAGTAACGGCCCAACCATCGTCTCCAGCAAGTCGAAGGCCTGGGCAAGCTCTTCGTGGTCCCGCTCGATGGCCTTCCAGCCGTCTTCAGGCCAAAAGCCTCCGGCCTCCATATCGCGCGTCGCGTGCTCGATGCTCCAGAACACGCACAAAGCCTCCTGGCCGTCGACGCGCCGATTCATGGTCTCTATCGCGCCCTCGTTGACCCGCCGCACTATCGTCGGCATCATGGCCGGATCGCGCTCCATCACTTCCGTCATGTTCTCCTCCTTGAAGTAGTGGCCAAAGGTTGTACCCAGGTACAACCCTGATGCTTTGGTTGAGGCCCTCTGGTGGCGCCCTCGCTCGGCTCATGGTCATTAGGGGCGGGGCTATCGGCTATCCGCGCAGCGGCGGCAAAGGTAGAGCGCGTACTCCTCCGTCTCCTCGCCCGTCTCGGGGTCGAGCACGATCTGGCCTATCGTGGTCCAGCCGTTGTTGCAGGCGCACGGGTGGTCCTGGTCGTGGTGTGGTGCTGCCTGGAATGGGTCGCCGGCTGGCGGTATCCTCTTGGTGTCCATTGGGCTCCTTTCCCTTTGGGCCGGGTCCCGGGGAGTGCCTGCTCCTGCGGGGCCATTTCTATGTCTGCCCTCTATTTTAATGCTTTACTTATAGTTAGTCAATAGTTATACGGTATAATCCTCGTAGGAAGCAAGAAGCTCGTCGGGAGGTTGCTAGTATGCAGGACGTGGTTTTCGTGGGCGACAAGATCAGGCGATTGCGGGACGCCCGCGCACTTACTCAGCAGGAGCTCGCCGCCAGGGCGGGTATCACCGTGGCGGCTCTGTCGCGGATCGAACGCAACAACGCCGAGCCCAGGCCCACGACGCGGCGCAAGCTCGCCCAGGCGCTCGAGGTAGATCCCGCCGAGCTGGTCGAGTAGCACTACATCTTGTGCGGCCGGCGGCTGTTCTGAAAATTCCTGCCAATGACCCCTTCACTTCCGTGAATTCACGGAGTAGAATACAGCGTATTGGCACGGTCCCCGAGTTGGAGGGCAGATGATAGGTAAAGAGGTAAGGCGCCGCCGCGAGGAGCTAGGGCTGACGGGCGCGCAGCTCGCCGCGAGGGCTGGCATGGCGCCCTCGGCTGTCTCCCAGATCGAAACGGGCAAGAGGAGCCCAAGCTCGGCGAGTGTCATAAAACTGGCACAGGCTCTCGGCATAGAAGCAGGCGAACTCTTCCCTTTAGAGCAACCCCGGCTGCCTGAACTTGTGCCGCCGGGGGAGGCCTATATCGTCCCGCTCGAAGAGGGCGAAGAAGAGGACACGGTGACACTCCGGATCTATTACGTGCGGCTGTTCGAGGGGGGCGAGCCGATTCTACAAGCGATGAGGGAAGCCTCACCAGAAGAGGCGGCCGAGGCGGCCAAGATGCGCCAGCAGCGCGAGAAGTCCGGACGGTCCCGCGAATGAGAGCAATAAGTAAGGCCGGGCTAAGGGGCCCGGCCAGATCTTCAACCCCCTACGGCAAAGGAAGGTTGTATGAATAGTAGTGTACATCAAGCCGAGGCGGTTCGCGCCCAGAGATATCGGGGCGCCTCCTACACCAGGCCGATAGACGCCGCTAAAGAGGCCATCCCGATCATCGACCTGGCCGACCGTCTCTGCGGCCCCGGCGGACTGCGGCGCGTCGGGGCTTCGCCAGAGTGGGCCGGACGCTGCCCGCTTCCCGATCACGAGGACCGCTCGCCATCGTTTACGGTGAACGCCCAGAAGAATGTATGGTTTTGTCATGGCTGCCTTCGCGGCGGCGACGTTGTAGAGCTCGCCCGGCTTGCGTGGGGTTACGACGAACGCGACGCCCATGTAGCCGCCGCGATGCTCCTGCAAGAGTTCGGCCACGAGGTGCCGCAGCAGCCGCCGGCGTGGTTTCGCAAGCAAGAACGCCAGCGCCACACCCGAGCCGCTATAGAAGAGACAAGGAAGAACATCGTCCGCAGGCGTCTGTTCCGGCACCTGATATTGCCGCTACTCGACACGATTGAGGATGAACAAGAGCGGGAGCAAGAACTCAGGCGAGCGTGGTATGAGTTCAAGAGGTTGGCGGCATGAGGGGCTACGACGACTTTCCGCCAGAGTGGCACAAGCATAACCCGCCGACCACCATAACCGCCGCCGATCTCATGGGAAAGGTGTTCGAGCCTACCCGGTGGGTGATACCGGACGTGCTGCCCGAAGGGTTGTCGCTGCTGGTGGGCAAGCCGAAGAAGGGTAAATCCTGGATGGCTTTGGGGGCGTGCGTGTCGGTTGCGACCGGGGGCGTGGCGTTCGGGATCAAGAGAGTCGAGCAAGGCGACGCCCTCTACCTGGGGCTGGAAGACAACGAAAAGCGCCTGAAGAAGCGCCTCCAGAAGATCCTAAACGGCGAAGGTGCCCCTGATCGGATGCACCTGCATACCGAATGGCCCAAGCTGGATGAGGGCGGGGCAGAGGCCCTGGATACTTGGCTTAAGGAGCACCCCCACACCCGGCTAGTGGTGATAGACACCCTGGCAAAGATCCGGGGGGCGGGGCGCGGCCAGAACATCTACGCCGAAGATTACGCGGCCCTCGAGAAGCTATTGCCGATAGCTGCCCGGCACGGAGTTGCTATCGTCGTCGTGCATCACCTTCGGAAGATGGCAGCGAGTGACCCACTGGATGAGATCTCGTCCTCTACCGGCCTAACAGCCGGGGTGGATGGCTTTCTGATACTGAGACGCCAGCCAGGCAGCAAGGGGCCGACGCTGTATGTCGACGGCCGCGACATCGAAGAGCCGACAGAGTACGCGCTTATATGGAATCTCAACACGGCTACCTGGACGATTGAAGGTGACGCCGAAGAGGTGCACATCTCCAAAGAGCGTGCCGACATCCTACTCACCCTCAACAGAGCCGGAAGGTCCATGACGCCGCGCGAGGTGAGCGACGCCATGGATGCCAAGCACAACAACATCAAGAAGCTTATGTGGACTATGCTCGGGGGCGGCCAGCTGCTAAAGGACGACAAGGGTAGGTACTCTCCTACTAACCCTACTACTACTACTAGTAACCCTGGTAACCGCGGTAACTCTAGCAACCCTGGTAACCGCGGTAACCCTGGCGCGGAAGGCAAGGAAACGGTTACCGGGTTACCGGACGGCCCTGAAAGCGGTAACCCTAGTAATGCTGATACCTATGCGGGAAACGGCGCTTCGGTTACCGGGGTTGCCAGAGTTACCGAAGGACACGAGGATGGCTGCCAGTGCCTGTCGTGTGTGCTGCCGGTATGAGCCGCGTCCTTCGCTGCGCCGCCTGCACGAAGCGGATAAAGCCACATCACCCACACATCGGCGTAGAGGACCTCGAGGCCGGCCGGGAGTTCTCCTACCACGCCACGCCGCGCTGCCAGGCGCGGGCCGCCGAGGAGACCGCCGCACGCCTGGAGCGTGGCAAGGTCTACGTCATGCACCACTACCACAGCTCTACGTGCCCGGATGAGGCTCCGAGCTGGGGATGTAGCGGCGGGTGCTTCGATACCCCTAGCTTCGCTGCGGTGGCGAACTGATGGCCGCGATGGAGGGCGGCATGAGCGAGCTGGTAAGGGCAGGCACCGCCGAGCTGGAGAACCTCGCTGCCGAGATAAACGCGGAGCATCGGGCGTGTGAGGTGGCCGTGGCTTCGGCGGTGAATCACGCTGTGCGCGCTGGCGAGATGCTGCTTGAGGTGAAGCAGAGCCTGAAGCACGGTGGCTGGCTGAAGTGGCTAGACGCGAACTTTTCAGGTTCTAGGCGGCATGCGCAGCGCTACATGCAGCTTGCCAGTTACAGGGAGCGCGTAAATGCGACACGCATGTCGCATTTGGAGTCGCAGTCGAGTATTACTGGCGCTTTGCGAGCAATACAGTCGGAAGAGGCCAAAGAGAAGGCCGTGCAGCGGGAAGCCAGGCGAGCAGAGTTTGCCAAACAGTCGGAGAACTACGACCGAGATGAGGATGCATGCTGGACACCGCTTGAGGTGATGTGGCCTAGTCCACAGAGTTGGCTTGAGAGCGAAGGGCGAGGTCCACGCGACTACGAACACAAAAAGATGCGTGAAGCCATTAAGGGTTTTACCCACACGAGTGAAGCACCGCCAGAGGTGCTGGCGGTAGACGGTGCGCCTGAAGTTTTGGAGCTGTTGAAAGGCGCAAAGCAAGAGGCTGCGCGGATACTGCTGGACGCCGTAAAGGAAGCCGAAGAGGTGATAAGTGAGGCGGCGTGGCAGGTTGAGGTCACGTCGTATGGTGCGCCAACGACGAAATTTCCTTTCGGTAATCCGGGTCCGGAACATAAAAAGCGACTTCACGAAATCAACGAGGCCCAGAAACGGACTTGGTTTGCGAAGCATCCGGATGGCAAGTGCCGGTGCTACGAGCGAAATCCCGGACACTGGAGCAAGTGGGGCGACAACCTTTGAGCAGGAAGGACATCATGGTAGCCAACCGAAAGGAGAGCGCAGCGTGACGGATGTAGCCGACAGCGTAGACCTCGAGCTCGACCGGCTCATTAGTCGAAGAGCATCACAGGACACTCGGCCGGACCGCGATGAGAACGAAGAGTTGTGGAAGGCGAGCGTGAGAGCCCACAACGCAAGCAAGCGCGAAGAGATGAGGGTGGCGTGGGAGGCTTTTCACGAGGGCCAGGCTGAGCGTCTGAGGCGCACCTTGGAGCCCTTGATCGCCTTCCACGAGGCGCGGGCCGAGGAATGTAGAGACCAACCGAAAGGAATGCAGTAATGGCAAAGCCGTCCATCAAGAAGATGATGCAAGAGACGCCCGGCGCTTCGCGTCGTGAGGCCCTCGCTAAATCCGCGCGCGACGCTGAAGCAACCCGTGCTCGCCGCGCAAGAGCAAGGAAAAGGTAAGGAGAAGCATAGTGCCGAACTACGTATCATTACCTGACTTGTCGGAATACAAGAGCAAGGCGGCCAAGCGCATCCTGAAGCTCTCAGAGGAGCATGCGCAGAAGATGGGAGAGCTCTCCGCATTGGGCCGCGACCTGGACGAAACCCGGACTGCCCTACAGGACGCCATGAGCCAAGACACCTCAGAGCGGGCGCTGGCGGCCAGAGGAGGCGGCACTGACCCTGGCCGCGTCCACGAGGAGAAGACACGCGAGAACCTCATATCACTCGAAGACCGATACCACGTCATGGAACAAGTCATCGCAGATGTGGAGAAAGACCTCTCTGAGACGATAACCCACTCCAAGACCCAACTCATGGACGAGGCTCGGGCCAAGCGCGACGATGCGAACCGGCGCTACACCGCGGCAAAGCGTGCGCTCCGGGAAGTGCATGACGAGCAGCGCCATCACGCCGGCGTCGCCCGCTGGAGCCTGCAGGCTGGCCCCCACTTCTCCCCGCCGCCTCCCGACATGCATGTTCTGAGCGTGCCTGAGCGTCTGCCAGACGAGGACCCGGAGCACCTCGCCGAGGTTGTCTCGACCGAGACCGCGGGCCCGATCTTGAAGGGGGCGTGAGATGCCTGAGGCTTCGCCGGACCGCCTGGAGAAGATCCTAAGCGACCTGAGCGCAGAGGTTGAGAGCCGCAGGGAAGGCGACGAGACTCGTCTCGCTGAGTGGTTCGCCGGCGTGCTCGGCCATGAGCGCGGGAAGAACGAACGGCTTCTCGCGTTCGCCGAGATGCTTCGCCGCGGCCACGGCCACGGGAGCGGAGCTGGTGAAGAGAATGAAGAGACTGAGGAGAACGCCTAATGTTTCGGCGGGTGCGCGGCTCCGTAAGGATCGCGGGGCTTCGGTATTTGGGCCCGGCCACACCCGCCACGCTTCAGCTCCGCTGGCAGAGCCTTCTTCACTGCCTCATAAAAGAGGGGTGAGTGTTAATGCGCCAATGTAGCGGCATCAGGCGGAACGGAGAGCGGTGTACCCAGACCGTGGAGCCTCCTAACGCTTGTTGTTGGCACCACGCCCCCGAGCGGGCCGCCGAGCGCCGGAGAGCGGCTTCTAAGGCCGGTAGGAGCCGTCCTTCTACCGAGGTGCGCACCATCAAGGAGGAGATAAAGTCGGTGATCTCTGGCGTAAAGGACGGCGAACTCGACCGCAACGACGCGGCCGTGATGATTCAGGGCTACAGGGCCCTAAAGGACTTCATAGCCCTCGAGCGTGGCATCAAGGTAGAGGACGAACTGGCCGCGGAGATAGAAGTGTTGAAGCGTGAACGCGGCTACGCTTCTTAAAGAGGCCAGGCGCCTACGCCGCGGATATGTGGAACGTTCCGCAATTTCACCCGACCCCCTCATGTTCGCCGGGGACGTGGGCCTTACGGACCTCGACCCCTGGCAACGTAGGCTCCTTACGTCGCGGGCGCCTAGGGTGATACTCAACTGTAGCCGCCAGGCTGGGAAATCCACAATGGCCGCCGTGCTTGCCTTACACCGGGCCCTCTACCACCCGGGCAGCCTCGTGCTGATACTCGCCCCCGCGGAGAGACAGGCCAAAGAGCTGTTCTCCAAGGTCGCCGAGTGCTACCGCACGCTAGGTATTCCGATACCCGCAGAGAGCTACCGGAAGCTCGGCGTAGAGCTTGCGAACCGCAGCCGGATAGAAGCCTTGCCGGGGACGGAGAAGACGATAAGGGGCTTCTCGGGAGCGGACCTCCTGATAGTTGATGAGGCTTCCAGGGTCGACGATGCCCTCTACTACGCCGTCCGTCCCATGCTCGCGGTCAGTGGCGGGCGCATGGTCCTGCTATCGACGCCGTTCGGCAAGAGGGGGGTGTTCTACGAGGCCTTCAGTGGGCAAGAGGAATGGGACCGCTACGAGGTGCCAGCTGCGGACTGTCCACGCATCTCTGAGGAGTTCTTGGAAGAGGAGCGGCGCGCCTTGCCGTCGTGGGTCTTCAGACAAGAGTACGAATGCTCATTCGAGGAGACAGACGACCAGGTATTCACCACAGAGATGATAGACGCCGCCGTCTCTAGCGAAGTCGCGCCCCTGAACCTAGGAGTAGCATGAGCTTCTACATCGGACTCGACCTCGGACAGTCAAACGACTACACGGCGCTCGCTGTGGTGGAGAAGGTTACAACTAGCGAAGGAGGAGACCCGGATCTCCACCTGAGGCACCTGGAGCGCTATCCCTTGAGGACGCCCTACCCCGACATGGTGGCGCAGGTGGCGGCGCTGGTAGAGGACCCGCAGCTGACGAAGACCTGCCTGGACAGGCGTCTCGGGATCAGGATGCTTCAGGAGCCCGACCTCCTCGTGGACGCTACCGGCGTCGGGCGTCCGGTAGTGGACCTCTTCAAAGAGCGCGGCCTGAAATACAAGGCCATCACGATCACGGGGGGTAACAAGGTGACCGGGGCGGCCGGGGGCTACGGCGTGCCAAAGCGGGACCTTATCGGGGCGCTAGAGGTGCCGTTTCACTCAGGTAGGCTGAAGGTTGCCGCGGGGCTTACGCTGTGGGAGACGCTCCGCTCCGAGCTGCAAACGTTTCGGCGTAAGGTCTCTCTCACCACAGGCATGGATACATACGAGCATTGGCGCGAGTCTGATCATGATGATCTGGTGCTCGCCGCGGCGCTTGCGTGCTGGGGAGCCGAGAGGAAGCCACAAGGGGCGACCGTCTACTCGTTCTGAGTTCTCACGAGACACGCGAGGATGGCCTCTAAGCGCTTGCGCGGGACCTCCGAGGGGTAGAGTATGGGGCCGTGGGAGAGGACCGTACGCCAACCGGACGCCGGACGACCGTGGCCGAAGCCGCCGAGGTCCTTGGCATCAGCGCCGAGGCCGTACGCGGCCGCATCCGCCGGGGCACACTTCCGGTAGAACGGGAAGGTGGGAGGGTCTACGTCCTACTCGGCCAGGCGACGGACGCCCGTACGGCCGCCGACCAGTCGCGTACGACCGCCGGCCAACCGACCGACCGAACGGATAGCCTGATAGACGAGCTGCACGACCGCGTCAGGTCCCTCGAAGAGGCCAACCGGGAGAACAGGCGCATCATCGCCGCCCTGACCTCGAGAATCCCGGCCATAGAAGCCCCACAGGAGGCGCCAGAAGCCTCTGAGGCGGTCGAGGAGGAGCCGGAAGGGTCGGAGCCTCGGTCGAGCACCGAAGCCCCTCAGGAGGCCACACAGCGCCGGTCCTGGTGGCGGCGCATCGTCGGAGGCTAGCGTGTCGGAGTTTCTCCTTATTGTGATGGCTACGGTAATCGGTAGCTTGGTCTCGGCTGGAATCCTTGCCCTAGTGCGCCACTATTGGCGCCAGTGGCAAGAGCGGCGATTGTTGCGGGCCTGTCAAGAACTGTCGGGAGGAGACCGGGGCGCAGCTGTAGCAGAATATGAGCTGGTGGCTAGAGCGAAAATGCAGGAACCCGGTCCGGTACTAACTCGCCTCTTACGTAAAGAGGAAATCACCCCTCACACCAGGACAGGCTGCTTTGCTATCACCCACAAAGGGCCAGAGGCATTACAGCGCCTCACCCTGCGAGGCTTGCGGCAGCGTCTCGTCGGATGGTAGAGTGCGACCTTCTTATGTACGGCTCTGTCATGAGGCGTACATAAGAACAGAAAGAACCGTTCCTAAAAACCACAAACGTGCATATCTATCCACCGGCGTAGCAAGGTGCATGGCCGGTGGGGGCGGGGGAGAGCCTAAAACGGCAACGGTTGCCGTTTGAGCAGCATGTATGCAGCATCTCGTATGTGGATTTCGGAGAACGCCCTAACCACGCACTTCGGTGAATAGCGCATCGGCCCGCCCCGATCGGGGACTTCGAGGCCGGGCGAAAGGGACGGCGCGCACCCCCGGCCCAGCGAAGCTACCCTAAGCCCCGTCCCTGCGCGTTGCACCGTCCAACCTCGGGGATGTACCTTCGGCCCTCTCTGGAAAATCACGCCTGTGTAGCGCGCGCACGGCCATGCCAACTACCCTCGCCTGCTCTACCGCATTTGTCGGTATCATGGGCGGGAGAAACGGAGAACAGGAGGAGCACGTGAAGATTGTCGCGGTACTTTACCCCTGCCCCGAAGATCCAACGACGGTGGATTCCCGAGACGGTGCGCCACAGCAACTGCTCGGGTGCGCGGACAACGCGCTGGGCTTGCAAGACTTCGTCGAGGGTCAAGGGCACGAGTTGGTGGTGACCACGGACAGGGAGGGCGGCGAACTCGAGGAGAACCTCGGGGACGCGGAGGTCTTGATCACTACCCCGTTCTGGCCCGTTTATGTCACGAGAGAGATGATGGACCGGGCGCCCAACCTCAAGCTCATGCTCCTGGCCGGCGTGGGCTCGGACAACATGGACCTGGCGGCGGCGGCCGACAAGAACATAACCATCGCTGAGCAGACCGGCTCCAACATCACCAGCGTCGCCGAGCACTCCGTCATGCAGATACTGACTCTGGTGCGCAACTACATGCCGGCCTACAAAGACGTGGTCAACGGCGGCTGGAACATCGGCGAGATCGCCAGGAGGTCCCACGACCTCGAAGACAAAACCGTCGGGCTCGTCGGTATGGGCCGGATCGGTCAAAAGACGGCCATGCGGCTAAGGCCCTTCGACGTCAGGATGCTCTACTACGACGTTACCAAGCTCAACACCATCGACGAGTACACCTTGGGCCTGCGCTACGCGGACATCGACGAGATGATCCCGCTCTGCGACGTCATCTCCATCCACGCCCCCCTCACGCCTGTGACGAGGAGCCTGTTCAACCGCGAGCGGCTCTTTGACATGAAGAGGGGCGTGCACATAGTCAACACGGCGCGCGGGGCAATCGTCGACAGGGATGCCCTCGTCGAGGCGCTTGAAGAGGGCCACCTGGGCGGGTACGCCGGCGACGTGTGGGACTCTCAGCCCGCACCCTCCGACCACCCGTGGCGGACGATGCCAAACCACGCGATGACACCGCACGTGTCCGGTACGTCGCTGGAAGCGCAGGCGAGGTACGCCGAAGGCGTCCGCCGCTGCCTCCAAGCCTACTTCAACGGGGAGCCGATAGATCGGGACCGCATCATAGTCGAGGGCGGAGAGATCATGAGCCTCAGCTACAAGTACGCCTACGAGGAAGCCTGAACCAAACGCCGGCGCCTGTGGGTCCGAAGATGCCGCAGTCCATCCGCATTCCCCTTACATCCCAAACGGCAGCAATAGGGCCGGGGCTCTTCGGGGCTCCGGCCCGATAGGTACTAAAGTACCGGCCTGCACGTTTCTTATGTACAGAATTAGGCCCCCTTTGTAGCTGTACATAAGAAAACACCCGTCCTGTAACCACCCTGCGGCTTCGGGGCGGGGCAGGGCGCTAAAGCAGGCCGCTTGCTCTAAAGCTGGGAGGATCGTTTCTTATGTACAGGACTCCTAGCGCCCCCCGTGGTTGTACATAAGAAAGCAGCAGCCCCGTAACCACCCTGCGGCATAGGGGCGGGGGAGAGCGAAGGCCGCGCCGTGTGAGAGGATGGGCGCGGCCAGGGGCATTATAGAGGCCGGAGTCCCATCGGGGAGCTCCGGCCTGTAAATGTCGCGCGATGGGCAGGATAGAGCAGATGCTCTTGGATGAGGGGAGGGCTGCCTCCCCAACCGACCTAAGACCTTCGCCCGCAAACCCACCATACCACAAAAAGTGCCGAATGTTTCTATCTACGACAAAGGGCCGGGACACCCGATTAGGATACCCCGGCCCGGTTGGTACGTGGTGCTAGGAGTCCTCCGGGAGGCTCCTCTCCAGCATGTCCACCAGTTCCGCCGGCTCGAAGACACCCTGCAGCTCCTCGGCTCCCGGGCACGGCTCCAGGAAGGCGAGTAACGGCCCAACCATCGTCTCCAGCAAGTCGAAGGCCTGGGCAAGCTCTTCGTGGTCCCGCTCGATGGCCTTCCAGCCGTCTTCAGGCCAAAAGCCTCCGGCCTCCATATCGCGCGTCGCGTGCTCGATGCTCCAGAACACGCACAAAGCCTCCTGGCCGTCGACGCGCCGATTCATGGTCTCTATCGCGCCCTCGTTGACCCGCCGCACTATCGTCGGCATCATGGCCGGATCGCGCTCCATCACTTCCGTCATGTTCTCCTCCTTGAAGTAGTGGCCAAAGGTTGTACCCAGGTACAACCCTGATGCTTTGGTTGAGGCCCTCTGGTGGCGCCCTCGCTCGGCTCATGGTCATTAGGGGCGGGGCTATCGGCTATCCGCGCAGCGGCGGCAAAGGTAGAGCGCGTACTCCTCCGTCTCCTCGCCCGTCTCGGGGTCGAGCACGATCTGGCCTATCGTGGTCCAGCCGTTGTTGCAGGCGCACGGGTGGTCCTGGTCGTGGTGTGGTGCTGCCTGGAATGGGTCGCCGGCTGGCGGTATCCTCTTGGTGTCCATTGGGCTCCTTTCCCTTTGGGCCGGGTCCCGGGGAGTGCCTGCTCCTGCGGGGCCATTTCTATGTCTGCCCTCTATTTTAATGCTTTACTTATAGTTAGTCAATAGTTATACGGTATAATCCTCGTAGGAAGCAAGAAGCTCGTCGGGAGGTTGCTAGTATGCAGGACGTGGTTTTCGTGGGCGACAAGATCAGGCGATTGCGGGACGCCCGCGCACTTACTCAGCAGGAGCTCGCCGCCAGGGCGGGTATCACCGTGGCGGCTCTGTCGCGGATCGAACGCAACAACGCCGAGCCCAGGCCCACGACGCGGCGCAAGCTCGCCCAGGCGCTCGAGGTAGATCCCGCCGAGCTGGTCGAGTAGCACTACATCTTGTGCGGCCGGCGGCTGTTCTGAAAATTCCTGCCAATGACCCCTTCACTTCCGTGAATTCACGGAGTAGAATACAGCGTATTGGCACGGTCCCCGAGTTGGAGGGCAGATGATAGGTAAAGAGGTAAGGCGCCGCCGCGAGGAGCTAGGGCTGACGGGCGCGCAGCTCGCCGCGAGGGCTGGCATGGCGCCCTCGGCTGTCTCCCAGATCGAAACGGGCAAGAGGAGCCCAAGCTCGGCGAGTGTCATAAAACTGGCACAGGCTCTCGGCATAGAAGCAGGCGAACTCTTCCCTTTAGAGCAACCCCGGCTGCCTGAACTTGTGCCGCCGGGGGAGGCCTATATCGTCCCGCTCGAAGAGGGCGAAGAAGAGGACACGGTGACACTCCGGATCTATTACGTGCGGCTGTTCGAGGGGGGCGAGCCGATTCTACAAGCGATGAGGGAAGCCTCACCAGAAGAGGCGGCCGAGGCGGCCAAGATGCGCCAGCAGCGCGAGAAGTCCGGACGGTCCCGCGAATGAGAGCAATAAGTAAGGCCGGGCTAAGGGGCCCGGCCAGATCTTCAACCCCCTACGGCAAAGGAAGGTTGTATGAATAGTAGTGTACATCAAGCCGAGGCGGTTCGCGCCCAGAGATATCGGGGCGCCTCCTACACCAGGCCGATAGACGCCGCTAAAGAGGCCATCCCGATCATCGACCTGGCCGACCGTCTCTGCGGCCCCGGCGGACTGCGGCGCGTCGGGGCTTCGCCAGAGTGGGCCGGACGCTGCCCGCTTCCCGATCACGAGGACCGCTCGCCATCGTTTACGGTGAACGCCCAGAAGAATGTATGGTTTTGTCATGGCTGCCTTCGCGGCGGCGACGTTGTAGAGCTCGCCCGGCTTGCGTGGGGTTACGACGAACGCGACGCCCATGTAGCCGCCGCGATGCTCCTGCAAGAGTTCGGCCACGAGGTGCCGCAGCAGCCGCCGGCGTGGTTTCGCAAGCAAGAACGCCAGCGCCACACCCGAGCCGCTATAGAAGAGACAAGGAAGAACATCGTCCGCAGGCGTCTGTTCCGGCACCTGATATTGCCGCTACTCGACACGATTGAGGATGAACAAGAGCGGGAGCAAGAACTCAGGCGAGCGTGGTATGAGTTCAAGAGGTTGGCGGCATGAGGGGCTACGACGACTTTCCGCCAGAGTGGCACAAGCATAACCCGCCGACCACCATAACCGCCGCCGATCTCATGGGAAAGGTGTTCGAGCCTACCCGGTGGGTGATACCGGACGTGCTGCCCGAAGGGTTGTCGCTGCTGGTGGGCAAGCCGAAGAAGGGTAAATCCTGGATGGCTTTGGGGGCGTGCGTGTCGGTTGCGACCGGGGGCGTGGCGTTCGGGATCAAGAGAGTCGAGCAAGGCGACGCCCTCTACCTGGGGCTGGAAGACAACGAAAAGCGCCTGAAGAAGCGCCTCCAGAAGATCCTAAACGGCGAAGGTGCCCCTGATCGGATGCACCTGCATACCGAATGGCCCAAGCTGGATGAGGGCGGGGCAGAGGCCCTGGATACTTGGCTTAAGGAGCACCCCCACACCCGGCTAGTGGTGATAGACACCCTGGCAAAGATCCGGGGGGCGGGGCGCGGCCAGAACATCTACGCCGAAGATTACGCGGCCCTCGAGAAGCTATTGCCGATAGCTGCCCGGCACGGAGTTGCTATCGTCGTCGTGCATCACCTTCGGAAGATGGCAGCGAGTGACCCACTGGATGAGATCTCGTCCTCTACCGGCCTAACAGCCGGGGTGGATGGCTTTCTGATACTGAGACGCCAGCCAGGCAGCAAGGGGCCGACGCTGTATGTCGACGGCCGCGACATCGAAGAGCCGACAGAGTACGCGCTTATATGGAATCTCAACACGGCTACCTGGACGATTGAAGGTGACGCCGAAGAGGTGCACATCTCCAAAGAGCGTGCCGACATCCTACTCACCCTCAACAGAGCCGGAAGGTCCATGACGCCGCGCGAGGTGAGCGACGCCATGGATGCCAAGCACAACAACATCAAGAAGCTTATGTGGACTATGCTCGGGGGCGGCCAGCTGCTAAAGGACGACAAGGGTAGGTACTCTCCTACTAACCCTACTACTACTACTAGTAACCCTGGTAACCGCGGTAACTCTAGCAACCCTGGTAACCGCGGTAACCCTGGCGCGGAAGGCAAGGAAACGGTTACCGGGTTACCGGACGGCCCTGAAAGCGGTAACCCTAGTAATGCTGATACCTATGCGGGAAACGGCGCTTCGGTTACCGGGGTTGCCAGAGTTACCGAAGGACACGAGGATGGCTGCCAGTGCCTGTCGTGTGTGCTGCCGGTATGAGCCGCGTCCTTCGCTGCGCCGCCTGCACGAAGCGGATAAAGCCACATCACCCACACATCGGCGTAGAGGACCTCGAGGCCGGCCGGGAGTTCTCCTACCACGCCACGCCGCGCTGCCAGGCGCGGGCCGCCGAGGAGACCGCCGCACGCCTGGAGCGTGGCAAGGTCTACGTCATGCACCACTACCACAGCTCTACGTGCCCGGATGAGGCTCCGAGCTGGGGATGTAGCGGCGGGTGCTTCGATACCCCTAGCTTCGCTGCGGTGGCGAACTGATGGCCGCGATGGAGGGCGGCATGAGCGAGCTGGTAAGGGCAGGCACCGCCGAGCTGGAGAACCTCGCTGCCGAGATAAACGCGGAGCATCGGGCGTGTGAGGTGGCCGTGGCTTCGGCGGTGAATCACGCTGTGCGCGCTGGCGAGATGCTGCTTGAGGTGAAGCAGAGCCTGAAGCACGGTGGCTGGCTGAAGTGGCTAGACGCGAACTTTTCAGGTTCTAGGCGGCATGCGCAGCGCTACATGCAGCTTGCCAGTTACAGGGAGCGCGTAAATGCGACACGCATGTCGCATTTGGAGTCGCAGTCGAGTATTACTGGCGCTTTGCGAGCAATACAGT
>MWVV01000302.1_pt1 | contig 18109 bp, 17 predicted proteins | sample 1047281 | NCBI WGS metagenome assembly MWVV01 (sample SAMN06349986, study PRJNA376086) | soil metagenome | isolation source: PT-2 sample Antarctic (ecotone) soil | place: Antarctica | collected 2015-01-13 | reverse complement strand
CTCTAACAAGTAAATATCCATTGAGTTGAAACTCTCCTTTTTCAAATTTGCAAGATTTAATCAAGTAGATTTCAACTCAATGCTTCACATTTTTCAAATATCAATTACTTTTTGTCCTGTACTTAGAAATCAACGATAGAAATTTAATTTTAGCTCCGTAGGAGCGAAATGTTTATAGAAAACCATTGAGCAATCCGTTGGAGTTCCGTAGGAACGGCATATTTATTATAATTTATGTAATAAATATGCCGTTCCTACGGAACTCCAACGATATTCTCCGATTGATTTCTATTAATATCTCGTCCCTAACGGGACTTTTTAAGTATTTGTAATGTTAATTTACATAAAACATCCTGACAATAGCTATCCATCCTGTTCAATTTTTATTTTAATTCCGTTCCCATATAACTTTGATAAAGTCGCTGCTGTTCTTTCGTCGGATTATCAACCGCTACAATTTTAAAATCCGGCTTGGCGCGTCCGCCCAAAGTTATTTCTATTTCGCGCAGTTCGTCAAAACGGAAAACAGTTAAACGAATTTTATCGCCCGGTTTTTTCATCTCAAGTCGAGTCGAAAAATCTTTTACGGAATCGGACGGCTTTTCACTGGTTTTAGCAAACGAATCAGTTTGAGTTACGCGAAATCCGTCCATCGCTACGATTTGGTCGTTAGCATTTAATCCTTGTTCATAAGCCGGAGCTCCGATTTGAACTTGCTTGACAAGTAATCTTTCGCCTTGCTGCACAAAATCCGCGCCAAGATACGCTAATTCAGTTCCGCTGCCGGTCGTTAATTGCAAACCGATGTCGTTTAAGATTGAATTGTAATCAATTTCTTCGCGTCCGCGCACGTATTTACTGAAAAAGCTATTTAATGATTTTCCAGCCATCGTTTCAGCAATTTTCTGAAAATCTTCGGGCGTATAATTTTTGTTTTTCTTCGCAAATTCAGCGTATAGGTAACGCATCACATCATCCAAAGACTTTGCGCCATTTGACGCTTTACGAATTTCGATGTCGAGCAAAAAGTTGATGATTTCGCCTTTGTCGTAATAAGAAATCTGATTATTGACGGCGTTTTCATCCGGGCGATAATACTTTATCCACGCGTCGAAACTCGCATTTTCAAGGCTCGTTTCAAATCTTCCCGGGCGATTTTGCAACGCCTGAAGCTGCGTCGCCTTGCTCGCCAAAAAGTCTTTGTCAGACATCAAACCTGCCCGCTCGACAAGCAGACCTTCGTAATAAGCCGTTCCGCCTTCGGCAACCCAAAGTAGCTTTGTGTAGTTTTCGTTTTCGTAATCAAACGGTCCGAGCGCGTCGGGCTTGATGCGTTTGACGTTCCACAAATGAAAATATTCATGCGCGACGAGAGTGAGAAAATCCCTATAGCGCGATTCGGGTTTAAAGCCGAATTTGTTCCACTGCAAAGCCGTCGAATTTAAATGCTCAAGCCCGCCGCCGCCCCGCAAATTCAATATAAAAAGATAATCGTTATATGGCAAATCGCCGAATATCTTATAACCTTCTTCGATGATTTTCGCCGTATCAACAGCGATTTTCTGCAAATCGTAATCGCCTTCGCCTTCGACCACATAGCGATGCGATTTGCCCTTCACGTCAAACGAAATTTCCTTGTAATCGCCGACTTCAAAAGGTGAATCATAAAGAACGTCGAAATTTTCGGCGCGGAAAGCGTTCGTTTGTCCTTCAACTTTTGGCAAACCCGTCGCCACTTTCCACTTTCCGAACGGAACGACTTTCACCGTCGAAGGCACATTCAATTGGTCTTTGGGAAACATCAACAAAGCAGCGTTGTTGAAAAAAGCGTGGTCGGCGTTGAGTTCGTTTGTTCTGACGGTTAATTCATTAGCGTATACATTATATTTGATGACGATTTGCTTCGCCGCTTTCGTATCAATCTGCCATGTATTTTTGTTCGTCTTTTGCCACGTTAAAGCGTTACCGCTCGCGTCATTCGCCGTGAAATCTTCGACGTGCCTGGCGTATTCACGAATCAGGTAACTTCCCGGTGTCCAAACCGGCATTTTCAATTCCGCTTTCTCCGGCATCTTCGCCCAATCGAGACGCATTTCGACTTCAAGCAGATGCGTCCAGGGCTTCGACATCGAAACCGTATAATTAATCGTCGGAGCAACCGGTTTAACCGCAATAGTCACCGTTTTTTTATCCGTCTTTTTCGTTCGTCGAGCAGGCGTTTCTTGATACATAGAGAAAATCAGCGCACCGATTAAAATTACTAGAACTTTTAAATTTATTGCTTTTTGCATTACTTTTGCAAACCACTCCAAAATGTTATCGTTTATTCTTTGTTATCTTACTACAAATTGAAAAGTGAGCCGCCTGAAATAGCATCTCCAAAGACAGAATGAGCCTAGAAAACATCTCTGAAAAAGTGAACGAAAAATTTTATACCACCCCGCTAATTATTATCTTCGTAACGGTTTTCATTGACCTCATCGGTTTCGGAATGGTCATTCCGATTCTGCCTTTCTACGCTGAAACCGCACCGTTCAACGCGACGCCGTTTGAAATCGGCATTCTGTTTTCAATCTATTCTTGGATGCAGTTTTTCTTTTCACCGATACTCGGCAGATTGTCTGATCGGTACGGTCGCCGTCCAATTTTATTCATCAGTCTGCTCGGCTCCGCCCTCGGCTATTTCGTTATCGGTTTTGCCAATACGCTTTTGTTAGTCTTTGTCGGACGCATAATCGGCGGCATCACGGGCGGAAATATCTCGACCGCGCAAGCCTATATTGCGGACGTTACGACGAAAGAAAATCGCGCTAAGGGAATGGGACTTTTCGGCGCGGCGTTCGGGCTGGGATTTATTTTTGGTCCGGCGTTGGCGGGAATCTTGAGCAAATACGGCGTTCACGTTCCGTTTTATTTCGCCGCGACTCTCGCGCTGATTAATGCGATTGCGCTTTATTTCGTTCTGCCCGAATCGCTTAAACCGAACGCGCAAAACTCGTCTGAAAAAAGAAAAAACCGGATTGCCGAGCTTTTTGAATCTTTTCAGGATTCGCGTTTCGGCATTATCACATTAATTTATTTTCTGCTCATCACGGCGTTTTCGATAATGACTTACGCCTTTGTGCTTTACACGGCTTTTCGTTTCGATTACAACGCCGAGCAAAACGGCTATCTTTTCGCTTACATCGGTTTTCTGGCAATCATTATGCAAGGCTTTCTTTTCGAGCGTTTAACAAAGCGATTCGGCGAAGCGCGGCTGGCGGCGTTCGGTTGTTTAATGTTGGTCGGAAGTCTATTTGCCGTGCCGTTTGTCGGACCAAACTTCGGCGGCTTAGTCGGACTTCTCACCGGAATTGCCTTCTTTTCGCTTGGAAATTCGCTGGCTTCACCTGCACTGACTTCGCTCGCTTCAAAAAACGCGGACGAACACGAACAAGGGAAAACATTAGGAATTATGCAGTCGGCGGCGAGCCTTGCGCGAGCGATTGGTCCCACCGTCGGCGGCGTTCTGCTCAACAACGCTTTCAACAAAATTGACGATTTCACCCTTTACCGCACTTTTTGGGCGGCTTCGACAATTATGTTTCTGGCGTTTCTGATGGCGATTTATTTTGCGGGCAAGAAGGTGGAATTAGCCGCGAATTAACACGCGCAAAGCACGAAAAGATTTTTCGTTTTCTTTTGTGATAATTCGCGGCTGATTCATTTCTTCGGTTTGAGAATTGTTTCAAGTTTCCAATCTTTATCGGCAAATTCGTCTTTCGATTTGATAATCAGCCAATTCTTTTCCTGATTCCACATTTTCACGAGCGTAAATTCGCCTTTTAATTTTCCGCCGTAAAAAGTAAAAACGAGTTTCCCTTTTTCGAGCCGGTCTTCCGCATTCTCTTTAATTTCAAACTCGCCTTTATCCCACACGCGAACTTCGCCCGCACCATAACTTCCCTCTCGAATCGTGCCTTCAAAATCAATATAACCGAGCGAATGGTCAGGCACGGCGACGGCTAATCTTTTATCCTGCGGATTCATCGAAACGCCTTTCGGCACCGCCCAAGATTTCAACAAGCCGCCGATTTCAAGCTCTCGAATCGTGCCTTCAAAATCAATATAACCGAGCGAATGGTCAGGCACGGCGACGGCTAATCTTTTATCCTGCGGATTCATCGAAACGCCTTTCGGCACCGCCCAAGATTTCAACAAGCCGCCGATTTCAAGGCGCAAATCAAAATGCAGGCGCGAGGCGTGATGTTCGTGAATGACAAAGCGTTTTCGCATTTTTTAATTCTACAAAATTTAACCACAGATGGACACGAACTAATGAATAAAATCGAATTAAAATCTGTGCTTATTCTGTGTTAATCTGTGGTTAAATTTTCTTTCAATAAAAATTATGAAAAGAGTAATTGGTGTCGGCGGCATATTTTTCAAAGCGCAAAATCCGAAAGCGTTAGCGGAATGGTATCAAAAACATCTCGGCATCGAATTCGGCGATAAAACTTATTTCGATTTTCAATTTCAGGAAAAGGAAAAAGGCTGGATGGCATTTTCGCTTTTCAAAGCGGATACGCAATATTTCGATCCGTCCGCAAAGGAATTTATGTTTAATTTTCGCGTGGAAAATCTGGACGCAGTTTTAGAAATTCTCCGCTCAGAGGGCGTTCGCGTTTTCGACAAAATCGAAGACGGCGATTACGGTAAATTTGGCTGGATTCTCGACATCGAAGACAACAAAATCGAGTTTTGGGAGCCGGTTGAATAAATTTTAATACTGAACAACTTTCTCCCTAATTTTATTCGGATTCTTTTTATTTCTTTTGATTTTGATAATCCAAATTTTATCGTACTCCGATTCGGCGAGATCTTTATATTTATCTTGTTTTATTAGCAGATTTGCCAGTGCGGGCGTTGTATTACTATGTCCAACAACGACGATCCGCTTTATTTTTCCCGATACGATTAAATCGTGCATTTGATTCAGATTTCGCGGGTCATAGATTTGAATCATCATTCTTCTTTTACGCGCAAGCGGTCTCACCGTCGCCCGCGTCCGAATATAATTTGAAGAATAAATCGCGTCCGGTTGATATTTATTTATTATCTCGACTAACTTTTGCGCTCTCAATTCCCCTGCCGCCGAAAGCTCTGGATTAGCCGTGTCCGTGCCCTCCGAAACGTCCTTTTCAGCGTGCCGCAGCAAAATGACGGTGAGTTTTTTGTGTTGGGCTAAAAGGTCGCTAACGGCAAACGTGAAAAAAAATAATAGGAATAAAAGAAAGATAATACTTTTCATAATCATTTTAATCTAAACAAACATTTTTCCCGGATTCAAAATGCCGTTCGGGTCGAAAACTTTTTTAATCGCTTTCATAATTTCGAGCGTTGGTTTATCAATTGCCATATCGAGATAAGCGGCTTTGACGTAGCCGATGCCGTGTTCGCCGGAAATCGAGCCGCCGAGTTCAACCGACAAAGCGAAAGTTTCTTTCACGCATTTCCGCGCCCGCGCAATCGAATCGGCATCTTCTCTGTCGCACAAAAAATTGACGTGAATGTTGCCGTCGCCCGCGTGTCCGAAGTTTGCCACAAACGTATCGTGCTTGCGTCCGATTTCTTCGACTTTTGAAATTAGTTCGGGAACTTTTGAACGAGGCACGACAACATCTTCGTTGATTTTTAAGCTGCCGTATTTCATCAGGCTGGGCGAGATGGCGCGGCGCACGTCCCAGAGTTTGTCTTCTTCCTCTTTGTTGCGCGAACGCAAAATATCGAAACCGCCATTCGTCTGCAAAATGCGTTCAATCATCTGCGCATTTTTTTCGACTTCTTCGCGGAAACCGTCAACCGCGACAATCAAAATCGCGTTAGCATTTGTTGATAAACCAAAGGCGAAATTTTGTTCGATTGCGCCGATGCAGTTTTTATCAACTACTTCCATCGCCATCGGCAGCAAGCCTTCGGGCGTGAATTTCGTTAAAACTTGGCAGGCTTCCGCCATCGTTTTGAACGAAGCGCGAACCGTTGCGGTTGCCTCCGGCATCGGCAGGAGTTTGAGCGTCGCTTCGGTGATAATTCCAAGCAGTCCTTCCGAGCCGCACATCAAGCCGGTCAAATCAAAACCGACGACATTTTTTACCGTCTTTCCGCCTGTTCTGATAACTTCGCCGGTTGCCGTAACGACTTCCAAACCCAAAACCGAATGTTTCGTTACGCCGTATTTCGGGGTTCGCATTCCGCCTGCGTTTTCCGCGATATTGCCGCCGATGAACGAATCTTTGTAACTCGCCGGGTCAGGCGGAAAAAGCAATCCGTATCGTTCAACCGCTTGCTGCAAATCGAAAGTCGTAATTCCCGGCTGGCAAACGACGTATAAATCGTCGGGATTTATTTCGATGATTTTATTCATTCTGTCCGTACCGATGACGATTCCGCCATCAACAGGAACTGCGCCGCCCGTGTAGCCGACACCGCCGCCGCGAGCCGTAACGGGAAACAAAAATTCGTTAGCGAGCCGGAGAATTTGGGAAATTTGTTCGGTCGTTTCTGGAAACACGACGGCTTCGGGCGGAAATTTTTCCTTGACCGCATCCGCGCCGTAAGGCTCGACTTTTTCCGGTTCGACTAGAACATTTTCAGCACCGACGATTTGTTTTAATTTTTCCAAAACTTCCGGCTTTGAAGCATTCGTCGTGGCGCGTGGCTTGGCGTTGAAATGGATTGATTGATACATTTTTAGGCGGCTTTTTTTATGTCTTCGATTTCCTGTTTTTTATTTTTCTTATCTGAAAATGAAACGTATTTTCGCCCGCTTTCCTTTTGTTTCTTCTGTAGATCCTCAAATATCAAATCCAAATTATAATTAAATTGTTTCGCATATTCGTCGCGCAGACGGCGCGTTTCTTTGACGATTTCATCTTCCCGCATAAATTTATTCTCCTAAAAGTTCTTCGAGCGTACAGATGTGCGACGGCTCGTAATCTTCCGCCCGAATCACTTCTTTAATTTTAGCTTGCATTTTTGCATTTGCAATGTGTTTAAAATTCCAAGTCGCCAAAAACTCTATTTTCTCGGCAGCGGCAATAGCAATATGAAGCGCGTCAGCAGCCGCCTTTTACGGCACTGCTTTCTTTGCCACAAGCATCTTTGCCAAATTTCTTGCTTCGTCGTTGATGTCTAAAATTTTAACGTCTTTCAAAATCGCCAGACGCTTTTGCGCCATTTGCATATTACCTAAACCGGCTTCCTGAATGACAAGTTCGGAAGCAACGACTTCAAAATTCTGACGATGATTTTCCCACCAATCGAAAGTCGTGAGCTGATGTCCGGCGGTAATAAGATCGCTGCTCGGAAAAGCCGTCAGATAACTGACGATTGATGTTTCAAGATAAACTTTCGATTTCATAGATTTTCGATTTCGGCTCGACTAGAACATTTTCCGCGCCGACGATTTGTTTTAATTTTTCGGTAACTTCGGGCTTTGAAGCGTTCGTAACGGCGCGTGGTTTGGCGTTGAAATGGATTGATTTAAACATAGAATCACTTTGGCAAAACGGTAAAACCGATTTTCCTTGCCGCTTCCGAAAGTTTGTCATCACAGCAAACAAAAATTCTTCCCGTCGGTTTTTCAAAACACCAAACCAAAGCTGCCGCAAGCTGCAAAGCGTCGAGTGTTCGCAAGTTTTGAGTTTTGATTATGGTTTTGGCAAGCTCGCGGACTTTTTCGGACGGCAGAATTTCCCGCCAAGTTTCGCTTTGAATTTCAAGACGCTTAACGGCTTCGTCGTAGGCAGCTTGAGAAATCTGATTTTCCTATAAAAGACGCTTCAATGCGCTCTGCCCTTCGATCGAACTCGCCCACCAAGCGACGACTTCATATTTTCGGCGCAATTGGCGCAGCGTTTGGCTCGTCGCTTGAAAACAACAAAGCGGCACAACGCTGTTCGTATCCCAAAATGCAAAATCAGTCTTCATCGCGTTCGCTGCGAATTGCTTCGACGAATTTTTCCAAAGGAATTTCGGGCGCGTTTGTTTCCCAGAAATCTTCGGTCAATTCCTTTTTCGGCAGACGCATCAAACCTTCGGCAATCAGACGCGTTTCTTCGTCTTTTGCATCTGCTGGCAAAATTCGGGCAATTGCTTCATTCTCGTCTTCGACAATAATCTCATCGCCGTCCTTGGCTTTTTCGAGATACGAAATTAAATTGTGCTGCAATTCGCTGATGCTAACCGTGTGCATTTTATTTTACCTCAAACCGATTATACATTACTTGGCAACCAATAATTAAAGTTTATCTCGAAGCTTTTGGTTTCATTCGTCAATTAAAAATCACCCGGCAAGTTGCTTGCTAACACAGTCAAACAGCATTTCTTCAAAACTTAGCCCAACAATTTCGTCGGCACTTTGCCGAAACTTGCCAATGCCGCGAAAAAAGTGTTTAATCTTAGTTTGCTCTGTCGAGCGTGACAATCAAGGGCAAATGGGAGTGTGATAATAGAAGTGGCTTTTGTATCAGTTAATAACAACGAATCAATCGAGAGCGCGTTGCGTCGTTTTAAGCGCAAAGTGATAACGGAAGAAATCATTAAGGATTTGAAAAAACACGCGCATTTCGTGCCGCCCGGACAAAAGGCAAAGCTCAAATCGGTCAATGCCCGCAAGCGTAACCGCAAGCGTTTTCGTCCGACGACGCGCCCGATGAATCAAAATCAGAATCCAAATCAAAACAGATAGTTTTGTAAATTTGTTAAATTACCGATGCGTGATGCGAAAAAGTTTTTATAAAAACTATTGCATTTCACGCATCGAATTTTTTTAAATGAATCGGGGAAAAATTCGCATTCTCGTTACTAATGACGACGGCATTCACTCGGAAGGCATCACGGCTTTAGAAAACGCGCTCCGCGAGGTCGGCGATGTTTACGTCGTCGCGCCGGAATCGGAAATGTCGGGTGCATCGCACAGTTTAACCTTGTCGCGTCCTTTACGAATCAGACAGATTGACGAGCGGCATTGGACGGTTGACGGCACGCCGACCGATTGCGTTACATTTGCATTGAACCGCATTTTGTTGCCGGAAGAACGCCCTGTTATTTGTGCGTCGGGCATCAATCACGGCGCAAACTTAGGCGATGACGCGACGTATTCGGGAACGGTGGCGGGCGCGTTGGAATCAACTATTTTGGGCGTTCCGGGAATTGCATTTAGTCTCGCCGTATCGAGAAATCACGATTTTACGGACGCGGCGCGAATCGCCAAAACGATGGTTGAAAAAGCCGTCAAAGAAGGTTTGCCGACGGGAACTTTGCTAAACGTCAATGTCCCGAAAGGCGAAATAAAAGGCGTTCGCATTACCAAACAAGGCTTCAAAGATGCACGTCCGATTATCAGCGAACATATTGACCCGCGCGGCAAATTGTATTATTGGATTGGCGAAGAGCGAACCGGTTTTCACGCCGAAGGCGGCACGGATTTTGAAGCCGTTGACGAAGGCTATGTTTCCGTTACGCCGATGCGAAGCGATTTGACGAATCACAAGGCAATCGAACTTTTACAAGCGTGGAATCAAACGTCCGTTTAACCTGAAAAGCGCAAGCAAACCGCTCGCGCTTTTAGGTTCAAAAGTAAAAATTTGTAATCCTTTCTCATTTATTCAGTTTAACCGCTTTTTTAATTCGGTATTGCGTGTTAGCGGTTTCGCCCCACGTCAACTCCGCCGTTCGGCGGCTTACGCAGATGCGGATAACCGTCGGTTTCGCAGAGCGTGAGTTAGACGTAGAAAAGTTGTCCGAACTTACAACGTCTAACTCGCGCTTGCCTTGCCTAGAATGTCAGGCGGTGCGACGTGCCGGAGAAACAGCCGCCAAAGAGTATGTTGCCGTCTGAGTCGATGCCTTCAAACGTGCCGTTTTCGGTGAACGAATTTCCGTCTCGACTGAGCGTTAAATTTGATTTTTGTTTGATGGTAAAAAGGAAAGTTCTGTCCGGGTCAAATTCGTAATGCACATTGCCGTAGGTGTAATTTCGCCCCGCAGCGCGTTTCCAAATGCCGCCGCCAGTGGACCGATACGGTCCTGATAACGGAAAGGTATCTTCGACATACATCGTTCCGCCTTGATTGAACGTATACAATGCTCTGATTGTCGGACCGGAAGGCACGCGGGTTTGACAGTCAACCTCAGCAGGTCCGACGTACTCCCAAACGCCTACTAAATCGTTGCCTTGTTCTTCTAAAGGCGAGTTGATTGATATTTGGTCGGTTTTGTTTTGACCAAAAGCCAACGTCGAGCCGATTGCCAGCGTGAAAATTATCGCTAATGCGATAATGAATGTTTGTGTTGTGTTTTTTGCGTTCATTTTTATCTCCTTTTTCTTTTTGATTTAAGGTTTTTAAGCCTCTATTTATTAAAGCGACAGACGAAACAAAATCGTCTCAAAAAATTTTATAAAATTGATTCTTGCTCTTTTAGGGTTATAATGTTCGGCAATGAACGGGCGCGAACGGGAAGCATCGGAAATCACACAAATGCTGCGCGAATGGAGCGGCGGCAAACAGGAGGCGTTGGATAATCTTTTGCCGCTTGTTTATGACGAACTGCACCGGCAAGCGGCGAATTTTTTGCGAAAGGAACGCCCCGGGCATACCTTGCAAACCACCGCGCTGATTAACGAAGCCTATCTGAAATTGATTGACCGGCAAGATGTAAACTGGGAAAGCCGCACGCATTTTTTCGCCGTTGCCGCGCAAGCGATGCGGCGAATTCTGGTTGATTATGCGAGAGCAAAACACAGAGAAAAACGCGGCGGCGATAATGTAAAACTGTCGCTCGAAGATGCAACGCTGGTTGCGGCGAAAGAAAAAGGCGTTGATTTGATTGCTTTGGATGAAGCATTGAACAAACTTGCCAAATTTGACGCTCAGCAAGCCCGCGGTGTCGAGCTTCGCTATTTTAGCGGTTTGAGTTTGGAAGAAACCGCCGAAGCATTGCACGTTTCTCGCGCAACTGTCGCACGAGATTGGGAAGCGGCGCGGGCTTGGCTGCACCGCGAGCTAACAAAATAATGCCGACCATAAACCCGAAAAATTGGCACGAGGTCAAAGAAATCTTTTACGCCGCTTTGCAACGCGCACCCGAAGAGCGCGAGCAGTTTCTCAACGAATCCTGCAAAGACGATGACCATTTGCGCCGCGAAGTTGAATTGCTGCTTTCATCATCCGAGGCTGCCGGAAGTTTTATGCAAAACCCGGCTGTTGGTGAAATCGCGGAAGCAATTATCGAAAACAAGAAAAAACTTCTAGTCAGCCAAACTTTGAGCCATTACAAAATTCTGAAACTGCTCGGAGAAGGCGGAATGGGTGAAGTTTATCTGGCAGAGGATAACAGGCTTGAACGAAAAGTTGCGCTCAAAATTCTGCCCGCAGCGTTCGCTCAAGACGCGGAACGAATGCGTCGTTTTGTGCGGGAAGCAAAGGCGGCTTCGGCTTTGAATCATCCGAACATTTTGACGATTTACGAAACCGGCGAGACAGACAATATAAACTACATTGCCTCCGAATACGTCGAAGGCGAAACTTTGAGCGAGCGTTTGCGGCGCGAACCGCTCAGTCTCAAAGCGGCGTTGGACGTTGCCGTGCAAATTACGAGCGCGTTGCAAGCGGCGCACGGCGCAAAGATAATTCACCGCGACATCAAACCCGACAATGTGATGATTCGTCCCGACGGTTTTGTAAAACTGCTCGATTTCGGCATCGCCAAACTGACCGAAAAGAAAATCGAATTGATTGACGCGGAAGCTGCAACGGCAATTAATGCGGGAACAAGTCCGGGAATGATTATCGGCACGGCAAACTATATGTCGCCGGAACAAGCGCGGGGCAAAGCGGTTGATGCGCGTTCGGATATTTTCAGTTTCGGTTTGGTGTTGTATGAAATGCTGGCAGGCAAAAGGGCATTTGAAGGTGAAAACGCGATGGACGTTATCAGTTCCATCTTGCAAAAAGAACCTGTTCCATTGAGCCGACTGATGTCGGATGTGCCGCATGAAATTGAGCGCATCGTGGGTAAAGCGTTAAGAAAAGATTGCGAAGAACGCTATCAAACGGCGAAGGATTTACTGATTGATTTAAAAGACGCGCGGCAGGAATTGGAGTTTCAAAACAAGTTGGAGCGCAGTTCTGCGCCACACCGAGAGCAAGTCGAAACGCAAATCATTAACGCGGCAACGACGGACGCGGCACAAAAAACATCAACTGCGGAATACATCACTGCGGAAATCAAAAATCACAAACTCGGCTTTGTCGTTTTGTCGGTTCTGCTGCTCGCGGCAGTTGGATTAAGTTATTGGTATTTCTCAAATCGCACATCAAACACAAAACAAATCGAATCAATCGCCGTAATGCCGTTTGTCAATCAAAGCGGCAATGCGGACACGGAATATCTCTCGGACGGAATGACCGAAACGCTGATTAGCAGTTTGTCGCAACTGCCGAAATTAAACGTGAAAGCCCGCTCGTCGGTGTTTCGCTACAAGGGAGCGAATACCGACTTGCAACAAATTGCCAGAGAGCTAAATGTGCAGGCTATTTTGAACGGACGCGTCGTCGAGCGCGGCAACGATTTGTTTCTTTATACCGAACTGGTTGACATCGCGGCGGACAAAGTTATTTGGAGTCAAACTTATAATCGCCAAATAACAAACCTTGTCTCGCTGCAAAGCGACATTGCCCGCGATGTTTCCACTAACCTGCGAACGCGGCTGTCGAACGCCGACGAGCAGCGCGTGACGAAAACCTACACCGCCGACCCGGAAGCCTATCAGCTTTATCTGCAAGGGCTTTACCATTGGAACAAGCGCACGGCGGAAGACATCCGCAAGAGTATCGCGCTTTTCCGACAGGCAATTGACAAAGACCCATCATACGCAAAGGCTTACGCTTGGCTGGCTATGGCTTACCTTATCGTTCCCATTTACAGCCAGAATTTGACGAAGCAAGAGATAAAAGAGGTTGACTTGAAAAAGCGTGCCGCACTGCGGCAAGCGCAGGAGTTGGACGATTCGCTGGCTGAAGTTCATGCCGTTTTAGCGACGTTGAAGGAGGATGATTGGGACTTAGCCGCCGCCGAGAATGAGTATAAGCGAGCCATCGAATTAAATCCGAATTTCGCGTCGGCGCACCATTTTTACTCCGTGCTTCTTTCGTGGATAGGACGGAACGAAGAAGCCTTCGCCGAGATAAACAAAGCGCACGAGCTTGACCCGTTTTCACGAAGCATCAACTTCAACGTCGGCGCACGGTTCTACGAAGCGCGTCATTTCGACGAAGCTATCGCGCAGTACAGACGAGTGCTTGAGATGGAGCCGAACCATCCGCTTACTCACCTCGTTCTCGCCCAAGCGTATGACGCCAAAGCGATGTACCTGGAGGCAATCGCGGAATATCGCACGGCGGATGTGCTGTTGGAAAAAGAGTCCGCCGAAACTACGCAGCGCAAAGCCGCCGCTCTCACCCAAGCTCTAAAAACGGGTGGGGCGCAGGGCTACTGGCGAAAGCGGCTTGAATTAAGTTTGAAGGAATACGACGAAGGTCACGGTTCGGCTTACAAGATTGCCGTCTGCTACGCCCGACTCGGAGACCAAGACCGCGCTTTCGAGCAACTGGAAAAATCTTTCGCCGCCCGCGAAGCAGATTTGATTTGGATCAAAACTGAACCCGCTTTCGACGAACTGAGTTCCGACCCGCGCTTTCAGGATTTACTGCGGCGCGTCGGTCTGCCGCAATAAAGAAAACGAGCCGCGCACGGAAACGAGCATAACCTCAGCCGCGAATTATACGAATCAAATTCATTCTTTATAATTCGTGCAATTCGCGGCTAATTTTCCTATTCGGCAAATTGTTTTATAATCGCTTATTATTTCCCGACAAATGAAAGGCACGGCAACGCTCTTGAATATCAAAGACGAATACGAAATTCCGCGCGAGCGAATGATTGCGCTGCTGCGCGAGCATTATAAAATCGCTGACGAAAATGTTTTGCGCACGATGCGCGAAGTGCCGCGCCATTTGTTCGTCCCCGAAGCCTTAAAATCTCAAGCCTATAAAGACAACGCTCTTCCAATCGCCTCGAAACAAACTATCTCGCAACCCTTTATCGTCGCCCGAATGACCGAACTGCTCGAATTAACCGCGCAATCGAAAGTATTGGAAATCGGCGCCGGTTCGGGTTATCAAACGGCAATTTTAGCCAGACTTGCAAACAAAGTTTTTGCGATTGAACGAGTTCAGATTTTGGCAGAGGAGGCAGAAGCGCGGTTTCACCAGTTAAAAATTACTAATGTAACTTTAAGTGTCGCGGACGGAACTTTAGGCTGGGAAGCCTACGCGCCGTTTGATAGAATTTTGGTTGCCGCCGGAAGCCCGAACATTCCCGAACCTTTACTAAATCAACTTAAAATTGGCGGCAAACTTGTTCTGCCCGTCGGAGAAGACCAAAAAACGCAGACTTTGATTCGCGTAACTCGGCGGGAAAAAGATTTTCAAACGGAAAATTTCGGCGCGTGCGCGTTCGTGCCGCTGATTGGCGAACACGGATGGCAGTAATGAAGGCAAAAGTAAAAAGGTAAAAGGCAAAAGTGTAGAATTAATCTTTACTTTTGCCTTTTACCTTTTTACTTTTGCCTTTAAAACTATTCGGCGTTGGCGTTTTTTGCTTTCGGTTTTTTCTCGGTTGTTTTCTTGGCGGCTTTTGCCGTTGTCGCTTTTGTTTTCGCCGCCGGTTTTTTCGCAGTTTTTTCGGCAGGATTGAGCATCGAAGTCCAGCGATATTCCGGCGTTTCAAATCCTTTTTCCAATTTCTTGAGGATAAATTCGGTCATCGCATTGACAATCCAGTTGTGATTGAATTCGCCGACCGACGCGAGTTCGGCATCGGGCGCGGGATTCATAAAATCAATCGCATACGGAATGCCGTCTTTAATCGCAAATTCGACCGTGTTCAAATCGTAACCTAACGCTTTGCAAATCGTAATCACGTCTTTTTGGACTCGTGCGTGGAGTTCGGGCGAAAGATAATCGGTAACGTTGACGTATTGCATTCCCGACAGATACGGTTTGCTCGGGTCATACGGCATAATCAAAACTTTTTCCTGCCCGACACAATAGCAACGCACGAATTGGTCAAACTCGATGCCTTCTTGCAAAGTCATACAAAGTTTTCCCGATTGATTATATTCATACCAAAGCTGTTCGAGCGAATGAATTTTCGACACATTCTTCCAACCGCCGCCGTCAAACGGTTTCAAAAATGCGGGAAAGCCGATGTAGTTCACGATGCCTTCCCAATCAAGCGGAAATTCGAGATTTCTCAAGGATTCGCTCGTGATGTCGGGAATATAATCCTGCTGCGGCAACAAAACGGTTTTCGGAATTGCCACGCCGATTTTAGCGGCTAAACTGAAATTAAAAAATTTATCGTCCGCCGACCACCAAAACGGATTATTGATAATGTATGTTCCTTCAAGCGCCATCCGTTTCAAAGTTGCGCGATAATACGGAACTTCGTGCGAGATGCGGTCAATCACCACGTCATATTTTTTCTGCTCGTCAAGACGAATGCCGCCGACCGTGACCATTTCTGCAACGACTTCGCCGTTGCCTTTTTCATTAATGCTTCTGATAATTGATTCGGGAAACGTCTGTTCGCGTCCCGTTAAAATGCCGACTCTTTTCATATTATTGTTAAATTTCTTTTTTAAATTTTGATAGTAGATTATTGCTTAGAATTTCGACGTTAGCCGAATTGAAGATTTTAATTGATTCGGAAAAGAGAGGCAAGTTGTTAATTCTTTATGATAAATCCATCGCGGCTTTCAAACCTTGTTCGATTTCGTCCATTATGTGGGCAGGCAAAGTTCCGATAAACTTTTCAAATTTAGCGCGGTCAAGCGTTGCAACTTGATGACAAAGCGCAACACTGTCTTTCGATAAATTACCGACACCTTGCGGAATCGGCAAGACCGACAGACTTCGTTTTGCTTGAGCGGGTGATGTAGAGATTGGAACGACAATTATTGAACGCCAACTTTGTATTTGATTGAGTCCGTCGTTTGAAATGATTATCACGGGGCGACGACCTTGCTATTCCGAACCAGAACGCGGCGCAAGATTGGCAATATAAACGTCTCCGCGTTTCATCGGTATTCTGTTGTTTCGAGAAGATGTTCAGCAGCAGCCGCTTCCAATTCTTCGTCCAAATCCAATTCCGTTCCGCCAAATTTTTCGGCAAAGGCACGAAGTTCTTCAGAGCGTTTTTGTTTGGCTGAAACATCACGTTTTTCCACCAAAAAATCAATGAAATGCTCAACCTCAATAACCGTTTCCGGCGGAAGTTTTTGTATTTTTTCGATTAAACCTGCGTTTTGCATAATCTCAAGAATTTGAATTCGGCAAAAGCTCGTAATTTCCCATTTGCCGATTGTGCGCGTCGAGTGCGCCCATCGCGTCGGCAGTTTGGTCGAGCATTTGTTTGGTCATCGCAATCGAATCCGAAAGCTGTTCAAAATCAAGCAAAGAGAATTTTTCGGGCGTGGACATCGTAACAATTTCGTCGTTGAGATAACCGAAAAAGTTTTCGATTGATTGGAGTTGTCCTTCGACTAACTTAACGCTTCGTTCCAATTCATCGAACGAAGTCAGGCGGCGTTTGAGAATCTCGACATTCGTTTGCTGAACGCGGCGCGTTTTTTCGTCGGGCGAATTTTCGGCAGCGCGAAACGCTTGGCTGAGTTGATTGTGAACCGCTTGCCGATTGATTGATTTCAGATGTTGTTTGCGGCGACGATAAACATCAAGCAAATCTACAAAATCTTCCCAACGCTGGTGGAGCGAAGTCAGATTGTTCGGCAGTTCTTTTGAGCCGGTAAACTTGAAATAATTTTCCTGAATTTTGTCTTTCTGCCATTTCAAATATTCAACCGCTTCACGCTCGCGTGGCGTAAAAGTTTTTATGAGTCTTTCACGATTCGCTTTGTTGAGCGCAAACAGACGCTCTTTTTCGCGCCGATTAACAAGTTGGCGATACGCCGGCAAATTCGGCACAATAAACAAATAAGCAATTTCGAAAATCAGCGCGATGAGCAGAGGAATCCAGCTTTGCGTATAAGCCGCCGCAACCGCAAAGCCCGCCAATCCCCAAAAGTTGACCGGCTCTTTGATGGCTTCCTTAGCGTAAGATGAATTAAATTTGCTGATTCCCTGTTGATATTTTGCGATGTCTGCCATAACTATTACTAGATGCAATTTCGGGCGTTTAAGTTTTGCTGATTATTTCCTGCAAATCATTTTTCTTTCGGTTCTTCGAGCAAAACTTGGTCGAGCGTTATTTCATCAGGCACTTCCGAAGCGGCGGAAATCTGTTTGCCGCCCGCGGTTGAACCGCTTCCAAGCATTCCCATATTTTGTTTATATTCGAGCAGTTTGTCCTGCAGTTGAATGTCCATCGCTTCGCGTTCAATGTCCTGCATTTTTGAATCAACCGACGATGTTCCGAGTTGAAGTTTGGCTTCAGCGGCGGCAACTCTTCGGTCAATTTTCTCGCGCATCTCGTTAAACGTCGAAGCGTCGTCGCCGATGTTGAAAGTTTCCATCGTCTGGGCTAACTGCTCTTGGAGTTTAGCTTGTTTCGAAGCGCTGATTAGCTGAAACGCTTCTGCCGTGCGCTTTTGCATTTGAAGAACGTAATTATCACGCGCTTTCAAGGCTTGCTTCGAGGCGTTTGAAGCGTGGTCGAGTTGAGCGCCGGTTTTTTCCAAATCAATTTGCGCTTGCTGTAGTTGACCGATGTAAGCCGTCGCAATATCGTCGCGCCCCAATTTGACCGACGCTTTGATTTTTGAATCGAGGTCAACGACTTGCTCCGACAGACGCTCTTTGTTTTTCATCAATAGCCGCTCAGTCGCCATCACTTGCGCGACTGAATTATTCAAATCCGGCACGCGGTCGCGCATATCGCGGATGGTTTGCTGGAGAACCATCTCCGGGTTTTCCACTTTATCAAGAGCCGCGCCCGTGCCGGCGCGAAACATTCGCATAATTCTTGCCCACAATCCCATTTTCTT
>MWVV01000301.1_pt1 | contig 18139 bp, 19 predicted proteins | sample 1047281 | NCBI WGS metagenome assembly MWVV01 (sample SAMN06349986, study PRJNA376086) | soil metagenome | isolation source: PT-2 sample Antarctic (ecotone) soil | place: Antarctica | collected 2015-01-13 | reverse complement strand
GTGCTTGAAATGTCTAAAGTTGGTAAAGACCATTGCCAAGCTGTGCTCATTAGCGGCTTGGATTACTTCTTCGTCGCGGACGGAACCGCCTGGCTGTATAATTGCTGAAATACCGAATTTTGCCGCTTCGTCAATATTATCTCGAAACGGAAAAAAAGCATCTGACGCTAAAACCGTATTCTTTAAATCAAGTTCGGTTTTTTCAGCACGCATCGCCGCGATTCGCACCGAATCAACACGATTCATTTGTCCGGCGCCAACTCCGACGGTTTGAAATCGGTTAGCGAAAACAATCGCGTTTGATTTGACGTGCTTGCAGACTTTCCAAGCGAAAAGCAAGGCGCGAATTTCTTCTTCCGTCGGCTTTTTTTGACTGACAACTTTCAAATTTTTGCCAGTTATCTTTAAATCATCACGGTTTTGCACGAGCATTCCGCCTGAAATCGTGCGATATTCAAGCGCATTTGTCTCTCTGCTTTTTTCAACGCGCAAAATACGTAGGTTTTTCTTCTTTTTGAAAATTTCCAACGCTTCCAACTCAAAATCAGGAGCAACGACAACTTCCGTAAAAATTTCGTTGACCGATTGAGCGACTTTCGCATCAACGAATTTATTAAAAGCGACAATTCCGCCGAAAGCAGAAACCGGGTCAGTTGCCAAAGCGCGGCGATATGCTTCTTCATTGTTTTCGCCGATGCCGACACCTGAAGGATTTGTATGTTTGATAATCGCGCAAGCCAACTCTTCAAAATCAGAAACCAAACGCCACGCCGCATCCGCATCAATATAATTATTAAAAGACATTTCTTTGCCGTGAAGCTGCTGGGCGTTGGCAATTCCGCCTGCTTCTCGAAAAGTTTTATAAAGCGCGGCTTTTTGATGCGGGTTTTCGCCGTAACGCAAATCGGTGACTTTGGTGAGTTCAATTGAAGCGAAATTTTCAAACTCAAAATTGGCTTCACCTTTTTCTTCATCCGAAACACGCTCATTGACATTCGCGTTTCCGCCAAAATCTTCGGCTTCGATAAACACAAGATTTCCCAATGGATTTAACGGTTCTAAAAATCTTAAGTCTTCATCTGAAAGCTGTCGGGCAAGATAAGAGGAAATTGCTAAATCGTAGCTTGTCGTGCGCGCGTAAGCCAAAGTCGCAAGGCGTTGTCTGGTCTCGAGCGAAAGCGAACCGTCCATTTCCTTCATCTCTTTCAAAACGCTTTCGTAAAGTCGCGTGTCGGTTACAACGGCGACATCGCGCCAGTTTTTCGACGCCGAACGAATCATTGCCGGACCGCCGATGTCAATTTGCTCAACGGCTTCTTCCAGAGAAACATCTTCCTTTTCAATTGTTCGCTCGAACGGATAAAGATTGACGACAACCAAATCAATCGGCTCGATATGGTGAGTTTTCATCGCCGAAATGTGGTCTGTGTTGTCGCGTAAAGCCAAGAACGCGCCGTGAATTTTCGGATGCAGAGTTTTCACACGCCCATCCATCATTTCGGGAAATCCGGTGATTTCGGAAACTTCCGTAACCTTTAAGTTTGCTTCGCGTAAGGTTCGCGCCGTTCCGCCCGTCGAAATAATTTCCACGCCGTATTCTTTTAATTTTTTTACAAGTTCGACAATTCCATTTTTGTCCGAAACGCTGACCAGAGCGCGTTTTATTTTTCTGGATTCACTCATAAAATAAGATCGAAATGAAAAAAGCGGTCACAATTGACCGCAGTTTGATTTAAAGGTTATGCAGACAGAGACGAAGAATAAAATCTTGTTTTCCGCAAAACAATCTTGACAAAAGTTTTTGCCGAACCATCCGCCTAGAAAAAGAAACGCCCCAAAAACAAAAGGCTCAACAAAAATGCTAATGTATAAATAACGATTTTGATTAGACTCATAAAATTTCCTATTCTCTTATAAGGAAAGCCTAGAAGGGTAACGAACGAAATTTCATTTTAGTTCCGTATTTATGTTGATGTCAACGATGGAGAAAAAGTTTCCCCGGACGGCGATTTTTTGCGCCGAAATTTTGCTTTTCGTTTCAATTTCTTTTACGCAGGATTTGGAGCTAAAAATAAAAATAGCGTTGCGCTCGCCGCAAACCGCGAGTATCGAAGGCAGATTTTTACGAGAAAATATCATGCAATCAAATAAGGCTTGGTCGTTCATAGATTCTCTGGCGGGTGCGGAAAATCTCGGTGAGAGAATTTCAGATTTGAATTTAATTGATAAACAAAATCAATTCGTTGCCGTCAAAAAACTAGCCGCCGGCGTCTATCTTGCCGAAAACGAAGCAAGCGGCTGGAATTACAGAATAAACATAAACTCTTCGCCAAATACTAAGGCAATGGCGCACGTTTCCTGGCTGAAAGAAGAACAGGGAATTTTGATGCTCGGCGATTTGCTGCCGCAATTTACCGCCAAAAACAATCAGCCGATTTCCGCGCGGATTAAGTTTGAGCTACCTAACGGCTGGAGAATACACAGCGGCGAGAAAAGTTTGGACGACAATGCTTTTGAGGTTAAAAACATCGAGAAAGCGGTTTTTTTAGTCGGAAAAAATTGGCGCGAAAACGAAATTAGAGACGATAAAATCTCTCTGAATTTAGCGATTTTCGGCGAGTGGCAGTTTTCTGATGCAGAAGCGCTTGACATAACAAAAGAAATTTTTGAAAAGTATCGAAAATTATTCGGTGAAGTTCCCGCCGTAAAAGCGCAGATTTTTCTTATTCGTTTTCCGAAAGAAACAAAATTCGGGCGTTGGGAAGCGGAAACGCGCGGCGTAAATATAATGATTCTTTCCAGCGATATGCCGTTTAAAACTTTATCTTTGCAGCGTCTTCACGAGCAATTGCGGCACGAGCTTTTTCATCTGTGGATTCCGAATAATCTGTCTTTAGTGGGAAATTATGATTGGTTTTACGAAGGTTTTACGGTTTATCAAGCGTTGCAAACAGGCGTTCAAACAAATCGAATCCGGTTTGAAGATTTTCTCGACACGCTTTCACAAGCCTATAATTTTGACAATCTGCAAAGCCAAAAAATTTCTTTAATCGAAGCGTCAAAAAACCGTTGGAACGGCACAAACGGTCAAATTTACGCGCGTGGAATAATTATTGCTTTTTTGTGTGATGTCGCGCTTTTGCGCCAAAGCAAAGGCAAAAATTCGATTGCGGAAATTTTTCGCGAGGTTTATCAAAAATATCGCTTACCGAACAAAATGCAAGACGGAAATACGGCGATTTTGAAAATTCTGGAAAATTATACGGAGTTGCGCCCGATTGTTGAAAAGTATATTCAGGGAGCGGAAAAAATAAACTGGCAAGCGGATTTGGAAGGTATCGGCATCAAAGCAACAGAGACAAATTTTAATGTTAAACTCGATGTCGAAACGAAGCTCAAGGCGCGGCAAAAGGATTTATTGAACAAGCTGGGTTATAATAACTGGCGAAAAATTTCGGAAAAATAAAATGATATTTAGAAAATTATTAATTTCATTTACAATTTTTGTTATCGGTTCGGCATTGAGTGGCTGCGGCGTTGCCAGCAGCGCGGTGGAAAACGTAACGGGTTTAATCGGGCTTAATGAGACCGGAACGGTGATAACAAATAAGGCGCAGGTGCGCAGTTCCTATGCCGTTGTCGCGGCTGACCTTTTGGAAGTTAAACGCGGCGATAAGCTGGATGTTTTGGACGAAACCGATTTTGAAAAAGTGCATTGGTATCGTGTTCGCGCTCACGACGAAGACGCTACCGAAGGCTGGATTGAAGCGCAAAACGTCATTACCAGCGAACTGCTTGAAAAATCGAAAAAACTTGCCGAAGAAGATAAAGATGTGCAAGCGCAAGCCATCGGGCAACTCCGCGCGGCTACAAATTTGCGGCTCTCACCCGAGCAAAATGATAATAACATTTTGTTCAAGCTTGAAAACAGCGCTAATAACGAAATTTTTGAAATAACAAATTGGAAGTTTGTCCCAAAATCAATTGATGCTTCCGACGTTGACGACGCTTCTAAAGGCGAGGCAAAACCAATCAGAGGCAAAACGAAAAACGCTGAAATCGAAGCGGCAAAAGAAGCTGACGAGCCGGAAAAAATAGATGAAAAATACGATGTCTGGTATAAAGTCCGGCTTGACCCATCGGTTTCGCCCGCGCCATCCGGCTGGCTGCTCGGTAGACAGGTTGAACTTCAACTTCCGAGTGATATAACTTTTTATCAAGACAACGCCAAGAAGTTTGTCGCTTGGTATCGGCTTGATGCTGTTGATCCAAACGAAAATCTTTCGATTAAAGGTAACGACGCGGCGAAGATTTCAAAGCCCGGGAGTTGGGTGGTTCTGACGCGGAGCAATCAGGTAAAAGCGATTGACGGTATTGAACCACATTTTGACGGTGTTATTGTGTTTGGCTACGATAAATATAAGCAAGAACATTATTCAAGCTATCGCGTTCGAGATATTTGGGGAGTTCTTCCGCTGAAAGTAGAGGGAACCGGCGGCAACAAAACTTTTATTTTAAGACTTCGCAGCGACGATGGACAAATGGAAGATAGACGTTTTGTAACCTTTAGAGATAAAGAACGTATTAAGGTCAATCCGCCCGAAGATATGGAGAGGTTTGAAAAAGATTAAGGTGAATTATCGGTTGACGGTCATCAGTCGAGAAAAACTGATAACTGGCAACTGATGACCGATTAGTAATGACTGATAATTTTGACTTAAACAATCCGTTTCCGGAACCTTTCGAGTTGGAAATTACGGATTCGCTTGATTTACACGCCTTTGCACCGCGTGATGTTAAATCCGTTGTTGAAACTTATATTTTTGAAGCATATAAAAAAGGTTTCCGGACGGTGCGAATAATTCACGGAAAAGGCATCAGCGTGCAGAGAGAAGCGGTGAGAAAGGTTTTGGCAAATACAGATTTTGTGAAATCTTTCAAAAACGCACCGGAGTTTTCGAGTAGTTGGGGCGCGACGATTGTTAAATTTAGAGGTTAAAGGCACGTGCAGATTTACCTGTCTTCAATCACATCTGCCCAAACCTCTTCCTCTTCATCTCCGAAATCATCAAAAATAGTTTCAATCAAATCGCTTTGCTCGGCAATTTGCAGTTCGGCATCATTCAAGCGTTTTGAAAGATGTTTACAGTGGCGTTCCAACTCGTAGATGCGTTTTTTATGCTCTTTATTAAGGCGTTCGAGATAAGCCATATAAAAAAACTGTAAACCAGCGATACTTGCCAGGCACAACGAAAGACCGATTAAGATATAAATCACCATAGTAATAAGACAAGATGTCAGATGTTAGATATTAATGAGAATGCAAAGATGACTAACATCTGACATCCAACGTCTAATATCTTTTTCTGCAATTATAACCTTGACCAACCGCAAAGGAAAAGACAAAATTTTATAAAACTTTATTTTTTGAGAATATTTAAGAATAATTGATAAAAAATGAAAGAAGACATCAGCAATTTGCTGCCCGATACACCGGCATTAGACCGTCGCGAATTTTTCGTAACTTCAATTTTGGCGGGGACTTTTGCATTTGCCGTGCAGCCGATTCAAGCGCAAACCAAAATTACAACCGATGATAAAGGTTTAATCGCGGGTGAGGTAAAAATTCCCGTCGCAGACAGCGAGATTCCCGCATACCGCGCGATGCCGAACACAAAAAATAAAAATTTCTCCATCATTTTAGTCGTTCACGAAATTTTCGGCGTTCACGAATGGATTCAAGACGTTTGCCGGCGATTTGCAAAACAAGGATTTATGGCAATCGCGCCATCGCTTTACGCGCGGCAAGGCGACGTTTCGCAGATGAAGGATTTTCGAGAAATTATCAGCAAGGTTGTCTCTAAAGTACCCGACGCTCAAGTTATGTCCGACTTGGACGCAACAGTCGCATATGCGAAGAAAAACAAAGGCAATACGAAAAAACTTTCGATTACGGGGTTTTGCTGGGGCGGGCGAATTGTTTGGCTTTACGCGGCGCACAATCCGAAGACCGACGCGGGCGCGGCTTGGTATGGTCGTCTGGTTCCGACCGAGCAATCTCCGCGCTTTTCCTTGCAGCCGAAATATCCGATTGACGTGGCGAAAGATTTGCGAGTTCCGGTTCTGGGACTTTACGGCGGGTTGGATACGGGCATTCCGCTCGATACTGTTCACCAAATGCAGAACGAACTGAAAAAAGGAAAATCGAAATCAGAAATTGCTGTTTTTCCGAATGCCAAACACGGTTTTCTTGCTGATTACCGCCCGGATTATAATAAGGAATCTTCCGAAGACGCTTGGAAAAAAATGCTTGCTTGGTTTGAGAAAAACGGCGCGGTTTAGTCAGAATCGCCTACGCCAGCTGGCGAGCTTTTATCAATTACAAATTACAAATTACAAATTACGAATGTTATATTCACTTCTTTAATTCCTAATTCGCAATTGATTAAACATATACGTCTTTTGACAATTAAAATATGGCAACCCAAAACTTAGAACTTGTTTACACGCTTTTGTGCGACGATGTGCGCCTTGAAATGGGCAATAAAATTTCGGTAATGGGAGTTTTTCAAAACATAATGGTCGAGAAACTGCCCATTTCATTAATAAAATTTGCGGTCGTTAGCCATTGGCGCGGCGAAGGTGTTCACCAGACCGAAGTGCGAATCGTTTCGCCGGATAAAAATAATTTGGTCGTAACTTCTCAGCCGACAAACATCGAGCTCGCGCACGGCGGTTTTTCCGATAACGTTAGTTTTTTTGTCAATGTAGTTTTTCAAACGGCGGGAACTTATTGGGTGCAAACTTTTGCAAACGCGGTTTTGTTGGAAGAATTTCCGTTGATTGTTACAGATGCAGGAACTGCTGCGGGAATGCAAAAGGCGGAAGATATTTCCGAAACGATTAATTAAAGTGAAAGAGTGAAAATCTAAAAAAGGGGAAAAGTTTATTAAGTTTTATTAAGTTGCTTTTTCCTTTTCAACAATTTTCGCTTTTTAGATTTTCACTCTTTCACTTTTCCAAATTTAAGGTGATTGCGAAACGGTAAATTCCCGCGCTGTCAACGCTGATTTCCTTGCTTGCGGACGCGCCTTTAGCAGAAGCCGCAATGCGAAACTTCGCCGCTTGTTCAGGCTGTCGAAACGTGAACTCGCCGCTTTGGTTTGTCAAACCCGAACCTATTTTGCGTGTTGAACCGTCGCCCGAAATTTTTACAATTTCGACTTTAGCGCCGTAAACGCTTCGCCCATTTTTGTCGAAAACACTTCCCTTTATTAAAACCAAAGTGCCTTGGTCAACGGTTAAAATCAGCCTGTCGCCCAAGTCATTAACTTGCTTTTTTTTGACCTCGACGTTATACATCACGCCTGCGCTATAACCATTTTTATTAAAAACGACGTTATAAAGCCCGGATGCGAGACCGCCTAAGACAAATTTTCCGTTTGAATCGGAAGTGGCGAATTTAATATCTTTGCCTTTTTGTCTGGCAATTACTTCAACGCTGGAAATGCCGTCACCTTTGGACGTGCGAACTTTGCCTTTTATGCTGCCCGTATCTTGCGCGTAAGCGAGACTAGCCGATAAAGCAAAAGACAACATTAATAGAACGAAACTCTTCATAATTTTTAATTCGAGCGAATACTTTACAGTAAGCAAAATAATCGGTTACTGCTTGTTGCTCACTAAAATTTTACGCGATTGCTGTTTCCGATTTTATTTCTTCACGAAATTGTTTCGCTACGTCATTGATGATTTCACCAAGTGTTCGCGTTGGCTGATAACCAATAAGACGCTTGGCTTTTTCGAGGCTCGGAACGCGGCGCTGCATATCTTCGAAGCCTTCACCGTAGGCTTCTTCGTATGGAATATAACGTATTTCGCTTTTGCTTCCGGTCATTTTAATAGCTTTTTCCGCCAGCCCTTTAATCGTTACTTCACCATCATTACCGAGATTCATCACTTGTCCAAAACATTCGGGCGTTTCGATAGCCTTTGTCAAACCTTCAACCACATCTAAAACATGCCCAAAGCAGCGCGACTGGCTGCCGTCGCCGTGAACAACGAGCGGTTCGTTTTTGATGGCAGATTTGACGAAATTCGGCACGACCATTCCGTATTGACCGGTTTGACGCGGTCCGACCGTATTGAAAAGCCTGACGACGACGACCGGCAAGCGTGTTTCTTTCCAATGAGCAATTGCCAGAAATTCATCGAGGGTTTTCGCACAGGCGTATGCCCAACGGTGTTTGTCGGTTGAACCTGTCAGCAGGTCGTCTTTCTCCGTAAAAGGAACCGAAACTCCTTTGCCATAAACTTCCGATGTGCTAGGAATCAAAACTCTTTTGCGGTAGCGCGAGCAAAAAGCGAGAACGACATCAGTTCCGCGAAAAATTGTTTCAATTGTTTTGACCGGATGCTCCATAATCAGTCTGACGCCGACAGCGCTCGCCATATGGAAGACGCGGTCGGTTTCACGAATCAATTCTTCCATCAAAGATTCATTAAGAACGGTGTCAATAATTAAGCGAAAGTTTTTCTCGCCTTCCAGATGAGCGACGTTTTGATAACGCCCGGTTGAGAGATCGTCAATAACCGTAATTTCGTGTCCTTCATTGATAAGTTTGTCGGCAAGATGGCTTCCGATAAAGCCCGCGCCGCCGGTAATTAAAATTTTCATAAAATCTGTTCCTATTTTGTTTAGTGATCGTCATCTAGATAGCTTCTCCGAGTCTGCCTGCGCTTTTTTAAGGATGACGTGTTTCTCTTAAATTTTCACAAAAGCATTTTCCTCTTTTTTTATTCTTTGCGAAAAATACGCAACCGTCTTTTTCAAGCCTTCGGCAAGCGGAACTGTCGGCGACCAGCCGAGCAATTCTTTTGCCCGCGTAATATTCGGTTGACGCTGTTTCGGGTCGTCTTGCGGCAACGGCAGATGTTTAATTTTTATGTTTTTGCCGACGGCTCTGGCGACTTCCTGAGCGAGTTGATTCATTGTAAATTCGCCCGGATTGCCTATATTTACAGGCAAATTAATACTTTCGGCTTCAGTATTCATCAAACGAATTAAGCCTTCGACCAAATCGTCAACGTAACAAAATGAACGAGTTTGCTCTCCGCTGCCGTAAACGGTTAAATCTTCTCCGCGCAAGGCTTGAACGACAAAATTTGAAACCACGCGCCCGTCATTTTCGAGCATTCTTGGTCCGTAGGTGTTAAAAATACGGACAATGCGCGTGTCCACATTGTTCTGACGGTGATAATCCATCATCAAAGTTTCCGCCACGCGCTTTCCTTCGTCGTAACAACTGCGATTTCCGATGCAGTTGACGTTGCCGAAATAATCTTCCGTCTGCGGATGAACAAGTGGGTCGCCGTAAACTTCTGATGTTGAAGCCTGTAGAATCCGCGCCTGCACGCGCTTCGCCAGTCCGAGCATATTAATCATTCCCATAACGCTCGTTTTGACCGTTTTGACCGGATTATACTGATAATGAATGGGCGAGGCGGGACACGCGAGATTATAAATTTGGTCAACTTCCAAAAGAATCGGTTCGATTACGTCGTGCCTGATTAATTCAAACCGATGATTGTCAAGAAGATGAAAGATATTTTCGCGCCTGCCGGTGAAAAGATTATCGAGGGCAATAACTTCGTTGTTTTGGTCAAGAAGTCTTTCGCAAAGATGCGAGCCGATAAAACCTGCGCCGCCGGTTACAAGTATTCTCATTTTAATGGTAAATGGTAAGTGATAAATGGCTAATAATAAATTGCAAAACTCTCCGAACAGTTGCCATTATCCATTAACAACTAATAATTATCAATATCTTTGATTTTTCAAAAAAGCGAAGTTCATTTGAGTTTACCTGCCGTTAAATAATTTTTTCCTTAATAGCTTATCAACGCATTATTGCGTTTCTGTGTTTTTTCGACATCGGTCAAACGCTGATATTCGTAAATTGCGCTTTCCCAATCGCCATACATTACATTCGGCAAAACGATAAATTTTTTGCCGAAAAGCTCGCGCGTTTTATCAACCTCCAAGAATCTGTCGGCAACGGACTTGCGCTCGAAAACATTTGATAAATCGTTGAGATTATCGCCCATCAGCAAAACTATGCGATGCTTCTGCAAGATAGTTTGCCGCCGTGCTTCTTTGCTTGATTCGGTTGCGCGAACCATCACCGTTTCCTCCGAAACATCGGGAAAGCCGGTTTGTTTTAAATTATCAATCGTGCCTTGTTTTTCGGCTTCGTTGCGATTGGTAACGTAAAAAACCCGCACGTTTTTCCGATTGGCATAATTCAGAAAATCAACCGCGCCCGGAATCGGCGTCGCTCGCCGCATATTTACCCATTTTGTCCAGTTGTCGGGCAAATACGGCTGACGATTTTTGACCAGATTGGCTTGATGAAGCGAGTTGTCCAAAACCGTTTCGTCAACATCAACCACAACTGCACGCGGCATTCTTCTTTCTGCTTTCGGTAATTTCTTTAAATTCTTTTTCTCAAAATCAGCGTCAAGCTGCATTCTGGCGATATTGAAAGCCTGATAAGCCAAAGCGCGATACTCAGCCGCTCGCTGCATAAAAAGAATGCCCGAAACTTGGTATTCATTATCGGCTGTTACGGGCTGCGGTTGCGCCGCTTGCTGCGCGGTCGAAGCGGTCACAAAATATGTCGAAACAACCGAAGACAAAGCGAGCGCGAAACTTAGAAGATATTTTTTTGTATTCATAATTTCCCCGGATTATGTTGCGGAAATGTTTTCTAGGAATTATAAATGAATTATGTCTGAAAAGCCGAAGGAAAAAATAGAAAAGGAAAAGAAAGCGACAAAATCTTCCGAAGAAAACAGAAAGGAAACTTGGGAAGAAGACCAGCGCGAGAAAAGCTATTATTACGACGACGCGCACGGATATGAAATTTATAACCCTGACGAAGACGATGAAGAAGACGAATAAACAATGGAAATAAAGCCGCTTCACAATTGGAATTTGTCGCCGAAACAAGCAATCGAATTGCAAAAACAATTAGCTTACGAAGTTGAAACCGAAGACAATTTTGCCGAGCCAATAAAAACGGTCGCGGGAATTGATTTGGGCTACGATGCGAAAAACGATACGAGCCGCGCCGTTGTCGTCGTTTTAAAGTTTCCCGAATTAGAATTGATTGAAACCGCCGAAGCGATCTTGCCGATACAATTTCCATACGTTCCCGGACTTCTTTCCTTCCGCGAAACTCCAGTTGCGATAAAGGCGCTCGAAAAATTGCGAAACGCGCCTGATTTGATTTTATGCGACGGGCAAGGCTTTGCTCACCCGCGACGTTTCGGTATCGCCTGTCATATTGGTTTAATTGCGGATGTGGCGACAATCGGCGTGGCGAAATCAATTCTGGTTGGAAGGTTTGAAAATCTGGGCGAAACTCGCGGGAGCATCGCATCTTTACTGCACAAAAACGAGCAAATCGGCGTCGCTCTCAGGACAAAAGACAAAGTTCAGCCGGTTTACATTTCCGTCGGACACCGAATCAGTCTAGAAACTTCCATAAAATATGTTTTGCAATGCACGCCAAAATATCGCCTGCCGGAAACGACGCGCCTTGCCGATAAAATGGCTTCGTATCGAAAGAAATGAATCTACAAATCTTTTTCGTCTCCGCTCAACAAGTTTACGGAATCCACAATCACTTCATTGCAAAGAAATTCGGCTTCAACGCCAAAACAATAATGAAACTTAACGTAAAAATTAAGTCTTTCAATTTCTTTTGGGCTGACTACGCCAAGCAATCTTGAATCGTGTTTGATTGACTCCCAATATTTATCAGAAAACGTTTCGATGGTTAAATCGCCCAAAACATTTTGATGATTAAAGTTTTCAAGTTTCAAGCCGAAAATATTTGTGAATTTTAAATTTACAAGAAAACTATTGCCTAAGTTGTATTGCTCGATATTAATTAGAGCTTCAAGCGTCGGACAAAATTTATTGTTTACCTTGCGGTTGAGTATAATTTGCACAACTTCCGCATCGTGAAATGACGGAAACTTTCCAAAAATATCAGTCAATAATTCAGCGTTTTGAATTTTATTTTTCATTGCCTAACAAATTATAAAACAAAAATCGTGAGCGGAAATTAATCCGTTCACGATTTACTATTTTACGATTCGCCAATCGTTTACTTCTTCGGTCTCTCATTCGCCTTCAAAACTCTTTTCCGCAAACGAATTGCTTTCGGCGTAATTTCAACAAGTTCGTCATCCGCGATAAATTCCAATGCTTGTTCGAGCGATAAATCTTTGACGGGAACAAGCCGCATCGCTTCATCAGTTGAAGTTGTTCGCATATTTGTTAGCTTTTTTTCTTTTATCGGGTTTACGTCCAAATCAACGGCGCGGGCGTTTTCGCCGATAATCATTCCTTCGTAAACTTTCGTCTGCGGATTAACAAAAAGCCCACCGCGTTCCTGCAAAGCATACAGCGCGTAAGTCGTCGTTTCGCCCATTCTATCTGAAATGAGCGAGCCGGTTCCGCGTCCTTTCATATCGCCCTGCCATTTGTCGAAACGCAGGAAAATCGTATTTAACAATCCTGTTCCTTTTGTTTCGGTCAAAAATTCGCCGCGAAAACCAATCAGACCGCGCGATGGAACTTCGTATTCGAGCCGAACTCTGCCTGTTCCGTTATTTATCATTTTCGACATCTGACCTTTGCGCCGCCCGAGCGCTTCGGTAACGACGCCGATAAAGTCTTCCGGCACGTCAACGACGACTTGTTCAATCGGCTCTTGCAATTCGCCATTTTCACTTTTTTTAGTAATGACTTCGGGCTTTGAAACCTGCACTTCATAACCTTCGCGGCGCATCATTTCGATTAAAATCGCAAGCTGAAGTTCGCCACGTCCCGAAACTTTGAATTGGTCGGGCGAATCCGTATCGGCAACTCTCAAAGCAACGTTTCCGAGTAATTCTTTTTCAAGGCGTTCTTTGATTTGACGCGAAGTAACAAACTTTCCGTCAATACCGGAAAACGGCGAATTGTTGACGCCGAAAATCATCGAAATTGTCGGCTCGTCAACGTTAATTATCGGCAAAGGCTTTGGATTATCAACTAATGTAATCGTTTCGCCAATGTTAATATCGTCAAAACCGGCAAGCGCGACAATCTCGCCGACGCCCGCATTTTCAACTGATTCGCGCTTCATTCCCTCAAAAACATAAAGCTCTCGAACACGAGTTTTTTGAATCGAACCGTCGCGTTTAGAAACGATGACTTCCTGATTTTTGGCAATTTCACCCGAATAAATCCTACCAATTGCCAAGCGTCCGACAAAAGCGTTGTAATCAATATTGGCGACGAGAAGTTGCAAAGAATCATTGCGCAAAGCGTGCGGGGCGGGAATGGTTTCGACAATTTGGTCAAACAGCGGTTTTAAGTTTTTTGATTCTTCCGCCAGAGTTTTTTTCGCCACGCCGTCGCGCGAAATTGCATACAAGACCGGAAAATCAATCTGCTCGTCTGAGGCGCCCAAATCAATAAATAAATCATAAATCTCGTCTAAAACTTCTTCAGGACGCGCGTCGTGACGGTCAATTTTATTAACCAAAGCGATGGCAGGAAGTTTCTGTTCAAGCGCTTTTCGCAAAACAAAACGGGTTTGTGGCAGACAACCTTCTGCGGCGTCAACGAGCAAAACGATGCCGTCAACCATTTTCAAAACGCGCTCGACTTCGCCGCCGAAGTCGGCGTGACCGGGCGTGTCCAAAATATTGATTTTGTAATCGCCGTAATGAACCGAGGCGTTTTTCGCCATAATCGTAATGCCGCGCTCGCGTTCCAAATCCATCGAATCCATCACGCGATCCTGGACAGTTTCGTTATCGCGGAATGTGCCGGATTGTTTGAGCATCGCGTCAACCAGAGTCGTTTTTCCGTGATCAACGTGCGCGATGATGGCGATATTGCGTATTTTTTCTGTTGTAGTCATAGATATAAAATTGCCGTAAAAGACAAACGAAAATAATGAACGATTGAGAGCGAAAAGGCAAATAGAACACTAATGAACAGGGATTAAATGGGTTTGTGTGGATATTTCAATTTTATCACCGCCGTAAATTCGCCTTATCCACGTTCTTCCCCATCTATTCTCTTTAAAGAATTAAAGACCGAATATTTCTGTCGGGTCTTTGTCAAAAAATTTATTCTCTTAAATTAACGAACCATTTCTTTTACGATAACAAGATTGTTTTTAACTTTCAGGCTGATAAAAGCTGAATTTTACGGCAGGAAAACCGACCTGGCGCAGGGCTTCGTATAGAACAATTCCGACTGAGGTAGCGAGATTCAAGCTGCGAAGATTCTTATTCGGCATCGGTATCGTCAGGCAGCGTTCCCAATTAGCCTTTAACAAATCTTCGGGCAGCCCGCGAGTTTCGCGCCCGAAGATTAAACAATCGTTTTCTTCATATTGCCAATCGGCGTAAGATTTTTCGCTTTTGGTCGTGAAGTAAAGAAAACGTGAATCAGGCAACGCTCGATAGAGGTTTCTCAGATCTATGTGGCGATAAATTTTAACTTCGTTCCAATAATCAAGTCCGGCGCGTTTGACGGCTTTATCGTCCAATCGAAAACCTGTCACGCCAACGATATGCAAATCGGTAAATGTTGCGGCACAAAGACGGGCGATGTTTCCCGTGTTCGGTGGAATTTCCGGTTCAAGCAAAGCAATATGCGGCATTAAAAATTTATTTCTCCGAGGAGAGCAATGTTTAGTGGTGAACTGTGAGTGGTGAGTAAAAAGCAAATTTAGTTTAACTTATATCTTAACTCATCCTTCACTGTTCACAGTTCATCACTAATCTTGTTTGTCTTTAATCTTAAGAAAATTCTCACAAAACTTTTTCCATTCGCTTTTTTGAATTCCAAAATAAGAGCCGATATTGGCAGTCGCAAAATTACGAACCGTTTCGACAAAACTCTCGGTTTCCCCGGTGTTTGTCTTTTCGCTTAACCCGATAACGTAAAAATTTATCGTATTTTCTTTTCTTTCCACGCAAAAATTGTTGGTCGCCTCGGATGTGAAAAAATGCGAAGTAACATTACGGTCGGTTTCTTCTGCGGTCGGGTTAAAAGAAGGTTTGACGGTTAAAACAATTTCGTTTGGCGAATCATAAATATCGAGAATTTTTACCCAATCGTATTTTCCCGAACCGTGTAGTGCTATACGGATAAAATCGCCGATAATTGCCTGCTTTCGGTGAGATAAGCTGCCGTTTTCGTCAAACAATTCGTAGCTCGACAAGCCTGATTTTTCACTCCATTTTTTAACGTGAAGGAGTTTTGACTTTAAATTATCAAGAAAGTTTTCCGCTTCGGAAACGGTCGAAAAAGCGCGGCTTGCACAGCTTATGGAACTTTCCTGAGGCGCGGTGTTATCCGCTTGCCGTTCGGCTTGTTCTAACAAATTTTGAATTTTGCTAATCATAGTTTTTCAGCATATAAAAATGTAAATTCAGACGCCGATTATAATTCTTATATTTTCAATTTACCACTATCGCAAGCATCCAAATTGCATAAAACATCATCAATTTATACAGTTCCAAAGCGGTTTTAAAGTGCCGAAATTGCAGAGTTTGTGCTACAATCCGCGAAAGTCGATTATAAAAAGTGCGAAGGAGAATTACTTAGTGTTTTTGCGTTTTAAATCTATCACAGTATTTGCTTTTTTAATTCTAACAAGTTTTTTGTTTGTTTCCGCTCAAGAAAATGCCGACAAATCAGACAAAAAGCAAAAAGACAAAAAGGAAAAAAAGGTTAATAAACAGCCGACCCTCGATTTGAAAAATCCAACCGCTGAGCAACTAAGCGAATTGGCAATTTTGGTTTACGGCAATAGAGAAAACCTTAATCAAATCCGCAAAACGACTGTCGAACGCGGGAAAATCAGCATTGTTAACGCTGAAGGCAAGACTGAGCAGGCAAATTATGAACGCTGGATTCTGCGTGCCGACAGCTTGGAAAAAGAGCGTATCCGCTTTGACCAGGAATTTCCAAATGCGAAGTTTGCTCTGATTTACAACGGCGATAAAATTTTCGGACTTTTTAACGAATCAACGTTTACGCCGCGCGAAGACGCTTCAAAAGCCTTCGAAAATCAAATCTGGCGCGGGCTTGAAACTCTTTTGCGCTATAAAGAAAACGGTTCAAAGCTGGAGCTTGCGGGACGCGAAAAGATAATGAACGTCGAATTTTTTCTTCTTGACGTAACCGACAAACAAAATCGCAAAACCCGCTTTTATATCAGCACGAAATCCTTCCGCGTGATGATGCTCGAATATACCGAAAACGACACGAAATACCGCCGCCGGTTTTACGATTATAGAGTAGCGCAAGGCACGCTCGTTCCTTACCGCACCGTTCTTTTGGCAAACGACAAGCAAGTTGAAGAAACCGAAATTAAAACTATCAGTTTCGGTCAAAAAGTCGAAGAAAATATGTTTCAGGGAAGCTGAGAGAATTAGAAATTTCGGATTTCAAATTTGGAATATGGAATTTGAAATCCGAAATTTGTAAAGACCTTAAATTTGTTAAAAACTAAAATAAACTTTTGCAACTTTGTTACGGCTTGTCAGTGAATAGCTTTGACCTATCAAACTTTTCACAGGAGAAAATCTATGAACAAGCCGAAATTTCTTTTTTCAATCGCCGCGTTTTTCTTCATTTGCCTGCTGAGTTTTTCAAACTCTTTTGCTCAAACCGAAGCAAAACAACAAGCCGAAGCAGTTTATGAAATTGTTTTGCAAACCATAGTTGCGTCAAATAATACAAGCGTTAAAACAGATGTTTCACCGTCACTCTCGAATGTTCTCAAGAAATTGAAAACCGCTTATCCATTTACAAACTATCGTTTAACTTCAACGTATCTTCAGAGAGTTGCAAACACAGGAAATATCGAGTTCAAAAGCGTTACTAACGAAGCGAATCAAAACCAGGAAAATTATGCGCCGATTTTTTCCGAATGGTCGCTCGTCGGTCTGCGAAATTTGCCAAATGCCAGAGGACAAAATTCAATTCAGTTCCAAATTTTCAGATTTGGGCAGAGAGTTCCGATTAGAACTGCAAGTTACAAAGATGAAGGCGGAAAATTGAGTTCAGTTGTCAATTACGAACAAATCGGACTTACATTAAATAAATTCGGTCTCAGTGAAAATGTACCAACCGTTATCGGCAGTTTAGCTTCCGCAAACGAAGAAGTAATGTTTTTGGTTTTGACCGTTAAACCGATAGATGAATGAAAAAATATTTGTAAAAAAAGGTAAAGGCTAAAACTTTCTGCAACCTTTCCAGCCGTCAAGCGTGATTCAAAACGTAAAGCGGCTTTTGTTTTGGCTGAAAATATGTTGTAAAAAGTATGCGTGTATGGCTTTGGACAAATTCAAGAATTCCGGTGCGGAGGTTTTGCAATCAACCGTGCCAATTGAAAATTCGTCTGAAAATTCGTCCGACCATGAACTGATTGAAGCCACCAAACAAGGCGACGAAGCGGCATTTGCCGAAATCGTCAACCGTTATCGCAAGCCGATTACAAATTATCTTTACCGATTTTTGAACGATTACGAAGAAGCCGTTGATTTATCTCAGGAAACTTTTGTTCGCGTTTATTTTGCTATCGAGCGCTATCATACGGATTACGCCTTTTCGACTTATATTTACCGGATTGCGACCAATCTGGCAATCAGCGAAATCCGGCGACGCAAACGGCGCAAACTAATTTCTCTGACCGGTCTTTTTCAATATGACGATGAACCCGCGCAGGATTTTCAACCGCCGGACGAAAAGCCTCTGCCGGTCGACAATTTGATTGAAAATGAACAAAAGGAAACTATTTCGCGGGCGATTGCCGCTTTGCCGGAAAAATATCGCGCTCCGGTTGTGTTGAGAGATGTCGAAGGAAAAAGCTACGAAGAAGTCGCCGCCGTTTTGAAACTTGGGTTGGGCACCACTAAATCACGCATCAGCCGCGGACGCAAAATTTTAAGAGAAAAATTACAGAATTATTTTTAAATTATTTTTAGTGTTATATGAATTGTCAAGATTTTCTAAACGAATTTGAAGAACGCAGAGGTTTGACCGAAACCGCAATGC
>MWVV01000300.1_pt1 | contig 18163 bp, 16 predicted proteins | sample 1047281 | NCBI WGS metagenome assembly MWVV01 (sample SAMN06349986, study PRJNA376086) | soil metagenome | isolation source: PT-2 sample Antarctic (ecotone) soil | place: Antarctica | collected 2015-01-13 | reverse complement strand
ACAAAACCTGAAATTCTTCAGTAGTTAAACTCGTAACTGAAAGAAATTCTCTCGGCTTTTCTTTTAACTCAAGATATTTTAACATTTACATAGTCTAACTGATTTTACTTATTTCAAATAATGTCTAATAAGTTTTTTGATAACGGCGATTTTCGCAGTTGCCGCTTTTATTTCTTTTAATAATGTCAGCGCAAAAGACGGTTTGGCAGTCGGTTCGACTTTAGAAAATTTTAAATTGACCGATACCAGCGGTGCGGAAAAATCTTTTAACGATTTGAAGGGGAAAAACGGCGCGGTTTTGATTTTCCTATCGGTGCAATGTCCGGTCGTGAAAGGTTATGATGCGAGAATCGTCAAACTCGCCGAAGATTATGCGGCGAAGGGTATCAACGTCATCGGCATCAATTCAAATTCGACCGAAGGCGCGGACAAAGTGAAAACGCACGCTTCGGAAAATTATAAATTCCCCGTTTTAATTGATAAAGGCAATGTTCTGGCGGACAAACTCGGCGCGAATGTTACGCCCGAAACATTTTATTTCAACGCGAAAAACGTGCTGGTTTATCACGGCGCGATTGACAACAGCCGCAACGGTGAAAATATCACCGACAACTTTTTACGCGACGCTTTAGACAATTCTTTAAGCGGAAAAGCTGTCGCGAAAACGAGCGCAAACGCTTTCGGCTGCACAATTAAGCGTGTTGCCAAAAACTAAATTATGACTTCACCCCAAAAACGCGGAAATGCACAAACTTTGGAAAAATATTTAGCCACGAACAAACACGAAAGAACGCGAAAGAAAAATCAAAAATTTTTCGTGCTTGTTCGTGTTTGTTTGTGGCTAAAAAATTCTTTGCATTTTTGCGTTTCGGCGTTTTTAATTTGTGTTGTATTTCTCTTTGCCGGTAATTCTTTTGCGCAAATCCGAAAGCAGACAAAATCAAAAGTTCCCGCCAAAAAGACTAAAGTTGCGCCAAAGAATGTCGTTTCAAATTTACCGAAAGTTACGCAGATTGACGCGGAGGCGTTAAAGAATTTGCTCAAGCCAAACGACAAACCGCTGCTCATAAATTTTTGGGCGACGTGGTGCGAACCGTGCCGTGAAGAATTTCCCGATCTCGTAAAAATCGGCGCGGATTACAAAGATAAAATAGATTTAATCACAATTTCGCTTGACGAGCTTTCAGAAATAAACGGCGATGTGCCGAAGTTTTTAGCGGAAATGAAAGCGGGAATGCCAAGCTATTTATTGAAGACGCCGAGCGAAGAAGCGGCAATCGCTTCCGTGTCGAAAGAATGGCAAGGCGGCTTGCCATTCACGATTTTGTTTAATGAAAAAGGCGAATCCGTATATCTCAAACAAGGAAAATTTAATACTGCATTTTTGCTGGCGGCGATTGAAAAAACTTTGACGGAAACGCAGGGAAAAGTCACTCAAAGGTAGTCCAAGTTTAAAGTTCTACGCAGAGTTTACCGGCGCGGATTTGAAAAACAAGTCCGAACCGCATAAACTCTCTTTTTTGTTTTAAACGAGATCTTCCTGTCAGAGAGTATTACCGATGAACAATTTCGCAATCACGCCCGAAGTTATCGCCACCCACAATCTAACCTTTGAGGAATACGAAAAAATTCTCAAAATTCTCGGACGCGAACCGAACTTGACCGAACTCGGCGTTTTTTCGGTGATGTGGTCGGAACATTGTTCGTATAAATCTTCTCGCGTTCATTTGGGACGTTTGCCGACGACTGGGAAACGAGTGATCGTGCCGCCGGGCGAAAACGCGGGCGTGGTGGACATCGGCGACGATTGGTGCGTCGCCTTTAAAGTTGAATCGCACAATCATCCGAGTTTTATCGAACCCTTTCAAGGCGCGGCAACCGGAGTCGGCGGGATTCTGCGCGATGTTTTTACGATGGGAGCGCGTCCAATTGCGGCGATGAATTCTCTGCGTTTCGGACATTTGACGGAGGACAAACACGCCAACCGCAACAAATCAATTTTAAAAGGCTGCGTCGAAGGAATCGCGCATTACGGTAATTGCTTCGGGGTTCCAACCATCGGCGGCGAAGTCGTTTTTGACGAGGCTTACAACTTAAATCCGCTTGTCAATGCTTTCGCTTTGGGAATCGTCCGCAAAGACCAAATTTTCTTCGGAAAGGCAAGCGGCATCGGAAATCCCGTGTTATACGTCGGCGCAAAAACCGGACGCGACGGTATTCACGGCGCGACGATGGCGAGTGCAGAGTTTGACGAGGAAGCGTTGGAGAAACGTCCGACCGTGCAAGTCGGTGACCCATTTCTTGAAAAATTATTATTGGAAGCCTGTTTGGAAGCGATGCGTTCAGGCGCGATTGCGGGCATTCAGGATATGGGCGCGGCTGGTTTAACTTCGTCGTCGGTTGAAATGGCGGCGCGGGCGGGAACGGGTTTGGAGATTAATTTAACGCTTGTTCCGCAACGCGAAACCGGAATGACGGCTTATGAAATGCTTTTGTCGGAATCGCAGGAAAGAATGCTGATTGTCGCGCATCGCGGACGCGAACGAGAGATTGTCGAAATTTTTAACAAATGGGATTTAGACGCGGTTGTCGTCGGCAAAGTCGTCGAAGGAAATCGTTTGAAAATTTTTCATAATGGAAATTTGGAAGCGGATTTACCGGTTGATAAGTTGACGGACGAAGCACCGCGATATGAAAGGCGAAAGGCGAAAGGCGAAAGGCGAAAATTAAAAACCAAAAACCGAAAACCGAAAACTGAAGACCAAAATGAAGCGTTGAAAATGCTTCTCGCTTCGCCAAACATTTGCTCAAAGCGTTGGGTTTATCGGCAATACGACACGATGGTCCGCACCAATACGGCGATTTTACCGGGCGCGGACGCGGCAGTGGTGCGCATCAAGGAAACTCGCCGGGCGGTTGCAATGTGTTTGGACGGAAACGCGCGTTTCGTGGCGGTTAATCCTAAGATAGGCGCGAAATTAAATGTTGCTGAATCTGCGCGAAACGTCGTCTGCGTCGGTGCAAAACCGATTGCAATAACTAATTGTCTGAACTTCGCTTCGCCTGAACGTCCCGAAGTGATGTATAGTTTTTCAGAAGTAATTGATGGAATTAAAGAGGCTTGCGAAGCGTTTCAAACCCCCGTTGTTTCTGGCAATGTTTCCTTTTATAACGAAACCGACGGGCGCGGAATTTTGCCGACACCGGTTATCGGAATGGTCGGTTTAATTGAAGACACGCACAAAATTATCACGCACGGATTCAAATCTGAAGGCGACATTATTGCTTTGCTTGGAATCACAAACGATGATTTATCAGTGAGCGAATACGCGCAGACTATTCTGGAATTTTCCACCGATGAACTGATTGAAACAGGCGAAGTTCCCGAAATTAATTTAGATCTTGAGAAAAAAATCCAAGATGCGTGTTTGAATTTGGCGGATGAATGTCTGCTCAAATCAGCGCACGATTGTTCCGATGGCGGACTCGCCGTAGCGATTGCCGAAAGTTGTTTCTCGTCGCTCAATCGAAAGGCAACGGGCGCAGAGATAAGATGCGTGTTTGAATTTGGCGGATGAATGTCTGCTCAAATCAGCGCACGATTGTTCCGATGGCGGACTCGCCGTAGCGATTGCCGAAAGTTGTTTCTCGTCGCTCAATCGAAAGGCAACGGGCGCAGAGATTGAATTGAAAAATGAACGTCTTTCGACGGAAAGTTTGCTTTTCAGCGAATCGCCTTCACGCATCGTCATAAGTTTTAAGGCGGAAGATTTGGAAAGAGTTTCGGCTATTGCATTAGAAAATAATTGTCCGTTTGAAGTTATCGGCAAAGTCGGCGGCGAAGATTTGAAGATTAAATTAAACGAAGCCGAAATTGTCTCGGCTTCGACTGCTGAACTCGAAAACGCTTGGAAAAACTCTCTGGAAAATCAACTCGGAGTTGAGAACTAAAAAGAGAAAAATTCTCAAAAATAATTGTTGTTTGACGTGCAATTAAATAGTGGAAATTAAATAGGGAAAATTCACTAGATGAGTAAAGCAGGCATTTATCTTCACATTCCGTTTTGCCGTTCGCGGTGTTCATATTGCGATTTTGCGACCGATGTTTATAAAAGCGCGGAAGTCGTTGAAAGCTACGTTTCCGCACTGACTAAAGAAATTGAAAATTTCCCGACCGGAAAAACCGTTGACACTATTTATTTCGGCGGCGGAACGCCTTCGCTTCTTTCTCCTGCACAGCTCGACAAAATTTTAGGAACGATTTATAAAAATTTTTCCGTCGCCGATGATTCTGAAATTACAATGGAGATGAATCCCGCGACGGTTACGCTCGAAACCTTAAAATCATATAAAAATCTCGGCTTAACCCGCGCCAGTTTCGGAGCGCAAACTTTTGACGACACTGAACTCCGGCGGCTCGGACGAAAGCATACTGCGCAAGACGTGCGCGAAACAATCGAGCTTTTGCGGCGAGCGGATTTTGCGAATGTCAGCTTTGATTTGATTGCCGGACTTCCGCGCCAGACTTTGAAAGATTGGACGAGAAATTTAGATGAAGCGTTGAAATTACAGCCTGAACATCTTTCACTTTATCTGTTGGAAATCCACGAAGCAACGCCGCTTGCCGAACAAATTAGAAGCGGACGACAGCCGCTTCCCGACGAAGATTTAGCCGCGCGAATGTATGAATTGCTGCTCGAAAAAGTTTCCGTAAAAAATTATCGGCAATACGAGATTTCAAATTTCGCCCAGCCGAATTTTGAATCGAGACACAATACAAAATATTGGACTTTAGATGCGGTTTTTGGTTTCGGCTGCTCGGCGCATTCTTTCGACGGCGCAAATATTCGTTACACAAACGAACCGGACACGGCGAAATACGTGGAAAAAATTCAGTTTGAAAATTCGGCAATCGTCTATCGAGAGGAAATTGACGCGGCTTCGGAGTTTATTTTTTTAGGCTTGCGTTTGATGAAAGGCATTGACTTAGACGAATACGAAAGGAAATTTGGCATTGAATTAACCGAAAAATATAGAGAAGAGTTAAAGCGTCTGGAAGATTTAAATTTGATTGAATTCGCCGAAAAGCATTTGAGGTTGACAAATAAAGGCTCGCTGTTTTCCAATGAAGTCTTCGCCGTTTTCGTTTGAACACCAAAACAACCGTTCCAAACGCATCTATCGAATGACAACTTACATCAGACAAAAAGCCAATTCTTTTCAACAATTTTCAGGAGTAACTAAATGCTGCACAAAAATATGAAAACACATACACTTTTCGCCCTGATTTTAGCCCTGCTCGTTTCTTTTACCGTCTTGCCGGCGAGAGCGCAAGTTGAAGACGCAAAAAATTTGAAAGAGCGAGCCGCCGAACTTGTCAAACAGAGTAAATTAATAGATGCTCTGCCGCTTTTAGAACAAATTGCCATTATCGAGCCCGAAAATGCCGACAATCAATTTCATCTCGGAGCGGCTTTGCTGGCTCAAACCAGAGTTGCTACTGACAAAGAAGAAATCAAACAGTTTTTTATTCGGGCGCGAAAGGCTTTGATTAAGGCAAAACAATTAGGTCATCAAGAACCTAAATTAGACGCTATTATTCAATCAATTCCCAAAAACGGTTCTGTTCCCAGCTACTCGAAAAATGCCGAAACCGAACAGTTAATGCGTGAAGCCGAATCGTTTTTCGCGCAGGGAAAAATGGACGAAGCCTTGAAAAAGTATCAAAAAGCGTTGCAATTAGACCCGACACTTTATTATGCCGCATTATATTCGGGCGATGTTTTTGTGCAAAAAAGCGATTTCAGTAATGCGGAAGTCTGGTATCAGAAAGCGATTCAAATTGACCCGAACATCGAAACGGCATATCGCTATTCGGCAACGCCGCTGATGCGGCAGAAAAAATACGACCAAGCCCGTGACCGCTACGTCGAAGCATATATTACCGAGCCTTTTAACAAATATACGGCAGCAGGTTTGGGTCAATGGGCGCAAGTTACGGGCGCGACGCTCGGTCATCCGAATATCGAAATTCCGACAAATTTTAGCAGCGATGGAAACGGAAAGACCAATATTACTTTGGACGCAAACAGTTTGCTCAACGGCAAAAAAGACGACGGCTCGAGTGCTTGGCTGATGTATGGCATCACTCGCGCGAACTGGCAGACGGAATTTGTCAAAAAATTTCCGAATGAAAAAGTATACCGGCATAGTTTGGCGGAAGAACTCGATGCTTTGCGAGCGGTCATTACGTTGGCAACGGCTGACAAGAAAGCTAAAAACTTGCCCGCATCTCTTGCAAAGCTCAAAGAATTAAATGATAAAGGTTTGCTAGAATCATATATTCTGCTTGCCCGCGCTGACAAAGGTGTTTATCAGGATTATGCGGAATATCGAAAATTAAACCGCGACAAACTGCGGCGTTACGTCGTTGAATACATTCTGACGGGCGGCGGAAAATAAAAAAAGGGCGGAGTTAAACATTCCGCCTTAAAATTTTTTCTTCTACTTTTCTCAGCAATTTTGGAATTTCAACGATACTACTTATTAAAATTTGCTTTCAGGCAGCCGCCGTTTCTATAATCTCGGAAGCGATAAAAATTATGCCGATATACGAATACAAATGTTCAGACTGCGAAGCGCACGTCGAAAAAATGCAGAAGGTTTCTGATGAGCCGCTTAAAACTTGTGAAGTTTGCGGCGGAAATTTGGAAAAACAGTGGTCGCTTTCAGGCATTCAATTTAAAGGCGCGGGCTGGTATGTAACCGATTATTCAAACAAATTGAAGGATACAAGTTCGGACAAATCGGAGAAATCAGAAAAGTCTGAAAAGTCTGATAAATCTGGTAAACCTGATAAATCAGATAAATCAGAAAAGACGGAAAAAACTTCCGCGAGCGAATCAACCGCGAAGACCGAAACCGCATCAAACAAATCAAAAGACAACGCTTCGAATACTAAAACAAACGCTGTTTCAAAAAAAGATTAGAGGTTTTAAGAGATGAAATTTTCGGCGGGAAAAATTTGCTGGCTGTTTTTGGTTTTTGGTTTAAGTTTGACTTGCGCCAACGCACAGTCGCGGCGCAGCGTAACAGGAACGCTCGACACCGACGGCACGATTTTGAATGTCGTCGCTTCGCGCACGACTGATGCGAAAGACCCGATTAAAACCGAAAATCTATTTCTTTACGAAAACGGCATCGAGCAGAAAATTAAAAATTTTAGCTTTGACCCGTCGCCTGCCAAAATCGTGATGATGGTTGATAATTCGCAAACTGTCCGCGCGGATGTCGAAGCGTTGAAGCGAGCGACGATGGAATTTGCTTACGAAATTTTCGACGGCGACCAACTTTTCGTCGTCGGTTATGATGAGAAACCGGAAATTATCCAAGAATGGTCAGACGATGCGAAAAAGATAGAAACCTCGCTTGCCACGTTTCGCAAAAAAGGCAATTCGTATCTTTTCGATTCATTGAACGCAACGGTCAGCGAAATTTTGCTTCCGCTGATGCCCGGAACGAGAAAAACGGCGATTGTTTTAATCAGCGACGGGCTTGATCGAGGAAGCAAACTGCCTTTTGAAAAAGTTTTAGCCAATTTGCAAAATCAAAACATCACCGTCTACGCGCTTCAAATTCCTGATCGAACCGGCGGCGCGTTTCGGCGCAATCAGCCGAAGGCAGGCGATGTCATCACGCAGTTGGCGGAAGGCACGGGCGGCAAAGTTTTCCCGATTGAAGAAGCACAAACCGCCGCTAAATTCATCTGTGACGAACTCAAGAAAAACCGTTATTTGCTCAATTATCTGCCGACCAACACCTCTTCATACGACGCGCGGCGCGTATTTCTAATTGCCGACGAAGGCATCGCCGTTCGCACCAAAAACGCGCAACCGCCGAATGTAAAGTAAAAAGGCGAAAGGCGAAAGGTGAAAAAGAAGAACTGATAAAATTGAGCATATTTGTTAAATATACAACGCCAGAATTCGGTTTGCCTTTCGCCTTTCGCCTTTCAAACGCCTTGACGTCGCTCGTATGAGTGATTACGTTGGAAGGCGAAAGAAAATTGCTATATGGCAGGTTTCAACCAAAAGATACAAACGAAACCGAAGACGGGAAATTCCGAAATCGGCGCATCGAGTATAAAGAGGTTAAGAGGTAAGTTTTTATTCGAGACTCAGGATTCGAGATTTAGGATTTCAAATTTTAAATCTTGAATTTTGAATCTTGAATTTTGAATTGATTCACGTTTAAGTGTTGCAAGCAAATTAATAATGTGTGAAAATTTCATATTGAAGTTGTTTAAAACAGGAGATTTTCGCCAGTGAAGTCAGAACTTGAAAAGCTAATTGCGTTACAAAAGACGGACACCAACATCCGCAAATTAAAAAAAGCCATCGAGACCGCAGAACAGAGGCGTGCAAGTATCGAACAAGAGTTTGAACAGCACGCCTCTTCTATTAGGGAAATACAGGCAACGCGCGATAAGGCGCAAACGGGGCGAGCCGACTTGGAAAGACAAATTGCCGAAAACAAAACGTATCTCGAACGCGCCGACCGCAATTTAAAAGGTTCGCAAAATCAAAAGGAATATGAAACTGCAATGCGCGAAACCGATGCGCTGCAAAAACAAATTTCCGCCTTTGAAACGCAGGTTTTAGAACGGATGACAGAAATCGAAGACGTTGAGAAAATTTTAGCGGAACGCAGCGAGGAAATAGAGAGTCTGGAAGCAAATCGAAAAAAAGCATTAAAGGAATTTGATAAAGAACTCACCGCCAACCGCCAAGAATTTGAAGCCGAAACCGCCAAACGTCACGAAGTTTTCATCACTCTGCCGCCGCAGATGGCTTCGATTTACAACCGCCTGGCGCAAAGAAGCCGCGACGGAATCGCCGTCGCCGAAGTCACGGGCGGTTCGTGCAGCGCGTGTTTTATGAAGCTGCGTCCGCAAATGCAGGTTGAGCTAAAAACCAGCAACAAAATTATCACGTGCGAAAGTTGCACCAGAATTTTGTATATCGCGCCCGAACCCGAATCGAAAGCCGTCAGTCAAGATGTATGAAAAGTTTTTTCGTTTCTACAATTTTAGTTTTAACTTTTTGCGTCGGCACATTCACGCAAACGAGTGAAACTTCGCCGTGTCCGACAATTTCAGTAATGGGTCCAGCAGGAATACCTTCGCCAGACGAGGCAATCACTTTCACCTTATCACTCAGTAAAGAAACCGAAAAATTTAATCTGAAATATAATTGGACAATTTCTGGCGGTGAGATTATTGAAGGACAAGGAACTCAGATTATAAAAATTTTAGAGCCAAAAATTTTTACGGGGGAAAGTTTTAGGGCAACGGTTGAAGTAATAGGTTTACCAAAAGAATGCGGAACTGTTACTGCTTCTGAAACTCTTGCAATAGATATCTGTAATTTGAAACGCCAAGTTGACGAATTTTCAATACCTGCTTCCCAAATAGATAAAGCTAGACTCGACAATTTACTTATAGAAATCCATAACAATCCGTTAGCAGTCGCTTATATCCTTGAGAAATTTGAACGAAAAACATCACAAAATGTAGTTGAACGAAAAATCCAGAAAATTACTGATTATTTGATAAAGGAAAAAGGAATCGAAAAAGATAGATTCGTCATTTCGACAGCAATTTCCGATGAAAATTTAACTCAATATTTTATCGTCCCGCCCGGCGCAAGTCCGCCTGAAATCGAAAACAATAATTAAAATTACATTGCCTCAATTTGTAAAATTTCAAACAGTTTGACTATTTTTGGAATTAGAATTATTCTAAATTTAAATTCGGGACAATGAAAAACGCAAAAATAAATATCAGAGAATTGGGTTTGACCAAGCAGCGTGAAGTTGTTTTGCAAGTTATCCGCAATGCGGAAAAACATCTAACGGCGAATGAAGTTTTCGACCGGGCAAAACAGCTTTTGCCGACTATTTCGTTTGCGACGGTTTATAATTCTCTGCGGTTTTTGAAAGATGCGGGACACATCGGCGAAATTAGCTTTGGCAACGGTGCGAGCCGGTTTGATGCGCTAACTTCGCGGCACGATCACGCAATCTGCACAAATTGCGGCAAATTGGTTGATATGGAAATCGAATTGCCCGGAGAAATCGTTGAGTTGGCGACGAAGTTTTCAAAATTCAAACTCGAATCAATCGAACTAACTTTGCGCGGATTATGTCCTGAGTGCAATAAATAATCAATACGGAAGAGTTCATTAAGTTTCAAAAATTTAATGGACCATTTTATTTTCTAAACACATATTGGAGGAAAGCAATGATTGAGAAGGACAGCAAAAATATAATGGAAGAAAACACCGGCGACTCGGAAAATACAAACGGTGAACAACCCGTCTTAACGAATCGGCAAGGACATCCGGTTTACGACAATCAAAATTCGCGCACCGTCGGCGACCGTGGTCCGACGACGCTGGAAAATTATCAGTTTCTCGAAAAAGTTACGCATTTTGACCGCGAGCGTATTCCCGAACGAGTCGTTCACGCACGCGGCGCGGGCGCAAAAGGTTATTTTGAAGCCTACGGAACGGCGGGCGACGAACCCGTTTCAAAATTCACACGCGCCAAACTGTTTCAGGAAAAAGGCAAAAAAACACCGGTTTTTGTGCGCTTTTCGACGGTGATTCACGGCGGCACGTCGCCGGAAACTTTGCGCGACCCGCGCGGTTTTGCGACGAAATTTTACACCGAAGACGGCAATTGGGATTTAGTGGGAAATAATTTGCCCGTCTTTTTTATCCGCGATGCAATCAAGTTTCCCGACGTAATTCACTCGTTAAAACCCGACCCCGTAACAAACCGTCAAGACCCGCAGCGCATTTTTGATTTTATGAGCTTAACGCCCGAATCAATGCATATGCTTTCGTTTCTTTTCAGCCCGCGCGGTATTCCGCAGGATTATCGGCATCAGGACGGCTTCGGCGTGAACACTTATAAATGGTATAACAACGAAGGCGTGGGTGTCTTGGTGAAATATCATTGGAAAACAAAGCAGGGAATTAAATCTTTGACGCAGGCGCAGGCAAGCGAGATTCAGGCGACGAATTTTAATCACGCGACGCAGGATTTATACGAAGCCATCGAGCGCGGCGATTTTCCCGAATGGGAACTGTGCGTGCAAATTATGTCGGATGACGAACACCCGGAACTCGATTTCGACCCGCTTGACGACACGAAAACTTGGGACGAAGAACAATTTCCGCTGCTTCCTGTCGGGCGGATGGTTTTGAACGAAAATCCGAAAAACTATTTTGCCGAAGTCGAGCAAATCGCTTTTGGAACCGGCGTTTTAGTTGACGGTTTGGATTTTTCCGACGACAAAATGCTGCAAGGACGCACGATGTCTTATTCGGACACGCAGCGTTACCGTGTCGGTCCGAATTATCTGCAACTGCCGGTCAACGCGCCGAAAAAACACGTGGCGACGAACCAGCGAGACGGACAAATGACTTATATCGTGGACACGGGCGGCGAAAATCCGCACGTCAATTACGAACCGTCGAGCATCGGCGGACTCAAAGAATCGCCGAGAGCCGGCAAAGACCACACGCCTTTCGTTTCGGGAAATTTAGTGCGCCAAAAAATCAGCCGCGAAAACAATTTCAAGCAAGCGGGCGAACGCTATCGCGCGATTGAACAATGGGAACGCGACGACCTTGTCTTCAATCTCGTCGATATGCTTTCGCAATGTAACAAAGATATTCAAGAAAGAATGATTGGGCTTTTAAGGCAGTGCGACGAAGAATACGGACAGCGCATTGCCGATGGTCTAGCGAACGGCAAGTCAGAAACAGCCAAAACAATGTAATTGTTTGGCGAAGAATTTAGGCAAACCAAATGCCTAAGAAGTTTAGCCACGAATAACACGAATGACACGAATAAAATTTTATTCTTCCTATTCGTGACATTCGTGACATTCGTGTTATTCGTGGCTAAACTGTTTTTCGTGCCTGTTCGTGTTTGTCGTGGCTAAAAATTAAATAGACTCCAAATCTCCCGAAAGAACAAACTCAAAATATACAAACTCACTAAAATCGAACCGATTAGTAAAGCAATCAAACCGAAAATAATCAGCCCAACAAAGAGATAATCACTTGTTGTGCCTACGTTTTTTCCCGTTGCCCGTTCGCGGATTAAATCCATATTTTGCTTGTTCGATTTCCAGACGAAATCAAAGGCATCGCCGATGAACGGAATCGAACCGACGACGTAATCAAGCCCGATATTAAAAGCCATTCTAAGAAGCGTAATTTTCGGAACGCCGTAACGAACGCCCGCGATGAGGATATAAAACGAAGCGAGCGACGTAACCGTATCGCCGACGTTCGGAATCAAACCAATCAGCGCGTCAAGCCCGAATCGCCAGCCGACGACGGGAATTTTCACCCAATCGTCAAGATAACGCGAAAGAGATTCGAGGCTGTCTTCAATTTCGATTTGTTTGCGCTCTTCTTTCGCTATCGCGTAACGTGAACGATTTTGTATTTCTTGCATAAATTTACCGCAATTTTAGAAAATGAGTATATGCTTTACCTTCAATAGGCAAACAGTTTAGAAATTCATCATGAGTTGCTAACTTAGCCAATTCCTTAGCTTCCTTTATCAATATTTTCCCTTCAGTATCTGCTAGGCGTAACATTTGGCAAGCGAAAAACTCTGAACCTGCATCACTAGACGCATATCTTAATTGCATATTTTGAGGCAGATAGAAATTTCCGTAGATAGGTAACTTCCTTAAATTGTAATCATCAATATTACCTAAATCTGAATCAACAATAACTAGAATTTTTGAGTCCTCTTTATAAATAGGATTACGCATAACAGCTTCGATAAAAGTCATCCATCCTACATTTTCCTCTTTTTCTTTTATGTTCCACAAAGCAATAACTTGTGGTTCATAAACATTAAGGGCGTATGGCGTGCGTATAAAATGTTCTCCAAAGGATTCGCTTGTTTCCTTTCTTACATATCCACCAATAAGACAAGATACTGAAAGTTTATGTTCGTTTATAGTTTGTGTATTGGTATCAATAGCAAGTAATAAATCAAAAGGTTCAAGTGCCGCGCTTAAGTTAAGTGTAGGATTATTCAAAGGCATAGGTATTTGAGTTAAAACCTTTTTGCCTTTAGGTCGTTCATAGGTAACTTCCATTTCTGCTGCCTTAAAATCAATCTTCTTATCTTCTTTAAAAGCTATCAATTCGCCAGTAAGAGTATTAAAGTTTAATCCATCAATTGTCTTTAGTTCACCAAACTCATATTCAATAGTTTTGGTTCTTGGCTTTTTGTCCTTACAACATTTCTTAAACTTTTTACCACTACCGCAATGACAAGGTTTATTTGCATCGTTCATACTTTACTTCCTTCTCTTTGAAATAGAAGATTTATTTTCAACGATTTTCACACTCAAAATTTTATCACCGCGCACGAGATTATCTACAATCTTCATTCCGTCCGCGTTCACGCGCCCGAACACCGTATAGCCGCCATCGAGATGCGGCTGCGGCGAATGCGTAACGAACCACTGCGAACCGCCCGTGTCTTTGCCCGACAGCGCCATTCCAACTGCGCCGCGTTCGTATTCGACCATATTTAATTCGCAGCGGATCTGCCAGCCCGGTCCGCCGTTGCCGTCGCCGCGCGGGTCGCCATCCTGCATCACGAAATTCGCCACGACGCGGTGAATTGCCAAGCCGTTAAAATAATTTTTTCGGGCGAGTTTGATAAAATTATCAACCGTCAAAGGCGCGTCTTCGGGCAATAAATCAATTGTGAAAATTCCCTTTTCGGTTCTGAGAATCGCCCGCGCATTTTTGCGCGAGACGGCGCGTATGTAATCTGCGTTTGTGTTCAAAATTTGTCCAAGTTTAGTTTCTGTTTTGGAATTGTATGGCTTGACTGTTCCAATTTGGTTTTGGATATTTGGGAAATCTTTCGTCAAATCATTTTGCTTGACGAGTTGGGCGGCGTGGCGGCGCACGAGAAAATCCGCTGCGTCGAGTGCGTTTCTCAACGAAGAAGCAGCTTGCATTTTATCTAGTTTTACCAGCGCGGAGAGAATAGCGAGTTGTGCGTCGTTATAATTTTTGTCGGTTAAAAGTGATTGAGAAAAAGCAGCATTTAAGGCTTCGCCATTTTCTTTTGTTGTCGGCTGTTCGCCTAAAAGTTCGGCGGCGGTGGCGCGGACAATCAAGTCTTCATTTTTTAGATATTCACGCAAAGTTTTATCTAAATCGCTGGTCTTAAACAGTGCGTAAGCACGCAAATAATCGGGAATGTTTTGCGGCTCGAATTTGACTTTCATCTGCTTTGCCATACCTTGCAGAACGCCGTTTGCTAAACCGAGAGTCTGACCTAGAAAATTTTCGGCTTTCCGGCGAACCTCGTTGTTTTTTTCATTTGATTCTAAGACGGCAATCTCGCCGAAGCCTTGCGCAATGCTGGAGCCGAATCGCCAATTGAGTTTTTTAACATTTTCGAGCGAGAAAAAACCTTCCCTTTCAATCAAACTTAAAACATTATTCACATATTTTTCAGGTGCGATGCGGGCAAAAGCGATTTCGATTTCGGGCGATTGGTAAAAATCAATCTCCCGAAAATCGTTCAAAAATTTAACGGCTTTTTCATCATCGAGATTCGGCAAAATTCTTCCCAAAGTCGCGGCAATTTCCAACAGTTCATTTTTCTCAGAAGGATTAGCAGACTTTGATATTTTGTAATCGTTGAAAAGCATTTCGCCGCGTTCCAATAATTTGTCGGCTGCTTTGGCGTTTTTCAAACTTCCCAAACTGCGAATCGCCGAAACGCGCACGCGCGAATCTTCATCTTCGATGGCGGCTTCGAGCAAAAATGTAAAAGCGTCTTTATCTTCCGCCGCGCCGAGCGCACGCGCCGCGTTTGCGCGCACAATCGCCGCGTCGTCGGCGAGAAGCATTGCGCGAAGCGGTTCGTTAGCATTTTTTGCGCGAAGTCTTGATAAAGTGTTTGCCGCGTCCGCCCGAATTCGCGCGTCTATGTTGGTTAAAAATTTCGCCGTAACAAAATCGCCTTCTTCGGGACGCGCTCGCAAAACCGCCGTCAAACCGAGAAGAACTGTCAATCTATCAAACTTTCGGTTCCGGATTTCTGCGTCTAAAACATCGAGAATCGCTCCGCCGAGTTCAATTGCTTTTGCATCTTTGGCGTTTGCCGCCGCGATTTTGCCCGCCGCTTCCGTCGCGCGAGCGCGAACTTCCGCCGCGACTTTTTCATTTTTAAGAGTTTTCAAGATAGCATCCGCGCCCTTAATAGATTCGATTTCGCCGATGGCAAATGCTGCCGTTGCGCCAATGGCACTTAAATCGTTCTCTAAAAGATTTGCAAGCATCGGAATTGCTTTTTCATCGCCGATTCTGCCCGCTGCGAGCGCGGCACGCTGCCGAATCTTTCCGTCGGGACTCTTCATCAAATTTTCCAAGGTTTTATCGTAACGAAGTTCGTCTTCAGCTTTAGAGATTTGCACTAAAACATTCGTCGAAACTTGCGCGAAAATTTGGATTGAAAAACAAATGAGAAGAGCAAAACAGATTGTTAGAATTTTTTTCATCAGTAAATTTTGAAATAAAGTTGCGTAATGGATTTTAACGATTTGAGAAAGGAAAGCCAAGTTATTGATTAGAGCGCGTCGCGCAAGTTCGCTATTCACTGCGAAAAAGTTTCAATAAAATTCAGTATTGAAAATAATCAAAGTTTTTAGATTGCTTGCGCAATCTGTGCAGGCAAGATGCCTGCGCTCCCAATGTTTTCGATTTGCGTTTATAATCAAAAACGATTTATAAGGAAAAATCAAATGTTAAAAAATTTACTGAAGTTTTCGCTTATCTTAATGCTCTGTTTGCCGAATTTTGTTTTAGCCCAAACGAAACAAAAAATCAGTTTACTGCTTGTCAACGGCAAAGTTTTTACGGCTGACGCGCAATTTTCGATTGCCGAAGCCGTCGCGGTTGATGGCGAGAAAATCGTTGCGGTTGGTACGTCAAACGATTTGAAAGCAAAATATCAGGCGGCGAAGGAAATTGATTTAAAAGGCAAACTCGTAACGCCCGGATTTAACGACGCGCACGTTCATTTTTTTCGCGGCGCGTTGTCGCTTTTAAATGTCAGTCTGAACGATGCGAAAACGCTCGGAGAAGCTAAAGCGAAAGTCGCGGCGAAAGTGAAAGAAGTGAAAGCAGGCGAATGGATAAGCGGGCGCGGCTGGGACCACACGGTTTGGGGAAATAAATTTCCGACGCGGCAGGATTTGGACGCGGTTGCGCCGAACAATCCGGTTTACCTTGTGCGCGTTGACGGTCACGTCGCGTGGGTAAATTCAAAGGCTTTGCAACTCGCGGGCGTTGATAAAAATACGAAATCGCCCGAAGGCGGCGAAATCGAACGCTCTGAATCGGGCGAAGCGACGGGAATTCTAAAGGAAACCGCGCAAAATTTGGTTGGACGTTTAATTGCTGAACCAAACGCGGGGCAGCAAATAAAAGGTTTGGAACTCGCGCTCGATATGGCTCGAAAATACGGAATCACTTCCGTGCAGGATAATTCCGGGTACGAAACGACGAAACTTTACCGCGAATTTTTGCGCTTCGGTAAATTAACCGTCCGCGTTTCGGAATGGCAGAATTTTGAAGATTCGGTTGCGGAGTTAAAACGCCAACGCGCCGAGTTTGCGTCGTTCAAAGATAATCCGTCGCGCCTTAAATTGACGGCGTTAAAAGGTTATGTTGACGGAACTTTGGGTTCAAAAACCGCCGCGATGCTCGCGCCATTTTCCGACGACGCGGGCAATTCGGGAATTCCGCGCCGCTCGTCGGAGGAATTAACCAGAATGATTGTCGAGCGCGACAAAGAAGGTTTTCAGATTGCGCTTCACGCGATTGGCGATAAGGCGAATCGAATGGCTTTAGATGGATTTGCCAAAGCAGCATACGGTCGCATACAGTTTGGTGGACTCCAGAGACCTCCGAATGTTGATGTAAATAATAAACCTATACCGAAACCCGCTCCAACTCCTATTCCGACACCTGAGATGCCAACCGATAAAAATACAGTAACTTTTGAAAAACGTCGCCATCGCATCGAACACGCGCAAGTGGTCAATCCAAATGATTTCAAACGTTTTGCTGAACTCGGCATTATCGCTTCGATGCAGCCGACGCACGCGATTTCCGATAAGCGTTGGGCGGAATCACGCCTTGGCGAATATCGAATCTTAGGCGCATACGCCTGGCATTTGATGAAATCTTACGACGTTCACGTTCCGTTTGGCACTGATTTTCCTGTCGAATCAATCAATCCGTATCAAACGCTTTTCGCCGCCGTTTCGCGGCAAGACACGGCGGGCGACCCGATTGGCGGTTGGCAGCCGCAGGAAAAATTAACAATTGAAGAAGCGATTCGCTGTCACACTTACGAGTCGGCTTACGCAGAATTTTCCGAAAACGAGAAAGGCGAAATCAAGGCGGGAATGTTGGCGGATTTGGTTGTCCATTCAAAAGATTTGCTAACGATTCCGCATAAGGAAATTTTGACGACCGAGCCGTTTTACACGATTTTCAACGGTCAGATAATTTACGAGAAGAGGTGATGAAGGGACGAGGGATGAGGGTCGAGGGACAAGGGAAGAAAGGAAGAAAGGATGAAAGGTTTAATTTATTTTGGACATTAAACTTCGACGTAGAGCATTGAGCATCTTTCTAATTTCAACCATTAACGGAAAAATTTCTTTGGTTTGAATTCTTGTGCAAAATGACAGTTCGATTGCAACAATTAATTGTGTGTCTAACTCAGCCAAAGAGCCTTCGGCGATAGAAAAGAAACGAACATAATCGCCTGTTGTCCGACGCGCTTGACCTTCAGCGATGTTTGATGGAATTGAAACGGCGGCACGGCGCATTTGAGAAACCAAACCGAATTTTTCGTCGTTAGGAAAGTTTTGTGTAAGTTGATAGATTTGCTTTACTAAGCTCGACTTTATCCAATTTGATATTTGAAAACGAAACGCAGAGCAAGTAAGTTGATTTTGATATTTCTGACCAAAGAAAAGTCAAAAGGAGACTCACTATGCCCTGCGAACTGATGAAATTTGTTA
>MWVV01000299.1_pt1 | contig 18189 bp, 20 predicted proteins | sample 1047281 | NCBI WGS metagenome assembly MWVV01 (sample SAMN06349986, study PRJNA376086) | soil metagenome | isolation source: PT-2 sample Antarctic (ecotone) soil | place: Antarctica | collected 2015-01-13 | reverse complement strand
TCGCCCTCTCTACGGGGCTAAACAAATACCGATCCAGCGAAACGCTCTCGCGGCCTTGCCTGTGCCGCTCCTGCGGGGGCGTGGGTTACACGTCGCGGCGGTCGGACGGGGACAGTAAGCAAATTGATAACGTGCTTCCTGCAAGGGGTAGTAAAGCGCGGGTAGGTAGTCGGCGCAAACGCGCTAGGCCGGCACGAGCGAAACGGCTTTCTCGTCCTTCGGAGTGTGGTAAATCTCTAAATAAACGTAGTCCGGCTCGTCGAGCGAAAAATACTCGCGTGAGGTGAACAGGAAGAACTTTTGCAGCCTGTCGGGGACGGCTTCATGGGCGAGCGCACGCAAGCTGTCGGCGCGGGCTTGGGTGAGCGTGATCGTCACGACGCGGAACCAACGGACGTTAAACTTTGTCTCCTGCTTCTGCTGCTCAAGGTAGCTGCAATAGGCGCGTAGCTTGTCGTTGAACGTGCGGCGGGTCGTCGTGCTGCGGTCGGCTTCAATGGCAAACGAGAGGCGGTTCGTGGGTGCTGGCCGCTTGGTGTTGGTGAGCGTAAAGAATCCATCCGGGCATACGGGCAAGCGAACCTGTTTCCCGCCGTCGTAAAAGGTCACGTCGTCATAAATCTCCTTCCCCTCCCGCCACTCGGATAGCTTCAAGTGGCTGCTGCGGCTCGCAAGCAAAAGGGTCGCGTGAATGTCCGATACGAATAGAGTGTGATCGAGAAACAGCGGCTTCAATTCGTTGGCGCGGAAGCGCGCCGGCACGTCGTCAATCGGGATGATGCCCTGATGCGCGAGATACTGAAGCCCTGCCGTGCCGACGGTGTAGATGTGCTTATGGTTCGGGTTCGGGAACGTGATCCGATACAGGTATTTCTCGGCGGCAAGCTGCAAGATTCGCACGTTAAGCGCCTGCCTGATTCGTCCCGTCAAAGCTATAAGGTGGTCAATCGTGGCAAAGCGCAGATCGTGACAAAGGCGCAGGATGTCGCGGTCGCTGTCTTGTAGCTTGGTCGCCATGTTCTCAGTGATAAAAGTCGTCGGGTTCTACTGCTGTGGGCTGCTTGGGCGCTGGGCTTGGTTTGGGCGGTGATGGTTTCACTGTCTTTTGAGGGTCATTTTGTACGACGGCTTTCGGTTCGCCTCCTCTTATCGGCTCCGCCTCCTTCCGCAAGCGTATCTGTTCGGTTTCCCTATCATACTGCTTACGCATTACCCGGGTCTCCGCCATGTGTCGTGTGACTGCCTCCCTGAACTCGGGAGTGCCGGGAGTCAGGCCGGGGAATACGAGTCGTACCAAGTCCCGCGTGTGCCATTCAAGGTACGCATCCTTATCCGCCGGCGTGACGGGGAAATCTTTTACCAACGGCGTCGTGCAAAGCACGTTTCGCTTCCCTGCCCTACTGAGCATGAACACGCGCTTGTTGAGGCCGGGTATCCGGCTTATCTCGTCCCGCAGGTCGTTCCCTTGTGCGGGTCGGCTGCCCTCCATGACTGCTGCTGCGTCCTTCTGCGCCGTCTTGCCGAACGCTATCCGGGTGTGACAGGCGTTGAGCGATCCGCGCACGGTGCGGTCGAGGTCGTCGAGCGCGTGGTTGATGAGCCATAGGTGCAACCCGTACTTGGCACCCTCCTTGAGCATAGTGGCGAACTCCGGCGTGGCGAAGTTGTGGAACTCGTCAATGACGAAATTGAAGCGCGGGAGATTCCCGGCCTGTTCCCTGGTTCGGCTGCTCACGATGTCCCATATCTCGTCCACCAAAAACGCGCCGATGACGTTGCGAGCGGCGAGCGGGAAGATGTCGCTCTTGCCGAGGTTGACAATGAGCGTGTGGGATTTTTCCGTTATCTCCCGGAGGTTGATCGGTTGCGTATTCGTGAATATCCGCTGTACCCCGCGCTCCGCGATGATGTCGAACAGGCGGTTAGCGCTCGACTGCATCATGTTGATATAGGCTGCGGTTCCCTTTCCCATCGCGAGCATGTCCCATTGGTCGCGTATGTCTTGGGACTGGCACGCTGCCATGATCTCGTCCCTGCGGTCGAACAGGCGCGGAACCATGAAGGCGTTAAGCTCGGTCACGGGCAAGTCCTGCTCGATAAGGACGTAGTAGAGGCACTTGATGATGCGCTGCGCCTGTATCGCGTCTCCCTGCGTGCCGAGCACTTTGAGGGTCGTTGCTTGAAGGCGGTTCGCGCGTGCCGAAATTCTATCGGGGGTTCGCTTTCCTTCCAGCCTGAACGGGTTGAAACCTATCAAGCTTCTCTCATCGGACGGATCAAGGAAGTGGAGCGTGTCGCCCATGTCTCCGTCATGGACGCACCACGTTAGGAGATCGTCGTAAAGTTGCTGGTTGGGATCAATGACGCACACACCTTCGATCTGGTCGTAGATTTTCTGGCGCACGGCGTACTCGACTAGCTTGCTCTTGCCAAAGCGCGATGCGCCGATTATCTGGATGTGCGCTACCTGATCCTCGTCGTCCAGGAACACCGGCTCGTCGTTCTGTACGCCGATGTGGAGATCGTCGTAGCGCATCCATTCTTCTTCTACGGGTAACGGTTCGGTTCGCTCCGCAGAGCGGTACGTAATCGTGACGCCGCAGGACTCCTCTCTGATTGCGCCCCATTTTTCCACCTTCTCAGGACACAGCCAATCAAATCCGTATTCGTCCATAAGATCGTCTGCGTATTGTGCTATGAAATAATCAGCCTTATGTTGCTCTGCGCCCTGCATGAAGCGGTCAAGCTGTTCAGGATTGGGTCGCCATTTGATAGTGAGTTTTAACTTACTCAGGCCAACCTGTCGTGTTTGGGTTGTTACTCGGTGTAACGGGCTGTGTGGCTTTAGGGTGTAAAGATTCTGGCGGAACGGCAAGAAGACGTTTCCGTAGCGCACGGCGCTGTTCCCCCTCCAATCGGTGATGTAAACAGCTTCTTGGTGGGGTTCTCCTTTGGATGAGCCTTCTTTGATGAACCACCAGAAAAGCAGAATGCCGAGAGCTATTGGAAGGAGCACCCAGCCGGTGACAGCGATCACGGTGCTTACCGTGACGAGAATCGCGGCAGGGATGCCGAACGTGAGTAATGCAAGCGAACTGTCGAATGACTTTTGCAATCCCCTTAACCCTCCGATTCATACAATTGCGCTACAGTCGCGCTCAACGAAAGTTGTGAGTCGTGCGCCCGTACCTCCGCCGTTGCCCGAAACGGTTAGTGGAGTTGGCGGTTGGTCAGACCGCCAAGCGAAGCGCAGGCTACCCTAGTGTCGGGCGTTCCGTGGTTAGCGGGATGACCCGAAGCGGAAGCGGAGTCATTTCACTAAAAGTGAAATGAGACAGTAGGGTAGCCTGCGGTAAGCAGGCAACGGCGGAGCGTCGTTATGGCGTTGTTATTGCTGTGTTTTCCGCGTTGTCGGGATTGCACGCGGTATTGCAACGGCAGCAAGGCTCGGTGCAATGGTCTAGGCGTCGTGATTAGTCTGCTGATCCGCCTCGTTCCGCGTTGAGGAGGTGGTCGCGGATTGCCGATTTAACCGACGACTCGAACATCTTTCTGATTACCGAGACGGAAAAATCATTGTCCTTCCATTCGTCGCTGGTCGCCAAGATCGCTTGGTAGTAGTTGGTCAGTTCGATCCGCTCCGCTTCCGGTAATTCGTCGTAGAGCCTGTTACCGAGTTCCCGGCGCTCTTGGGCAACGCGCTCCCCTGCCCGCTTCGTGGCCTCGGCGCGTTCCCACTCCGCGCGCCGCTTCAGCTTCGCCTGCTCGATGGTGTAGCTCGCTACGGCGCGGTCAACGTAGTTGGCGATTGCGCCGAAGGTGGCGATCTGAAATTTCGTTTTCTCGGCCTCGGCTTTGGCAAAGTCCACGATGTAGCGCGAGACGGGTTCGCCGTGGCTGGCGATAATCTGATCGGCAAGGTCGCGGTGCTTCCTCGATGGTTTCGTGGTCGGGTTATCAGTGCCGAAAAATACCTGTTGGAAATACGCGAGTAGCGTGCTTCCTTTCTGCACGGCTTCCCTGCCCTCGTTTTTTGCCTCTATACGGCTCTCAGACGGGCGTTCTTCTTTTGAGTGGGGGTTTTCCTGACTCTCACTAGAACGTGGCGCGGGGGTGGCGTTTTTTGCCCTGGCGCGTCCCCTCTTGACGACGAGCTTGTAGTCTTTGCCGTCTGCGGTCTTTTGAAGCGTGACGCTGGCGATGGTCGCGCCGTTGCTGAGGGGCGCGCTTTCGAGTTCGGCTATTGCCCTTTCGAGAATGCGTTTTCTGGCCGACTGATAAACGTATTCCTTTCCTTCAAGCCCCAAATCCGCGAATAGTTCTTTGGTGCGCTTCTCGTAGCTGGTGATGTCCCGCGAAAGTATGCGATCAAGCTGGGTGTAAAGAATCTGCGCTACCTCGCTCTTGAAACTCAAAACAATATCCAGCAGGACGGGCTTGGTGTGGTTCCTGTCGAGGTTGGCAATAATAGCGTCGTTAAGTTTGAAATAACCTTCTGCCCTCGTGGTGTGGCCGCCCTGCTTGGTGGTGATGATTTTCAGGTCGGTAACGATGTTGAAAAAGTCGAGAGTTTCGTGCGCCTTCCCTGTCTCTGAATCGAGATAGGAATTGCGCCATACAATCGTATTGGCCCTCAGCCGGGTGAGCGAATCGGTGAGCGTTTCGATAGTCCGGCTTCCCCATTTTTTGGCGAGCGACTTCGAGAGGCCGCGCAGCGAAAAATAAGCCACATTATCAGGACGCCGGTTTTTTTGGTGATGCTCGACGAGCGCGTAATAGGTTTTCTGGTCTTCAGTAGTGAGTGTCCCCCTTCGGGATGTGGCGATCTCAACTTCGGCAGTCACCTTGTCGCCGGTGGGGGTGACGATCTCCCGCCGTAGGACTCTCGGTTTTGCCTCGCGGTTCGAGTTCGAGGGCAGCCAGATTGACCACTGCTCAAGGTTCAGCTCGGCGCGAACTTTTCGCGCCGGCTCGATGGCGGTTTCTTCGGTGGCTGTGGCTGTTCCCTGTTGATCCATCTGAGGTGTGCTGTGCGGGGCGAATGATAGGTTGTTTTCCCGCTACTTCCAAGAAAAAAATAAAACTTAAATCAATCACACACAGCCGTCCCTTCTTCAGTCGTTACGTCTGATAAATTCAGAGTGTGTTAGAAGTAAGTTAGAAAGAATCTACAAAGCTTAGAAGAACTTAGAGGTTTCATATCCGCTAATAAACCTTTGAAAGATATAGGTTTCTCTAAAGTTCTCTTGTCACCCGCGCACCAAGTTCTTGTCACCCGCGCACCAAGTTCTTGTCTCGAACGCACCAAGTTCTTGTCACCCGCGCACCAAGTTCTTGTCTCGAACGCACCAAGTTGCTTGGTGCGCGCGGAACAAAAAAGGGGATATGAGTGGTCGTGCTAGTGAAGTAAGTTTTGTCTCGAACGCACCAAAGGCTACCTGTGCGCATGAAGTGAGATTTACCGCCAACGCACCAAGTTTGAGCCTTCCGAAAAGCCCCTGCCAAACGGAAAATCCAAGCGCCTTGCAAGACCTCGCCGGGTTGCTATCGTGCCTTTTAGAAGCTCCTGAAAATCTAAAAAGCGAGGTGATCGGCATGGGCGAATATGTGGACTTCAAGGCTCTCAAGGCGGTGGCTACCGTCGAGGCGGTGACTGCCCGGTACGGGGTCGAATTGCGCCAAGTAAACGCCTCGCACAAGCGGGGTCGGTGTCCCTTCCCGGCGCATCCGGTGGGGGATGATAAAGAGACGTTTTCGGTCAACGTCGAGAAGCGAGTTTGGATATGCCACTCGGCTCCCTGCGCGAAAGGTCGCAAGGGGAAGAAAGGCGGTGACGTGATCGAACTGGTCGCGGCGATGGAAGGGTGTTCGCTCCGGGATGCCGGATTGAAGCTTGCCGGGTGGTTCCCAGTAGCCGGGGAGACGCCTGCGCCTGTCGAGCAGCCGGTAGGGGAGTCTGTCGGCGCTCCTGAGCCTCCTGCACCTCTGCCGGCGCGAGTCGCGGCGGTCACGGTGGCCGGCGACGGGTACGGCGTCTATGCTCCGCTCTGCGCGTGGATCGAGGGGCAACTTAAAAACGATTCGTTGGAGCCGTTCGAGCGGATTTCGTTCGAGCGCGTCTTGGCGAAAGCTAAGGCGCTGGCAAAGGGATGAGGTTTTGTTATCGGACGTTTTGAAAAGCCGCCCAAGAGGGCGGCTTTTCGATATTTGCCTATGTGCGTATGCGCGTAGCCGAACTGCTACTTTTGCTTTTTCAGCCACTCGGCAAAGAGTTCTTCGATAAGGTCGCTGAGGTCGCGCTTGGTGACGATCTCCTGCATGACGGCGCGGTGCGTGTCCTTCCGTATGTAGGCGCTGATCTGCGTATAGGCCGGGTCGTTCCGCTTCCCTTGCTTGGGGCTGGTCGCGGTAGGGGAGTCTGCCGTCTGCGCGGCCTTCTTGGTTCCCTTCCCCTTCGCGGCAAATATGCCCTCGAACTTGCTCTTGGTCACTTCACGATCTCCTTTCCTATGCGCTCGTATTCCTCCCACGCGGCGGCAGCGCGGGGATCGCGCGCCTCGGACACCGGGACGCCGGCAAGCGCCGCTTTCTGGAACGCGACGCGGCGGGTGATGTTATTTTTGAAAAGTGGCACGCCTCCGGCTTTCAGCATGGCGCGGGCTTCCTCCCCGTCGCGGCTCGGACGCGGCGGAACGATGGTCAAGAGCACGCGGTAGGACTTCGCGCCGATGCCCTCTAGCGCCTCTACGGTCTGCCTCAAGGCGTCGAGCGCCAGCACGTCCGGGGTGCTAGGCAAGACGAGCAGGTCGCAGCCCTCTACGAGCGTTCTGAGGTCGGCGGGGTCTGGCCGGGCTTGGGTATCTATCACGATATGCTCGTAGTCCCTGCCGTGCCGGGCGAGTAGGCGCTCGTCTATCACTTTGAAGGGGAGCGCCCCGCGCTGCGTCCAGCCGGTCGCGGATCGGTTCGGATCGCCGTCAACGAGAAGGGTAGGGGATCGCTGCTGCAAGTAAGCGGCGAGGTGTACGGCGGTTGTCGTCTTGCCGACGCCGCCCTTAAATGACGAAACGGTAACGATCAAGTAACAGCCTCCTTTCCTATGCGTAGTTGCGTAGCCGAATAGCTGGCCTGCCGCGTTTCTGCGTAGCACTATCGAGGCCGTGTTCTATCACGGCTGAAACGGCAAAGTAAAGGGTAGCGTTCGCGGGGCAACCTTCGGCGCTCATGCTACCTTTTTCTTCCTTGAATAAGATTTCTTTGGCGGAGCCTCTTTCCGTGCGGGCGGTGCAAAGGCGCGCGATAGCCACTCGTCCACGCCGGCGCGGGGCTGCGTGTACCGCTCGAATGATGCCCGTATGACTCGCTGGCTCTCCTGCGCGTCGGTGGTATTAGAGAAAGGCGGGTAGGCGGTGTGACGCTCGGCCTGTGATGCCATGAGCGCGCTGCTGCCTTCGGAATAGATGAGCGTCCGCAGATACAGGTCATAATCGGGCAAGTTCTCAAGCTGGGTGGCTATCACGTCTGAGGCAAATTCCTTAGCCAATATACCCGCGTCGTCGCCGCTCACACGGAAGCTGGCGAGCGTGCCGCAGTTGCCGAAAATGGATGCCACGATCTCGTCGTTATGTCGGCGGAGCTGCGCGAGGGTCTGCGTCGCCACGGTGAGCGAGAGCCGGTACTTGCGGGCTTCCGCGAGGATGGCGGAAAGGTCTATGCCGTGCGTGAAGTTGTGAACCTCGTCAATGTAGAAGTAGTGGGGGATGCGGTGCGCTTCGGGGATGTCTTGGCGTGAGAGGGAAGCCAGATAGAGCTTAGTAGTAATGAGCGAGCCGAGTAGCGATGCGATGTCCTCGCCTAGTGCGCCCTTGCTCAGATCGCAAAGCAGTATCTTTTCCTCGTCCATCACGTCGCGGAAGCTGAAGCTGCTCCGGGGCTGACCGATAACGGCGCGGAGAAGGGGATTGGTCGCAAAGGCCGAAACCTTGTTGAGTAGCGGGGCGGATGCCTTCGCCCTCTGCTCGTCGTCCCAATCATGCTCGTAGGTGCGGTAGAACGTCTGCAAAACGCCGTCCTGCACATTGGTAAAAATCTTCTCTCTATAATCCGCATCGGTTATCAAGCGCAGGATGTCGAGCAAGGTGGTCGGCTCGTCCTGAGCTATCAGAGCAAAACAAAAGTTGGTAAGCAGGTATTCGCTCTGCTGTCCCCAGCCGTTCTTAAAGAGAGCCTTGAACGTGCTGACAATCGAGGAGACGACGAGCGGCTGATAGGCACGCGGGACTTTCTCAAGGATGTTGAGGCTTGCGACGCGCTCTAGGTCGGCGGGCTTGAAATAGATAACGTCGTTCGTCCGGGATCGGGGGATATGCTCTAGCAGATCGTCTATAAGCTGGCCGTGCGGGTCAATGACGGTGACGCCTGAGCCGTTCCAAATGTCCCATAGCACCATGTTCCGCATAAGGGTCGTCTTTCCTACGCCGCTCTTGCCGAAAAGCGCGGCATGACGGGTACGGGCTTCCGGTATCAGATAGCTGTCCTCGCGCTCGCCTTTGGCGCGGGTCTTGAAGCCGAGGGGAAGGGGATACATTACCGCTTAACTATGCGGCTATTTGCGTAGCTGTCTAGCTGGGTAGTTATTGTGTGGCGTTGTAGATCGCTGCTATTTCTGCTGCGGAGAGGGCGCGGTTGTAGATACGAACATCGTCCATGACAAAATCAGCACCGCTGATCCCGTCGTTACCTATTGAGAGATTAGAGGTATTCGTCCCTAACGCACCGCTGGCAGTAAGGCTTCCAACAGCTACGCCATTCCAATACAAGCGGCCTCCGCTGGTTGTGTAGGTTATAGACATGAGATTCCAAGTCCCGGTTGACAGAGTAGGCGAGGCTCCAGAAATTTGTTGCCAAGAACCGCCAGCTCCGGCGTACCACCTGAAGACATTGTTGCTTCCGCACGCATTTCCACAAAAGTACCAATGATAGTTAGCAGATGTGCCGCCCGCCGGCCCTTTATAAATCGGGTGCGGCGAACCAACCGGAAGAGAGTTCATTTTGATCCATGCTGTAATGGTCAACGAGTTTGATAAGGAAATACTGGAATTATGCGGCACAGTCACAGTATGTGTGCCACTTGGAAAATTGAGACATACACCTACTTTGCAATTGGTCTGCCACGTAGGAGAACCGCTGAAGCTCCCATTATTTCCACTGCCGCTGGCGTCTGCCGCGCTAGTTCCCGTGCCCTCGTTAAACGGCCAATAGCCTACTAAACCCGCAGTGTTCGCAATAGGAGAAAGGGTGAGGTTGCTGCCTATAGCAACAATGCCAGGAAGATTCTGCTTTGCGGCTGACACGTACTTATATTTCTGTGATTCAAGAATGGCATTCAACTCCCAACTGCCACCGGGAGTGTAGATGTAGTAACGGCCTGTCGAGCTGGTGTTCGTCGGGTCAACGGGCAAGGCGGATAGCGGCGAGCCGGACGAGATGAATCCAAAGTTCACGGGAACCCAGCCCGTGCCGTCCGTGTTGCGGAGCGTCGAGGTCGGGGCGCAGCCGTAGGCATAGCCCGTTGGCAAACTCGGTAATCCGAGGTTGGCGCACGTCGGCGAGGAGTCGGGGATAGAGACGTAGACCGTGGTGCTAGTCCCGAAGGACGCGTTGGCAACCTCCGCTTCCACGATGGAAAGCGCCTTATTGAGCGTATCGAGGTCTGAAAGCCGATTAGAGTCTCGTGCCTGCTTCAACAGCTCGGCGGGGTTGAGCGTAATGATCACGACCACCGCGAGCACGGCCACGATCCCTATGACAATCAGCAGCTCGATGAGGGTGAAGCCGCGGCGGGTCTGCATTGCCGTAATGGTAGCAAACGGGCGCGTTCTGCGGGCGCATCTGCCTTTTCGTGCGAACTACGGATTATTTTGTGGTGATGTTTGGCAATTACGGATTAAATTGTGGTAAAATGTTTTCACTAGAAGCACGGCATGAGCCGTCTTAAACGGAAAGGAGACAGGGAAATGGCAAGGAGAATAACCAAAGTGAAGGTGGCGCGGAGTGCGACGACGGGCAAGTTCGTTAAGAAGGCTTACGCGACGAAGCACCCGAAAACCACTGTGGTCGAGACAATTAAGCGACCGACGCGGTAGTAAGGCGCAACCGGCGCAAGAAAGAAGGTGATAGGCAATGGCTTGCAAGACGAGAAGGGTACGGGCTGGTAAGAGGCACGCACGCAAGACCGTCAAGGTCAAAGCGCACAGGCGCGCTCGCCCTAAGAAAATACGATGCCGCTAACTAAAACCGCTCGCGGAAGCGAGCGCCCCAACCGATCAGCCCCGTAGCAAGCGAGATACTTGTTGCGGGGCTGATTGCTTTTCAACGATCCCGAACAGGGAAGTAGGGGCTATGCCGCTAACGCGCGAATGACTGACGCCCGCCCAATCTTGAGTTTCCGAGCGATCTCTGAATTATTCAAACCTTTCTTCTTGAGCTTCCGTATCTCCTCGTTCTTAAGAGATGCGGTCGCGGGTCTGCCGTGCGCCTTGCCCTGCTCCCTGGCGTGCGCGATCCCGGCTTTCACGCGCTCCCGCAGGATGTCGCGCTCGAACTCGGCGAAGACGGCAAGCATTCCCGCCATCGCTTTGCCTGCGGATGTTGTCAGGTCGAGTGCTTCGGTAAGCGATACGAACGCTACACCGGTGTCGGTCAGCTCGCGGATAGTGCCGATGAGGTCTGATACGGAGCGTCCCCAGCGGTCGAGCCGCCACACGATGATGGCGTCAACCTGCCTGCGGCGGGCATCCTTCAACAGCTCCTCGCGCTTCGGGCGCACCTTCGCGCCTGAACCGATTTCCTGAATCTCGTGCTTGACCTTCCAGCCGCGTTTCTTGGCGTACTCCCGCATCGCCTTCAACTGCATGGGAAGCGTCTGCTGGTCGTGGGTGGAAACGCGGGCGTAGAGTGCGACGTTCATAGGTGTCCAAAAACCCTCCTGAAATGAGCCTTAAATATGGCTGTGTTTACGGGCTTAAATCAAGCATAGCAGGGGATGTCCGAAAAGAGTAGTTATTGGACAGATGCCGGACGATGCTTTAAGCTATAGGTGTCGGAAGTAAAACCTACAAACTCAACCCTACAATCCAATGCGAAGCCCACTCGATATACTCACTCAGTTCAAGCAAATCTCCGTCTGCTGCGGCGCAGATATGAAAGAGAACGGCTTGGTCTGCTCGAAATGCGGCAAGGTCGCCCGCTACGAAGAAGTGTTGGACGAAAAGCCGGAGAAGGTGGAGAACTAGACCAAGCCCCAAACCAACTAACGAAGATGATTAAACCGATTGCGCTAAAGAATCCCTTGGTTGAGATTGACTTGACGGGTGCAGACGGAAACGCTTATGCCCTGCTCGCTTATGCAAAGAAACTTGCGTACCAGATGGGATTGTCAGAAGAGGAAGAGAAGGAACTTTTGAGAGAAATGAAAGCAGGGGACTATGAGCATCTGATTCAAGTTTTCGAGCAACACTTTGGCGAGTTCGTGATTTTATATCGCTAACATGGAAACTTTCAAAGAACGGATTACGCACGAGAAGGGGAACGATGAAGCGTGGGTCTGTATATGCAAAAATACCCCTTCAGACGGCGGGTTTTACCCGTGCGACGAGCAGGGGAACGAGATGGAGCCGCTGGGCGGAAGCGGCTGGAACGGCCTGTATGTCTGTGCTGATTGCGGAAGGATTATTAATCAGGAAACGCTTGAAGTCGTTGGCAGAAACCCTAGCCCGAAATTGCTTACCTAACTCATGCCAAATGTTTATTCATCCTCGACAAGCCTTATATCTAGCTCGGAGACGTAATCCATGATGTGACCATCACGCAGATATTTGAAGTATGCGCCGTAGCTTGCCGGCGTAAGGAAATTGAATTTATAGCGTATCGGGCTGCCGGCTTTCTCTAGCTCGTCATTGAGGCGCTTAAAGTGAGCAACGGCGTACTCGTTCTTTTTGCGGTTTTCCTCTGACGGATCGGCTAGTTCCTCGTTGCCCTTTATCTCGACGACCAAGATGATGTTTCCCGCTTGTATAAAGAAATCAGGGTTGAATTTCCCGCGCTTCGGGTGCTCGCCTTTTTTCCAAGCGTAATCAATCTCGTAGAAGCGCGTTGTGGTGGATTTTAGCCAAACGTCGTAGTGGGCAAGGCTCTGCGCCTCTAGCAGAGCGTTGAAAAACCGTCTCTCTGGATCGTGATCTGCTATCGCAGCATTGAGCGGGCTTTTGAAATCGTGGATGTTAGCGACGTGTATGCACCTAAAGCCGCTCCCCATTTCGCTTGCTTCGTCAAAAAACTCTAGCTGATCCTCAAGGAGGTTAGTGCGGGTATTGCTCGTGTAGTAGTAAAGCTTGTCCTTGCGAAGTTCTGCTGCGCTTACGCTGTCAGCCTGACGCTCGCGCGTCGGAATTTCTACAAGGTGATTTGCCTTGAGCGTATAGCGGACGCTCTCTGATGCTTTCCTACGCAGCGTCCCAAGCGCCATTAAGAACTTTTGGCGCACGCTATCTGTTGCCGCTGTCATCCCGCGCCGCTTGAGTGATTCGGTAACGATCTCTTCCAGCCGTTCGACGGGAAACTGATCGGTGTAGAACGTCCGCATTTCAACGTCGGGGTCTTCCGGGTCTTGCTCCTCCTCTAAGCGCCGGTACATATGTATTGCAATTTCTCGCGGCGTGAAAGTTTTGTGCTGTACCTTAGTCCGCCAGGTTTCGCGCTTGTTTGAGTCGGCGCGCTCAAACTCGACGCTAACCTCCTCCTCCTCGATGTCCGCGGCTATTTCAATGTAGCCTTTTTCAAAAAACTTATAGCCGCCGGTCATCGGCGTAGTTACTGAAGTCTCCTGCAATGTGTAATCAATATTGTGAAGCGTGAAGTTGTAGGGGGAGCTATCTATAACACGCGACGAAAGACGCTTTTCAATATCGAGAATTTCATTAACGAGCTGCCGTATCCGGGTAGCCCAAGCATCATGGTTAAAAACGGTTACTTCAGGCTGCGCGCCTTCCCAACCGTTCGGCACACGCAAGCCGCGCCCTAGAACCTGTGCGATCAAAAGCTTGCTGTTAAAAGCGCGTTCTTCATGCGGGACTATCTGGAATACTCGCTTTACGTCCCATCCCTCATTGAGCATCGAAACCGAGACGATCCACTCAACCTTGCTGGTTGGTCTATCAACGTGTCGCAGCTTTGGAACGTCGGGGGCGTTGTTGTAAACGACCAAGACTTTTTCATCTACAGCCTCGCGGCTCAACTTCTCCTTCTCGACGAGAAAGTCTTTTACCTCCTCGGCAACCTCTTCGCATTGCGCGACTCTGGCCGTCACGATGATCGTCAGGGGTAGGAGCTTCTTACTGGCTAGCCGCCTCTTGATCTCCTGATGCCGGCTGTAGATTAACTGCCATTTGTGATCCGGGTCGCCCGTCTGCGGCATTTCAGCGACGTAGAGGACTCGCTTTACATATCGCTCCTCCATCGCTTGCCTGAGAGAGTAGCGGTAAATCACGTCCGCAAAGTATTCATCTTTTACATAGCACGTTCCCGAAACGCCGATGATATAGCGGAAGTCGTAGCCTGGGTCGAGGAGAAATTCTTTCCACCTCCTCGTAGCTGTTGCTGAATCATTCGCTACATGGTGCGCCTCGTCGTTAAGGACTGCTGTTCGCGCGCCCTTACCCCATAGGCTTTCACGAATAGAAGAACGGACGTGCTCTAAAATGGCGTGGTAATTCTCGACGCAAATACTCCCCTCGGTAATGCTTTCGCTGGCGTTAATGATGTGCGGCGTTGAAATCTTTGCGCCTGCGGGTAGGGCGTCTCGGAGGTCGCTGTTGCCGGCCAGCTCGCGGAACTTATCTAACAGTCCGGTTTCAATCGTCGTAGAAGGACAGAGGACGAGAACGCGGTCAACGTGGCCTTCGGCTAGTAGGATGGCCGCGATCCCGTAAAGGACAAAGCTTTTTCCTGTACCTGTTGCTAGGTCAAGGGAGGCGGATAGTTTGTCGGGAAGTTGTAGGTGGCGCTCCATGCCTGCCCATGATCCATATCGTGCCTGTAGCGTCTCGTTGTCGTCGAAGTTTGCTCTAGCAAGGTCTTTTAGCGTTTCGTACTCCCCGCCGAGAAGGTAGCGCAAGGCCATCCTAATAGCCTCTTTTTGATACTCCCGATCTCCGCATAGCTCATCAAGGAAAGCCTCGTAGCGGTTTTCGTCCCAAACCGCCCGATTAACATTCGGAGTAACCTTAAGAACTAAATCTTCATTTCTGAAACGCTGTCGGTCTGTATTAGCGGGCATTTTTTTTCGCGCCTTTCTTCGCAGTACGGGAAGCTAAAGGCTTAAGCTTTCCGAACGCTTCGCGGGGTATTACCTCGCGCGCCTCGTTGCCGTGAATGTCTAGGAACACGGCCATGATCTTTTCACTAAGTCCCTCATAGGGGAAGCGCGCTTCCCATTCGTTCCTCTTTAGCTGGTCGCCGTAAAAGACCATATCGAGGTCAAAAACTTCACCGTCAAAATCAAAATCAAACATCACTGCCGAGAGCGTTTCTACGTCACCATAAACGTCCTCGTTTCGTAACCGTACTCGGCTCTTGAAGCTGCTGATCTTCAAGTAAGCCTCATTAAACAAGTTGCCTTCGAGGGTGTTGATGCCTACTTTCCACTGAACCTGCGGCGGTTGGATAAAGTCGAAACCTACAGAATCAACAGTCTCGTTAACAGCTTTCTCATCTCTCGGCTGCTCAAGTGCGGTGAACTCGCGGCTATGTAGTTCGTTAATGATGGAGTAAGGAATACGCATCGCGTAATAGCGCACGCCGTCGAAGTCTATATAGTCTTGCTGAAAGTCGAATGCGCCGCGCGGCGCGATGATAAAGAACTTGCGCCCGACCTTCTGGCCGACTGCTGCGTGTATCTGCTCGACCGTTCCCCTATCAATCCGCTGTCCTGGCCGGTCGTGAAAGTTAAAGACTAATACGCTCGCGCCTTTAAGTTTGCCGTCGAGCTGTAATCCGCCAATGGTATGAGGCTCTGCTTTGCAGCCGAAGAGTTCCAGGGCAAAAAATCGCCAGTCTGACCACGGGAGCTGTCTTAGAGAGGGGAAGTCATAGAGGCCGGCGTTGTAGAGAGTGAACGGCTTGGCTTTTAGCGCTCTCCCTTTGTTCCCGATTTCGGATCGCAGATTAAGCATCCTCTTTTGGACGGTATAGATTGCGAGCTTACCTACATCTATACCAATCCATCGCCGGCCTAGCTTCTCTGCGACGGCGCACGTTGTCCCTGCGCCCGCGAAGGCGTCTAAGACAATATCGCCTTCTTGCGAAGAGGTACTTATTATCCTTTCTAATAATGCCTCTGGTTTTTGAGTGGGATAATTCTGCTTCTCTGAAGATTGGGATTGAATAGGGCTGATACCCAGCCAAACATCTGATACGGCCTTATTCCCTAATGTGTCCTTAAGGTACTGCTTGGTCTGTATCCTTCCGCTCTTAGTTTCCGGGAAATGTAATAGTCCTAAGTCGTCCAGCTCACGCATACGATCAATATTGACCTTCCAGCCGTTCTCAGGTGGCTGATAACCTTTGTACTCGTATGTGAGGTTTGGCCGGGGATTTGGGCTTGCAAAGTTTCCAAGTCGGTAACGCTCCCATCCTTCCGGGGCTTCTTCGCCCTTTTTAAGCCTTATCCATTTTTTCTTGTTTGGCGATTCAGCATAGATAAAGAACGTATCAATATATTCTTGGGATTGCTCCATTCGAGGATCATTCCATAAATACGAGCCGCCTTTTTTGTAGAACAGAATAGAGTCGTGGACAGCGCCAAATTTGCCGGGATCATTATGTGAAGCTGTCCGTTGCCAAATAATCTCATTCAAAAAGTTTTGCTCGCCAAAGACTTCATCGAGAACCGCCTTGATGTAGTGAATTTTTCGATAATCCAAATGCACGTAGAGGCTGCCGTTATCAGCTAACAGCTCGTAGATCAGCACTATGCGCTTGCGAAGAAACTCAATGAACCGTGCGCCGCTGATTTTGTCTTGGTATGCCTTCTGGTCTTGTGTGCCTCGGAACTCCTGCTTGGTCGCAAATGGCGGATCAATGTAAATAAGGCGCACGCCAGGCGTGCCATCCTCGTTACACAACTCTCCTGCCTTTTTCTTCTCTAACAGAGTCTTTAAGACCTGTAGGTTGTCACCAAAAATAAGTTTGTTATGCCAGCCGTTACCATTCTTGCCGAACGTGCTCACTCGTTGGAGTGGCACGGCCATTGTTTCGGCTAGGATGTCCTCTTCCCGCTCCTTGCCGTGATACACCAATTCATATTCGCGCTTATCAGGCGGGAACAGCTCGCGCGCCCATTCAACAGGCAACTCTTCGCCGCGCTGAAGATGGTCTATAACCATCAAACGGAAATCTTCGTTCATGGAAAGCAGGGTTCCTTAAGTAATAAATCTAATCTTAACAGAGCAGTTTTAATCAGTGTAAAAGCTCGGATGCAAGTCGGCCTCGGACACATAGCGGAGAGCCTGACGAAAGATCGCCCGGAGCGTGCCGGTGTCTAATTCTGTATGGGCGGGGATCGTGAGGGTCTGCCGCGTGCCATCGGGAAGCACGCGACGAAGCTTTACATGGCTGCCGCGCTGTGCAACCTGCTCAAAACCGAACGAGGCGAAAATCTTAATGACCTCATTACCTGATAGCCTTCTAAGCTTTGGCATGAGTCAACGGCTTGAGTTCAAAGCTGGCGAGCACAGACGGTCGAGGGTCAAGCTCATACTCGCTCAGGTCTTCATCCTCTAAGTGAAGCGATATAGCTTCCTCAAGATTCAATTTTAATTCGTCGAGAGTCTTCCCTTGTGTGACTACCGGCAAGTCAAGGCACTCTGCAACGTAGTAGTTTTCGCCTTCGGTGATCCGAACCTGAATAATCCGCTTCATAAGCCAATTGTGCGCGGGTAGCTTGGAAAATTGCAAGCAAACCCGGCTAAGTTGCTTGATACTGGCTCCCTTTGAATCAAAAAGAGTAGGGTTGTCCCCTACTCTCCCCGCTCCCTGCGGAAACGGTCTAGTACCTCGCTAGTTAGCGTCGTCGTCCTGATCGGTGCACGGGCAATCTTCGTCGTAGCACTCCGTTTGCAGTGCTTCGTACTCAAGGAAGAGCGCGTCGTACTCCTCAGTGGCGTGTGCTTTCCGTTCGAGGGCGGTACTCATATCCGCGAGCAGTTGCTTTGTGCGGGCGTGTCGTTCGATGGCATGCACCGGCGGCCTCCTTTCTGTTCCGGTCAATTTCGCTTGACGGGCTTCATGTGGCTCTGGAAGACGGCGATGACGGTCAAGGGTTCGTACTCCTCCATGACCTTCCTGTATTCGCTATGCTCCTTTCTGAGTCTTCGTTTGAACCGATAGACCGCGCAGCGTGCGTGGCATGCGGTCATGTGCTCGAAGACGGGATGAATCTCGAACAGGTCGAGATAGCCGATGATGGTGTAGCGGCGTTTGGCACACTCTCCTCTCCGCGTGTGCGCGGAGGAAAGCACACTTTTCATAAGGGTTCTCCTATTCTCCGCGCTCCTTGCGGAAGCGGTCTAGTACCTCGCTCATCGCGCCCTGCTTGAAATAGAGATCGCGTTCGACGGTCAGGCCGTGAACGCTGACGCTTTGCAGTTCGGTAAGGCTGAAGTTGCCCCACTCCTCAAAGTCTCCGATGACGTAGCCGAAAAAGATAAAGTCCTCTTCTTCCTGCTGGCCTTCCGTGACAAACCACGTCCAGCGACCGGCGGGAAAGAAAAACTTGGCATACACCTTCGGGTCTTTGTTGCCGTCCTGCGAATAAAGTTTTGGCAGCTCTGAGCGCAGTTCGGGCGTTAGCAGTTGCATACGCTTCTACTCCTTTTTTCTCGTATTGAATTGGGAAGGTTAGGGGTGAAGCGTAGAAGACGGCGGGAGTAAGTCAATACCTGGCTTTTCAAAACTACCGTCCAGCACGCGCGAGAAAAGTAGAGAATCCCGCGCGTGCTTCTGCGTCGCCCTCTCTACGGGGCTAAACAAATACCGATCCAGCGAAACGCTCTCGCGGCCTTGCCTGTGCCGCTCCTGCGGGGGCGTGGGTTACACGTCGCGGCGGTCGGACGGGGACAGTAAGCAAATTGA
>MWVV01000298.1_pt1 | contig 18205 bp, 14 predicted proteins | sample 1047281 | NCBI WGS metagenome assembly MWVV01 (sample SAMN06349986, study PRJNA376086) | soil metagenome | isolation source: PT-2 sample Antarctic (ecotone) soil | place: Antarctica | collected 2015-01-13 | reverse complement strand
CACCCGCGCCTGCTCGGTGAGCTGCGCTAGCTGCCCACTTTCTAGGCGTAGCTGGATGGTCGCGTCGTGCGTGAACTGCGCCTTGGGCCGGCCGGGGGCACGTTTCTTTTTGGCGGGGTCGGTGCTGAGGCTATCGGCAGACATGGGCAAAATGGGACTAGATGGAAGGGCTCCCCGCCGGGGCAAGAAGAGGGAGGCCAGCGGCCGACCGGGGTTTTTGCGAAGCAAAAACACTTCTTGCTTAACGTCAGAACAACCCGACACGCGCCTCTAAGGTACGAACCCCACCTGCCCGCGCAATACTGCCCACTCCCTTTTTTGCCTGCCCCCCAACCGCTGCCCATCCCTCAGCTCGTCATTATCTCGCCCATCACTACCCCCCTGCTCTTGGTGGCCACTGTTGGCCTTGGTTAAAAGTTTGGTCCAAAAGTCGCATTTGGCAGCTACCAGACTCGAATGGTGTACCGGAAAGCCATTAGCAGCGCATAAACGGTATTTTGATTGGGTAAACCTGTTTCGGATACCGCTTTTTTGCTAGTTGAGAGCTTGAGTTAGCGACAAGCTCGTTGGTACCCGAAAAGGGCCGTTTTCGTGCCTCTGTTGCCGTTTTCCATGTCCAAAGGCAGGCCAAATGCGACTTTTGGACCAAACTTTTAACCAAGGCCACTGTTGCTCCTGCCCTCCTATCTGCCGCCCTTCCCTACCCACCTGACCACTTGACTACCTGGCCACCTGACAACCGCCCGCTCCCCCCTTCCCCACTGCCCCACTGCTCGCCCTGCCTCCTAAGTTGCCCCCGTTTCGGCCGCCTCAGCACTCTCCCGCACTCCCTAGCCCATAGCAGCACATAAGCCCGACAATTAAGTATATAAACTGTTAATTACCAATAATATCCAGTTTATAAAATGCGCGCAAGTTACTGGCTTCTAGGACTTTGTTGTTTTTGTTTTGCTCGCGCCGTTGTACCCCCACAGTCCCTAAAAGCCTTTTTTTTCTCGCGCGGGAACACCAATTGGTGTATTTGTAAATCTTTGTTCTATTTGAGGGCTCAACAGTAGAGCTTATAACTACTTGTTTATGAATAATTTGTGAAGGTAAAAAAAAGTCGAGAAACGGGTTTTAGTGGGTGAGAAACGGGTTTTAGTGGGTGAGAAACGGGTTTTAGTGGGTGAGAAACGGGTTTTAGTGGGTTTATAAACGGGTTTTAGTGGGTGAGAAACGGGTTTTATAAACGGAATCCGAATATAATACCCGTTTCTTGGCTATAATTACCGATTAATTAGTCATTCACCACAATGAACAAGGAAATAGAAGTTCGCCAACACAACGCGCTGACCAACGCTCGGTACGAATACACGGAGCTACAGCTTGACTTGCTATTCTTTCTTCTCTCTAAACTGCGCAAAGACCAACAGGATAGAGTTTATGAACTGAGCATCAAAGATTTATCGTCGCTAACTGGCAAAAAGTATAACGCTGCCTATCTGCACAAGGCCACGTCGGATATGGGCAGCCGTGTATTTGAGGTACAGACTGAAACCCGGTATCGGCAGCTGTGGATGTTCCAGCGCGTAGACTATTTACTTGGGCAAGGCATCATTGAAATCAAGCTTACGGAAGACATAACCCCTTATCTATTTGACCTTAAAGAAAATTTTACCAGTTACGAACTGGCCTCAGCACTACGCCTTACTAGCAAGTATGCCAAGCGGATTTATCAGTACTGTAGCCAATGGAAAGACCAAGGGGAGACTAAAAAGTACGACATTCAGGATTTTAAGCAAATGCTTGGCCTGCTCGATGACAAGGGCAAAGACAAGACCATCCGAATGAGCGATTTTCGGGAAAGTGTACTTGATGTGGCTGTAAAGCAAATCAATGAGCACACCGAACTGCACATCAGCTATAAGCTCGAAAAGCGGGTCAGAACCTACAAAAACATCGTGTTCACCGTCAAGTCGCAAGCCCTGGCCGAAACCATCCCCTTTGATCTGGTGGCCACGGTGCAGGACGTACCGGGGGTGCAACAGAGCCACCTTGACAACGCCGCCCGGGTCCTCGACGAGCTGCGCATCACCGACGCCAAGCACCGGCAAACCATCCTGGCCAGCGCCGCCCACGTCGCCGAAGTCAACCGTTACAACCACGACCTGAAAACAGGCAAGGTTAAGGCCTCCCGCAATCCTGGGGGGCTGCTATTGGTCAAGCTGGGCCTAGTCGCGGCCAAAGTGGCCAAGCCCGTTTAAGCTCCTCCCCTCATGCGGCAAAAGATTTACCTCGAACTCGTCATTTTGAAGCCCGACAACGCGGTGCCCCTCACCGACGCCGAACAGCAAGCCATTCCGTGCCATTTTCTGCTCGCTCAGGAGGCCGAAAAGCGCATGTTGGTGATAGAGTATACCCCAGGGTCCGAACGGGCCACCAGGGACCGGATTATCGCCATTCACCTGCGGGCCTACTCCCGCCGTTACCAAATCCTCAGCTATGAGGTCTTTGATGACTTCGTACCGGCCCTACCGGCACCTGTTGCTGGATAGGGCCAAGTAGGATTTTAGGGGCAGTGGGGAAGTGCAATTCTTCCCTTTTGTTTCGCGGAATCGTCCCTTAACATAAGATTGCTTCCCAGACACACCTTGGAATCTTGGTGGTTTCGGCTTGCTCTGTCTTAACACCTAGCGTGGTACTTTTTCTGGAACACAAATAAAAGCTTCCTCTGCGCTGGCATAGCTGGTACCACGCCATCGTTGTGTTATTTGTAATATATCTTCACTAAAATTTACAACTGCGTACTACCTTTGCTGCGTCATTTCCAACCCCGCTCGCATGTTGAAAAACCGCTACACCCTGCACGCCCTATTCATTGGGTTAATCATTGCCGCTACTGCAACCAACAGCTTTGGCCAGCAAACCATCCAAGTACAGAACGATAACTCGCTCAGTATGGGCTCTTGGGGAGCTGCATACTCCACCAACTTATGGAGCAGCAGCTACATCGGGTTTAATTTAAAAAAAACTGGCATTTGGGGCGGCCCTTGGGCTACCTTCAGCGACGGGGCCAATAACGGGGCCGCCGGCATCATCGGCGGCATTGGCGGCTCCCTACAATTTCTGACGGCCCCTACTTTTCAAGGGGCTTCGGGCGGCCAGACGTTTCAAGACGCGGACATGCCGGCCAAGGTGCGCATGAGCCTCAACGGAACGGGGCAATTACGCATCGGAACAAAAGAGGCCATCGGCGTTCACTCGGACTACCGGCTGTCCGTTTACGGCAAGCTAACCGCCGTCTCGCTTTATGTGCTGGCCGACAATGCCACCAACTGGGCAGACTACGTGTTTGCGGACGATTACAAACTCGCGCCCCTGCCGGAATTGGAATCCTTCCTAAAGGCCAACCGGCACTTGCCCGAGATGCCCACCACTAGCGAGGTGGAAACCAACGGCATCAACGTGGCGGCCATGAACACGCTGTTGCTCAAAAAGGTGGAAGAGCTCACCTTGCACCTGATTGCACTGAACAAGCAGGTGGCGCGGCTCGAAGCGGCCCAGGTGGCCCAGAAATAGAGCTTGAGAATTTTGGGCGCTCGAATAGCGCCGTAGGCCTTACTGTTTCACCATCTACCGGCCCTTAATTATGCGTCTCTTCTTGCTTGCTTGGAGAAAAACATTCCCTCCGGTGGCCTACGCGCGTCCTTTTGCTGCATTGGCGGTGGTGCTTCTGGTGCCCCTCCTCCTGCTCCGGGCACAGGCGCAGACACCCACCTTCACCTCCGCCGTACCCTGCGGCGCGGGCAGCACCGGTTTTGGCAATGGGCTCCGGATTGCCCAAAACGTGCTCGACGCGGCGGGCAATACCTACGTGACGGGGTACTTTCTGAACAGTGCCACCTTCGGCACCATCAGCCTGCAAAGTCCGGGAGATAATATGTTCGTGGCCAAACTTAATCCCACGGGCACCGTCCTCTGGGCCGTGCGGGCCGGTAATGGTGCCTATGGGCGCAGCATTACCGTCGACGCTAGTGGCAACGTCCTAGTCACCGGGGCCTTTAGAGGGACGGTGGCCTTCGGCGCTATTCAATTGGTCAGCGTTGGGGGGTACCAGAATGCATTTGTGGCAAAGCTCAATTCCGCCGGCAGCTTTCTGTGGGCCGTGCGGGCAGGCGGCAATGCCGGCGACTCCGGCAATGGCATCGCAGTAGATGCGGCTGGCAATAGCTATGTGTGCGGTGTTTACAGCGCCGCCAGCCCCAATATCGCCGATTTTGGACCGTTTATGCTAGTTGAAACTAATGCTGGGGTAGGCGACGTATTCGTGGCAAAAATAGACCCTTCAGGCACGTTTCTATGGGCCACCGGCGGCGGCGGCGGGTCAACGGACGTCGCCAACGGCATTGTCCTTGATGTGACTGGCAGCGTCTATGTCACGGGCAGCATTTCGGGCGCTTTCGGTAGCGTCGCCCACTTTGGCCCCGCCACTGTAACCGCCTACGGCGACGAAGATATCTTGGTGGCCAAGCTTAGCCCGGCCGGGTCCTTTTTATGGGCCACCGGGGCAGGAGGGCGGACCGCCGACATCGGTCGGCGTCTCGCCGTCGATGCCCAAGGCAATGTACACGTCGTGGGCTGGTTAATGAGCGCGCAGGCAGCCTTTGGCTCTATCACCCTACCGCACCCTAACCAGGGCACCTTCGATGCATTCGTGGCCCAACTCACCCCCGCCGGCATCTGGCAGTGGGCCGTCGCCGGCGGCGGGCCGGGTGATGATTACGGCAACGACCTAGTCCTCGACGCGACGGGCAACACCTACGCCGTAGGCGGGTGCAGCTACCAGGCCCCATTCGGCAACACCGTGCTCTCGACCACCGGCGACCAGGATGTGTTCATATGCAAAATTGATGCCGCCGGTGCCTACGTCTGGGCCGTCCAGGGGGGAGGCAGCGGCAACGACCAAGCCACGGGCGTGGTACTAGACGCAACGGGTACTCTAGTGCTAGCGGGCAGCACATTGAGTTCGCTGGCCATCTTCGGCACCCAAGCAATCGCGGGTAACCCCACCGCCGACACGGGCTTTCTCGCCCGCCTGACCAATTCCGGTCCGCTGGCGGTAGCGCCCGCCCATAGTGAACCGGAATTGGCCCTGTGGCCCAACCCCGCGCGCGGCGGGGAAGTGATGTATCTCACTGGGCTCACGACCCGGCAGCCCGTCGAAGTGCGGGACGTGCTCGGGCGCGTAGTCCTCATCGTTCCCGTCCCTGTCTCGGGAGCCGTGGAGCTGACCCTCCCCGCCGGTCTGGCCAGCGGGGTGTACTTCGCCCGGACCGGCCCGCAGGTCCGCCGTTTTAGTATTCAATAACCGAGTCCCCGTTCCTACACTCGCCATCCGCATGAATAAGCATTTTTTACCCTTCAATAACGTGGGCTATAACTTTGGGCGAATAGCTCAACAACACGCCAAACTGCTGCTGACCTTACTAGTGTACGGCCTTTCCTTTGGGCGCGGCGAGTTGGCCGAAGCCCAGCCCAACTGTTCCAGTTTCTCGGGACCGGTGATTACCAACTTCGCGGACTGGGATTGGACCATTGCGACCACTGACCCCAACTATTGCGCCACCTGGGCGATTCAGACCAGTACTTCGGGAACGAAGTTCGTGGTCGGGGCTCCGTGGTACAGTCCAATCAATGGAGCACTTAACCGCATTTACCTGGACCAGGATTATACCAAAATCAAAGGGTGGCAATTGTTGCGCATGAACATGGGGGGGCGCTCTCCAATAGCAACGCCCTATTTCGTCCTATACAACAAGTTCCGCGGTATCATCAGAACTTTCTTCTTCATCGACAACGTAGGCGTTTACCCTAACGGCCTCACTATCACGATGTCTCATAACTCCTCCAATGGAAGTTATAGTTCAGGCGTATTGGCGCTCTCTCAGCCCTTGGCTCAAAGCCAAGATTACTATTTACAAAACCGCAATAACAACCACGAAATCATTTCCTATGTAACCCGCTTTACCTCACAAAGAGGTTGGGTATTCGCGGATTTTCAGGCCGGATTCGATTCGAATGTCGGTAATTCACAGTATAGCGGCTCCAGCTTGGAGTTTGACGTGCTTGCTATTACTATCAATAACGTTCGTCTGGCTGGAGCTTTAAATTTTAAAACCGAACAACAAGTACAGGAAGGCGGCTATGGCATCGGTGGAGCGGCGACCGGCGTTGGGACATCCGGATTGAACAACTTCTTGGCTAATGGCCAGAAAGTACTGACAGCGGTCGGTTCCGACGACCTGAATAAGTTAGCAGATAACTACAAGTTAAAAGCCGATAAAACCGTTGCCACGGTACACATCCCGGTTACGCAAGCGCAACATGGAGCCATATCTACCGCCGTCAGCCACAGCGGCAGCACGTTAAAGACGGTAGTGGGCTTGGCAGGTGCGCTGGGCCCGTGGGTTGGGCTGATTGGTTCCGTGGTGGGCGCGCTTTGGCCCGACGATAACCCGTCAGCACCTGCCGCAGCCCCATTTTACCCAACAGTGTCAAACGGTACCTTGTCCTTGAAAGGGACCATCAGCACGACCGCCCCAAAAACCAGCTTTACGATGCAGGTACCCGGTAGTCAGCACTTTTTCCCGCACAACCCCGGTGCCCCCACCAATCAAACTGACGGGGGTAATCAGCCCTACTATGACTGCCCCTTAGGCATTTTTACCATCAAAAACACCCCGATTGTTGGTGCAATGGTCTTTACCCCTTCTGAAGGCTATGCATCGGTAAGTCCCTACCGTCTTACTTACGCCTCTTATTTGGTAACTAACGACTTAATACCTATCTACAATGCGGCAGCAGGACTGAAACTTGAATCAGTACAAGCTTCAATTGTTGCCGAATCGCCAACAAGGTATTTCAATGCTACAGTAAATGGTCCAAATGGACAACCTGTCCCAAACTTCGTCCAAAAAGAGGTCTATTCAGGTGAGGTGGAAGTGGTTGCTGCCAACGACAGCTTGGTTACATACGGCACTCCTTTCATCAATATCGAAAATTTTAAGAACGAGGCCATAACTGCCTTCTACGACTCTAAAGTGTATGTACGAATCAAAGCTGTTTTAATGCCAAAGGATGCCCCACTCGGTACACCCCCTATTTATTTCGTTCAGGATTATGCGATACAAACCGCGAATGTGACTGCAACAAATCCTCTGTACTATCCTCAGCCGGACGATAATGGTGACTATTACAGCATCGACCCGCCGTATACAAACCACCTCTCGGCGGCATCATTTCCTGGGGCATCGTATGCGCCTTATACGGTAGCATCTTCGAACACTACTTCCCTTAATCCATCACTTGAAGTTACTGCGGGAAGATACACGGCCCCAATTGTCCTATCTGCGGGATTAACGATATCTGCTGGTAACCCTCCTCGCACTTCGTCTGGAGGCAACGTCACCTTAGACCATCCCACTACTTCCACACCTAGTGTATTTGTGTCAGGCCAAAGCATTGAATTAGGAGCAGGCTTTTCAGTTACCCCCGGCACAAATTTCGTTGCAGTAACTCCCATACATGCCTGGAAACAAGGTGGGCAAGTGCTCACGCAAGTTTTCGATGGCCCTTGTTCTTACAATTCCAACACGGCGTACAATCCTGTAGCATATCGCAGCAGCAATAATTCTGGTAAAATAAATCGTTCGGCTACCGTCAAGGACAACCTGACCGCCAGTCCAAACCCTACTGATGGCATCGTAACGGTTGCAACCTCTGTGGCGGGCGAGTCCAATGCCGTAGTGGTTGTGACGGACTATATGGGTCGCGAAATTCAACGCATCAACTCCATTCCCGCCGGCCTATCCAGCCAGCGGATAAATTTAGCAGGCAAAGCCTCAGGAATATACCTTATCCGTCTGATTACCAAAGACAAAACGGTCACACAAAAGGTTGTACTTCAGTAATTGGGGGTTCTTATTGCAAAAGGGAAGATTTGGCCTTGGTTAAACGTTTGGTCCAAAAGTTAAACGCTGCCCGCGTGTCTAGCTGGCAAATGCGACTTTTGGACCAAACGTTTAACCAAGGCCGCTATTGTGGCTGGGCAGGAGTTACGGGCACGTAAGGGGGAAAGAGTTGCTGCGTTGTCTGGCGCATGGTCTTGGTAGTATTCATGCGCTTGCGAAACTTCTCAATCTGCTGCTGGTAGTAGTCTCGCTCCCGGCCCACCGCTTGCGCAACGCCCAGCAGATGGTCGTATTTCGCCTGGGAAACGCCGGAAAAGGCCCCTCCTATCCATAAACCCAGCAACAACAGGACCACTGGCCCCAGCACTAAGCCCGTCGGCCAGCGCCACCCCTGCAAAAAGTCCACCGGCACCGACCGGGGCATCGACTCGCCCGCTTTCGTGAGGACCGTTGCGGCCGCTGTCAGGTGCTGAATGCTCTGCTGCACACGGGCGATTACTTGGTCGATGCTCTGCTGGGTGCCGGTCGCAATAGCAGCCTCGATGCGGGCGGCGGCGTGCTGGCCGGCAGCAGCCAGGTTCTCGGGGGTGGGCAGTAGGGGCAGCAGCTGCGGCACGAGTTGCTTGGCCACCTCGCCCGCCGACAGCGTGATAGTGGGTCGGCTTTTGGCCTCGACGGCAGCCACCAGGGCCTGCAAATCGGCCACGCTCACCGGCTTGCCGCGTTTGAGCAGCGTATCGAGCAGGTCGCGGATTTCGCCGATGTTGCTGTACAGGTCTAGTTGGGGATTCATAACAAAAGGGAAAGAATAGGTAAAAAAGGGGGGGGGGGTTACATCTCGATGCCGCCACTTTGACTGCGGCCGGGGCTTGGCTGCCGCTGAGGCGCTGGCTTCGCCTGGCGGGCCATTTCCCGGGCTTTTTCCTGCGCCTGGCGGGCCTGCGCCTGAAACTGCCGGTTCAAGACCTCTGCCTCGTAGGTTTTCGCCGCCTGGTCGGCGTGCTGCACCAGCGCCGGGGCCTGCACCTGGTGCTGGGCGAACGTCTGTTGCAACTTGCTAGCGCTGTACTCCTTGGCCACCTCGCTCCCCTTGAAGCGGTGCCCATCCTTCTCAAAGACTACCCCGTACACCTGCGGCCCGTCCTTCTTCTGGTGGGTGCTGGGCTGCACTTGCACGCCGTGGCGGTTCAGCTTGGCTTGCAGCTCGTCCCAACTGCCCGCGTAAGGGGCCGTGTTCTTCAGGGCGTTGGCCACCTCGTGCCGCGTTCGCTGCCAATCCGCATCCCGCTGGGCCTTGGGCGTGGTCGCCGTGGCCTGCCGGTGGGTGGGCTCGACCTCGCATGCCTGCGCGCGACCCCGCTGCTCGGCCACCGTCAAGCCCAGCTGCTGTTCTAGGCGCTGGCACACGCGCCGGCTCTCCTGGCCGATGAAATTATCCGGGATAGTCTGTCCGTCGTTGTCTACCCGGTTGACCACCAGGTGCGCGTGCGGGTGGGCCTTGTCGAAGTGCTGCACCAGCGCCCATTGCGTGTTCTCTAGCTTCATCTCCCGCACGTAAGCCCGCCCGGCCTCGCGCAGCAATTCGCTCAGCTGCTCCGGGCTGCGGCCGGCCACGTCCTCCGCCGGCAAGGCCAGCGCGACGTGCAGCACGGCGTTGCCCAGCCCTGGGCGCTGCGCCTGCTGGTACTGGAAGTCCTGGGCCATATGGGCCGCGCTGTCGGTACGCACGCCTTCCGCGTCAAGCACCTGGGCCTGCTTGTCTTCCTGGAACACGTAGCGGCAGATACCTCCGAAGCTTTTGCCAATTTTCACCTTGCCAATCATGCCGCGCTCGGATGAAGGGTGGCCAGCAGCTGTTGCACCTGGTCGAGCGTGGCCCGCGCCCGGTCCTGCACGTCCTGGCCCACGCGGGCCAGCACCACGAGCTGGTTCAGGTTGGTGGCCAGCTTGACGAGCTGCCGGTAGTGCTCGCGCTGCTCAGCAGTCGGCGCGGCCTGGAGCACCTGCACCCCATCGAGTGCCGCCCGGAGGATGGCCGACCGGCTGTAGCCCGTCACCCGCGCCTGCTCGGTGAGCTGCGCTAGCTGCCCACTTTCTAGGCGTAGCTGGATGGTCGCGTCGTGCGTGAACTGCGCCTTGGGCCGGCCGGGGGCACGTTTCTTTTTGGCGGGGTCGGTGCTGAGGCTATCGGCAGACATGGGCAAAATGGGACTAGATGGAAGGGCTCCCCGCCGGGGCAAGAAGAGGGAGGCCAGCGGCCGACCGGGGTTTTTGCGAAGCAAAAACACTTCTTGCTTAACGTCAGAACAACCCGACACGCGCCTCTAAGGTACGAACCCCACCTGCCCGCGCAATACTGCCCACTCCCTTTTTTGCCTGCCCCCCAACCGCTGCCCATCCCTCAGCTCGTCATTATCTCGCCCATCACTACCCCCCTGCTCTTGGTGGCCACTGTTGGCCTTGGTTAAAAGTTTGGTCCAAAAGTCGCATTTGGCAGCTACCAGACTCGAATGGTGTACCGGAAAGCCATTAGCAGCGCATAAACGGTATTTTGATTGGGTAAACCTGTTTCGGATACCGCTTTTTTGCTAGTTGAGAGCTTGAGTTAGCGACAAGCTCGTTGGTACCCGAAAAGGGCCGTTTTCGTGCCTCTGTTGCCGTTTTCCATGTCCAAAGGCAGGCCAAATGCGACTTTTGGACCAAACTTTTAACCAAGGCCACTGTTGCTCCTGCCCTCCTATCTGCCGCCCTTCCCTACCCACCTGACCACTTGACTACCTGGCCACCTGACAACCGCCCGCTCCCCCCTTCCCCACTGCCCCACTGCTCGCCCTGCCTCCTAAGTTGCCCCCGTTTCGGCCGCCTCAGCACTCTCCCGCACTCCCTAGCCCATAGCAGCACATAAGCCCGACAATTAAGTATATAAACTGTTAATTACCAATAATATCCAGTTTATAAAATGCGCGCAAGTTACTGGCTTCTAGGACTTTGTTGTTTTTGTTTTGCTCGCGCCGTTGTACCCCCACAGTCCCTAAAAGCCTTTTTTTTCTCGCGCGGGAACACCAATTGGTGTATTTGTAAATCTTTGTTCTATTTGAGGGCTCAACAGTAGAGCTTATAACTACTTGTTTATGAATAATTTGTGAAGGTAAAAAAAAGTCGAGAAACGGGTTTTAGTGGGTGAGAAACGGGTTTTAGTGGGTGAGAAACGGGTTTTAGTGGGTGAGAAACGGGTTTTAGTGGGTTTATAAACGGGTTTTAGTGGGTGAGAAACGGGTTTTATAAACGGAATCCGAATATAATACCCGTTTCTTGGCTATAATTACCGATTAATTAGTCATTCACCACAATGAACAAGGAAATAGAAGTTCGCCAACACAACGCGCTGACCAACGCTCGGTACGAATACACGGAGCTACAGCTTGACTTGCTATTCTTTCTTCTCTCTAAACTGCGCAAAGACCAACAGGATAGAGTTTATGAACTGAGCATCAAAGATTTATCGTCGCTAACTGGCAAAAAGTATAACGCTGCCTATCTGCACAAGGCCACGTCGGATATGGGCAGCCGTGTATTTGAGGTACAGACTGAAACCCGGTATCGGCAGCTGTGGATGTTCCAGCGCGTAGACTATTTACTTGGGCAAGGCATCATTGAAATCAAGCTTACGGAAGACATAACCCCTTATCTATTTGACCTTAAAGAAAATTTTACCAGTTACGAACTGGCCTCAGCACTACGCCTTACTAGCAAGTATGCCAAGCGGATTTATCAGTACTGTAGCCAATGGAAAGACCAAGGGGAGACTAAAAAGTACGACATTCAGGATTTTAAGCAAATGCTTGGCCTGCTCGATGACAAGGGCAAAGACAAGACCATCCGAATGAGCGATTTTCGGGAAAGTGTACTTGATGTGGCTGTAAAGCAAATCAATGAGCACACCGAACTGCACATCAGCTATAAGCTCGAAAAGCGGGTCAGAACCTACAAAAACATCGTGTTCACCGTCAAGTCGCAAGCCCTGGCCGAAACCATCCCCTTTGATCTGGTGGCCACGGTGCAGGACGTACCGGGGGTGCAACAGAGCCACCTTGACAACGCCGCCCGGGTCCTCGACGAGCTGCGCATCACCGACGCCAAGCACCGGCAAACCATCCTGGCCAGCGCCGCCCACGTCGCCGAAGTCAACCGTTACAACCACGACCTGAAAACAGGCAAGGTTAAGGCCTCCCGCAATCCTGGGGGGCTGCTATTGGTCAAGCTGGGCCTAGTCGCGGCCAAAGTGGCCAAGCCCGTTTAAGCTCCTCCCCTCATGCGGCAAAAGATTTACCTCGAACTCGTCGTTCTCAAACCGGAAAACGCGGTGCACCTCACCGAGGCCGAACAACAAGCCATTCCGTGCCATTTTCTGCTCGCTCAGGAGGCCGAGAAGCGCGTGCTGGTGATAGAGTACACTCCGGGGTCTGAACGCGCTACCAGGGACCGAATTATTGCCGTTCACCTGCGGGCTTACGCTCGCCGCTACCAAATCCTCAGCTACGAGGTATTTGACGACTTCGTACCGGCCCTTCCGGCCCACTTGGTGGACTAGGACTGATAGGATTTTAGGGGCAGTGGGGGAGTGCAATTCTTCCCTTTTGTTCCTTAGAATAATCCCTTAACATAAGATTTCTTCCCGGACAACTCTTGAAATAAATACGGGTTTCGGCCCGCCGCGCCGCCGCTGCCGGCGTGGTACTTTTTTATTAATAGCCTCAATTTTATAAGATTATTATCGCTTTTAATTTTCATATAATAACTTTGCCAAAATCTGAACCATAATCTTATTGCCGGTACCCCTGCTTTTTTATGGCATAGTTTGCGGTTGCTTTCTTTTACAATTGAGCGCACCGCCGTTGACTGACCGCGTTTTCATCTACCCTAGTTCGAGTGAGTAAAATGTTCAAATCCCTACCTGTCAGCTTACGGGTCGTATTGGCCACCTTGTTAGCCGTTGCTTTTCAAGCTTGCTCCCAGCGGCACGAGGAGTTGCCGGTTCCCGACGCTCCACCAGCTTTAACCATCCAAGACGCGCAGCATTGGTATCAGACCACCTACCCAGCTACCTCGCCGCTCAGCAGCCAGAAACCGAGCACTGGGGCAGCGAACGGCCCTGGATTCTCTCCGCCCGCGCTGGTGTGGGCACGTGCCCTCGTCGTCGGACAGGGGGTAGCGCAAGAGTAAGAACAGAAATTCCCGGTAGGCACTCATAGCGTCAGAATTTAGCACGGAGTGAGTGGATTTGTCTCAATAAGTCACGTTTTATGGTCAGCAAGAGTCGCTGATTAGCGAGATAACCAAACGAGACGCATTTGTCCGGCAGAAGCCGCCTGTCATTCAAAACCGCCCTGATAGCTTTAAAACGCCCGTTTTGCGAGACACCCCACCCGCACCGTAATCTAGTGAGCCGGCCCTAACGGGAATTTCTGTTCTTACTCTTGCGCTACCCCGACAGGGCAATCAGCAGTTAGTGCTTGTGCCCGTGGCGGGCGACAAGGCCCTGTTTGCGGGCCGGCGCTGGCAGGGCACCCGCTACCTGATTGTCACCAGGAAAGCAGCGCAAGTGATGAGCGGCAACTTGGTGGAACTGCTTTTGCGGCGTAATGGCACCCCTACCGACACCCTGGCCCTCTTAACCAACCTCTACCGGGGTCTAGTGAAGGGGCAGCCCGTAGCACCTGCTCAAGAGGAGGGATTCGTGATGCTTTATTCGGCGGACTACCGCTATCTGACGGGGCGGCAGTTTCGTGACGGCCGGATACTGCCCGGGGCGTCCCAGCTCGTCTTTCGGCCTTACAAGGGGAACGGCTCAAGCACTGTGAAGGGTACGCAGGTTCAATCGAGAACGACTAGCGACGTATGCACCGACTGGTATGACGGCAATACGGGCGCATATATCACCACTACGGGTAATTGCAACTTCTACGTCGACAATGGGGGCTATGACCCCGGCGGGCTCGATTATGGGAACGGCGGCACACCCGCCGATATCCTCAGCGGGCCTGGCGGCTATGGCGGCGGTGGCGGCGGTGGAGATGGAGGCAACGCGGGAGTTGTTGAAGTTCTTTCCACAGATAGTCAGCTCCCTCCGTGCGCGGACAAAGTATTAGTCGACTTAAAGACTATGGCAATCAATTCTGGTACTCAAAGCGGGTTATTAGGGGCAATTCTGCGCGCTGTTGGCAACTCTGGCAAAATCAGCCTGCATTTTGCAGCTGGCCCAATAACACCATTGAGCAACGGAACACAAATAGCAGGCAATTGCCAATACAATAGCTCAGCATCTACTGCTGGGAGAAGAGATTTCACTATTACAGTCAACCAGCAATATCTAAATGGCCCTTCTACTGACTTATTCATATCCCAGATTTTACTGCATGAAATACTTCATGCAGCGCTAACCGATTGGCAACTTCAGAATGGTTCATCTGCAAACGGTGTAAGTTTTGATGACGCTTTGGCTTATTGGATAGCCCAGCAAGGACTCACACCCGGTGATGGCCTTGGACAACACAATGCAATGTCTCTTCTTGTAGACCAACTTGGAGCAGCTTTATATCAGTACTATCTTTCCGTGGACCATTCCACTTCGCTAGGTGCTCAATATCATCAGTTGACCTCACTTGATGATTGCAAAGCCCTCTCTTGGACTGGATTGGAAGGCTCAATTGGCTACCAATGGGCAGCACTTAATGTTCCTGGGTTTGTGGACCGATGCAATGCGATACAGGGAGCGGAAATAACCGGTAACTGGACAGCTTCTGGTAGTCAAGCAAATAACACATTAGTAGAACGCTACCCAGCTGGGAAGGATCCTTGTCCATGATAGGCTCTATTTAATTAAGTCTTCTTATCGGAAAGGTACCATTTTGATACATAGCCTACAACGCTAACGTCTTCACTAGTATACCTTACCGATACCCAGTTACTGTTTGATATCTCTAATATTGTCAATTGTGCATTGCGACCAAGCTGTAAATTTGGGTCTCCTGGCCCCTCAGCGACTGGGCGGCTTCTCATATTGAGGATGGTGGCAGTTACATAGTATGTTTCACCCACCACCAGCCTTGGCGGTGACTTAACTGCTACCTCGTAACTTCCCGAAGGAGATTGTCGAGTGTTGACTTTCCGCCGGTTTGTGGGGCTTGAGGCCTGTGCGTACAAAGTAGCTGATAAGAGATGTACTAACAATAACAATACCGTCACAAGTCTCATGTTTTAAGGTCAGTAGGGTTTAGGATAGGCCGCATCAAACAAACGAATTTATACGCTCAATTGATATCAATCGAATTTTATTGAACCGGCAAATACTTTTCGGCGACTTTGGGGTAGTACTTCCACACCTGGTCCTCAGCTCGCTTACGGGCTTGGTTCTCTTGGTCCAGCTTGTTGAACGCCTGGGCGTATTGCTCCGCCTTTGCCTCAGCAGTTGCTTTTTTGCTGCCTTGCCACGCCGCTAGGGCCAGAAACAGCCCTACCACCCCCACCGACAATAGGGCCGATTGCCAGTTGACAAACCCGAAGAACGGGACCGCAATCGGCACCCGTTGTGGGATACTAGCCCGAATCGCTTGCAACTGCTGCACCTGGGCGGCGGTTTCCTTCGCCCCCTGGGCCAACGTGTCCCGCATGGTGGCCGTGGCCTCGGTCATAATAAGCGCCGTTTCCGTGTTGGTGGGCATGTAGGGCACAATCAGCTTGGCCGCTGCCTCGCAGTTGAGGGTAATGTGATAGCCTTGCTGGGCCTGGCTTAGCAGCTGCTCCCCCTGGGCCTTGACCTGCGCGAGCAACTGCGCTAATTCGGCGGCCGTGGCCGGCTTGCCGCGCTTGATGAGGGTATCAATACCATCGCGCATCTGGGCCACGGTCACAAATAGGTCGCTGGGTTGAATCGGCTGCATGACAAAAGGGGGAAAATAGAAACTACAGGGATATGCCCCCGCTCTGCTCTCGGTCAGGGGTTTGCTGCCTAGCGGGGGTTTGGGTCGTCTGACGGGCTATTTCCTGCGCATTGCGGGCCGCTTCCCCGGCCTGCTCGGCGAACAAGTGGTTCAGCGCCTCCCCAGCGTAGCTCTGTGCCGCTTGGCTCACCACCTGGGCCAGTTCTGGGGCCTGCACCTGGTGCTGGTCAAACGTTTTTTGCAGGTTGCCGGCGCTGAATGCCTTGCCCACCTCGCTGCCCTTCATGTGGTACCCGTCCTTCTCGAGTACTACCCCAAACACTTCCGGCCCGGCCTTTTTTTGGTGCACACTCGTTTTCACCTCGATACCATAGGGCGCTAGCCGCGTTTGCAGCTGCGCGAAGCTGGCCGAATAGGGCGCGGTTTGACTCAGGGCCGTGGCTACCTCGTGCCGCGCCCGCTGCCAATCCGCCGCCCGCTCCTGCTTCGGCGTGGTGGCCACTGCCTGCCGGTGGGTGGGGCCCACCTCGCGGGCCTGCTCGCGGCCCCGCTGCTCGGCCACCGTCAAGCCCAACTGCTGCTCGATGCCCTGGCACACGCGCCGGCTCTCCTGGCCAATGAAGTTGTCTTTGAGGGTCTGCCCGTCGTTATCCACCCGGTTCACCACCAGGTGCGCGTGGGGATGGGGCTTGTCGAAGTGCTGCACCAACGCCCATTGGGTATTTTCTAGCTTCATGCCCTGCACGTAAGCCCGCCCGGCCTCGCGCAGCAGTTCACTCAACTGCTCGGGGCTGCGGCCGGCCGCGTCCTCGGCTGGCAGAGCCAGCGCGACGTGCAGCACCGCGTTGCCCAAGCCGGGCCGCTGCGCCTGCTGGTACTGAAAGTCCTGGGTCATGTGGGCGGGGCTGTCGGTGCGCACCCCCTCCGCGTCGAGCACCTGGGCCTGCTTGTCCTCTTGCAGCACGTAGCGGCAAATGCCGGCGAAGCTCTTGCCGATTTTCACTTTCCCTATCATGCCGCGCCCTGGTGAAGCATGGCCAGCAGTTGCTGCACCTGGTCGAGCGTGGCTCGCGCCCGGTCCTGCACGTCCTGGCCGACGCGGGCCAGCACCACGAGCTGGTTCAGGTTGGTGGCCAGCTTGACGAGTTGCCGGTACTGCTCCCGCTGCTCCGGGCTGGGCGCGGACTGGAGCACCTGCACCCCGTCGAGTGCCGCCCGGAGGATGGCCGACCGGCTGTAGCCCGTCACCCGCGCCTGCTCGGTGAGCTGCGCTAGCTGCCCACTTTCTAGGCGTAGCTGGATGGTCGCGTCGTGCGTGAACTGCGCCTTGGGCCGGCCGGGGGCACGTTTCTTTTTGGCGGGGTCGGTGCTGGGGTTATCGGCAGACATGGGCAAAATGGGACTAGATGGAAGGGCTCCCCGCAGGGGCGAGAAGAGGAAGGCCAGCGGCCGACCGGGGTTTTTGCGAAGCAAAAACACTTCTTGCTTAACCATCGGAACAGCCCGACACGCGCCTCTAAGGTACGAACCCCACGCACTCGCGCAATACGACCAGCTCCCTTGTTGCCTGACCGCCCGCCCCTGCATCTTGCCTCAACCCCTATCCATTTCGCTACCTCCCCACTGCCCCCTTGCTGCCCCTCACTCAATGCGGACACAGTTGCACTCGGGACACTTCTTGGCCAACGCGGCTACTGCTTCCGGCAGCACCGGGTTATACTCCAGTAGTCCTTGATAGCGGGCTGTTCGCCACGGTTCTTTCTGCTTACCTGGTTCCGTCATCACCCAAAAATCAGTGGTTAACCGGCGCTGCAATCCCTCGGGCGTGTAAGGCACGACCCGGTAGAATTTAACCAGGAGCGTGCCCAGGGGGGTATTCTTTAAGCGAAAAGTATGGTCAGCCATTACCCGAAACTACCGGTCCCACCCCCCACTAGCAAACCCCCGCACTCCCTGGCCCATAGCAGTACATAAGCTAAACAATATAATTTATAAACTGTTAATTACCAATAATATACAGTTTATAAAATGCGCGCAAGTTACTGGCTTCTAGGACTTTGCTGTTTTTGTTTTGCTCGCGCCGTTGTACCCCTGAACAGTCCCTAAAAGCCATTTTTTCCTCGCGCGGGAACACCAATTGGTGTATTTGTAAATCTTTGTTCTATTTGAGGGCTCAACAGTAGATAATATAAAGAATTGTTTTTTAAGTTTTTATGTTGATAAAAAAACAATGAATAAATAGGTTTAGTGGGTTTAGAAATAGGTTTAGTGGGTTTAGAAATAGGTTTAGTGGGTTTAGAAATAGGTTTAGTG
>MWVV01000297.1_pt1 | contig 18208 bp, 19 predicted proteins | sample 1047281 | NCBI WGS metagenome assembly MWVV01 (sample SAMN06349986, study PRJNA376086) | soil metagenome | isolation source: PT-2 sample Antarctic (ecotone) soil | place: Antarctica | collected 2015-01-13 | reverse complement strand
AGTTTGAATTAGTATTAAAACTAAAATTACCAGCATTATAACTGAAAGAAGAAAAATCGCTAACCCCCGCCCTATTTTTGCCCCAACTGATCGTTTTGACGGAGGAGGAGTAGTATTATTAGTTTGTCCCATATTTACTTAATGAACTTTTAGATGCATAAGTAACTTCAAAGTATCAGCAATACCTGTTAATAAAAAGTCAAAACACGCACATTTCTCAAAAGATTTCTGAGGTGCTAATTTACTTGTTAAACGCCGTAAGGCAAGAATATCGTAAATAATTACCTGTTGTGGAAATAATTCCACTACAGATTTCTTACAAAGACTGTAAGCAAAGAGAGATGCGATTATTATGTATCAAAAGCCAGAAAGAATCTCCTATGGTAAATATAAAACAACCTTAAAATTACCTTCTCATTTTTTTAAGTAACCAAAGAACTAAGGCAATAACAGCAACTACCACTATAACTCCTATCCACATACCTGCTTTAAAAACATCGCCGATTGCCTCACACCCAGCAAATGTAGTTGCAAGCATCATAAGAAGTACAGCTATTAACGAATTTTTTGTCATGTCTGTTAATTTATAGTATTTAGTTTTCTGAAAAAGTTTTACCGGTTCAAGGTATCTGAAGCACCTAACATAATTATAAAAGTAGTGCCACTATTAGTGATTTTTACTGTATTTGAAACGGAGTATTAGAATTGAAATATTTAGCATTAGAGAAAAGATATTTGTAGCGATGATAGGGAGATCATTTTTTAAGAAGCCATAAGTTACCCATAACCCAAGTCCTACCATTAAAGTCACAAACATCCCTATAGATAGGTCTTCAACTTTTTTTTCTTTAATAATCTTAATTAACTGTGGCAACAAGGAAGATGCAGTAAATAAACCTGCAACAATTCCTAAGATAGAGGTGGAGTTCAAAAAGTGATAATTTTAATTGTGTATAATTAGAGCAGGTTTAGCTAATATAATTCGATTGTACATCGCTTCATTTATTTAGAAATTCAATTACCTTTTTCATTAAAGCAACACTCTTATTTGTAAATCCATAGTTTGTATCCCAAACTTCATAACTAAAGTAATTTTTATTGCTCTCACCTAGAACATCAACAACCGGCTTATTTAGGTAACTCTTATCTAACATTATAATTTGCTTGCACCCTAATTCGGCAACATTATCCTTAAATGAAGAAAGAACTGTTACTATCTGACGCTTTCCGTAAGTCTTTCCCTGACCTTGTATTTAAAGCAAAGATGGTGTCCAAAATTTTTGCTGTCTCTTCTAATATTTGTTTGGGTGAAGGATTGTTGATTATTGTTTGATAAGTAGCTGTGGAAAGTGCAAAACAGTTCTTAAAGTCAGGAAGTTGATGCAGAGATCGATGCAATAAGAAAGCTTTGAAGTTATAGTCTACCATGAAGTAGTGTACAACATAAAAAATATATGCCACTATCCATTTAAATAATTTTTGCAACTCACTTTCCTTCAATTTTTACTATAAACCGCTGTGAAAAATATTCCCCAAACTATTTCATAACTATTTGCTTTACATCAATTACATGTATTACAATATTTATTTCTGTTGGCATGTTTTTTTAAAACTTACCAGTACAAACGAATTCATTATTTTTTATCATTTAAAACAATTGATTATGTACTCAAGATCAGATTCAAACAATTATTCAGATTCAAGTAATGTTGGATCTAAGGTTCTATTAGGCATATTAGCAGGTGCTGCAACAGGAGCTATTTTAGGAATTTTATTTGCCCCGGACAGAGGCATGGAAACGAGAAGAAAAATAGGTGAAGGCAGCAAAGAAGTTGCTAATAATCTTAAAGACAAGTTCTCCGAATTTGTTGACAGTGTTGCGGATAAGTATGAAACAGCAAAAGAAAGTGCTTCTGACCTACTTGAGCAAGGCAAACAAAAAGCAAGTAGCCTGGCAAGTAACTTAAAATCTGATGTATCTTCTGCAACAGGTTCCGGTATAGGAAGTACAGGTGCAGGAAGTACAGGCACAGGCGGCACAGGAAGTTCAGGTATGGGCAGCAGTACAGGTGGTAATGGTGGTGCTAACAGGCCTTCTTTTCAATAGTAACACAAGTTCGAAGTAGAAGTACTTATAACAACAGGTCCGGCGATTTTAAAACCAGAATATGAATAAGCAGCCCACTATAAGTTCAATAGAGAACCTATACAGCCAATCAAAAGAATACGTAAAGAACCGGTTTGATTTATATAAACTTAAAGCCGTAGATAAAACTGCATCAGTAATTACAGCGGTAGCTTTAGGTGTTGCTTTATTTATTGTATTTTTTATCTTTTTCGTTGTTCTTAACATTGGAATTGCGCTGTTAATAGGTGATTTAGTAGGAAGAGCTTATTTAGGATTTTTGATTTGGGCAGCAGTTTATGCAATCGTCGGACTTGTTTTGTTTTTTGCACGTGATAAGATTTTTAAATCGCCTATCACCGGTTTAATTTTTCGTAAATTCTTATAACAAGAGAAATGAAAAGAACTATCACCAATAGTAAGGAACTTCAGCAGGCAATGGATGATTTGCAGCGCCGGGTAAAGGAACAGGAAGGTGAAATGAAGGCAAATTACGAGCAGGTAAAAGATAACCTCCGGATGAAAAATGTGCTTAAGAATAAGTTTAATCAATTGGCTGAAACACCCGAAATACAAAGAACACTCATAAATACTGCTTTGGGTATAGTGATTGGGTTTACTGCGAAAAAAGTAACAGAGGTATTATCTGAACAATCGTTAAATAGAACTGTTGAGAATATTTTGAACAATAGTATCAATCAACTCGAAAAAAGAAATCCGGGAAGTATGATATCGAAAGGAATAACTTTAATTAGAAAATATACTCCAAAAGATTCGCCTATTTACCCATTTGTTCGTTATAAAGAACCTTACCTTTTAAATGATAGAAATCGCTAATTACAGGTTCAAATACTTAATTATATATTTTAGGCTATAAGGAAGATTATTAAAAAATGCCATTCTTTTAAATGGCATTTTTTAATTAGGTGATTGTCTAAAGTTCCAAATAACACAACTCAAGACTTTTTTTGACTATTTACGGGATTTAGTGAATTTTTTAATAATTGAAGGGTCTGCATTAAAAGTTTTCCCATTATCTCTCTGCCTTATCCATTGATCATTCTGATCGCTGCAAACGTGAATATTTTTATTATTCTCATCGGCAAAGATGTAGGTGAACAAATCGGAATTATTGTCGGTGATTGATGGAGCAATGATTGCGGCGCCTTTATTTTGTAATTTATAATTTGAAACTTTCATAAATAATTTTTAGTTCGATTTTAAAATGTTCATTAAGACCTTTTCCTCTTTTGTCAGGTCCGACTTATCGTCGTCGGTTTCCAATTCTTCGAGTTGGGAAGAATACTTTTGCAAACCTTTAGACTCGTATAACGAAATTACCAGGGGGTGTACATAATACTTTTTACAAACCGTTCTTGTATTTCCTAATAATCCTGAAACTACGTCCAATGCTGCAACGATATTTCTTTTTGTTTCTGCCTGCGTATCGCTCAATCCTAACTCTTTAAATGCCACCAACGCCTGTACGGTTCCCGACCATGTTCTAAAGTCTTTTGCTGTAAAATCTCCCCCACTTATTGTTTTAATATAATCGTTTACCATTCCCGAATCTACCGTTCTTCTTTGTCCATTTTCGTCTCGATATTGAAAAAGTTCTTTTCCAGGTATGTCCTGACATTTTTTTACAATTCTTGCTAATCGTTTGCTTTGTATGCTTATATCATGGTAAACACCTTTCTTGCCTTTGAAAGAGAATTTTAGAGAATTTCCTGCAATTTTTACGTGCCTGTCTTTTAAAGTGGTAATGCCATAAGAACCATATATCTTCTCGTACGAGTTATTTCCTATTCTAATATTTGTACGCTCCATTAAACTTACTATTGTTGCCAAAACTTTCTCCTGTGGCAACTCTGGAAGTGAAAGATCTTTTTCCATTTTTATCCTCAACGACGGAAGAGCGGTTCCAAATGCATAAAGCCTGTAGAACTTAGTATGATTTCGTAAAGCATTCCAATTTGGATGATATTTATACTGCTTCCGTTTTCTTACATCTATTCCGGTAACCTGTAAATGTCCATTCTCTAAAGGGCAGATCCAGACATTTTCCCAGGCAGGAGGAATAACTAATCTTTTAATTCTCAGTAATTCTTCTTCGTCTGTAATTTGTTTTCCTTCAAAAAAATATTCAAATGAGTCCCCTTTTCTTACTCTTTGAATTCCAGGTTGATTATCGTTTACATAAACAAGATTTACCGCTTCTGCACTTTTAACCGGGCTTTTAATTAGAGTTTTAATTCGTCTTTTTGGAATATTGTCTATTGCTTCTGCAACTTCATTCATACTTTTTTTATCTACTTATAGAAGTCGAAAATCGTACCTCTTATAGAATATTGATTTTAAGGGTTTTAATAAATACGATAACGGGATAGGGTTTTTCAATGGGGAAACGCTTCTACAAAAGTATTGCTTTTCAGCCAATTTTATTACAAAAAGTGAGTTGTTTAAGTTCCGGATCATGTCTTTTACACCTCTACGTTTTTAATAGTTTTCTTTATTATTTTGAAATGTTGGCGTAACTCTTTCTATTATAATAAGTTCTTTTCTATAATCATATTAATCATGCAATTAAAAAAATCAAATCTTCTGCAATCTCAGTGCTTCATTAATAATAATTGGATTGATAGCACCGGCAAAAGAACTTTTAATGTTACTAATCCTGCTACTAATAAAATAATAACAGCAGTGGCTAATGGTGGCGTTGAGGAAACGGAACGCGCTATAAAAGCTGCTGCCAAAGCTTTTATGGAGTGGAGTAAAAGAACAGCTTATGAAAGAGCTTCAATAATGAGGCGATGGTTCAACCTTATTAATGAGAACGTAGATGATATTGCTTTATTAATGACAAGCGAACAGGGAAAACCTTTGGCTGAAGCCAAAGGCGAAGTGGCATACGGAGCATCGTTTATTGAATGGTTTGCCGAAGAAGGGCGAAGGATATACGGAGATGTTATTCCTACTCCTTCAAATAGTAAAAGAATAATTACGATTAAGCAACCTGTAGGAGTCGTAGCTGCAATTACGCCATGGAACTTTCCTGTTTCTATGATAACACGTAAAATTTCACCGGCATTAGCAGCGGGATGTACAGTGGTTATTAAGCCTCCTTCTGAAACCCCTTTATGTGCGTTGGCCCTTACTCAGTTGGCTTTGGAAGCAGGTTTTCCTGAAGGAGTGATTAATGTTATTACAACAACTAACTCAAAAGAGGTGGGCAGAGTATTAACCGAACATCCGGATGTAAAGAAAGTTTCATTTACCGGGTCAACCGAAGTAGGAAAATTATTGATGGCGCAATGTGCATCAACCATAAAGAAAGTATCGTTGGAACTGGGAGGAAATGCGCCTTCTATAGTATTTGATGATGCGGATATGGATCAGGCAGTTAAAGGAACGCTTGCCAGTAAATACCGCAATGCCGGACAAACGTGTGTTTGTACTAATCGTATTTTAGTGCAGGAAAATATTTATGAGCAGTTTATGCAGCAATACAGTCAGGCGGTAGCTAATTTAAAAGTAGGTGAAGGTACTAGCGAAGGCGTGCAAATAGGCCCTTTAATAACCGAAAAAGCGGTGCAAAAAGTTGAGAGGCTATTGAAGGATGCAACAAGTAAAGGAGGAAAAATCAATGCTGGAGGTAAACGGCATGAACAAGGTAAATTATTTTTTGAACCCACAATAATTGAAGATTGTAATGCTTCGATGGATTTGAATAAGGAAGAAATATTTGGTCCTGTTTCGCCGATTTTTAAATTTAAAACAGAAGAAGAGGCAATACAAATAGCAAACACTACAAATTACGGTTTAGCGGCTTATTTCTTTTCTCAAAACATTAACCGTATATGGAGGGTGGCTGAAGCATTAGAGTATGGAATGGTAGGCATTAATGAAGGTATTATTTCGCATGCTGAAGCTCCTTTTGGTGGCGTTAAAGAAAGCGGAATCGGCCGCGAAGGCAGTAAGTACGGTATCGAAGACTATGTTGAGATTAAGTATTTGTGTTTGGGCGGGATGTGATGTTATATTGAATTCCTGTGTTACAAATTATCCACAGCACGCTCAAAAATGTTACTGAATATCTCATAACAACTTTAGACGTTTTATTTTTGACCAATTGTTAAGAAATAATTTCAAGAACATGAAAGAACCTTTTGGAGAGTATATTCATAAGCTTCCGCTTAACAAAAGTTTAACCTTGACGAAGCTTGCTGCTGCCTTAGACATTGGCCAATCTACACTTTCAAAAATTGAGAATAACAAGCGAAATGTGCCGGAAGAGACTCTTCCAAAGCTTGCTAAAATTTTTTACATTAGACCTAAACACACTTCAAAAAAAGTATTACAGCGAAAAAATTGCTTCAATGATTGATAAAGAAAAAAACACCGAAGAACTCTTTCTTTTGGCTGAGGAAAAAGCAAAATATTTCAGGGCAAAACAAACAAATAAAAATTCTAAAGAATGAGAAAGAGTATTGAACCATATTTGAATAAAGTAATACAAGGTGATTGTTTAGATGTAATGAAAAATTTTCCTGAAAAATCTATTGACATGATACTTTGTGATTTACCTTATGGTACAACACAAAATAAATGGGACTCGGTGATTGACCTAAAAAAGCTTTGGAAAGAATATGAAAGAATTATAAAAGATAATGGGTGTATTGCATTAACGGCACAAGGCCTTTTTACTGCAAAGATTATCCTAAGCAATGAGAAGCTCTTTAAATACAAAATCGTTTGGATAAAATCGAAACCCACTAATTTTTTAAACTCAAAAATTCAACCTTTACGTAAGCATGAAGATATTTGTATCTTCTACAAAAAGCAGCCGACATATAATCCACAAATGACTAATGGAGAACCCTATGACAAAGGTATTCGCAAGGACCAATATACCGGTAGCTACGGCGATTTTAAACCGAGGCATGTTAAAAGTGATGGCGAAAGATATCCCAATGATGTTATTGAAATGGATTTGAATAAATGGGATTTAGACAACTTTTATTTTAAAAAAGAAGATTTGGAATTACAGGTTGATTCTGTTACAGAAGCCATTTATTTTAAAACCGCTGAAAGTGAAGGTACAGTTCATCATCCAACGCAAAAACCAGTAAGATTGGGAAGATGGCTTATCAGAACTTATTCCAATCAAAGAGATGTAGTACTTGATAACACTTGTGGCAGTGGAAGTTTTTTAGTTGCTGCAGTTATGGAACAGAGAAACTATATAGGCATTGAGAAAAATGAAGATGTCTTGCTGCATAAAATAAATCCAATAGATTACATAGAAATTTGTAATGAAAGAATTAAACAGGCAAAAGATAAACTGCAGTATGAATTTAGTTTTATTAAATAGCTTATGAAATTAAATGAGGGGACTTGGCAATAGAAAGAACGCTAACTCAACCACATAATTAAGTATTACGAATCGAGTGTTATTTATTGCATCTTAAAACCTTCCTAAGAATATATTCTCTCAATAGCATCCTTATATTTCTCCATTATCACTTTTCTTTTCAGGCTCATTTTAGGGGTCATTTCACCGGTATCTATGCTCCACTCACGAGGTAGCAGTTCAAATTTTTTAATTTGCTCTACATGATTAAAAAATTTATTGAAGCTTTCAACCAACTCCCGGTACATTGAGAGCACTTTTTTATCTGTAATAGCTTGTTCAGGCGATGTAAAGTCAATATTATTAGCACGCATCCATTCACGTAAAGTAGGAAACGACGGAATAATTAAAGCCCCAACAAATTTTTTCTCTGCGCCCACAATAATTACCTGTTCAACAAATGGGCTTTCCTTTAATTTATTTTCAATCGGTTGTGGAGCTACATATTTTCCTCCGCTTGTTTTAAACAATTCTTTTTTTCTGTCGGTTATCTTTAAAAATCTTTTTGAAACCCATACGCCAATATCTCCTGTATGAAGCCACCCGTTGTTAAGTACTTCAGCAGTAAGATCGGGGCGTTTAAAATAACCTAACATTATGCTAGGGCCCTTTACCAATATTTCTCCGTCTTCAGCAAGTTTAACTTCAATTCCGTTTAAAGGCGGGCCAACTGTTCCAAACACCATATCGCTTTTCGGCTGCCTTCGGTTTACGCAAATAACAGGGCTGTTCTCTGTTGGGCCATAACCTTCATATACAGGAATTCTTGCAGCATTAAAAATCCTTAGTAAATTAACCGGGCATGCAGCGCCTCCCGAAATAATAAAGCTCACGTTTCCGCCGAGCGCTTCGCGCCATTTACTAAAAATAAGTTTGTTTGCAATGCTTAATTTCATGTTGTATACAACGCCGCCGCTTTTATTGTTGTCGTACTTTTCTGCAAGGCCAACCGCCCAATAAAACAGTTGGCGCTTTACACCGGTTAGTTCGCTTCCTTTGTGCATTATCTTCTCGAATACCTTTTCTAAAAGCCGGGGCACCGTTGTAAAACCATCCGGCTTAATTTCTCTTAAATTGTCTGCAATTGTTTCCAAACCTTCAGCATAATAAATACTGATACCACTAAACAGGTAAATGTAAGTGACCATCTTTTCGAAGATGTGATTCAGCGGCAGGAAACTAAGTACTTTGGTTTGAGGTGCATCAGGAAATGGAAAGCTCTCTCGTGAAAGCTGAACATTTGAATATATATTTTTATGGCTAAGCATAACGCCTTTTGGAGTACCCGTAGTACCGCTGGTATAAATAATGGTGGCTAATTGCTCTGTAGAAATGGTAGCTTTTATTTGCTCTACCCGTTGAAACGTTTGATCATCTGCCAAAAAGGTAACCTTAGTCCAATGATCGGCACCTTCTATCTTATCGAACGTATAAACATTTTTTAAAGAAGGCACTCTGCCTTCGAGGCTTCTTACTTTATGAAGAAGATCATCGCTGCTAACGAAAACGTATTTTGCATTAGCGTCTTTTAAAATAAATTCAAGTTCGATGGGATTGGTGGTTGGATATATAGGTACAAGTATAGCTCCTATTTGTTGTACAGCAAGGTCGGTAAACATCCATTCGGGCCTGTTGTTGCTAATAATGGCAATTTTATCAGCACCTTCTGCTGTCATATCATTACCACTAACCCCAAGGTTTAGCAGCCCTGCACTAAATGCATTAACTATCTCCTGAACGGTTTCTGTACTATACGATTTCCATGATCCGTTAACTTTTGCTGCGAGCATATCGCTCTTCGGGAATTTGGATAACTGGGATTCCACGCAATCAAACAATCGTTTTATCTCCATAACTTGTAGTATTTAAGGCAACCCTTATTTTAGAATAAGTATACAATGCTGATTTAAAACATTAAAGTAGTTAAATTGACACAAATAAAAAAGCCGGTCAATAACGACACAGCTTTATAAAATAATCTAAGTTTTCTTCTTCGCCTGTTACATTGCACGGTACTGTTGCCCTGTAGGAATCTTAAAAACTTTACTTCTTACAAAACCGAGAAAAGTATTCAACTCATCCTGGTGGTATTGCTGCCAGGTTTGGTAAGTTTTTAAATTAGCGGCGGGTCCAAATAACCAAAAGTTATAAGCTTCAAACATTCCTTCCTGCAATAATTGCCTTTGATGTTCAAAAAGCCTGAAGGGAAAGCGGGCGCCATATTTATTATACCAATCTAAAATAAAACGTGTACGAATAACTGTTAAAGACTCCGGTGTAATTCCAAAGGCAGTTTGTGATTGTTGGTTATTTAAGATTTCGGCTACCGCCTGTGTAAACGTAATAACAGGTGGCTTTTTTTTGCCCTTAGTCTTAGTAGGAGGAGAAGGTGGAGCAACATAACCTGAAACAAAATATTTTTTATACTGCTGCAATAAAAGATTTTTCATTTCGGTGCTTTTTGGTGTGAAGCTTTCCATATTTAAAAATATCTCTGCATACAAAATGCTCCAAAGAGAATTGCCTGATTGGGCATATTGTTTTGCTACATGATAGTAATTGCTGCTGTGGTTGGGTTCTGCTTCTATTCCTTTTTCCCAAAGTTTAAGTGCGTTTTCCGGTTCTTTTTCAGAGAGCAGGTCTCCGTATTCACTGTATAATACTCCGGCATCGGGATAATTCTTCAAGCCTTTTTTATATAGTTTTTCTGCCTCTTTATTTTCGGCTATTGCTTTATACACAAGTCCCATCATTTGCAGGGTTGGTACATCTACATCCGGCCTTTCTGCTATTGGCTTTCCAATTTCAAGCGCTTTTGCAAAATCTCTTTTTAAGTAATAAGCATACAGCAAATCTTTGGAGATTTCAAGATCGCTGGGTTGTAATTGCAAAGCTTTGTTAAGAACGAGAATTGTATTTTCGTAATCACCCTGCCGTAAAAAACCTTTCGCAGTTTCATGTAAAGTTGCCGCATCCTGGGTCTGCTGGGCAAAACCTGCTGATGCAATAAGCATAAAATAAATAAACAAATATTTCTTCATAAAAGTTATTTATAAAAAGGTAGAAGGACAATGTGACCTCCTGTAAATTTTTTTGCTGATTGAAAAAGTGTTTCAATAACTGTTATAAACAACAGTAGTATAAGCTTTAGTAAATGAGGTGGGTTAGCAGCCCGTCTCTAAGCTTAGGTTCGAACCACGTACTTTTTGGTGGCATTACATTACCGCTGTCTGCGATATCAAATAACTGTTGAATACTTACCGGAAACAAGCTAAAAGCAACTGCCATTTCTCCGCTGTCAACTTTTTTTACCAGTTCATTAAGACCTCTTATACCGCCAATAAAATCTATTCGATTATCAGTTCGCTGATCTTGTATTCCGAGTATTTTATCAAGGATATTGTTTTGTAGAATGGTAACATCTAAAACTCCAATCGGGTCGTGTGTGTAAGTTCCTTCTTTTGCTCTTAATAAATACCAGTTACCGTCAATATACATTCCAAACGCGTGAAGCTTTGCAGGCTTCACTTCCTCTTTCTCGGATGATTGTATGTCAAAATCCTTACCAATTTTTTCAAGGAATTCTTCTGTGTTTAATGAATTAAGATCGGTAACCGTTCTGTTGTAATCCATGATTTGCAACTTGTTCGAAGGAAAAAGGGTAGTGAGAAAATAATTTGCTTCATTGGAAGTATTCTGTTCAAGCGATGCTTTGATCTTTGCGGCGGAAGCGGCACGATGATGCCCGTCGGCTATATAAGTGCAAGGTACTTCCTCTTCAAAAAGAGAAGTTATCCGGGTAATGGTATCGGTATCGTTAAACACCCATATAGAATGTTGAATACCGTCTTCAGCAGTAAAATTATAAATTGGGTTTCTGTCTTTTTTCCATTGGTCCATAAGGTTATCTATGGCTTCAACATTACGGTAAGCTAAAAAAACATTGCCTGTTTGTGCCCCGGTCGTTTTTATATGATTAATGCGATCCTGCTCTTTTTCAGGGCGTGTAAATTCATGTTTTTTAATAATACCATTTTCATAATCCTCAACCGAACTTCCGCATACAAGTCCTGTTTGGCTTCGGCCATTCATATTCAATTCGTAAATATAATAGCATGGCTTACTTTCCCTAAAGAGTATATTGCGTTGCATAAATGCCTGCAGATTTTGCTTTGCTTTATCGTAAACTTCCTGGCTATGAGGGTCAACATCACCATCAAGATCAATTTCACTTTTAGTAATATGAAGAAATGAATAAGAATTTCCCTGTGCTTCTTTTTTAGCTTCTTTACTGTTCAAAACATCATAAGGTCGTGAAGCTACTTTCGATGCCAGTTCGGCTGCGGGTCTAAGAGCTTTAAAAGGATAGATTTTTGCCATTTATGCGAAAAAATTTTTAGGCTGCAAGATAATGATTGCATTACTGTTCTAAGGAATGTTAGTTGTTGCGTGATGAGAAATCTTCCATCAACTCTGTAAACGCCTTAACGCTGCTTAAGGGTAAGGCATTATATAAAGAAACTCTGAAGCCTCCAACCGAACGATGACCTTTTACGCCATACATATTTTCTTTCTTACAGACTTCAAGAAAATCTTTCTCTATTGTAGGATCGTGAATTTCAAAAACAACATTCATCTTACTGCGGTCTTCTTCAGCAACTTTTGCTTTAAATAAGGGCAGCCGTTCAATTGCCTCGTAGAGCAGGGCCGCTTTTTGGTTATTTAAATTTTGAATACCTGCTACTCCGCCCATTTTCTTAAGCCATCTAAGCGTTAGCATACTTACATATATGGCAAATACAGGCGGTGTATTTAGCATTGATCCGTTCTCAATATGATTGCGGTAATCCATGATGGTTGGTATCTTGCGACTAACTTTCCCAAGAATATTTTTATTTACCACCACAAGGTTTACGCCTGCAGCCCCCATGTTTTTTTGTGCGCCTGCATATATAAGTGCAAAATGGTTAAAATTCATTTTGCGGCTTAGAATATCACTGCTCATATCTGCCACTAAGGGAACATCAGTTTCAGGAAGTGTTAACCATTGTGTGCCTTCAATAGTGTTATTAGTTGTATAATGTAAATAAGCGGATTTTGCCGGAACAGAAAATTTCTTTGGTATGTAAGTATGATCTTTATCTTTTGATGAAGCTACCACTTCTACATTGCCAAACAGCTTTGCTTCTTTAATGGCTTTCGATCCCCAAACCCCATTATCAATGTATGCGGCTGTTCTGTATTCATCTAACAGGTTGTAAGGAACCTGCATAAATTGAGTAGTTGCGCCACCATGCAAAAACAATACTTCATGATCACTGTCGAGGTTCATTAATTCTTTAACCAGCGAAACAGCTTCGTCCATTATGTTCTGAAACAAAGGAGTACGGTGACCTATTTCAAGAATGGATAATCCGCTATTGTTGTAATTCAACAAAGCTTCACTTGCCTGCTCTAAAACCTCTTTAGGTAGAATGCTTGGACCTGCATTGAAATTGTGCACCATTTTTTAAAATTGAAGTGCAAATGTATAAGAACGGATGGTAATTGTTGATGAAGGCGTTGAAAATGGGTTGAATTGATTTAGGACATAAAGTTATTCTGTGAACAATATGCCGATTGTTATTTCGTCGCTCCCTGCTAAATACCTTTTGTGGTGAATAGAGCTATTTCTTTGCCAGGGCTGTCCAATCTTCAATAATTATGTTATCAAGCCTGCTTAAATGAGCAACGTTATTGGTAACCATTATCAGGTTATGAGCTACTGATATCGAGTCAATCAAAATGTCAAAATCATCAATCATAAACCTTGTTTTCTCAGTTTCGCTTTTTCTTTGGCATAAATGTCTAACGAATTGTAAATTGGAATAACAAAAAACTTTGGAACGAATGCTTCTGCAATTTTCTCTCATTCCTTCAACATCCTTGCTGGTTTCAACTCCATACTTTAATTCAGCAACTGTCATCTCTAAAATAAACAATTCTGCTCACCTACTTCTTCTATTTTCTTGTTCAACTCGAATAGCCCTTTGATGAAGTAGATGCAAATGTTGGTGTCCAATAAATACTTTTTTAGAGGCGTTCAGTGTTTCGGTTAAAAACTCTTGATGCCCTAAGTTCAGCAATGATTTCGTCGGCAGTTTCTTCAGATTTATACGCCCCAAAAAGAGATTGTAAAGATGTTTCAGAAACTGCGTCATCATTTTTTAATGATTGAGAAAGTTTCGAAATAAGGTCAGGTTTACTGTCTGCATTCAGATTTTTCAGAAAGCTAAAATAATAATCTGCAAGGCTCTTATGTTGAGCTGTTGTATTCATGTTATTCCATTTTCTCAAAGTTAATAATTTATGGAAACATTGTTAGGAAGTGGAGAGTTTTGTCAGCATTACACATAACAGCACGTTATTCAATTGCAAAGCGATTGCAGAATAAAAGCTTGTAGAAAATTTTTCAAGAGCAAACAAAAACTTATTCGTGCACCCTACCTTTGATAGAACTGTTTCTCCAATCCGCATTCAACTTTTCAAATTCATTCAGGTCATCTTCTGTAAAAGCGGTGTTACTTAAATTTTTTAAATCAGGCTGGCCTGCATTAACCCAGGCTGTGTACCAATAACTGGCAACGGAAGCAATAGCTTGTCTCATCCGCCTTTCAACCATGTTATTAATTACCTTATTATATTCTGTTGTAAATTCAGTTGAATATTGCCGCACTAATTTGCCCGATCTTTCTTCAAAAGCATACTTTCTGTCTGTCGGAAAAAGTTTGGTTAACCCGGCTTCATCTCTTAAAACAGTGTCAACTGCTGCTGCGCTTTCCAAAACACGGCTCCATGTGTATTTAGGAACGTCGGCAATGTAAGTTGCCTTTCCAATCATAAAATCAAATTCACTTTCGGCAAGCAATTCGGGCACACGGCTTTCCCAAAAACCATGTATGCCTCTCTGGTTTGTGTTCTGCCCGTCGTGGTTGGAGCTTGCATGCAAAGGCACATGAGCGTCCGCAATATAATGTCCTATCTCAGCCGAAAGTTTTAAAATTTTAGCCTGGTTCTTTTCCTTAAAAGCAGTGGTAAGGCGCTGCTGCATTATAGGTATCCACCACGGTACAATTCCATTTGCCTGTATGGTATCTTCCGAAAATTTCTCAATCGCATCTTCCCATTTTCGTGGTAATGCGGTATAAGGATATGCGCCATAATAATCAATATCGATATAATGTCGGGGAGCTTCTGCCGCAATTCCATAACGTCTTTTATCAGGGTCAACAGAGTGATAGCTTAAGAACTGAATGTTCGGTTTGTAAAGAACCATCATTTCGGGAGGAAGTAAAAAAACAGCGAAATAATTTATGCGCTGGTGAGCATAAAAACCCCAGCAAAAACTCTTAATGCTCATAGTTAAGAATAGAACTATAAAACCTATTCTTTTCATGTAATAATGTGTTCGTTTATTTCTGCTACTCCGCCGCTTACGGCAAACTTCATTGCCTGCGCCGAGGAAATATCGGTTAATAGCTTTGTTTTTTCTATTGGCACTATATACACAATACCGCTTAATGCATACGAATGCGGAACATATACTACAACGTGGTTTGTCAACCCGAAATGCTTGAACTCACTTTGGGTCATAAAGCCCATTCTCCAAATATCAGGGCCATCCACATTTACTAAAACCGGTTTGTCAAACTTTCGTTTATCGCCTGCAAAGGCTTCAAAAAAATCTTTTACTGATGTGTAAATAAATTTAACTCCCGGCGTCCGCTCTAACACATGGCCGAAAAAATCAACCATTTTGCTAACGATATAAGAAGACGAAATCCAGCCAACTAAAATAACTATGGTAATTACAATCAAAAAACCTAAGCCCGGAATTTTTCTAAGATTGCCGTTTTCATCAACTTCTATAGTTACAGGCGAAATGGCATGAATAAGACTGGGAAGAATATTATCAATATAATTAAATAAAGAAATTACTGCCCATGCTGTTATAGCTATCGGGGCAAGGATAATAAGGCCCTGAATAAAATATTGAAACAATTTTCTCCAACTCCACTTTAAGGGATCGTTCGGTTTACTGTCCATAATTAGTAAAGGTACACGGCAAAGTAAAATAAAATTGAGGGCAACTTAGGCGTATAGACAAACAAATAGCTGTCAAATTTGTAAGTGCATAAAAGATGCAGTAAAATACCACTCATCAAAAAAGCTAGAATAAAAACTGCGGAAACTTTTAAATTTAAAAACGTTTCCATAGTTTCGTGCAGTTTTAAAAATGCCCTATGGACGTAAGAGAAAGAATTTTGCTGAAAGCACAGGAACTTTTTAACTGTCTTGGTATACGCAGGGTTACTATGGATGAGATTGCGGTAAAAACAGGAATGAGCAAAAAAACAATTTATCAATCATTTGAAAATAAAGATGAATTGGTAGAAGCGGTTTTGGAAGAGCACCTGAAAAGAAATTTAACATTATGCGGATCGAATAAAATAAAAGCCGAAAATGCTGTTCATGAAATTCTTTTAAATATTGATACCCTGCAGGAATTTTTGGCTGAATTGAATCCTGTACTATTTCATGATCTTGAAAAATTTCATTACCAGGCTTTTTTAAAGCTTTCCCTGCACAAGAAGAATTTCATGTACAATATGGTAAAAGAAAATTTAGAATGGGGAATTAAAGAAGGTTTGTACCGGGAAGACCTGGATGCGGATGTATTAACAAAAATCAGGTTAGAAACCATCTTTCTTCCCTTTAACCAGGAAATTTTTCCTTTCCGAAAATATAATTTAGTTGATGTGGAAAAGCAAACATTAGAGCATTTCTTATACGGCATTGCAACCTTAAAAGCGCATAAACTAATAGATAAATACAAACAACAAAGACTTAAAACAAAACCAAAATGAGTAAACAGATGAAAGTTCTGCCTTATTTATTTCTGTTTCTTATAACGGCAAGTACTGTAGCTAAAGCCCAAAACAGGTACGAATTAACTGTTAGGGATGCGGTTGAACTGGCATATAAGAATGTAATAGAATTAAAAAATGTACAGGTAGATTACAAAATTCAGGAAGCTTTAAACAGGGAAATAATAGGAAGAGCTTTACCACAAATAACTGCGAATGCAGGAACACAATATTACCTAAAACTTCCGCAAATCCTGTTTCCAAATGGAGCAGATGCGGGCATCTATAATGTGCTGGTTAAGGAAAAAATATTGCCACAAGGCACGCCCATACCATCACCTACTTTAGTGCCGGTAAGCTTTCAGCAACCCTGGAACGTAGCAGCAGGAGCAGGATTTCAGCAGCTATTATTTCAACCTGATGTATTTGTGGGAATACAGGCGAGGCAGACGGCTCTCGATCTTTCAAATGCTTTTATCGAGCAAACAAAGGAAAAAATAAAAGATAGCGCCTACCGCAGATATTATGCAATCCTGATTGCCCAAAAGCAGTTATACTTTTTAAATGAAGGCGTGCGGCGGCTAGAAAAATTATATAACGACGATTCAATAATGTTTAAAAATGGCTTTGCTGAAAGATTGGATTTAGATAAAGTGCAGGTGCAATTGAATAACTTAAGAACTACCACCAGTTTTGTTGAAAGTTCGGTTAACCTATCTTATGCTGCCTTAAAGTTCGCTTTAGGACTTTCTCAAAAAGACACTGTGGTTCTTAAAGAAGAGTTGACAACAGAAGCCATTAAAGAAAATATGCTCGACGAAAACTTTAAGTATGAAGACCGGGCTGAGATAAGAACACTTGATTACACAAGGCGCTTTCGTGAGCTGGATGTAAAAAGAAATAAGCTTGGATACTTGCCGACTGTAGCATTGGCAGGCAACTACTCGGTGAACGGGTTGGGTCAGAAGTTCTTTACCGACAAAGACACGCGCTGGTTAAAAAGTGCATTCGTCGGTCTAAATCTAAACCTTCCCATTTTTGACGGAGGCCAGCGCAAAGCAAGGGTAAAGCAGGCGCAGTTGAATGTTGAGAAAATTGATAATAACATTGAAAATGTAAAACAGGTAATTGATCTGCAGCAAACAGTGTCAAAAGAAGTTCTTAAAAATTCCCTTGTCAATCTTGATACGCAGCAAAGAAATATGGCACTTGCAGAAAATGTTTATAACGCTACCAAGAAGAAGTTTGAAGCAGGCATTGGATCAAGCTTCGAAGTTTTGCAGGCCGATAACGATTGGCAAACCTCGCAATCAAATTATTTCAACGCTTTATATAATGCTATAATAGCTAAGATAGGCTTCCAGTCATCATTGGGAAAACTTCAATAACCAAAATTAAAAAATCAAAAATTAATACAAGTTATATGCAATCGTTTATTAAATTATTTTTCATATCCATATTCGCCATTCTTATCGTGAGTTGCGGAGCCGGTAAGAAAGAAAAAGACGGCGCTTTAAATGATCAGAAGTCGAAGCTGGAAAAACTAAAGAAGCAGCAGGCCGATCTTAATGCTGAGATAAAGAAACTTCAGGCAGATATTTCTAAAGTTGACACTGCAAATGGAAATGCTGAAAAAGGTAAGCTCGTGGTTTTAGATACTGTAAGAGTTGAAAACTTTACGCATTATATCGATCTTCAGGGAAAGGTAGATGCTGAAAATACTTCTTATATATCTCCCCGCGGAATGGGCGGACAGGTTAGAGC
>MWVV01000295.1_pt1 | contig 18214 bp, 19 predicted proteins | sample 1047281 | NCBI WGS metagenome assembly MWVV01 (sample SAMN06349986, study PRJNA376086) | soil metagenome | isolation source: PT-2 sample Antarctic (ecotone) soil | place: Antarctica | collected 2015-01-13 | reverse complement strand
TTCGGGCAGGAAATTGTCGATTACGCGCTCGACCCGTTTGTGTCGGGAATCTACGCGGGCAACCCAGAAAAGTTGAGTATTAAGTATGCCTTTCCGCAATTGTTTGAATTGGAAAACGCGCACGGCGGTGTTTTGCGCGGCTTTTGGAAAACCCGAAACGAAAACAAAATCGCGCCGGAATTTAAAGACATTTCGCGCACGCTGTCGTTTAAAAACGGGATGCGAACGATAATTGAAAAATTGGTCGAGCTTTTGCCCGATAAGATAAAAACCGGCGCTGAAGCATCGGAAATTGTTAAAACGGAGAACGGAAAGTGGAAAATTAAAACGAATGTTGAAACGATAAACGGCGAAAATTTCGATGCGGTTGTCGTTGCCGCGCCTTCATTTATCGCCGCGAAATTGATTGAAAATATTGACGGCGGGCTTGCCGGAAAATTAAACGAAATTTATCATCCGCCGCTTGCCGTCGTCGTTTCGGCTTTTAGAAAAGAAGAGGTGAAATTTGATTTGGACGGATTCGGTTTTTTGGTGCCGAAAGTTGAAAATAGACGAATTCTCGGAAGTCTCTGGAGTTCGGTGATTTTTGAAAATCGCGCGCCCGAAGATTTTCTTCTGATGACGACTTTTATCGGCGGAGCGAGAAACGTCAAGCTTTTTAATGAACCGGACGAAAATCTGTTTTGCCTTGCGTTTGACGAGCTGAACGATTTGCTCGGTTTGAAAAATAAACCCGTTTTTCAGAAAATCAGGCGTTGGGCAAAAGCGATCCCGCAATATAATCTCGGTTACGAAAAAACGGTCGAAGCGGTTGAAAAATTCAAACGGGAAAACAAAGGAGTTTTCTTTTGCAGTAATTTTTACGGGGGCGTGTCGGTCGGCGATTGCGTCAAAAGCAGTTCGGCGGCGAGCAAGGAAGTTTCGGATTTTTTAAGCGAAGAAATTTCTTAAAATTTTGTTTATGAATAAATATCTTTCTCCGCCGTTCCCGACGACGCGATTGCGGCGGCTTCGCAAAAATGCCGCTTTGCGCGATATGTTTCGGGAAACTTCGCTCTCGACAAACGATTTTATATTTCCGCTTTTCGTTGTCGAAGGAAATAACGTTAAACGAGAAATCGCTTCGATGCCGAATATCTTTCAAATGTCGGTTGACGAGGCGGTTCGAGAATGCGATGTGTTGTTAAACTTGGGCATCAAAGCCGTAATTTTATTTGGCATTCCCGAACACAAAGACGAACGGGGAAGCGGCGCGTATGCGGAAAACGGAATTATTCAGAAAGCGGTTCGCGCGATAAAAAAAGAATCTCCTGAAATGCTCGTAATTACTGACGTTTGTTTGTGCGAATACACTTCGCACGGACATTGCGGCGTGATTGAAAACGGGGACGTGGCAAACGACGCGACACTCGAACTGCTGGCAAAAGAAGCTTTGTCGCACGCGCAGAGCGGCGCAGATATTATCGCGCCTTCGGATATGATGGACGGAAGAATCGGGAAAATACGGCAGGTTTTGGACGAAAATAATTTTATGGAAATGCCGATTATGGCTTATTCGGCAAAATATGCCTCGGCGTTTTACGGACCTTTCCGCGAAGCCGCCGAAAGCGCGCCGCAGTTCGGCGACCGCAAATCTTATCAGATGGACGCTGGAAATACCGATGAAGCGATGCGCGAAATCGCGCAGGATATTGCCGAAGGCGCGGACGTCGTAATGGTCAAACCGGCGCTCGCGTATCTCGACATAATTCGCTGCGCAAAAGACGAATTCAATTTGCCGGTTGCCGCGTATAACGTCAGCGGCGAATATGCGATGATAAAAGCGGCGGGCGCAAACGGCTGGATTGACGAAGAGCGCGCGTTGCTGGAAATGCTTTTGAGTATCAAACGCGCGGGCGCGGACGTGATTATTACCTATTTTGCTAAAGACGCGGCGCGATTGATTTAAGAAAATTTGTCCGCGGATGAACGCAAATAAATGCAGATAAAATAAGATGAAAGTCGAATAAAATATTTGTCTTTATCTTAGAAAATCCGCGTTTATCTGCGGTTAAATAAAACTTATAAAATGAATACGACAAAGAGCGACAAATTATTTGCCGAAGCGCAAAAACATCTGCCCGGCGGCGTTAATTCGCCCGTTCGCGCCTTTAAATCGGTCGGGCGGGCGCCGCTTTATATAAAAAAAGCAAAGGGCGCGAAAATGACCGACGTTGACGGAAATAAATTTATTGATTATATCGGCTCTTGGGGTCCGATGATTCTCGGACACGCGCATAAAAAAGTCGTCAAAGCCGTAAAACACGCGGCAAACCACGGAACTAGCTTCGGGGCGAATAACGAGCAGGAAATTCGACTTGCCGCGATGATAAAAAAATTCGTGCCGTCAATCGAAGTTGTGAGAATGGTAAATTCCGGCACGGAAGCGACGATGAGCGCGATGCGTCTGGCGCGCGCATTTACCGGAAAAAATAAAATCATTAAATTTGAAGGCTGTTATCACGGACACGGCGACGCCTTTTTGATAAAAGCTGGTTCGGGCGTGGCAACATTGGGTTTGCCAGACAGTCCGGGCGTAACAAAATCAACGGCGAGAGATACTTTGACCGCCGTTTTTAACGACATCGAATCGGTTTATAAATTGGTCGAGAAAAACAAAAATGAAGTGGCGGCGGTTTTCATCGAGCCGGTCGCGGGCAATATGGGGCTTGTCGAATCGCACAAAGATTTTTTAAGCGCATTGCGCGAGCTTTGCACGGTTGAAAATATCGTTTTGATTTTCGACGAAGTGATGACGGGCTTTCGCTTGGCGCGGGGCGGCGCGCAGGAGCTTTACGGTATAAAGCCGGATTTGACGACGTTCGGGAAAATCATCGGCGGCGGTCTTCCCGTCGGCGCGTATGGCGGGCGGCGCGAGTTGATGGAAATGATTGCGCCCGCCGGAAGCGTTTATCAAGCCGGAACGCTGTCGGGAAATCCGCTGGCGATGACGGCGGGTTTTGAGACTTTGAAGATAATCGACGACGACAAAGATTTTTATAAAAATTTGGAAACAAACTGCGAATATCTTTACAAAGGCTTGCGCGAAGCGACCGAAAGGCTGTCGCAAAATTTAACTTTCAATCGCTGCGGCTCGATGTTCACGTTGTTTTTTACAACAAAAAAGGTTACGGATTTTGCGTCGGCGAAAAAATCCGATACGAAACTGTTCGCCCGTTATTTCAATTCGATGCTTGAGCGCGGCGTTTATCTTCCGCCGTCGCAATTCGAGGCGTGTTTCGTTTCGTCGGCGCACGCGAAAAAAGATTTCGACAAAACTATTTCCGCGCACGCTTCGGCATTGAAAGATATTTTTTAATAAGCGGAAATATTTCCGGTTTTAACTGTTCAATCCTATCTGTTCGCTTTCTTATAAACGCTTTGGGCAAAAGAATTGTAATACTCGACGGGCGCGAGGTCGTCCGTTAGAATTTTCTGGTCGGGCGTTAAATTCTTCGTGTAAAGATGCGCGAGAAGCTCGGCGATTTGAGCATCATCGCTTTTGAGCGGCGATGCGTTTTTTTCTTTCAAGGCGACGATTATCAAGTTTTGCAATTGCTCGTCCGTATAATCGGCGTTGACTTTGAAAAGATATACGTGCGGGAAAACTTCGGCGTAGGTTTTTAATTCCGCCTGTAGGAAACGGCTCGCGTCGCCTTGGATTGCGCCGCCGAGATTGAAAATTACAACGCCGTCGTCAGTTAAAGCGCGGTCGATTTTTCTAACCGCTTCGACGGTCGTTAATTGAAACGGCACGGAGAGAAGCGAGCCGAAAGCGTCCATAAAAACGGCGTCGTATTTGCCCGCTTCGACGCGGTTCAGATAAACTCTGCCGTCTTCGTGAATAATTTTCAAGCGCGGATTTTCAGGCAGATTAAAAAACTTTTTGGCTATTTCCGTCATTTGCGGGTCGATTTCAACCACGTCAATCGACGCGTTTTCGTAACGATGTAAGTATTCCTTCGCAAACGAGCAGCCCGCGCCGCCGACGAGTAGCGAATGCCGGAAGTCAGGCTTGAAATGGCGAATTAAATGATAATAACGCGCATACGGGAAAACCGATTCGTCATAATCGCTGTCCAAAAACATTCCCGACTGCACGAAAAATGGGTCGCTAACAAGCGCGCGAATCGATCTGCCGGTTTTTGCGTCAGTGGTTTTGAAGATTTGAACGCGGCTGTATTCGGTGTCGATGTCGTGAAAATCATTTGTCCGCGCCAGATAATCATTCTTAAATTCGCTTACGCCGACGCCGAAAACGAAAACGATTAAAATCGACAGATTTACGGGCGCGGCGCGAAAACCGGCAAGCAGAATCGAAAGCCCGATTAAAGTCGCGGCGATAAAATACAGCGTCCGCTCACTGCCGACAAACGGAATCAAAACGAAACCGGCGAGAAAAGTTCCGAGAATGCTGCCGATGGTCGAAAGCGCGTAAAGTCTGCCGACGGTTTTGCCCGAATCGGCGAGCGATGTGATTTTTAATTTGACGGCGTAAGGCGTTACGAATCCGAGCAGAACGGCGGCGGGCGCGAAAAGCAGCAGTGCGGCGAGCAAAGTTTTTACTTCCAAAACGAACGGGCTTTCCGCGACAAAAGACAAAATCAAATCTTTCAGCAAAATCGTAACCGAAACCGCGCCGCCCGCGAGAAATACGACAAATGCGAGATTTTTAAAGTCTGGTCGGCGGTCTGCCATTTTGCCGCCCAAATAATAGCCCAGGCTCAAAGCACCGAGAATAACGCCGATTAAACTCGTCCAGACGTAAGTTGACGCACCCAAATAAGGCGACAGCAGACGCGAGCCGATGATTTCGTAAATCATCACGAGCGCGCCGCAGACGAAAATTGTTAAATCGAGTGTGAAATTTTTGAAAGGCATAACTTGCCGACGCTTCATATGTAAAAGAATAAAACTCGCGCCAATTGAAAATCGGATGCGAGTTTTATGCAAAACAGATTTGGAAAATTTTCCAAATTTATTTATCGTTCGTCGAAGCGGTCGCCGTTTTTTTTTCGGCAGTTTCGTTCACAAAGGTAAGCCACGGCTCGCCTGCGGGCGCGGGACGTTTACCGTGAATGACGGCAAAAAATTCGTCCTGCAATTGTTTGGTAATATCGCCGCGTTTACCTTCGCCGATTTGAATGCGGTCAACGGAGCGAATCGGCGTGATTTCGGCGGCTGTGCCGGTGAAAAACAATTCGTCAGCTAAATAAAGCGCGGCGCGCTGAATGGTTGTTTCCTGAACTTCGATGCCAAGCTCGCGCGCGATTTTTATAACCGAATCGCGCGTGATTCCGGGCAGAATCGCCGCGCCGAGCGGCGGCGTAATCAATTTGCCGTTGTTGACCAGAAAAAGGTTTTCGCCCGAACCTTCCGAAACGAAACCGCGGTCGTCAAGCGCGATGCCTTCGCTGAAACCGCCCAAAATCGCTTCCATTTTGATAAGCTGCGAGTTCATATAATTTGCGCCCGCCTTCGCCATTGCGGGCAGGGAATTGGACGTGATGCGCGTCCAGCTTGAAACGCAAACGTCGACGCCCGATTCCAAGGCTTCTTCGCCCAAGTATTTTCCCCAATCCCAAACCGCGATGTAGCTTTCAATCGGGTTCGGAAACGGATTGACGCCGAACGCCGGTTTTTCTTCGTTCAAACCGCGAAAAACGATTGGGCGAATGTAACACTCTTCGAGTTTGCTGTCGCGCACTAAGTCAACAGCCGCGCGGCAAAATTCGTCGCGGTCGAATTTCAAATCCATTCGGTAAATTTTTGCCGAATTCAAAAGACGCTGCATATGTTCGGTGAGGCGAAAAATCGCCGTGCCGCGCGTCCGGTCGGTCGTATAAGCGCGAATGCCCTCAAAAACGCTCGAACCGTAATGGATGGCGTGCGTCATCACATGGACGCGCGCGTCTTTCCAATCGATAAATTCACCGTTGCGCCAGATTTTCGGCGCGATACGCAATGTGTTGACATCTTTTGACGACATTTATATAAAAAACTCCTTCGTATGTTGATAAGTTGATAAAATGAAAATTTTTCCGTTGGTTAGAAACGATTAACGAAGCGGAATTTCAGCAAAAATTTTTATTGAATTACGTTTCCTTGTAAGCATAATATAACGGCAATCGTTAAGCAAGAAACAGGAAAGCCGGCATAATTGGCGAAACTTATAAAATTAAAAAAATAAAGTTTCGAGATTTGAACGGCTTTAAATCTCGAAACTTTTTAATCTCGTCAAACTCTGCGTCTTCACTGAGGCATCTTCTCTACGGTCAAATCCGCTACGAAGGCAACGCAAAATATAACTTGCCCTCGCCGATTGAAATTCTGTTGTCGTCTGCCTTTAAGACTGTTAAAATCACTTTTGAATGAACGATAAGAATTTCAGAGTGCGCCCGCTCAAGGAAAATGACATCAACGAATGGTTTCGCCTGCGCAAAATGCTTTGGGAAGGCTCGACCGACGCCGAGCATAAAGCGGAAATGCTCGATATTTACGAGCATAAGGAAACACAGCTCGTGCTGGTCGCCGAGACGGAAAACGGCGCGGGACGCCTTGTCGGGTTTCTCGAAGCGAGTATCAGACCGTTTGTCGAAGATTGCGAAAGCGACCACGTCGGCTATCTCGAAGGCTGGTTTGTCGAAGGCGCGTTTCGGCGGCACGGCGTCGGCGGAAAGCTAGTCCGAACTGCCGAAGAATGGGCGCGGCGCAAAGGCTGCGAAGAAATGGCATCCGATGCGGAAGTGGAAAACGAAACGAGCCTCAGCGCGCATCTCAAACTCGGTTATGAAGAAACTTCGCGCCTCGTTCACCTGCGCAAAGAGCTAGCTTAAAAAATGAAAAATGAAAAATGGAAAATAGAAGGTCAGACGCGCGGAAATAAAATTTGCCGAATTTTATTTTGTGTTTTGAGCTTGGTTTTCTGCGTTTTTTCCGCTTCTGCTCAATCGACTGACCAGAGTTTCCCGACTCCGATAAAAAGCAATGAAATCGGCGGTAAAATCGTGGCGCGAGACGTCGGCGACCCGCGCCTGACAAGTTATTTTTTCGTGTTCAACGGCACGCAGGGCGATGTTTTCCTCAACGTCAAAACGGCAAATTTCGACGGCGACATAGACGTTTTCGCCGCCGAAAACCTGCGCCCGCTGACGAAAATCACGGTTTTTTCCGACGTGCCGCAAACCGAGACCGGACGCGTGATTTATTTGCGCAAGCCTGAACGGATGATTTTGCGCGTGCAGGGACGCTCTCCAAACGACTCGCCGGCGACTTTTAGCCTTAAATTTGCGGGCAGTTTCGCGCCCGCCTTAACAATTGCGGGAGCGGATGCACCGGAATTGCCGCAGGTCAAAACAGAAAATCAAAGCGATATACAGGTCAACTCGGTCGGAACTATTATCTCCGTCAAGCCGAAACCCGCGCCGACGCCGAACGAAACGGCGAAAAAAACCGAAGACACGGCGGAGGAAACAAAAAGTTCCGAAGAAAAAACGAACGACGAGAAAGCAGCGGAAGATTTACCGCCCGCAAACGAAGCTGAAAAAACGTCGGATGCGGCGACTAAATCGGTCGCCGTAGTAACGGATAGCACTACTGAAAATGCATCAACAGCAACGCCGAAAAAACCGCGCAGAAGAAGAGCCGCGCCGACTAGAAAATCGCGCGCCGCTATGAATGGTAAAACTTCGGAAGAAAATGTTGCCGACACAAAAAATACTGCCGCAAAAAAATCGCCCGCGCCGAACGCTCTGGAAAACGTGCGGCTGTTGATTTTGTTCAAAGACGGCACGAAAATCGAACGCCAGATGAGCGAAGTTTTGCGCGTCGGCGTCGATAAAAGCGGCGTTTTGACTTTGATTACAAAAGACGGCGCGATTGCGCGTTATTCAATTTTGGACGTGGAGAAAATGACGATTGAATAAAGTAAAAATTCAAAGTTAAAAACAAGAAGAAAAATGGTTTCTTTAATTTTATTTTTTAAAATCGCGCCGCTTATTTCTTAAAAATCGGTTGTTTCGATTCGATTATATTTTTGCTCCTTTTTCCGATGAACGATTACTGGCAGACGGCAAAACGTAAAATCGCTTTTCGGGAAAAAACGCTTTTGATGGCGATTTTAAATCGAACGCCGGACAGCTTCAGCGACGGCGGCGATTTCCTTTCGATTGACAAGGCGCTCGCGCAAGCCGAAAAATTTATAGAAGAAGGCGCGGACATAATCGACGTTGGCGGCGAATCGACACGCCCGTTGAGCGAGCCGGTTTCCGCCGCCGAAGAAACGCGGCGTGTCGTGCCGCTCGTCGAAGCGATTACACAAAGATTTGACGTTTCCGTTTCGGTCGATACGACAAAAGCCGAAGTCGCAGAAAAAGTCTTGAGCGCGGGCGCGGAAATCGTCAACGACATTTCCGGTCTGCGATTTGACGCGCAGATTGCGGAAGTCGCGGCGCGCTTCAATGCGGGGCTTGTTTTAATGCACTCGCGCGGCGATTTTGCGTCGATGCACAAACAAGCGCCGGTCGAAGATATTTTTGCCGAAATCGCAAACAGTTTTCGCGGTGCGATTAAAAAAGCCGAAGGTTTCGGCGTAAAAAAAGAAAACATCGCGCTCGATGTCGGCATCGGTTTCAGCAAGACTTTTGAAAACAATCTGGAATTGCTGGCGAAATTAAATCGTCTCGCCGATGAATTTAAGGATTTTCCGCTGCTCGTCGGCGCGTCGCGCAAATCTTTTATCGGCAAAGTTTTAACCGACACGCAGCCGTCTGAAAGATTAAACGGCTCGCTTGCCGCCGCCGCGATTGCGGTTTGGAACGGCGCGAACATCATACGGGTTCACGACGTTCGCGCGACGCTCGAAACGGTTAAAATAATCGAAGCGATAAAATCCGAACTTTGAATGAAAATTATGAAACAAAAACTTCACTCTCGCCGCCTGCAAAAACGTCGGCGAAAAGCAGCAAATATAATGAACAGATTTAAAAGAATTTTTCGCGCGTCGCTCGGCGCGGCGTTGTTGTTTTGCGCGTTCGGTTTTACCGAATGCTACAAGCCGGTTACAAATTCCGGTTTGCCGTCGAATATAAAAAAAATCGCCGTTCCTGCGTTTCAATTCGAGGTCGAAGGCGCGCGCTACCGAGTCGAATCGCGTTTCACAGAAGCCGTCAGCCGCGAAATTATCAAGCGCGGGCGCGGGCTTCAAGTGCAGGGAAGTCGAGAAGGCGCGGACGCCGCAATCGAAGGCACGATTCGCAATTTCAATTTTTCCGGCGTTCTGCTCGACCGTCAAGGACGCGCAAGAGTCTACGAAGTTACAATTACGGCGGCTGTTACGGTACGTGATTTGAGGGCGAACAAAATTTTGTATGACAACCGAAATTTGATTTTCCGCGACTCGTTTGAATTTTCTGAAGACCCGCGTTCATTTTTCAACGAAGAAGACCCGGCAGTCGAACGTATGTCGCGCGCCTTCGCCGAATCGGTCGTCTCGACTATCGTCAACGGTTTGGGCGTGAAAGAAGAAAAATAGTGAAAAACTAAAAGCTGAAAATTAAAAGTGAAAAAATAAAATTTTTTACGCTTATCGCTTTTGGTTTTTAAACTGTTTATGGCAATTCTGTCGCGCGAAAATTTACGCGAAAAATTAAAGAAACGCGAGATTGCGCCGGTTTATCTGTTGTTCGGCGCGGAAACTTACCTGCGCGATTTGGCGGCGAAGACGATTGCGGATTTGGTTCTGGCGGATTCATCTTTAAGGGAATTCAACGAAATTGAACACAGCTTAAGCGGAAGCGACAAAATCGAATACGCGATTGCCGACGCTGAACAATTGCCGATGATGGCGTCGCGTCGCGTCGTGCGCGTCAACAACGTCGTCGTGTCGGCGAACTCGAAGAAAGATACGCTCAAAGAAGACGACGAAGAAATTCTCGCGCGCTATCTGCGACGCCCGGCGGAAACGGCGGTTGTCATTTTCGTCGCCGACGAACTCGACAAGCGGCGAAAAATCTCGAAAATTCTGCTCGACAACTGCGTCGCCGTCGAATTCGCCGAATTGTCGGACAGCGAGGCGGTCAGTTGGGCGAAAACGAAATTGAAGGAATCGTGCGCAGATGCCGATGAGCGCGCTCTGAGACATCTTTTCGCGCTTGTCGGCGGCGACGCGCGTCGTCTGACGAACGAAATCGAAAAATTAGCCGTCGCCGCTTTACCCGATAAATTGATAACCGTCGAGCTTGTCGAACAGCTCGTGCCGAACTCGCGCGAGATTTCAAATTTCGATTTAACAGACAATTTACTCGCCGGAAATAAAAAATACGCTTTGCAGACTTTGAAAAAAATCCTCGACGACGGCGCAGAGCCTTTGATGATTTTGGGTTTGATTGCGAGCAATTTTCGGCGGCTTCTGCTGTCGAAAGAATTGATGCGGCAAGGTGTGGAGCGCGCGGAAGTGGCGCGAATTATAAAGCTGCCGTATAAAATGCAGGAAGATTTTCTGGCAACCGCGCGCCGCGCCGATGCCGAAAAACTGGCTCGCGTGATGCGGAAAATCGCCGAGACGGATTTAGCGATTAAAACTTCAATCGGCGGGGGCGGCACAAGGGGAGCGCGTCTGCAAATCGAAATGCTGGTTTGCCAGCTTGTAGCGATTTAAACTTTCAGATTTTAAAATAAAAAAACCGGAAACAAACTTGCTAAAGGTTCGTTTCCGTTCAAATCATAAGGAGAAAACTTGTGAAGCTGCAAGATGAAACTTACGATTGCTGCTCTTACTGCGGCAATTTGTTGAAATGTCCGGTCAGACGCGATTTATAACGTGCTGCCGTGTTTTTGTGCAAAATACCTTTGTTGACGGCTTTATCAATCAGAGAAATCGTCGGTGTCAAATGTTCCAGCGTTGTCGTACGGTCGCCGCCATCGAGGAGCGAACGGAATTTTTTGATTTGCGTGCGAACTTTCCCGCGGCTGCTGCGGTTGACTTCGCGTTTGCGCTCGTTTTGTCTGACGCGCTTTTCGGCTGATTTATGATTCGGCATTATGAAAAAAAACTCTCCGTGATAACTGTCTGCAAAGTGAAAAATTTCTCTAACACTAGAAAAATACATAATATAAATGTTGTCAAAATGATTGTCAAGCAACCGACTTTTTAATGTTCGATGCGCGACGCGAAATTGTGCATCAAATCGACGAGCAGAACGAAAATCGGCGGGTAGAAAATGAATTCGGGTTTTAGTTTTGAAGAAAAAAACGTCGGAACGGAATGGACAACAAACATGTCGAGGTAATTTCCGATTAAAAGCCCGACGCCGAGACTGGCGGCGAAACCGAAAACAAGAAAACAAACTGCCGTCGCGCGCGTGAACGGCTTTGCGGGCGGCTCGCTTTCGCGCAAAATCGAGTCGTGAATGTTTTCGTCTTTATAAGTGTAGCGCTCGAAAGCGGCGCGCAGGCGTCCGGCGAGATGGACGACGCCGACGATAAATAAGGCGAGAAGAACAATTTTTCCGATAATCGCCGAATTTGCCCAGACCATCGGTTTGAAAATCGCCACGAAACAAGTTGACGCGAAAAGCGCGACGCACGGGAAAATGACTTTTTGCAGCGCGAGCGTTTCGCGCCGTTCGTCGGCAATCATACGGTCGATGATTTCGTTATAGCGTCGGTCATAAGCCATTTGCCGCCAGCGTTTCGCGTGCTGGTTTTCGGAATTTAAGACCGATGAGTTAGTCGATTTAAATTGCTGTTTGAGTAATTTCCTGTCGTAATCGGCGCGCGTTTGCGGATTTCCCAAAACTTCGTAGGCTTTGGCGATTTGGGCAAACTCGCGCGCGGCGTTTTCTTCTTCGCCCGCGCCGTTTTCGCGGTTGACATCTGGGTGATGTTTGCGCGCCAGCCGCCGATACGCCGATTTTATCTCGGCGCTCGATGCTTTGGACGAAACTTTTAAGATTTTGTAAAAATCCGGCATCGCAAACTAAATAATAGGAAAAAGGAGTGTGAGCGGGCAAGGAAGCGCGCCGCTTTTTCGGCAGGAAGAATTTTAACACAAAACGGCAAGTGCAGGTGAAAATCTTCGCGCCGAATTGTAAGTTCTTGAATAAAAAAGTAGGACGCGGACGAACGCCGGTATAGCTGATTGACGCAGATATTTTTAAAATTTATATCTGCGTCAATCAGCTATATCGGCAAAAATACGCTTTAAAGTTTTGCTTTATAATAAAGATAAAAAGCAGAACTTTTGAAATCAATTCAAATCATCGATTTGCAAGCTAATAGGGCTTGCGCCAGCCGTTTTTACCGCGTCGATGACTTTTGCCACTCGTCCGTAATCAATCGCGCGCGGCGCTTTTATGAAAACGGTTTTTTCGATTTTCTCGTCTTCTTTCAAATCGTTTCTAAATTCCGCTCCTTCGGCGTAGACGTGATTCTGCGCGCGCTGACGAAAAATCTCGGATAACTTTTCGACGAGCTTTTCCGGCGCTTCAGCCGTTCCGAAATCCTTTTCGTTGTTTATCTGCAAAGTCGAGTCGGAATTTAAGGCGACGACGAGCGTGTTTATATTCGCCTGCGTGCTATCTCTTTTCGGTTCTTGTGGAATTTTCGCTTTGAAATCGGTCAGCTTGGCGGGCGAGATGACCATAAAAATAATCAGCAAAACAAGTAGAACGTCGATTAAAGGCGTTACATTGATGCTCGGTTTCACGTTTGTCACAAATTTTCTCCTTCGCGTTCGGCGATTTTAATTTTTTAGACACCGAAAAAGGAAAATTGTTCCCACAGCGTCCTTGAAGCGCATCAATCCGAATGATGCGGTTTGACACGCTTCAAGCAATGACTATAATTATTTCTTTGCCTTTGGCGCTGTTTGAAACCGTGTAGTATTCTTAAATTCGATATGATAATCGATTTGACCGCAACGGAAAAAACGCCCGTTTCGTTCGACTTTCTGTTGCCGCCCGACGCGGTAAATTCCGAAGACGAAGCGATAAAATTGCTAGAAGCTGCGCGCGTTCGGGGAGCTTTGACAAAGAGAGCCGCCGGCGTCAATGTCAAAGGCGAAATCTCTGCCCGTGCCGACCTCGAATGCAGCCGATGTCTGCGCTCGATTGAACAGGTTTTGGAATTTCCGTTTGCCGCCGCTTTTGTCGAGCCGGAAAATTACACGCGAGCGAAAGACGCCGAGTTGCGCGGCGACGATTTGGAAGTTTCGGTGCTTGATTCTCACCGTATTGATTTGAGCGAGCTGGCGCGCGAGCAAATTTTACTGGCTGCACCCTCGCAGATTTTTTGCGCCGGCGAGTGCAAAGGTTTGTGCCAGAAATGCGGCGCGAACCGAAATTTGGTAGATTGTGATTGCGAACAAAAGGAAGTCGACCCGCGCTGGGCGGCTTTGAAGAATTTGAAATAGCTACGGGTAAGGCACAAAATACACAAAGTTTTTATGTGGTTTTTGTGTCCGTCGCGGCTATAACATTTTAGAGATTTTTATTTTTTTAGAGGTTTTTTATTTATGCCAAATCCGAAAAACAGACACTCGAAATCGCGCACGCGCCAACGCCGCGCGCACGACGCCTTAAAAACGCCGCAGTTTTATATTGACAAAGAAACCGGCGAAGCGATGCAACCGCACCGCGTCAACCCAATTAACGGAATGTATAAAGGTCGGCAGATAATCGAAGTCAAAGAAAACGAATAGAATTATTTAGAGTTTACAGAGCTGAAGGAATTTTTACTCTACCAACTTTGCTACTCTCTGCAAACTCTATAATTCTACGAACCTTAATGGTAAACGCAGGCATCATCGGCACCGGACACAGCTATCCGAGCGGCATTTTAACGAACGCCGACCTCGAAAAACTTGTCGAAACCAGCGATGAATGGATAACTTCACGCACCGGCATCAAGCAACGGCACAAGGCAGCCGACGGCGAATATACTTCGCAATTCGGCGTAATGGCGGCAAGGCAGGCATTGGAAAGTGCGAAATTAAAGCCTGAAGACATCGAAATTATCATCTGCGCGACGACGACGCCCGACCAGATAATGCCTTCTACCGGAGCGCTGATTCAGGCGCAAATCGGCGCGACGAACGCCGCCGGAATGGACGTTTTCGCGGCTTGTTCCGGCTTTTTATACGGCGTAACGCTCGTCGAATCGATGATTCGCATCGGACAAATCCGCAACGCGCTCGTCATCGGCGCGGAAGTTTTAACCAAATACGTCGATTACACTGACCGCTCGACGTGCGTTATTTTCGGCGACGGCGCGGGCGCGGCGGTTCTCGCTCCCGTAGCGGAAGACAAAGGAGTTTTAGCGACGAAAATCCGCTCCGACGGTCGCTTTGAAGAACAGCTTTACGCTTCAGGCGGCGGAACAAAGCTCGGCACGTCGCACAAAACAATCGACAACGGAGACCATTTTTTCAAGATGAAAGGCAACGAGCTTTTCAAAATCGCGGTGCGTTCGATGACGGAAATTTCGTTTGAAATGCTCGACAAAGCCGGTTATAAAGTCGAAGATGTCGATCTGGTTATTCCGCATCAGGCAAACCAAAGAATTACCGATGCCGTCGCTTCGCGTCTCGGCGTCGCGGAAGAAAAAGTTTATTCAAACATCAGCGAACACGGCAACACTTCGTCGGCTTCGATTCCAATTGCTCTTGACGAATGCCTTCGGGCTGGAAAAATTAAAGCGGGCGATTTGGTTCTGCTGACGGCGTTCGGCGGCGGCGTAACGTGGGGCGGAACATTGATTAGATTTTAGATTTTGGATTTTGGATTTTGGATTGGAGAAATTAATAATTTCCGTTTGAAATTCAAGTTATTTTTCGGTAAAAGTTTGTAGGCGTTTTCAAATTGTAAATGAGCGAAGAATCCGAAATCGAAAATCCAAAATCTAAAATCGCTTACGTTTTTCCCGGGCAAGGTTCGCAATCGGTCGGAATGGGAAAAGATTTATACGATAATTTTCCCGCCGCAAAACAGGTCTTTGAAGAAGCTGACGACGCGCTCCGGTTTTCGCTTTCGGAAATGTGTTTTACCGGACGCGAAGCGGATTTGCAGTTGACGGCAAACACTCAGCCCGCGATTCTGACCGTTTCGATTGCCGCTTTTCGCTCGATTGAAGCGGAAAATTTTCCGTTGCCGGATTTTGTCGCCGGACACAGCTTGGGCGAGTATTCGGCGCTGGTTGCGGCGAACGCGCTAAGTTTTTCCGATGCCGTGAAAACGGTCAGAAAGCGCGGAACTTATATGCAGGAAGCCGTGCCGAACGGCGCGGGCGCGATGGCGGCGATTTTGGGTTTGCCGCTCGAAACCGTTGAAATTGCCTGTGCGGATGCGGCGCAAAACGAAATTTGCAGTCCGGCGAATATAAATTCTCCGGCACAAATCGTCATTGCCGGAAACACGGCGGCGGTTGACCGCGCCTGCGAATTATTAAAGGAGCGCGGCGCGAAACGGGCGATAAAATTAAATGTTTCCGCGCCTTTTCATTGCGATTTAATGCTGGCGGCGCAAGAGAGATTAGCAAAAGATTTGCGAAAAATAAACTTTTCCGATTTAAAATTTCCGATTATTGAAAACGTTTCCGCCGAAGCGAATGCAAAAGGCGAGCGAGTCGGAATCGCTTTAACCGAGCAGGTTTCAAAGCCGGTGCGCTGGGCGGATTCGATTGAGAATTTAATAAATGAAGGTGTCGGAACTTTCGTTGAGGTTGGCGCGGGAAAAGTTTTATCGGGTTTGGTACGGCAAATTAACCGCGACGTTCGTTGTTTGAACGTCGAAAATGCGGAAAGTCTTAAAAACAGTTTGCAGGCAGTTACGGGAAGTAGCAGATAGTTGCAGAAAGTTTTTCAACTCTGCAACCGTCTGTAATTATCCGCGAATTATCAGCAACCTTTATAATAAACAGGAGAAAAAAATGTCAGAAGTTCAAGATAAAATTAAACAGATTATTGTTGACGAATTAGGCGTTGACGAAGCCGAAGTTACGGAAAACGCGCGCTTTATCGAAGATTTGGGCGCGGATTCATTGGATTTGGTCGAACTCGTGATGCGTTTTGAAGAGGAATTCGACATCGAAATCCCGGACGAAGACGCCGAAAAAATCCAGAGCGTCCGCGACGCATACGCATACGTCGAGCAGCACAAGCAAGACTAAATAAACGAAAAATGGAAAGTGGAAAATGAAAAATTATACATACGTTTTCCGTTTTCCATTTTCCGTTTTCCATTAAATTTATGAAACGTCGTGTAGTAATTACTGGACTCGGATTGGTTACGCCATGCGGAAACGATGTCGCTACGACGTGGGCGGCGCTGCTTCGCGGTGAAAGCGGCGTGGACTTTATCAAGAAGTTCGACACGGAAAAATACTCGGTTAAGATTGCGGCGGAAGTCAAAAACTTTGACCCGCTCGATTTTCTTGACAAAAAAGAAGCGCGCAGAATGGGCGGTTTCACGCATTTTGCGATTGCCGCATCCGACGAAGCGATTCGGCACAGCGGATTGCTTATCGACGACTCGAACGCCGAGATGGTCGGAACATATATCAGTTCGGGTATCGGCGATTTTTGGGCAATCGAGCGCGAACACGATAAACTTCTCTCCGGCGGACCCGACCGCGTTTCGCCGTTTTTTATACCGCAGTCAATCGTCAATCTCGCGTCGGGTAATGTTTCAATACGGCACGGCGCGAAAGGTCCGAACACGGCAACCGCTACCGCTTGCGCGGCTGGCGCACATGCAATCGGCGATAGCTTCAGAATCATCGAGCGCGGCGACGCGGACGTGATGATTTGCGGCGGCGCGGAATCGGCGATTACGCCGATGTCGGTTGCCGGTTTTGCGGCAATGCGCGCTCTTTCGACACGCAACGATGACCCGCAAAAAGCCTCTCGTCCGTTTGATTTAGAACGCGACGGATTTGTCTGCGCGGAAGGCGCAGGGATTATTATTTTAGAAGGCTTGGATTTTGCTCAAGCGCGCGGCGCGAAAATTTACGGCGAAATAGTCGGCTACGGAATGAGCGGCGACGCTTTTCACATTACCGCGCCGGACGAAACCGGCTCGGGTCCGATGCGCGTGATGCAGAAAGCGATAAAAGACGCCGGAATTGCGCCCGAACAAATCGGCTATATCAACGCGCACGGCACTTCGACGCCGTATAACGACAAATACGAAACCTTAGCGATAAAAAGAACTTTCGGCGAACACGCCGCAAAACTCGCCGTCAGCTCGACAAAATCGATGACCGGACACGCACTCGGCGCGGCGGGCGGCATCGAAGCGGTTTTTTCAATTTTGGCGCTGCACGAAAATGTTTTGCCCGCGACGATGAACTACGAATTTCCCGACCCGGAATGCGATTTGGATTACATCCCGAACGAGGCGCGAGCGGCGGAAGTCGATTATGTTTTATCGAACAGTTTTGGCTTCGGCGGCACGAATGCTTGTTTGATTTTTAAAAGATTTGACGGTTAGATATTTATGAAAATCATTGTTTTAATGAAACAGGTTGCCAACAAAGACGCGATTTTGCGCGTCTCAAGGGACGAAAAATGGATTGACGAATCAGACATCGCGCACCAGACCAACGAGTCGGACGGCTACGCGCTCGAAGAAGCGTTAAGATTAAAAGAGGCAAAGGGCGAAGGCGAAGTCGTCGTCTGCACGTTGGGCGCGCAAACGGCGAAAGCGGTTTTGAAAGACGCGCTCGCGCGCGGCGCAGACCGCGCGATTCACATCCTCAACGAAAACGAAAATCGGTTGTCGCCGTTTCAAATCGCCAAAACAATCGCCGACGCAATCGGCGAAGAAAACGCCGACCTTATTTTCACGGGCTTGCAGTCGGACGACGCCAGCTACGGGCAGACGGGCGTGATTTTAGCCGAGCTTTTGGGCATTCCGCACGCGACGATTGTCATCGACATCGACCGTTCAAATCTTGAAGGCAATCTGCGCATCAAACGCGAGCTTGAAAGCGGCTGGTATCAGTGGTTCACGTATCAAATGCCCGCGCTTTTGACGATTCAATCGGGTATTTCACAGATTTTTATTACCGCCAAATGCCCGCACTGGGCAAAAAACTCGACGAGATTGTGCCGATAAGCGCGCCGACAAAAACGCATTTCGCCAACTCCGGCGCGGAAGCCGTCGAAACTGCCTTGAAG
>MWVV01000294.1_pt1 | contig 18224 bp, 12 predicted proteins | sample 1047281 | NCBI WGS metagenome assembly MWVV01 (sample SAMN06349986, study PRJNA376086) | soil metagenome | isolation source: PT-2 sample Antarctic (ecotone) soil | place: Antarctica | collected 2015-01-13 | reverse complement strand
GTGCACGACGAATTGTCTCGCGCCGGTTGCCAAAGTGATGCACGACAAATTCGGCATTAAAAACGCGCTGATGAATACGATTCACTCTTATACAAATGACCAGCAGTTGCTCGATCTGCCGCACAAAGATCTACGCCGCGCCCGCGCCGCCGGGCTTTCGATGATTCCGACTTCGACCGGCGCGGCAAAAGCCGTCGCGCTTGTTATTCCTGAATTAAAGGGCAAGTTCGACGGAATATCCGTGCGCGTTCCGACGCCAAACGTCTCTCTAGTTGATGTAGTAATGAATTTGGAAAAAGAAACGACGACCGAAGAAGTAAATCGTGTTCTGAAAGACGCGGCAAACGAAGAGATGAAAGGCATTCTGCAATTTTCAGAAGAACCGCTTGTTTCGATTGACTTTCGCGGAAATTCGCATTCATCGATTGTCGACGCGGAAAACACCAAAGTTATCGGCGGCAGATGCGTCAAAATTCTTTCGTGGTATGACAACGAATGGGGCTATTCATGCCGCGTGCGCGATTTAGTGAAATTTATTGCGAACAAAGGAATGTAAAAATTTACAGAGCTAGAAGTGGATAAAAAGAGATTAGAAAATCGAATGGTTTTTCTTGTGTTCCTACTTGTTTTTTTCATTCCTGTAAAATCCTGTAAAAAAAGCTTTCAAAGATTTATGAACAAAAAGACAATTAAAGATATAGACATCAAAGGCAAACGAGTTTTCATTCGTGTGGATTTCAACGTGCCGATCAAAAACGGCAAAATCGAAGACGATACCAGAATTCAAGGCGCTATGTCGACGATCAAATACGCGATTGAAGAAGGCGCCAAAATCATTCTGGCTTCGCACTTGGGCAGACCTTTAAAAGACAAAGAGAAAGCGGAAGAAAAAGGGATGCCATATGACGCGAATAAATATTCGTTAAAGCCAGTTTACGAATATCTGCGGCAAATTTTTGTCCCGGAAAATTCAATTAAGCCGAACGAGAAAAATTTGGAAACGCCGGAAGCCACTTCTGAATTTGATAATGGACACGGAAATAGCGGCTTAACACCTCAATTACAAAAGCGTGTCGATATGTTGCAGATGAATTCCTCGGAACTCGAAGATTTAATCCAGAATCAAATGCACGGTCAAATTTGTTTTGCCAATGACTGCGTTGGCGACAAAGTAAAACAAAAAGTCGAAAATTTAAAAAAAGGCGAAGTCCTGCTGCTCGAAAACCTGCGTCTGCACGCTGAAGAAGAAGCGAACGACAAAGGATTTGCGAAGCAATTAGCTGAACTGTGTGATGTTTACGTCAACGATGCTTTTGGCGCGGCGCATCGCGCTCACGCTTCGACCGACGGAATTACAAAATTTGTTAACGATTCCGTCGCCGGGCTTTTGATGGAAAAAGAATTGAACTTTTTATCGAAAGCCTTAAACGATCCGGAACGACCGTTTGTCGCAATTTTAGGCGGAGCGAAAGTTTCCGATAAAATTCCTGTCATCGAATCGTTGATCGAGCGAAAGGTTGACAAACTCTTGATTGGCGGCGCGATGGCTTACACATTTTTCAAGGCAAAAGGCTACACAATCGGCAAATCTCTGGTCGAAGACGCAATGATGCCGAAGGCTCTGGAAGTTGAACAGATGGCGCATGAGCATGGCGTTGAACTGATTTTGCCGACTGACCATCAGGTTGTCGATTCTTACGATCCGCTCAATTCGCGTAAAACAATTCCGATTGAATTTACCAATAAAGGGCTGGTGGGACTCGACATCGGCATTGAAACAATCCAAATTTTTAGACAAGCTTTGGAAGGCGCGAAAACAATCGTCTGGAACGGTCCGATGGGAATGTTTGAAGAAAAACCGTTTGACGAAGGCACAATCGCCATCGCCAATGCCGTCGCGGATGTCACTGCTGCCGGAGCGACATCAATTGTCGGCGGCGGCGATTCGGTTTCTGCGATTAATCAAGCGAATCTGGACGATAAAATTTCGCACATTTCAACCGGCGGCGGCGCGACGCTTGAATTTCTCGCCGGCGAGGAACTGCCCGGCGTGGCGGCGCTTGATGATAAATAATTCAAAAATAATAAATTAAAGATTCGCCACAAGGATTTTTAGAAGAGCTGTTGTTTGAGTAACAAAATTGTTTGCCCGTCAATGGTCTAAATCTTGAAATTGTTGAAACTTGCAAATGTATTTTCAAACTTTTATCTTTAAAGTTGCACGTTCTAATTTTATTGATACAGAATATTTCATCGGCTTTATTTCAGACGGTATGCTAGCTGATTGTTTCCAAGATATTCTAAATTTAAAAGTGTCGAGGCAAAAAAACATTATTCCGCTGATAAAATAAATTTCCGTAATCAAAGAGTTTTATAACTTATGCAAGAATTTACAGACCAGATGCCAACTGATATTTCGCGTTTCCCGATGGTTCCGATCCGAGATGTCGTTATTTTCCCTTTTACCAAAGTAGCTTTTAAGATCGGGCGAACAAGTTCGGTCAAGGCTTTAGAACAGGCTATGTCAGGCGAGAAAAATATTTTTCTGGCGACCCAGCACGACGCTACGGTCGATGAGCCAAACCCGGAACAAATATATTCGATCGGAACGCTCGGCAGAATTTTGCAGGCGCAGAAACAGGATAACGGTCAGATAAAAGTTGTCGTCGAAGGACGCGAGCGCGGACAGGCGGTTCGTTTTGAAAAAGACGACGAAGGAATGTTTTTCGCGCTTGTCCGCCGCATCACTTCAGTTGATGAGTCGGGCTTTCAAACCGATGGTTTGCTTCAAAAAATTCATACTCTGGTCGAACAACTGATGCGCGCATCGCCGGATGCTTATACGGACGCGCTCCATACAAGCTTGAGAGGAATTTCCGCCGCGCAAATTTCTGACGCGATGAGTTCGCATCTGCGGATTCCGGTTGAAGAGAAACAGGAATTGCTGGAAATTTTCAGTGTCCAGGATCGTCTGCAAAAATTGGCGGACATTCTTGAAATGGAAATTGAGAAAAAACAGCTTGACCGCGCTCTTCACACGCGCACCAAAAAGCAAATGGACAAGCATCAGCGCGAGTATTATTTGAATGAGCAGATGAAGTCGATTCACAAAGAACTTGGGCGTAAGGACGATAAAGCGGAACTTGATGAACTGAAGAAAAAAATCGAAGAAGCGGGAATGACCGAAGAAGCCAAAGAAAAAGCTTTGCAGGAATTTTCGCGCCTCGAAGCGATGCCGCCGATGTCCGCCGAAGGCACAGTTGCGCGTTCGTATCTTGATTGGCTGATCAATGTTCCGTGGAAAAATACGTCTGATGAAATTAATGATTTATCGGAAGCCGAAAATGTTTTAAACGAAGATCATTATGGTTTGGAAAAAATTAAAGAAAGAATTTTAGAGTACCTCGCCGTCCGGCAATTGGTTAAAAATCCGAAAGGCACAATTCTTTGTTTTGTCGGCGCGCCCGGAGTCGGAAAAACATCTTTGGGGAAATCAATCGCCAATGCGACGGGCAGAAAATTTGTTCGTCTATCACTGGGTGGCGTGCACGATGAAGCGGAAATTCGCGGTCATCGACGGACTTATATCGGCGCGCTGCCCGGTCAAATCGTTCAGCTGATGAAACGCGCCGGAACAATTAACCCGGTGATTTTGCTCGATGAAGTCGATAAACTCGGCAAAGATTTTCGCGGCGACCCGAGCGCGGCGCTGCTCGAAGTTCTCGACCCGGAACAAAACAATACATTTCGCGATCATTATTTAGATGTTGATTACGATTTATCGCAGGTTTTTTTTATTGCCACGGCAAATGTTCTGCACACAATTCCGGCGGCGCTCCAGGATCGTCTGGAAATACTCAATCTTTCAGGCTACACGGAACTTGAAAAAGCGCAGATTGCCAAACGCCATCTGATTCCGAAACAAGCCGAGGGAAACGGTTTAGATGTCGATAAAGTAAAATTTACGGATGACGGAGTTTTAGAAGTTATCCGGCATTACACGCGTGAAGCGGGCGTTCGTAATTTGGAGAGAGAACTGAGTTCGTGTCTGCGCAAAGTCGCCAGAAAATTTGTCTCTGCCGATAAAGCGTCTGATTTTAAGGAAGTAATAAACGCTGAAAAGGTGCGGGAACTGCTTGGCACAATTCGTTTCCGGAAACAGGACATTGCCCGGAAAAGTGAAATCGGCTTGGTTAATGGCTTGGCGTGGACGGAAGTCGGCGGCGAGGTTTTGCAGGTCGAAGCCACTCTCGTAAAGGGTCGCGGCAGCGTTCGCCTAACCGGAAAGCTGGGCGAGGTTATGCAGGAATCGGCACACGCCGCGCTGACCTGTATCCGCACGCGCGCTGAATCGCTCGGCATCGACGAAAAGAATTTTCACAAAAAAGATTTGCATATCCACGTTCCGGAAGGCGCGATTCCGAAAGACGGACCCTCCGCCGGAATCACGCTTGCCACAGCGATGGTTTCAGCTCTAACCGGAAAAGCGGCGCGACACGATGTGGCGATGACCGGCGAAATAACTCTGCGCGGGAAAGTTTTGCCGATTGGCGGAGTTAAAGAAAAAATGCTCGCCGCTCATCGTTTCGGTTTAAGGACGATTATTTTGTCAAAAGATAACGAAAAGGATTTAACCGATATTCCCGAAGAAGTGCGCGAAGATTTGACGATTCACACGGTAGAAACGATTGATGAAGTTTTGCAAATCTCATTGGAGGAGAAGCCAAAGAATGAGCAACTTGACACTGAAACTCCGCAAATTTGGGCGACCGATACGACATCTAATGAAATTTCGTCAACCAATGAGTAAAGAACAACGGTTGAGATGACGTGGGGCAAAACCGAATACGCGCAACGTGGAATTAACCACGCAAGATTTTAAAGAGTGGCTGTTTTGCCCTCACGTCCATTGAATTGTTGGGCGCGTCGGGTTTAACTAATCTCCCATCATCGCCGCCCATTGCCACACTTTATCTTTACTGTATATAAAAATAAGTTGCGGGTATTCTCCGCGTTTTGTAATGCGTGATGGTCTATCATCATAATCAAAAAGTTTTGTGCCCGATGCTAATGCCAAGCGATACTCACGGCTCAGTCTCTTCGAGAATACGTCTTTGACATAATCTTCAGCAGGACTGCCGCCGCCGTGGTCATCAAAATCATCCGACATCATTTCTCTCAAGCCTACACGGTCTTTCTTTTTTACAGCCTGATTAAATTTTACCCAAAATTGTTGCCAACGTTTATTTGCAACAACGGCTGTAGAACGAGAAGTTTGAGCAGAAATAATTGCTGGAGCTAGCAACAAAACTACCAAGAGTAAAATACAGGTTCTAATCATTTTTTTCATAAAAGAATCTCTATTGCACCAAAAAGCCCCAACTTTGTATTCTACTGAATTGCAGTTTTTTTATACCGAATTCTTTATATTCTGTTTTACGACCAGAAGTCAATAAAAATTTGATTTCACAAGAGTTTTGCTTTTCTTCATCGAGAAACTGACAATTCCGCATAATTTTTTATACCGAATTACTGAAATTGCTAATGGAAAATTTTAATGATGATTATTTGTTTTTAGTATTCGGTTCCCTTGATTTTTGTGCTTTTCTTTGCTTGTTCAAATTGATAAAATAATCGTTTCGTCAATACACGATATTTTTATCTATAGAACAAGAATGAGCATCAAAAAAATTACGGTTCGCGGTGCGCGACAGCACAATCTAAAAAATATTAATGTCGAGATTCCGCGCGATCAATTAACGGTTATCACGGGGCTTTCGGGTTCAGGGAAATCGAGTTTAGCTTTCGATACGATTTATGCCGAAGGGCAGCGCCGCTATGTTGAATCGCTTTCGGCTTATGCGCGGCAGTTTCTCGACCAGCTGGAAAAGCCTGATGTCGATTCGATTGAAGGGCTTTCGCCTGCCATTTCGATCGAGCAAAAAACTGTTTCGCGGAGCCCTCGTTCGACGGTCGGCACGGTAACCGAAATTTACGATTATCTGCGGCTGCTTTTTTCATCGATCGGTCAGCCGCATTGTCATCAGTGCGGTTCGCCGATTACGCGCCAATCAGTTGAACAAATTGTTACGAGTATTTTAGAGCTGCCGGAAGGTGAGCGTGTGATGATTCTTGCTCCGCTGGTACGGGGGCGCAAAGGCGAATTCAAAAAAGAACTCGAAAAACTTCACAAAGACGGTTTTATTCGTGCGCGTATCGACGGCGAACTTCGCTCGCTCGACGAGGAAATAAAGCTCGACAAACGCAAAAATCATACGATCGAAGTGGTTGTTGATCGCCTTCTGATCAAAGAAGGAATTAAAGAACGGCTCACGGAATCGGTCAAAACCGCCCTTCAAATTACCGGCGGCGCGGTTTTAATATCAGTGGTTGACGGCGAAGAAAAACTCTACTCGGAAAAAATGGCGTGTGTCAATTGCGGTATCAACATTGCTCAACTTGAACCACGCTCCTTCTCGTTCAATTCTTCGTACGGTGCGTGTAAACGCTGTCAGGGTTTAGGAACGGTTCTGGAAATTATTCCATCGAAAATTGTACCGAACGAAAGCCAGGCAATCGGAAAACTCACATTTCTCGGTGAGGCGGACAAACAGGGAGCGAAATTTTTACAGACGGCTCTGACCGCAATTATTGAAAAATTTACCGATGTTGATAAATTAACTGATTGGAACGAGGCGGAAGGCAAAAGTAAAAAAGTAAAAGGCAAAAGTAAATTATTTGCTGAAACTCCGTTTGTTGATTTACCGGAAGAGATTCGCGACGCATTTTTTTACGGAACAAAAAAACGTTTGACGTTTCGGCAGGGAACTTATGTTTACGAAGCGGATTGGAAAGGTGCTTTGCGGGCAATGCGTGAGCGGCTTGAAAATCCGCCTTCGGAGAAAATCCGCGAGGCGCTTGAAGACTTAGTTTCTCCAGTTCAATGTGATGAATGTCACGGTAAACGCCTACAGCCAGAGAGTTTAGCGGTTAAAGTCGGCGGACTCGGAATTGATGATTACGTTAGTTTGACAATTGACGAATCGCTTGAAAAATCAACTGAAATAAAATTAAAAGAGCGCGAAGAAAAAATTGCCGGGCTGGTTCTGCGCGAAATTCGGGATCGTCTCAAATTCCTTCAGTCGGTCGGATTGGGTTATTTGACGCTTGACCGCGCATCGCAGACTTTAAGCGGCGGCGAAGGTCAGCGCATCCGCCTGGCGACCCAAATCGGCTCGCAGCTGCGTGGTGTACTTTATGTTTTGGACGAGCCTTCAATTGGACTTCATCCGCGAGACAATCAAAAACTGCTCGGAACTCTGCGCGAACTTAGAGATTTGGGCAACACGGTTCTGGTCGTCGAACACGATGAAGAAACGATTGAAAACGCCGATTTTGTGATTGACCTCGGACCGCTCGCCGGAACGCACGGTGGGGAAGTCGTCGCGGTCGGAACACCGAAGGAAATTATCAAAAATAAAAATTCGTTGACGGGCAAATATCTCTCCGGCAAATTAAAAATCGAAGTTCCACAAATCCGCCGCACGGCGAACGGCAAAAATATTACTGTCAAAGGAGCGCGAGCGCATAATCTTAAAAATATCGACGTCACTTTTCCGCTCGGACTTTTAACGGTCGTGACCGGAGTTTCCGGTTCGGGAAAATCAACGCTGGTCGATGATATTCTTTATCCTGCTCTGGCGCGTTTTGTCAATAAATCTTCGGCGGAAGCGCTCGAGCACGATTCAATTGAAGGGCTTGAACTGGTTGATAAAATTATCGAGATTGACCAGACGCCGATTGGCAGAACGCCGCGCTCAAATCCGGCGACTTACACGGGACTTTTCACGCCTCTGCGCGAACTTTACGCGCTTTTGCCCGAATCCAGAGAACGCGGCTACAAAGCCGGAAGGTTTTCTTTCAATGTTAAAGGCGGACGATGCGCGGCGTGCGACGGCGACGGAATGAAGCGCATCGAAATGAATTTTCTGCCGGATGTCTATGTTTTGTGCGACGTTTGCCGCGGCGCGCGTTACAACCGTGAAACTTTATCGGTCAAATACAAAGGTTTCTCGATTGCCAATCTGCTCGACACAACAATCGAAGACGCTCTGCCGATCCTCGAAAACATTCCGCAAATAAAACAAAAGCTGCAAACTCTGCTCGATGTCGGTCTCGGCTACATCAAAATAGGGCAGTCTTCGACCACGCTATCCGGCGGTGAAGCCCAGCGCATCAAACTCGCCAAAGAATTATCAAAACGCGCGACGGGGAAAACAATTTACATCTTGGACGAGCCAACCACCGGTCTTCATTTCGCGGATGTCCATAAACTACTCGACGTTTTACAGCGACTGGTTGATTTGGGCAATACGGTAATTGTCATCGAACACAATCTGGACGTCATAAAATCCGCCGATTATGTCATTGATTTAGGACCCGAGGGCGGGGAAGCAGGTGGGCGCGTCGTCGCCACCGGAACGCCGGAAGAAGTTGCAAAAGTCAAAAAATCTTACACCGGACAAGCGTTGAGAAAATTATTAAATGGTTATTCGGGTAAAAATGTTGGAAAATGACGAAAAGATTAAATTATTTAACAATCAAAATACTTCCACCATTCTATCAAATTGTGCTCTTTTTCTACCGGATATAATAAAAGTTCCTCTTGCATTTCCCATTGAGGTATTCCAGTCAAGCATTTGAATCTGCAGCCCGATTCGAGTATCGAGACGGTTAAACGCATTAATGAATAGAAGTGTGCGGTCAAAATCTTTACTTTTCAATTTTTGCAATACATTCGTTAAACTATAGGCAAACGGCAGACTGTTCGAGCTTATTTGATATTCGCCTTGTCGAAAATTTCCGTAATCGCTAAACTTGGCGACAATGGCTGAGGCTTCAAAATATTCGTTAAGCGGCGCGGTCAAAGATTCAATTAGGCGAAAACCTTCAGACGAATCAATTTGCGCGTAAGCAGCAGCGATTTGTGCCAAATAATTCATTTCCGAAGTTGTTTCAGGCATGTTCGGAACCAGTGCGCGGGCTTGGTCTAAAACGCTCGCCGCCCATTTTTGATTTTCCTGCGGGTTTTTTTCATAAATTGAAGTTGCCAAATTTATTAAACCGTTAAGCTTGCTATCCTCATCCTTTATTTGATCGATAAATTGGTTGGCTTCGTTAAATTTGCCTTGCGATACGGCTTGAGAAGCGAGTTGGGAATTGAACTGCGATAGGTAACTGTCGGATTCTTCTTCGGACATATTCGCCGCGATAATTTTTTGCGCTTCGGGGACGTTTCCGCTCTGCGCCGTTTTTTCAGCTGCCCGGCGGTAAATCTGAACGCGTTGATGATGCGAATATTTGTCGGCTTGGCTGAGAAGTTCATCCGCCGATGTCTCGCCCCCCATCAACTTGTTGAAGCTTTCAGATTGTCCGTTTTGACTTTCAAATTTAGCTTGTTTCTGCTTTATCTGAGCAAAATTCGCCGGAAAAAATCTTTCTATAACTTTAAGTGCGGACGGGTTGCCGTAAAAAGAAGTCGCGTTCGGACGAAGTATAAACTTAGCGGTTTTATCGGCTAAATCTCGCAGAAAACGGTCGGATAATTTGAGCGCTGGAGTTTCCTCTGTTTTTGCCTGTCCAAATTCACCCAAAAAATATTGTAGAAAACTCGAATCTTGATTGTTGTCACCGAAATTTATGTTAAGAAGTTTTTGCGCTACTAATTCAATCAACTCATTTGCCGTTTGAGAATCTTTCTGGTGAATTTTCCTGAGTAAATTTACGGTGTCAGGAGACACATCCTTTTTTAAACTCTCTCGAAGAAGTTTGGCGGCGCGCTGCGGATTTTGATCAACTGCCATTGCGATTAAGCGTTGCTCGCTTTGGACTTCATTTCGAGCAAAATAACGACTTTGAGATTGATTGTCGTCGGCTAAATTTAAAATTGCCTGCGCGATTTTTACCGGGCGAGTTTTTAGCATTGCATCGAGCGCATATTCCGCATCACGCGCCGCGATGGTCTGCAAAATTACCAAACGCGGCGATTGCCCGTAAATTAAATTATTAAGATATTCCTTTTTTCCCTTTTGGGCTTCGGCTTCAGTTTGCGCGGTGATTAAATCAGTAATCGAGTTTTGGAAAAGGGCGCGTGCGCGTTTTTCGTCGGTATGCCACAAAATGTTTCCGACTTTTGCGTAAACAAAGGCGCGGTTTTCGGGAAGTCGCAGATTTTTCGCGCCGGCGAGAATCTGTTCGACAAGCGCTGTTTCCTGCCGCAATTTTTCCTTCGTCGCTTCATCAGTGCTTTGAGCGGAAATAAAGAAAGGAAATACCAAAAGCGTGAGAATAAACAGGAAACGTCGCATCTTTTAATCCTCCAATTTCGGACATTACCAGCTGATAATGTTTATTTTAAAAGTTTGTCTTCTTCCTAACAGAGATATGAAAGCGGAGAAAGGTTGCCGGGCGAAGAAATACTTAACAAATTTTTTAAATTCCTTTCTTTTTAAAATTGAAATTTATTTGTTTGAGATTGCGTTGATCATTTCTCTGACGGCTTGATTCAATCCGACAAAAATTGAGTGCGAGATAATGTTGTGTCCGATATTAAACTCTGTAATTTCAGAAATCACGGCAAGCGCGGCGACGTTTCGATAAGTTAAACCGTGTCCGGCGGCAACGATCAGACCCGAATTTTTGGCAATCTGCGCCGCCTTCCTGACACGCCGGATTTCTTCTGTCGCTCGCTCGAGTCCTGCGCTGTGTGAGGATTTCGCGCCGATTGTTAAATCTGCGTATTCTGCCGTGCAAATTTCGATTTGTTGCGCGCCTGCCCGTTTTGCCGCTTCAATCTGTTTTTCTTCAGGGTCGATAAAAACGCTTGTAAAAATTCCGGCGTCGCGCAAATCTTTGATTGCCAAACTGACAGCCTCAAAATTACTCGCAACATCCAAGCCGCCTTCGGTAGTTACTTCGTTTGGATTTTCCGGCACGAGCGTGACGGAATCCGGCTTTATTGCAAGAGCGATTTTGACCATCTCTGTGGTTGCCGCCATTTCGACATTCAGATAAGTGGTGACAACTTCGCGCAGAAGCGAAATGTCTTTGTCCTGAATATGCCGCCGGTCCTGCCGAAGATGAACTGTGATGCCGTGCGCGCCGGCGTGTTCGCAAATAACTGCTGCGGCGATAATGCTCGGCTCGATTGTTTTGCGCGCTTCTCTGACGGTGGCGACGTGATCAATATTGACGTTTAATCTTTGGTTCATAAAGCGATTTTGTACTTCCCTTGTTTCGCGTTTCGGCGGATTTGGAGAACTTCCGTGAACATTCTCCGGCTGTCGCGGAAAACGCTAATTGTTGTTCCCTCGCAGTGATTCCAACGGACGGGAATTTCCTTGAGGCGCAATTTGTGATAATTGGCGACAAACAGAAATTCGACGTCAAAACCGAAACGGTCAATTTTCATCACGTCGAGTAGCGGACGGAACTTCTGCATTCTGAACGCTTTAAAACCGCACTGCGTGTCCCAGAACGGTAAGCCGGTTTGCAGGCGGACGAGCAGATTAAAAACTTTCCCGCTTTGTTCGCGCCGCCACGGCTGATGAATTCCGATTAAATTTCGGTCGAGCGCGCGCGAACCAAAAGTGACATCAAATTCATCAAGCTCAATCGGTTCGACAAGTTTCGGCAGTTCCTCGATTGGTGTCGATAAATCAGCGTCGCTAAACAAAGCAATCGCACCACTTGCCGCCATCAGACCGGTTTTGACCGCAAAACCTTTGCCGCGATTTTCTTCGTAGCGGATAACTTTGGTTTTGATGCCGGGAAATTCTTCACAGGCTTCGCGCCCGACTTCGGCGGTTTTATCACCTGAACCGTCATCAACAACAATTAATTCAGCGTTCAGACTTTCTTTGTTAATAAAATCAAGAATGTTTCGAAGCGAATCGCCGAGTCGTTTTTCTTCGTTAAATGCCGGAATAACAATGGAAAGAGTAGATTTCATCGTGATAAAAAAACTAAAAATCAATAGTAATTGCAGAGCGGTATTTTGTAAATCAGAAGTGAAATGTTTTTTAAATGTCAGTGAGCTTTTGGTTTTAATTGACAACTAAAGACTGACTTTTTACAACCAATTCGTGATATAATTTGCAAAAGTGTAGAAAATTTATGATTACTAAAAAGTTTGGACTAATGGCGCTTCTTGTGGTTCTGGCTGGCGCGGTTTTTGGTGGTATTTTCGGTAATTTGCCGGTTACTTCCTCAGCTGATGCGACGCTAAATTCCGAAAAAATTGTTGCCGACTATCGCGAAGCTCTAGGCGTCATTGACAACAATTACGTCGGAAAAATCGACCACGAAAAAGTTTCCGAAAGCTCAATCCAAAGTATGTTGTGGACGCTTGACCCGCATTCAGCTTTTTTTACGCGCGATGAATTTCGCAAACTTTATGAAGATCAGTCTTCTCAATTTTACGGCATCGGCGTTTCAATTCTGCAGCACCGCGACGGAGTTTATATCAGTTCGATCATTCCCAATACACCCGCCGATAAAGCCGGTTTGCGCTATGGCGATAAATTTGTGCAGATTGACGGCAAAGACGCTAAAAAATACACGAGTGCCGAAGTTTCTAAAAACGTCCGCGGCGAGCGCGGAACGCCCGTTAACATTAAAGTTGAACGTCCGGGAAGCGAAACGTTGAATTTTGATATTGTGCGCGGCGGTGTTCCTTTGCCTTCGATTCGCAATCATTTTATGCTCAAAGACAATATCGGCTACGTCGCTCTCAGCGGCGGATTTCAGGAAACAACTGCAGACGAACTGGACAAGTCAATTGCCGATTTAAAAAAACAGGGAATGAAAAGCCTCGTGCTTGACCTGCGCGGAAATCCCGGCGGGCTTCTGCCGCAGTCAATCGAAGTTGTCAGTCGATTTATATCATCCGGGCAAACTGTCGTCTCGGTTAAGGGGCGTTCGGGTTATGCGCAGTCAAAAGATTTACGTTCGAGCGGCAGGACACTCCACGATTTCCCGCTGGTGGTAATGATCAACGGCAGTTCGGCTTCGGCTTCGGAAATTGTTGCGGGTGCGATTCAGGATTACGGACGCGGAATGGTCGTCGGAACCGACAGTTTCGGAAAAGGTTTGGTACAGAGAGTTTTCCCGTTGCCGCTCGGCGCGGGATTGACCTTGACGACTGCTCGATACTACACGCCTTACGGACGCTCTCTGCAGAAGGATTATTCGGGCGGCTCGATTTATGATTACTACACAAATAATTCGGGCGGCGAGGAAGAAGGACCGGGTAAAATAAATCCGAATGTCAAGCCTAAACCGGCGGGAAGTCCTGTCACGACGGCAGGCGGCAGAGTTTTCAACAGCGGGCGCGGAATCGAGCCGGATATTAAAGCCACTCCGCTCGCGCTCACGCCGCTTCGTTTTCGAATCAACGAAGCCGCCTTTTTCTTTGTACGGCAGTTAATATCCGGGCAAATGAAAGGCTTGGAGTCATACAAAGTCGGCAAACAAAATTTTAATTTGACGATTCAGCCGAATGATCTGCAGATTACCGATAAAATTTTAGAAGCGTTTCGCGTCTTTGCCGTTAAAGATAAAGACAACGGTTTGACAATTGAAAATATTAACAGTCAGCTTGAATTTGCTAAAACAAGACTGCGCCAGGAACTTGCCATTGCAAATTATTCGAGCGAAGCCGGGCAGCAGGTTTTAACCGAAACTGATCCGCAGGTTTTGAAAGCAATCGAGGCAGTGCCTGAAGCTCAGAAATTACTCGGAAACTTTCAGGCGAATAAACGGTAAATTATTTAATAGAGAAACGCGCGCTTTAGTTTGACTGCCAATGGCGAGAACTGAAGTCGCATTTCTTTATGCAAAAATAAAATATTTTGCCAGTCCGATCAGACCGCCGACGATGACAACAATCATAACATCCGCTTTGAAAAAATAAAGTCCAATGAAAGCGAGAATCGTCAACGAAAGGGCAAAAAACTCCGTTTGATTGTCGGGCAAAAAGATTACCGCCGCTCCAAACGTAATCGCTAAATTAAGAATTACGCCGACGACCGCCGCCATAACCCCGGAAAGCGCGCCGGTTACTTTTTTGTTGTCGCGTAATTTATCAATATAAGGCGCGCCGATAAAAATAAAGAAAAACGAAGGCAAAAATGTCGCGTAAGTTGCCAAAATCGCCGAGACAATCGCGCTTAAAGTTTGATTGGCGAGCGGCAAATTATTCCATCCCGTCATAAAGCCGATAAACTGCAAAACCATTATCAGAGGTCCCGGCGTTGTCTCCGCTAAAGCCAAACCATCAACCGTCTGCGCGGCGGTCAGCCACCCGGAACTAACGACGGCTTGATTGACATAAGCTAAAACCGCATACGCGCCCCCAAATGTGACAAGCGCCGCCTGCGTAAAAAATAAATAAACCCGGGTCAGCAAATTTTCATATCCGAGCAGACTGACCAGCAAAATAAAAGGAACCAGCCACAAAACAAGCGAAACGGCAAAAATTTTCAGCGGTTGAAGTCTGGAAATGGCTTTTTGTGGTTCTCGGGTGGAAATTTTTAACGCGCCGGTAGTGTCTTTTGAAAATTGCAGAGCGGCGAATCCGACGATCGCGGCGCAGACAACGATCAATGGAAAAGGTACTTGAAAAAAATAGATCGCCGCAAATGCGGATGTGGCAATCAAGATGTGCCACACAGATTTAAAGGATTTTTTGCCGATTTTCAAAACCGCTTCAATAACGATTGCGACGACCACCGCTTTGAATCCGTCTAAAACCGCGTCGATCTACGGTATATTTTCGTAAACTGCGTAAACATAAGAAAGCAAAAGCAGCAGAATAACCGATGGTAAAACAAAAAGAACACCGGCGGCAATTCCTCCGCGAATCCCGTGCAGCCGCCAGCCAATATAAGTCGCCAGCTGTTGGGCTTCGGGTCCGGGAAGCAGCATACAAAAATTAAGCGCGTGCAGAAAATCGTCCTGCTCAACCCATCGACGATTCTCGACGAGTTCCTTCTGCATAATGGCGATCTGTCCTGCCGGTCCGCCGAATGAAATAAAGCCGAGCTTTAACCAAAAGCGAAAAGCTTCCTTAAAAGTAACTGTAACTTTTGCGGCATTGTTCATCGTTAAAGTAATATAACTTCATAAATATTATTTCTCCAAACAAAATTCACAAACGTCTTTATCGTAATTTTCCTAATCTTGGAGTAAAATAATCACGTCATAATACAAACAATTTTCTATGTATAAACAAATAGGTGTAGTGACGGGCGGTGGCGACGCGCCCGGGTTAAACGCGGTAATTCGCGCGGTTGTACGAACGGCAGCCGGTGAGTTTGGAATGAAGGTGGTCGGCATCGAAGACAGCTTCGAAGGATTAATCGGCGAAACTAAAATCAGAAAACTGACCACCAAAAATGTCAGCGGAATACTTCCGCGCGGCGGGACGATTTTAGGAACCAGAAACACGGGCAGTTTTTGCAAATTTGTTAATGGAGTAGTAACTTTTCCCACCGGAGCGGTTGAAGAAGCGCTCGTTAATTTGAAAAAACTAGAAATTGAAGCGCTAGTTGTCATCGGCGGCGACGGAACTCTGGCGATTGCCGAAGGATTTGCCAAACGCGGGTTTCCGGTGATCGGCGTTCCGAAAACAATCGATAATGATTTAGCCGCGACCGAATTGACATTCGGTTTTATGACCGCGATTGATATTGCCACCGAGGCGCTCGACCGACTGCACACGACCGCCGCTTCGCACGACCGGGTAATGATTTTGGAAGTAATGGGCAGACACACCGGCTGGATTGCGCTGCACGCCGGACTTGCGGGAAGCGCCGACGTGATTTTAATTCCTGAAATTCCGTTTTCCTTTGAGTCAATGGTGCAGAAAGTTTATGCCCGCGAAAAAAGCGGTTCGCGCTTTACCAATATCGTCGTGGCGGAAGGCGCGAGGGAAGTGGGGAAACCTGAGATTTACAGAGATGCGGGCACCAGCCAGGCAGCTCCGCGCCTCGGCGGAATTGGTGAATATGTCAGAGAAAAAATTGAGCAGATAACCGGCAAAGAAGCGCGCTGCGTTGTTTTGGGTCATTTGCAGCGCGGCGGAAGTCCGAATGCTTTTGACCGAATGCTCGGAACAAGTTTCGGAGCCTGCGCCGTTCGCGCGCTCGCGGTCGGGGAATTTGGAAAAATGGTCGCTTTGCAGGCTAACGAAATTGTGACCGTGCCTTTGGTTGACGCAATCGCTAATATCAAAAATGTTTCCGCCGACGGTCAGCTTGTTCGAACCGCACACGACATCGGTATTTCCTTTGCCTCTCCGAATACATCTCTGAAATAATTGAAAAATAAAAAGTACGCTCGACTGCGTTGTGAAAAATGCAGTCGGCGGTATAATTTCAAATCTAAAAAATATATGGACGCGATTAAAAAAAAATTACAGGCGGAATTAGACGAACTCGAAGAAGAGCTGCATTTCAGGCTGCCGAAAGAAATTCAGAAAGCCAGGGAGTTTGGCGATTTGCGTGAAAATGCCGAATATAAAGCGGCGATGGAACGGCAATCGATGGTGCAGGCGAGAATGCTGCAGCTGCGCAATCGGCTTGATGAAGTCGAATCGATCGACATTTCAAAATTGCCGACCGATAGCATCGCTTACGGTTCAAAAGTTGTTTTATATGATTTGGAGCGCGATGAAGACGTTACTTATAAACTCGTCACATCCGAGGAAAGCGACCCTGAAAAAGGTTTAATTTCAACCGTTTCGCCAATCGGTCAATCTTTGATGGGCAAGGAAGAAGGCGACGAAGTAAAAGTAAAAACGCCGACCGGCTGGCGCAATTTTGAAATCAAACAATTGAAGACCGTACACGAACAACAATAATAACAATTGACAGTCAACGATCAGCAGTCGGCAAAATATTTTTCAATTGGCGCCTCTGATTTATACATCGCTTATTATCTTGTTATGCGCGAAAAATTTTTGATTGTTGAGATGTAGGATGATGCGTTAATAGATAGTGATATAAAAAGCCAAAAGTTTATATACAGATGACTTTTCTATTGTTCTATTTTGAGAAATAATTAACGAACATAAACATTCGGTATCGGAATATCATTCTCAAAGCCAAAACGATAAGCCGCAAAACCTTCCGTCGAACGCTGCAGATACCAAGTGCCGTTTGAAGGTCGAAACACCGCGATGTCGGTTTTGCCGTCGCCATCATAATCGGCAGGCGTCGGCTTATCGGTAGCAACTCCAAACTGCATTGCGCGAAAACCGTCTCGTGACCCCAAGATATACCAAAAACCGTTTGACGGACGATATACCGCTAAATCAGCTTTCCCGTCGCCATCGTAATCAGCCGGAACGAGTCTATCAGTCGGAAGTCCGAACCGCTCGACTCTCACTGCGCCGTTTGAACTTTGCAAAATAAACCAAATGCCAGCTTCAGTGCTGCCAGAAGAGAGATTATACCGAAAGACGGCTATATCAGCTTTCCCATCACCGTCGTAATCAGCCGAAACTCTTTTGTCAGTGGTAAATCCCCATTGTTTGAAGATTCGCGTATCAGTGGAACTTTGTAAAATTCTGAAATTACCTTGCGCCGGTATATAATCCTGCACATCATAAACCGCGAGATCGGTTTTCCCGTCGCCGTCATAATCAGCCGGCACCGGTTCGTTACTGGTAAAAAGCGGAAATCTCCCCAATTGTTTTGTGACAAAAGTATTGTCCGCGCTCCTTTGAATATACCAGGTATTTTCAGTCGGATCGGGATTGAGAAAATTAAGAAAGTAGCGAAAGACAGCGACATCGGTTTTACCGTCACCATCGTAGTCGCCGGGCACGAGTTCATCAGTTGCTCTTCCCCATTGAATTGAGGAATATCCGCCCGAACTTTTCATAATGTACCAAAAACCATTCGACGGACGGAATACTGAAATGTCTGATTTACCGTCACCGTCAAAGTCAAACGGTATAACTTGGCGAAACGGAACAATCGTTAGTCTGGCAATGCCGATGCGGGTCACGTCTGCTACCTTCGTAAAACTACCACCGACAATTATTTTTCCGTCCGCTTGTCTATCGATTGTACGAATATCTCCATACGCGCCGTTTGGAAAGAAGGTATTGTCTAAATTGCCGTCCGGTTTAAGACGCGCAATGTTTAAGCGTGGAACGC
>MWVV01000293.1_pt1 | contig 18244 bp, 21 predicted proteins | sample 1047281 | NCBI WGS metagenome assembly MWVV01 (sample SAMN06349986, study PRJNA376086) | soil metagenome | isolation source: PT-2 sample Antarctic (ecotone) soil | place: Antarctica | collected 2015-01-13 | reverse complement strand
GCTCAGGACGGTCTGACGGCTGCCCTGGCGGCAGGAGTGGGCGTGGGTGGAGCAAACTAACTGGAAATGAGTTACAGGCAAGCACCCTTTTGCCAGGTCCGTGCAATTAAAAAGGCCCGGCCAACTATTAGCCGGGCCTCCTGATAATGGCTGCTAATGGCCTTCTTTAACCTCAACCAACTCATCAGCAACCAGGCCGTGACCTTCTCTATGCACCCGGTGGGCGGATTCTTCGTCAGGGGCTTCTACCAGGCAAAACACCTTACCGTTAGCTTCATCATACCAGTACTGCAGGTACTTCACGCCATACTTTTCCTGCACCTCCAGGTCTTTTAGGTGCGCGCCTGCCACCGCTTCGCCGGTCAAACCATCAATGTGGTGATGTGTATCCATATAAAGGGGCATAAGCTATCTATCCTTTCTTGCTGCATCAAGCAACTTTAGCGTACCTTTGCCACCGGATACCCGCTGTTTGCCACCGGATACCCGCTACCGGAAACCCACTAATGTAAAGAGTAACAGGGAAAGAAACTTTTTATTAGGTTGTGAAACATCAGTTGGGTTTTTTATATTATATACCCTGTTACAAAAAAAACAATGCAGTATCATACCTAAATCTATACCAGTAGACAGGGCAGATCCCAGTGCCGGCAGTATCGACAGTCAGTCGGTTAAAGCTAGCGATACCGCCTGTTTTCACGGCTATGACGCCGACAAGAAAGTCAAAAGTCACTCGCGAGCGGACATTCGCCTGGCCATCTCTGGAGTCGTCACAATCCGGCCGATGTGCTAATATTCCAACATTGTTGGAATTTGACTGGTCAAGACCGTCAATTGACCGGTCAATATCTCCAATTGCTGATTTTTAGCCCGCCTTCAAAATATAACAATTTGTTACATTTGACCAAAAGTTGACCATTTGAATTGACCGACAAAAGCCAGTATGCCCCGATAGAGGGCGATGTAAAAACTTACAGCATTACGCCGGCGGAGGCCGCTCACGAGCTGGGCGTCAACTTGCGCTATGTTTACCGGCTGATTAAGCAGGGAGAGCTGGAAAGCAACGGCGCTAAACACGGCCGGCTGCTATCGGCTGAAAGCCTGGAAACCTACCGAACCAGGCGCCTTTTTGACAGCGCAGGACCTTTTGACATTGACCAACAAATTGACGGTCAAGAGTCAAAAACCCGGTCAAAAGCACCTACAGCTGGCGGCCAGCAACAGGAGGCCAGCCAGGTTGCCACTATGGCGCTCATGGCAATCCAGCAAGAGCGTGACCGGCTGCAGAGCCGACTTGATGAAGTTCAGGATGCATGGCGGCGTGAAGTCAGCGAATTGCAACAGGCGCAACAGCTTAAAATGGAAGAGTTGCAGGAGGCCAGGCGGTTAGAGGCTTTGACAATTGGACAGTTGACAGAGCGCGTCAAAAACCTGGAGGAACGGCTAACGGCCGCCACAGAGCCGCCACAGGCCATAGAGATAAATATACCGGCCATAGTCGTAGAAACCCCTGGTGCGCCACAGCAGGCCCAAAAGCGGCCGTCCTGGTGGTCTCGCGCGTTCGGGGGTAAGAGAAAATAATACCGGTCATTTTTTACCAGAATTCCTGGCCCCGGTTTACTCTTACCAGGAAATTTCTATGTAATTGCCAGACTTGCGTTTTACTTTCAGCCTCGTATACCCTGGCCCGGCCTGGCCCCAGCCGCTCCTTTAGCCGCTCCGCCTCATCCCGGCTATATAACCTAAAGGGCTCAACCTGGTCCGGGTCGTTTTCAATTATCCAGTAGCTATTACCGGCCGGCCGCCTCGAGGGCTTGTTACTGTTCGGTTGATTAGCTGTTGTTAATGTTTTGTTATCGTTTATAGGTGAAGCTATTGGTACAGCCTGCGCCGGCAGCACGGGGTCATAAAGGTCGGTTAGTTCCACCTTCAGGGCAGCGGCCAGCTTGCGAGAGGTCCGGCCTTGCGGCTCCCGTTTGCCGTTCTCAAATAAGGATATGGCCGAATAAGGTATTTTACTTTTAGCGGCTAGTTCCCGGAGCGAATAGCCGCGCGCCAGGCGCAAAGATTTTAAGCGGGTTAATAGCATAGCCGGTTGTTACCTTTATCTTATATCTTTTTTTTATTGAGCTTATACGATAACATAATGATAACACAAAGGGTTATTTATTAAAAATATTAGTGGCGTTGGCCCGCCGGATAGCCGGCCTAATTGCGCTGGAGCAAGGCCAGGCGGATTTTATAGAGGATTAACTGACTGTATTATTAAATCAAAGATTCAGTTAAGGGATTATTAAAAATGAAAAAAGCTATTGCTATATGTATCTATTCTGGTACACTTCTTTATGAGTGAAAAAAGAATTAAAGCAGAATTTTATCGGACTGCAAGAGGAGCGGAGCCGGTTAGAGAGTGGTTAAAGTCGCTTGGGAATTTAGATAGAGATATTATTGGCAAGGATTTATTCAAAATAGAGATAGAGTTTAACCCCGGCTTGCCGTGGTGTCGTTCGCTGGGTAATGATTTATGGGAATGTCGAAGTAGCCTTAAAGGTAATAGAATCTCGCGAGTAGTATTTTGTGTGGTGGGGTCCAGAATGATATTGCTAGATGGCTTTATAAAAAAGACTGATAAAACTTCAACAGAACTGGCATTAAGCAGAAAAAAGGATATGGGATTATGACAGCCTTAATAGAGCAAAAAGAACTGGAACAAACCGAGCTGGGCGGCGGCCAGCCGGCAAGGGTTGGGGACCGGGCAATAATAAATAACTATGGTTCCAGCCTAGAAGATTTCTTTAAAGAAGTTGGGAATTACGAAGAACTCTATAACCAGGCGGTAAAGGAAGTATTAGCCTATCAGATTGAGCAAGCTATGAAAGAGCAAGGCATTACTAAAGTAGCAATGGCTGAGAAAATGCATACCAGCCGGGCCGCTCTGGATAGACTTCTCAACCCGGCTAATACATCGGTTACATTACAAACACTCGAAAAAGCGGCCGGTATCCTGGGTAAGAAGTTACTTTTTAGTTTAGTTTAGCTGAAAATCCAGGTTTTTCCAGGTTTTGAACTCAATTGTTATTTTTAAATACTGCTGAAAATCTTGTTTTTTCTTATTTTTGAACTAGATAGCCCGCGCTGTGAATACCGCTGAAAATGAAGATTTTTGAAGATTTTGAACTTGATAGCGGCCGCTGTGAATACCACTGAAAATCTAGATTTATACGGATTTTAGCCTCAATTCCCCAGGTAAAATATCGCTTAAAGTTTGCCTTTTATTGGGTTTTAACCTCAAAAGCATTACCACAACCGGCCCCATCTGCCTTTTAACTGCTGCTTTACTGCGTCCTTAAATCCATAAACTGCCTTTTTATAGTGTCATTTATGTAATTCATGCCCCTTTTATAGTGTTCATCAAGTACACCATACCCCCCGGACCGTGTAGCTTTTGTTGCTTTTATAGTATCGGTTATGTAGTTCATACCCTTTTACCGTGTCTGTTTTGTCCGTTTTGCCCCCTGGCCGGCCTCACTAGCAAGCGGGTCGAATGTTACAAAATGCACCAAAATGTTACAAAAGCTGCTAAAAGTTGCCATTTCTTGCCCTTTTAGCGGCGGGCGGCTGTGGTGTTTTAACGCTGGCTTTGGCCGCCAGGGTAATTGACTGGCCTCAACTGTGTTGTTATTTATTGCCCCACAGCCCCGGCCCGGAGCCGGCCAGCTGGCCCCGGCCCGGAGCCGGCCAGCTGGCCCCGCCTGGCCTGCTACCTACCACAGCGGCGCGCCCTGGTTCATCCAGGCCAGAATTGCCCGCACGTCCCTATGGATAGTCGAGCGGTTCACATTTAGCAGGCGAGCCGCTTTGGACTGAAAGCCGTAATCTACCAGGCCGCCGTCTTGTTTCCACAGCTTGAGGACTTCCATACGGCGCATTGCCCGCTGGATATGCCTCACCCCGTTATAATGCCGCCGGCCCCCGGCTCGCCTGGCCGCTTCGCTATCGCTGGCATAGCTGTCCCAGCTCCATCTATCTTTGTTTTTAGCGGTTTTGTTAGTTTGAATGTTGCTCACTTATTACTCACCTTTCACGCTCAAATTAAAGGTTACCAGTTAAAGTTAATTGTACACTACGCTATAAATACAAAGATACTGGCCTGGCCGCTGTTCGGTTATTCGGGCATATCCCGGCGCTGTTCTGTTATACCGGCCTCACTTGTTTTGTTTCATATCTTTAAAACAAAGCCTGCAGGCCCGCCTGATTTGATAAGCCAGGCTCAACTGAGTTGCTATTGATTCAACTCAAACCAACTCAACTCAACTCAGCCTGCAGGCCTGGCCCTTTGGAGCGTGGAAACATCGAATGTTGCAAGTCAACGTTCAGCATTACCAGGCGCGCCATATCATCCCGGGTAAAACCCGCTATTTCGCCCAGGCGCGCCATAGTATCCCAATTGCGCCCCTGCTCTTCGCTTATTTCACCATAGCGAGCCAGAGCGTCAAGCTGTTCAAAACTCATCGTATCTATAGCCAGCCCCTTTTTACGTAATAACCGGACCAACGGCTTGAGGCGCTTTAAGCGTTTAACCAACGCCGGGGTTATCTCTATTACCGGCCGCTGCTGTTCTATGCTAAAAAGGTCGCTACTTACCATTTTTATTTATCCTTTCTTTAGTCTGGCCTGGCCGGTTGGTTGGTTGGTAATACTAGCCCCGCCTGGTTGGTTGGTTGGTAATACTAGCCCCGCCTGGTTGGTTGGTTGGTAATACTAGCCCCGCCTGGTTGGTTGGTTGGTAATACTAGCCCCGCCTGGTTGGTTATAATTAGCAACCGGGCCGGCCCGGAGCGGCTTTTGTCACGTCCTCTATAAGTCAGATTTGGCCGGCCTGGTAACTCCGCTATAAGGTAACTTTGGGCCGCTGGCCGGTCCTCTTAAAAAGCCCGGTAAAAGATGGATTGATGACGCTGGTGACGCTGTGACGCTAATGACGCTGTTTTGCCTACTTTTCTCTATACCCCTCTTTCTTCTCTTTTTCTCTCTCTCTTTTCTTTTTTTTTAGATATAGCAAGTATAGTAATAGAGAAAGGAATTTAGCGTCACCAGCGTCACCAGCGTCACCTTTTACTGATTTGAGGCTAGATTTGATGACGCTGATATAGCCGGTCAGCGTCACCCCAGCGTCACCCAGCGTCACCCAGCGTCACCAAAAAGCCCCCGGCTAATTGTTATTCTTCTACCGGTTTTATAGCGGGCAAATTCTATTTCTATGCCCTCGCGCCGTAGATTGGGAGCAATCCGCTTTATAGCGCCGGTCAGCCTGGTAGCATCTTGCGGCCAGCCTTTAACCTTAAAATGTGCGTTTTCGCCTTGCTCGCTGTTTAGTAACTTTGTTAGGTCGGTTAAAAGGTCGGTGGGAGTCCCCTCCCACACTTGCGGGCTATACTGGTTGTAAAACTTGATAAGCATTTGAGCGATTAGTGAACTCTCAATAGCCTGGGAATTGTTATGCTTGCGCTTGCGCTCGTAGTCCAGTAAGAATTGAGCGCCCAGCTCCGGCCCCAGGCCAGCGGCCGCCCATACCGCAAAATCAGCCATACGCGGTAATGAAGTTAGTATTAGCGTATCCTGGTCCCGGAGCGCCTGGCTGATAGCCGTTAGCAGCGCCCCCAGCAAGGCCGGCCGCCCCGCTTCAAAGCTAATCATTACATCTTTTTCAGTGCGGCGGGCCGGCTCCGGTATAGTCGGCAAATCAAGCACTATATACCGGTCTAACAGGTCGGAGCGGGTGGCCAGCGCTTCAATACCGTTTAGAATTACCGGCCGGCATACTTCAAAGATTGTTTCCTGGTCGTCAGTGTAAAGCTCGCGGGTAGCAAAGCCCCCGCCGGTTGCCAGGCGGCATAACCCATCAGAGAGCCATACCGGTACGGAGCTTAGATTGTCATAAGCCAGCGCCCAGCTATTTACCGCTGCTATAACTAAATCGTGTTCCTCTTTTGGCGCGGTTCTAATCGGCGCGCTGGCCGGGTCTAGCAGGGTCTTTAGTATCCGGCTGGCTCCGCTCTTCGCGCTGCCCTGCTCCCCGGTAAAAGCCAGGCCGGGGTATGGCCCGGTCGGTTTAGCGGCCCCGATTAACCAGGCTGTCAGTAATAAAAGGTCGGCCGGCTCAACATTGACATACTTTGCCAGGTCAGAGAGCGAGCCGCCCGGAACCGGGCAAGGTATAGCCAGCATACCCTTATTGCGCCTGAATTTAACCGGCGGCCGGTCCACTACTTGCCAGCCTTGCGGGTCAATCTTCACGGCCTGCCAGCTGTCGTTAGCTAAATCCAGATAGACCGCGCCGGCCGCATCGGTCCCCCAGCGCGTGAATATGTTTTCCTGGCCGCCCTCAAAAATAGCGATAGCTTCCAGCGCCTTTAACGCATCTTCAACCGCTTGCGCGCCTGGTACGGTCTTGCCGTGTGCCTCGTAATAGCTATGCCCTAAAATCAGCTTGAACTCTTTAGAGCGGACCGGCCAGGTTTCAATATGGCCGTAAACCTCAACTGAAACAAAGGCCCGGCGCGCGCTGTCGTGGAAGTATTCGCCGGCGGCCCCTTCAACTAGAAGCGTAGCCTGTGATTTTTCCTTTTTGGCCTTTTTAGGCTTTTTAACTTTTTGGGCTGGCTCCGGTCCCGGCTCGATTACCTCGCCTGTTTCCGGGTCTGCTTTTTGCTCCTGCTCCGGCTCTTGTTCCTGCTCTTCCTGCTCTTCCTCTTCGCTATCGCTTGTAAACTCACTCACATAGAGCGGCTTGGCGCGGCCGTTATCCAGTCCCCATCTAGCTACATTTTCAGTTTGCTTGAGGTCTAAATCGCTAAAGGTTCTATAGGCGTTTTCAAAACTGGTTAACACTTCTTGCTCCTCTATGTAATCAGGCTCCCCGGCCAGGTATCCCCCCATAACACGCGCTGACATCTTTATTGTGTTGTGTTGCTCCCCTTTTGGCGCGGTTCTAATCAGATTGCTATGGGTATCCAGAACCTTAAGCAGATATTTTCGCTTGCCTTTACCGGCCTCCGCGCCGTTCCCGCTAATTTTTACAAATGCCTTGCGGCGGGCCTGCTCCGCAATTGCGGCGGCCTGCTTTTCGCTCTCTTTGTGGTCGCGGTACTGTGAAGTTATTTGAGCCTGTACCGCACTCGGTAACACCTTGCCAGTATGGACCGGGTTGCTACCATAAGAGCCGTAAAAGAGCCGGCAAGGGTCCGAGCAAAACCTGTCTACGGTCGAGCCAAAACGCCATAAAAAAGCCTCTACCACTTGCCGAAAATAGCCGCCATCAGAAATAGGGTATTGAAGTTCAAAGATAACTCTGAATCGGGGTTCCTCCGGGGTAGAGCTGGCCGTGAAGTAAAAAATAGCGTGGTATTCAGCTATAAGCGGGTCGGCCATTACTTCAACAAGACCGGCCAGGCCCGCCTTATCGAAGTCAAGCGCGATAAATCCAGCGGCTATGAAGTTATCTTGCCCCCGCCGGTCCTTATGCTGAGCGCAAAAAGCGTGACCTTTATTAATCTCAGCGGCTAATTCTTCCTGGCTTAGTTCCTGGTTCTTAAAGCTGGTCGCAAGGCGTTCCCAGTCTTTTGATTTGTCTTTAACATTGCAAGTAGCAACTAACATTAGCTGTTACCCCCTTTGCCGGCGCTGCCAGCGGCCTGGCCGGGGGCCGGGGCGCTTTTCATACTGGCCGATAATCTAAGCCCGTCTAGCAGGCTTTGCCGGGGGTGCTGTATGGCCAGCGCTTTTTGCCAGGGTTGCGGCTTGAAATAAACGCCTATCACTTCGCTGGAACCGGCAGCGGTCAAGAAGTCAAAGTTTTTATTCAGGTCGAATAAAACTTTGAAGCTCACCCGGACCGGCTTAGTAATGCGAACATCCAGCCGGGCCAGGCTGATATGCCCGCCGGTATGCAGGCAAAAATTCCAACTGCTATCGGTGTCAAAGCCGTCAAAAAGTTCTAGCTCGGAGCGGTGTACCCGGTAAAGGTCTAATAAATCGTTACGGTGCAAGGCGTTAACCGCTGCAACTGGCAAGCGAAATACTGGGCCGGCCGCCATAAAGCCAACCTCATTTACAGGCATAGCGCCGGCGCGAAAAGCGGCCAGGCTCTTTTTTATTTGCTTTGGGTTGTTAGTGGCTGTGTTATTGGCTGTATTAGTTTTCATTTTCACCCCCAGCGCCGGCGGCCTGCTCGCGGCGGGCGAAGATGAAATCTAATTGCTCTTCCAACTGCAGGTATTCGGGGTAGTTGGTAAAATCCAGCGCTATATATTCGGCCCGTAGCGCCTTGAAGCGGTCAACCAGGTGCTCAAGTATTGCCTCGCCTAGATTAGAAATACCGGCCGGAGCGCGGCCTGTGAGGTTATAAAAGTTATCTTCTTGCCGGGTGTTAGTGCGGTTGGTCGTGGTAGTGTTCGTTTCCAAGTATTTTAGCCTTTCGTATCTTCTACGAATGGCAAAGCAGTTACATCAGATTAGTTATTGTGTTTTATACACTAACTTGATATACTTACTTTAGCCATTCGTAGAATTTAGCGCCCTTCACAGTTTCCAGGCTGTGTAACCGGGGCGCTATTTTTATTCATAGCGTGAATTCCGGTTATGGGTGGGCGCAGTCCAATTGACGCTAGTTGGGTCAATCAGGCTAAAGACTGGCAAATACTTGGAATTAACAGATTAAAAACAACTATTAGTTATTTATACTGTTGCTTTATCGGTAGCGGTAATGTAGTATCAAAAGTAATACTTGGATATTGATACGAACGCCCCCGCGTTGAGTATTTGCCAGCGGTCCAAAGCTCGCGAAAGCTTTGGACCGTTTTCTTATCCCTGAATTGTTGCTTTGTTTCTTCGGTCCCCTTTAGTATAACCGGGCTTATCCTGGTTGCATATACTGTAAATTTACCTATATTTTTGTTGCTTTTATCTGAACTCACTTCAGCCTCAGTTTTTAGCAATCCGGCTATAGGTAAAATTACGTTTTTGGCCGGTCCCCGCCCTCCCTTAGGGTAGCATATGTTGTTTGAAAATCTATTCTCAAAAGTACTATTTTGTTTTTAATCTTGCCCCGCCGGGTAACAAAAAAGCGCGTTGCTCCTTGCTTGCTGGATACCGGCCGGCAAACCTCTTCTAGCACACATACTGGCCTAAATACTAACTACCCGGCAAAAGTAAAGCCCAATAAGCCAGGCGTTTAACCGTAAACATACCGGTCAAAGCTCACCTATCGTTTTTACTGTGGGGCAAAGCTTTTACACTTCGCCCGCGCAAGGGGGTTCTAGTAGAAACTGCCCTTCGCCGTGTTAGTTAGTCTATAGACCTGCGCCTTACAGGTTTTGCCGCGCCCCTCCCTTCAAGAAAGCACGCGCTCTTAATCTCTTACTTTTGTTTATCCCAATCATTATAATTCAATTTTCAAGTTAGTGCAACACTTTTTATATACTAAATCGGCTATATTGTGGTATTGGCCGGCGCGGTATCTAGCCGCTTGTGGTTAACTACACGCTCCGCCGCCGGCCTGGTAGCTTGCCAGCGCCGGCTCGGTCTTTAGCCTGGCCCGTACTTGCCGGTATAGGTCTAGCTCCTGCAGGCCGGCGGCTGTGGTGGCGGCGGCTGTTGTTTTCATCCTGGCTGGCATATACCCCTACCCGCTAATTTCTCACTATATGAGAATACCGGCCGGTTATAGAGTCCTTAAAGTCCTATTTAGAGACTCTATGCCCTTTTTTACTTCCAGCCCCCGGCTTGCCGGCCCGGAGCCTGCCAGTTGGACCGCTCGAAACAACCGCTATACTTATTTCATACCCATGCCGCTTTTAGGCTCAAACAGCCGCTAAAAGTATGAAGAAAGTACGAAATATTTATTTGCATACCCCGCGCTATTTTAAGCTCAAACAGGCGCTAAAACTATGCAAAAACTATGCAATATTTATCGCCCGGCCTGGCCTGTAACCCGGCGGATAAATTCCGCCTGTAATTGCTCCTCGGACATACCCGCCGGCGCTGTGGATTTTAAATGTTCCATTTGAGCGGAGTAAAAATTTCTACAGAGCGGGCAAAGCTCCGCTCCGAATTCGGCCCGCAGCATTTCAGCGTATTCTGCATCGTTTAGGTGTGCCTGGCCGCAATGCCCGCAGGTATATTCTTTATCAATGTTGGCCGGCTGGCCTGGCTCCGGATAATATCTCATCCTATTTAATACCTTTATCTTTATTTGGTATACTTCGCTCTAAGCTACTGCAGGCGCTCTAACCGCCGGCGGTAGTCATTAAGCCGCCTGTTTGTCTTTAATCTGCAGGCGGCTTTCTTTTTTTAATTCTTGCTCCGCTGGTTGAAACAGTGCCAACAGCTCCCCCCGCTTAAAGTAATTCTTGCGGCCGCCGGCTATCTTATAAGCTTTTACCTTGCCTTGTGCTATCCACTCATAAAGGGTAGACCGGGCAATTTTAAGCTCTTTAATCGCCTCTTCAGTTGTTAAATACTCACCCATCTTTTCACGCCCCTTTTAAAGATATTTTGAAAGCCTCATAGCTATAGTAGCCTATCGGACACTAATAGTCAATAAACTTGATGTATAGAGATTATTAATGATAAACACACATAGAATAAACAATACTAATAGATAATATTATTGACTATCGGACACTAATAGACTATAATTAGAGAGTAAGAAAAGCCCCGTAACACAAGCTTGGCGGCAAGTTACGGGGCCAGCGTCAACAGAATTCAATCAGTAGACATAAGGAGTATAACCCCAATGATGACTTACAGCAAAGCTTCTCAGAAATCCATCCAGGCGGCTATCAGCAAGGCCCGCCAGGTCAAGCCCCGCGTTACGGTAATCAGTTACGGCAAGTTTGAGGTTTGCGGCTCCAAAGGCGATTGCTACACGGTCCAGTTTACGGCCGATAGCGCCGGCGGCCTGGTAGTAATTTGCGGTTGCAAAGGTTCCCAAAGTGGCCGGCCCTGCTATCACGGAGCGGCTGCAGCGGGCGCGTATAAGCTGCAATGGAGCGAAAAGAAAGCGGCCGCACAAGCGGCCCTCTGCTCCTGGCATCGGGGCTGTGAGAATGAAGCCGAAGCCGGCAATTACTGCCTGGACCACGCTCTTGAGTTGGCGGCCGATAAATCTGAGCTGTTCGGTTAAAGGGGGATATGACAATGTTTAACAAGTTCAACCCGGCGGCCGCTAACAAGAGCGGCCAGCCGGCCAGCGCCCGCTCCGGGTATGACCGAGTTTGGATTACACCCACCGGCTATGAGGCTTTTAACCCGGCTACGGACCGGCCGGTATACAACTGGACCGTTATAGCGGTCGAAGCCTGCAGCGGCCCCTACAGCCAGGTTTTAGAGGAAATAGACGCGTGTACCACATTCAGCCAGGCGCTAGAAATTAGCCAGGCTTTGAGCCGGCTGGAACGCGCGCGGGGCCGGGACCGGCGGTATTGTGTGCGGCGGGTGGAGTCCAAGCAAATTGAAGTAGATATACACTTTTAGCCATCGTCCAGATGAGCGCCACTCATAACCGGGTAGCGCTTTTCTTTATCTCTAAAATATTTCTCTCATTTTAGCCTGGCCAGATTGAAATAACTGCCTATGCTCTTTTCTGATTTTTGCAGATAAAGTAGGTGGATACTCGTCTACACAACAAAGATTTTGATCCTAGACTTAGCTTTTTTTCTATGCTAAGATGACAGCACTGGGTCTATATGTTGTGGTTATGCAATAAATTTCATACAGTAATTTGAATAGAAGAGTAGAGAGGCTTTAGATTAATGCCTGAAATCAACTCCCCGTTTAGATACGCCGGTGGTAAGTTTTATGCCCGTAAACTTATCTTAGAGCATATACCGGCACATACTCACTATATTGAACCTTTTGCTGGCGGCGGCTCCATCTTCTTTGCTAAAGAACTGGTCGAGTTCAGCCAGCTAAATGACTTTGACCAGGAACTGGTCAACTGTTATATCCAGATTAGAGACCACGTTGAAGAGCTAATCAGTTTACTGGCTGGTATACCAGCCACCAAAGAACTTCACAACCACTATAAGAATATTTATAAGCCAACAACACCGCTTGAGCGGGCTTTTCGCTGGTATTATCTGAACCGGACCAGCTACTCAGGCATAATGAATATGGCGAATTGCTATTGGGGATATGGCGACAAATACAGTATGCGTCCGGAGAACTGGCCGCGGCATCTGCGCCGGTGTTCGGAGAAGTTGCAGGGCGTGGAAATAACCTGTCTGGATTTTGAGACTGTAATAAGGGAAGCGCCGGCTGGCTCTTTTCTGTTTGTAGACCCACCCTACTATAATGCTGACCAGGACAAGTTCTACACCCACAGTTTTATGCTAGCTGACCATCACCGGCTGGCGGCTGTACTTGCGGAGCGTGGGACTGAGATTAGTTTCCTACTGACTTATGATAACTCTCCAGAAGTGAGAGCCTTATACCCTTGGGCCAACCAGGTATTAGAGAAAGAATGGAATTATACTATTGCTCGGACTGATGACCAGACCGGACGCACAACAGACCGTGGCACACGGAGTATGGGTCGTGAAATTTTCATTTTGAATTATAATCAAGGTCAAGTAGAGACATTTGAACAGGTTCATTTTGCTTGGGCGTTGGCGTGATATTGTTTTTCGGCAATGTGATAATAGGGGGACCGGAAAGCTTAATAGTTAAGATATTTTGTAGTGTGTTAGGAAGGTTACTTAAATCCTTCCAGTCTTGGTCGTTTTCAAGCAACACTCTTGGATAAGGTTCAATATAATTGTTAGCTGCTACTATATTCTTTGCCTCAACAAATCTCCAATCTTTATTAATGGCTTTTAGCAACTCCATTTTATTACCATTAGTTATTTGATAATAGTTGTAAATAATTGGAAGTAACAGAGGGTCTTTATCAAATAATTGGGTATATTTCACATCCTTAAAAATGGCGTTAAGGGGGCTTGCAACTACTAAATCAAAATCTCCTAGTTTGTATCTATCTCCTCTATTACTTTTCTTCTTAATTTTCTTGCCATCTTCCGCTACAACAGTTTCTACACTCGAAGGTAGAGATAAAGCCTCTTCTGCAGCTAACTCTAAGGCTAAAGTGTAATTAATTCGGCTTCGATGGCATTTAACCTGAAAATGTGTAACTTTCTTAGCTTTTTCAATTTTTGCTCTCATACCTCTACTAAAACTGTGGAGGGCAGCACTCTTTGCCTCAACTATTATGGGGTAATCAAGATGGTATTTATGCGAAATAGTAATATCTTCATCAGGTGCATTTGGCTGTGGGTTCAAGCTTTTTTTCTCTACAAGCCACTCGCCTGGGCAATGCTGTTCTAGAAAAACCTGAATAGCTTTTTTCGCACCAAATTCCACTCCTTTACCACGCAACATAGGTATGACTTTAGAGTCATTTATAATGTCAGGGAAAAATTCTAGTGGGATAAATTTATCTATACAGTAAGACCTTACAGCCAGTCCAATCTTCCAAATTGCTTCTCTGTTATTGACGTCTTGATTTCTTGGTCTAGGTTGAAGGGGCGTCATCAAAAAGACCTTTCATATCAGTATCTAAAATATTAGCTAACTTAACCAATACTTCAAAAGATGGAGAGGCCGTACCATTTTCAATTTCGCTGATGTAGTTGACTGATAGCTCGATTTTCTCTGCTAGCTTGGCTTGAGTTAAGTTTCTTAAGCGTCTAAGGTATCTAACTCTTTTTCCAAGAAGTTGTTTAGCCTCAGCATCGTTCATGCAGTCTCACATTCAGCAGTTTACATAACTAGCAAAACTGAATCTACCACGGGAGCAGTTGAAGTTACACCAACTAGCAGTTGGAGTTCTGCTCATAATTGTCTAAACAATAGGATTATATTCAACAAACAAAATATAAATTTTATCAGAGAATTGTGTGGGTAAATAATTAACTGTATGACTAGGTAGAGATTATGCGTCTGAATTTATCCGAAGAAAAAGGTAAATGTCGAGCTTAAAACAGGCTAAATTAGTAAGACTTTTAAATAACTCTCAGCCCCTTTTTACTCAAACAAAGCTATAACCGGCGGGGCGGTTATGGGCGCTGGGCAGTGGTGTCTATCTGCAGGCCGGCCCAATCTTGATTAATTGAATTCTTTGGGCCTTTTTCAAAAAATGGGGTTAAAAGGGTGAATTTATCGAAACAAAAAGGTAACTCTCAGCCCCTTAGCCGGCCAGGATACATACCGGCGAAAACTGAAAAACTGATTTCTTGAAGTGTTTTCAAGTTATCAAGCTTAACCAGGCCGGTTTTACTTAAAATTATTAATAAATAATTTGGACTATCTGAGCTTAAAAGGGGGTAATTTATCCGAACTTAATGGTAACTGTTAAGCCTGAATTGCTCCGATTTACGTAAAGAAAATACTAAATAGCCGGCCGGAAACTGATAACTGAATTCTTTTTAAGTGTTTTTAAGTTATCAAGCTTAAAGTGGGACAATTTATCTAAAATTTATAAAAAATAGCCGGCCTTAAACGGCCCCGTTTACGTAAAAAATAAACTAAATTATAGCCTGGTCCCGCCTGGCCGGAATGGGTATAACTTTCAGGTAACTCTCAGCCCTTTTATACTGCCTTGCAAAATTGCGAATGAGCCTAAAATCTAAAAATACACAAACTTTCAGCCCCTTTTTATAGCGCTGCGAAACTGCGGTTGACCGGGCCAGGCTCCAGGGTGGCCGGCGGGCCGCCGCTATTTAGTGGTGCGGAATTCGTAACAATGTAACCATTTCCGCCTTTAGTTAATTCAGGTTCAATAGTGGCCGGATACCCGAAAATAAGCGGAAATATTTTATTGCACTCTTTTTGTAATTTAAGCTCAAATACCGGCGGGAAAAGTGCCAAAAACTGCAATTTAACGCGGCCTGGTAACTTGCCTCTGCAGGCCTGGCCGGGGTATCATAACAACCTACCAATCTCATACCAACCAACTGATAAACTGATAACAACAAGCTACCAGGCCGGTCAGATTGTTTAAACAATTGTGATAACAAGCCGGTTGTTAGGTTGTATACATAGGTGTTTAAACAATGGACAATGACCGGCAAGTTACCATAGGCGAAGCGGCCAAGCTTTTAGCGGTTCACCCGAATACTATTCGCAACTGGCAAGCGGCAGGCAAGCTCAAATCCGCTCATAAAGCGCTTGACGGTAAAAAATCAGTATGGCTTATAAGCCTGCAGGAAGTTACCACAATCTCATACCAACATCATAACAATACTGATAACAACCCGGCTAATATTATTGGTTATACAATTGGTAAACAATCTAGTAACAAGCCTGATAACAAGCCCACTGGCGGGGATAACCCCCCGGCCCCCGGCCAGGCGGCCCCGGCTGATATGGAACAAAGCTTACTCGTATTGCGTGATAGCTGGATTAAGCCTTTTGAGGAAATAATAGAGCGGCAAGCGGGCCAGTTGGAGCGGCTCCAGGAAGAGCGCCGGCAAGAAGCTATAACAGCCGCCGCTAAAATCGCCACGCTGGAAGAGCGATTAAAACAGCTTGAAATAAGCCAGCAAGCCCCCACAAGCCCCGCAGCGGTTCAAGCCGTAGAAATACCGGCCGGTAGCCTGCAGGCGGCTATAGCACCCCCGCAGGCCGGTATAAGCCCCCGCCGGCGCGGTTGGTTATCAATTAAAAATTGGTGGTTAAATAAACGATAACACAGCGATAACAAGCAATATGGCTGTTACCCAGGCGGGAGGTCCAGCCGGTAAATAGCTTGCTTAACTACCAGAATTCCTGGCCCCGGTTTACTCTTACCAGGAAATTTCTATGTAATTGCCAGACTTGCGTTTTACTTTCAGCCTCGTATATCCTGGCCTGGCCCGGTCCCAACCTTGCGGCCAGCCGTTCAGCCTCTTCGCGGGTATCCAGCCGGAATGGTTCCACTTGATCCGGATCCGGGCTGTTCTCAATCACCCAGTGGCTAATACCGGCCGGTCTTTTTCTGGGACGGGTGGTTGGTGGTGTTATAACTTTGTTATCGTTTGAGGCTGGCGGCTGCGGCGGTGGCGATGGCACTTGCTCACAAAGGTCGGTAGGGGTCACTTCCAGCGCGGCGGCCAGATTGCGAGCGGTCCGGCCTTGCGGCTCACGTTTGAGGTTTTCCAGTAATGATATAGCCGAATAAGGTATTTTACTTTTAGCGGCTAGTTCCCGGAGCGAATAGCCGCGCGCCAGGCGCAAAGATTTTAAGCGGGTTAATAGCATAGCCGGTTGTTACCTTTATCTTATATCTTTTTTTTATTGAGCTTATACGATAACATAATGATAACACAAAGGGTTATTTATTAAAAATATTAGTGGCGTTGGCCCGCCGGATAGCCGGCCTAATTGCGCTGGAGCAAGGCCAGGCGGATTTTATAGAGGATTAACTGACTGTATTATTAAATCAAAGATTCAGTTAAGGGATTATTAAAAATGAAAAAAGCTATTGCTATATGTATCTATTCTGGTACACTTCTTTATGAGTGAAAAAAGAATTAAAGCAGAATTTTATCGGACTGCAAGAGGAGCGGAGCCGGTTAGAGAGTGGTTAAAGTCGCTTGGGAATTTAGATAGAGATATTATTGGCAAGGATTTATTCAAAATAGAGATAGAGTTTAACCCCGGCTTGCCGTGGTGTCGTTCGCTGGGTAATGATTTATGGGAATGTCGCAGCAGCCTTAAAGGGAATAGAATCTCGCGAGTAGTATTTTGTGTTGTGGGGTCCAGAATGATATTGCTAGATGGCTTTATAAAAAAGACTGATAAAACTTCAACAGAACTGGCATTTAGCAGAAAAAGGGAGACAGGATTATGACAGCTTTAATAGAGCAAATAGAACTGGAACAAACCGAGCTGTGGAGCGAGCCGGCAAGGGTTGGGGACCGGGCAATAAATAGCTATGGTTCCAGCCTGGAAGATTTCTTTAAAGAAGTGGGGAATTACGAAGAACTCTATAACCAGGCAGTAAAAGAAGTATTAGCCTATCAAATTGAGCAAGCTATGAAAGAGCAAGGCATTACTAAAGTAGCAATGGCTGAAAAGATGCATACCAGCCGGGCCGCTCTGGATAGACTTCTCAATCCGGCTAATACATCGGTTACATTACAAACACTCGAAAAAGCGGCCGGTATCCTGGGTAAGAAGTTACTTATTACTCTAGCTTAGATGCGCTGTGTTTTAGAGCGGGCCGGCGCTGGCGTTGGTTTTAAAGTTGAAAACCTAGATTTTTCCGAATTTTGATCTTGCTCGGCCACTGTGAATACCGCTGAAAATGTAGATTTTTATAGATTTGAACTCAATTTACCAGGCAGAAATAATGCTAAAAGGTAAGAATTTGAGCGGGACCGGCCGGCCTGTGTAAAATACCGCTGAAAATCTAAATAAATCTGAATTTTAGCCTCAATCCCCCAGGTAAAATATTGCTGAAAGTTTGCCTTTTGTTGTTTTCTAGCTTGGCAAAATTTAAACGTTACTGCGATAAGGGGCAAAGTACCGCTTTTGAGTGGTTACGGCATTGGTAGCTCTTAAAAAGCTTGGGATTACCTAAAATTACTTGGGGTTGGCGCTATTTGCTCTATAAAAAGGCTGAGTGCCTTTTTCAGATATTTTTGGCACTTTTGTGAGTAATCTGGAAGCCTATAAACAGTCTTGATTGAGTAAATAGCATCTTTTTAGAGTCTATTCTAAGCTCTTGTAGTTTATTTAGAACGTTTGTTTAGTACTTTGCCCCTGGTTATAGACATGTTTAAATCGGGCCTACTTCTGCGCCTATAATACCACCGACCGCAACTTTTGACTAAACTTATCAATCATACTCACTTTTCTTGGTATTGGAAATCAATGTTGTTTCTTTCCCAAGAAAAGCCCCTGAAGGATTAAGAACAGCTCCAGGGGCTTTTGCATTTAGTTAAACTTTAGCCAATGGGTTATTGGCATGCTGCTGATTGAACCACTGCAGATTACAGCTATTGCTGGGCTTTTATTCCTAGCACCTGTTGGAACTGGTTATTGGATCCCAATGCCAGGATTCGGCAGAATACTGATGAAAACCATACCTGGACGCGTTAGTATAGAGCCAGTTATATACCGGGCTACTTGTGGTCGTTCCGCGCGTGGTGCAGGTCTGACCACCCGTCACATGAGTAAATTTGAAGTCGAGTGCGATGCACAT
>MWVV01000292.1_pt1 | contig 18271 bp, 13 predicted proteins | sample 1047281 | NCBI WGS metagenome assembly MWVV01 (sample SAMN06349986, study PRJNA376086) | soil metagenome | isolation source: PT-2 sample Antarctic (ecotone) soil | place: Antarctica | collected 2015-01-13 | reverse complement strand
ACAGACATTGAAACTCTTCATCAGTCAAACCGGTGGCGGCAAGAAACTCTTTCGGCTTTTCTTTTAACTCCGCATATTTTAACATTTACATAGATTAACCGATTTTACTTATTTCCAATAATGTCTAATTTGCTGATTTCTCCAATCGTCGTTTCAATGTATTTTCTCATCAGCGATTTGTAGTTTTCCAACCACGGCTCGCGCCCGAGTTTCGAATTGGATTTGCGCCGAACTTGCAGCCGAAGTTCTTCAATTTCCTGGAAATAATCTTCCCACTCGTAAAAATTGTAGCCGGCATCGAAAACAATTCCACCAGCTCAGGCCGGAATCTGCTTAAAAACGTAGAGGGCGGGAACGTAAACGACATCACTGACTTTTATAAGAGAATGCCGCGCCCTCGGAATCCGTTAGGCTTTTATCACAGAATGCCAATCCAAAGGGCAATGCCAATATCGAGCGGCTTATTCGGACAATTAAGGAGGAACTGTGTTGGCTGTATGAGTGGGCTTCAATTGAGGAAGTGACAGTTGAGGTGGAAAAGTTTGTTGAATATTTCAATGCGAGCTATTTACATTCGGCTTTGGGTCACAAAACGCCGAACGCATTTGAAAACGTATGGTTCAAAAATAAATAGATTACTCTCTTTGCATTAACTGAGAGCATTACAAGTACGGGCACAGCTTTCATGTACCTAGTGGGGGTTAAACCTAACAACACTCCACAAAGTGCAAAGTAACCTCCAATTTATTCTGAATCGGAGATGGCTGGTTTATCCAGATACCTGTATACGCTCGCCTTCGATAATCGGTAATCCTTCATTAAAATTTTGATCATAACTCCTTTGCTACGTTTTTCCTTTAATTCCGTAATTTGCACATTAGTCAATTTCTTCTGCGCCCCGAAACGTACGCCTTTTTGTTTGGCTTTCGCAATACCGTCCATTTGCCTTTCAGCACGAATCTCGGTTTCAAACTGAGCGATGGCTCCGAGCATATTAAAGAGTAATCTGCCGGTTGCATCACCGGTATTAATATTCTGGTCAATAACTTGAAGTTCAACCTGTTTGCGCTTCAGTTCGTCGGCAATCTGGCACAGATGCAAAGTGGAACGTGCCAGCCGGTCGAGCCGGCTGACGACGAGCGTGTCATCTTCCCGCACGTATTCAAGACAGGCTTCGAGTTGTGAACGCTTTTGGGAAGTGCCGCTCTTTTTTTCCTGAAAGATTTTTTTGCAGTTTTTAAGTTTATCGAGTTGCACTTCCAGACTCTGACCGACGGAACTGACGCGGGCGTAACCGACTAATGCCATAATTTAATAAAATTGAGTTCTAGTTTCTGATTACTGTAAATCGTTTCAATAATGTTAAGACCTTTTGAGAATTATAGCATGAGACATTAATTGAGACACAAGTCTTGAGGGGTCTTACAAATTACACTTTGCGAGACAGTTAAGGTAAGAAAATCGTCCCTATATAAAATGAGTGCTGGCAACAACTTTTAGGCGAATTTCTTTCGGTAGCGGTTGAGCTTGAAGATAGCAACTCATTACACAACAGCCATTTTCTTGAGAGTTCAATTTCGATTCTGTACCCTGATAAATCTTCCGTCGAAGTGCCCGGCGCACGTTGCGAAGTACGAGAAAAACTTTACGATTTGGAGTGAAACGGCAGAAAATTTTTGATAAAGAAATAGATTTGAAAAAAATAAATCTTTGATGCTTATAGTATTTGGAACCAAAATGATTTAGAATTGATTGCATCCAGTATTCACTTAATTGAAGTAAGTTTAGAGTTTGTTTAGAAAATATGAACGCTGAAATAGCACTTTCAATAGAAATTGATGGCTTCGGTAAATGGCTTAAAGCCAAGCGTGAAGCACAAGGTTTGAGTATGCGAGCATTGGCGGAGAAAGCCGATAATGTCTGTTCTGCTTCATATATCGCTCAGCTTGAAACGAATTATTATGTCGGCAAAACGGGCAATCCTATGCAACCGAGCGAGGAGATTGTTGAAAAATTGGCAATTGCCTTGGACGAATTTGTTAATGAAGCCCGTAAGGCGGCTAATTATCCATTCATAGATGAAACAGCAGAAGAAAAAATAAGGTTTGAGCTATTAAAGGTTCTACATAAATATAACCGTCTATCGGTGAAATCAAAAAAATTTGCTAATCGACAATTTAAAGAAACTGTCGATTTTTTGCTTGAAACAGAAGGTATTAAGGTTGAAGATATTCACCTTGAAGATGTTGAAGACATAAAGAGTTTTGAAGATTTAACAAAACTGCCGGAAAAGCCTGAAATGTTGTCTGACGAGGAAATCAGCCGACTCGGTATCAAACCGATCAGAGTTGGAAAGATTAAAAAAGAGGCGCGTTAAAATTACCGTGCCTCTGAAAAAGTTTTTAAGTAGATTAATTTTTATCCGAATAGGATTAGAATTTAAACTGATTGATAACGCCTACGAATGTCCATAGATAATCCGATATTTCAAAAGGAATCTCATTCTTCGGCTCGGTCGCGGTAATGATTGTCGCTGTAGTTGTTTTGGTTGGTTCGGAATCGGGTCTTCCCATGATTATAATTTGACCATCGGCGGCTAAAGTTGTAGTTGCGGTGATAGCGATGAATATCGCTAAGAAAAGTGTTGATTTGATTTTGTTCATTGGGTCTCCTTGTTTTTGAATTGTTGAGTTAGAATTAGAATTTAAACTGCCCGATAATACTGGCAAGCGTCCATAAATAATCCGGTATTTCCGAAGAAATTTCGTTCCTCGGCTCGGTCGCGGTAACAATTGTTGCTGTAGTTGTTTTGTTTGGTTCGGAATCGGGTCTTCCCATGATTATAATTTGACCATCGGCGGCTAAAGTTGTAGTTGCGGTGATAGCGATGAATATCGCTAAGAAAAGTGTTGATTTGATTTTGTTCATTGGGTCTCCTTAGTTTAGTATCGTTGAGTTATAATTCGAGATATTAAAAATGTAATATATCAGCTTAAATTTTAGCAAGTTTTCTTGCAAAAAGATATATGTTCCTTAAAACAACAAAAGAAATCATTAAACCGAAACTCGCGGTATTGCTTGAAGAAGCAAAAAATGCCGAACTTTGCCGTGATATTGAAGAATCGAAAAGAATCTTCAGTTCATTCTGGCAGGATATTGAAACCGATCCTGATGTGTCAGATTTTGAAGCGGTTGATCAGGCAGAACTGCTGCGTCTTTGCGGATTCTTTTTAAGTTGGTTGGGACATTCTCAAAGTAAAGCAAATTATCAGTTGCGCGGAAAGGATTTGCTGACCAGGGCAATTGAAATTTTTGAAGAACTGGATCATTTGAACAAAACGGCGGAAGCCCGCGCGATGCTCGCTGTCTGCTATTGGTATGAAGGAGAAATTGAAGAATGCGAATCTATTCTACAGTTTACCGAAGAACAGTTTAAGGAAAATCATCTACACCCGGTCTATCTGCGAATTCGTCTGAATCGTTTAGGAACGCTTCACTGGAAAAAAGATAGTGAAAAGGCGGTTGAGATAATCGAAGAACTGAAAATTCCGATTGAATTATGTCAGGACTGGCGGCTTAAAACGATGTACTATAACCAAGCCGGTGTATTTTATTGCCTTTCGGGAAAGTACGATAAAGCCATTTTTAATCAAAACGAGGCAATCCGTTTCGCGCGACGGATTAAAAGTTCAAGATTTGTCGCCATCAACCTTAATAATTTTGCATTCCTTGATATGCAGATGGGCAATTTCGAAGCAGCCCATTCACACATCGAAGAAGCTATATCAATTTTCGATAATTTGAACGATACCGGATGGATTCCGCATACCTTAGATACCAAAGCGCTTCTTCTAAATAAAGAAAACAAATGCGAAGAAGCCCTCGAAACAATTGAAAGTGCAATTTCTTATTTTGCTAAAGGCGATGATTACTCCGGGCTGGTTGATGCCTTCTGGACTAAAATTCAAATTCTGCTTCAGCTCGACCGAAAATCCGGAGCGTTGATTTTGTTCTCCGAACTCGCAACGCTTGCATCTCAGAGAATAGGTGAGGTTGCCGTCCAAAAATATGCTGATTTATTTGCCGATTTATTATACGCAGGCAAAAATTTGCCGTTGGCGGATGAAGTAAAAAATTATAAAAAACAGATGGTCAGCCAAAGCCTACGGCGAAATAATGCAAGCATCACGGACACGGCATCCGAATTGGGAATTTCTCATCAATCTTTATCCGACATTTTGCACAATCAATTTCCCGAACTTCGAAAGGAGTTTGGATTAAATAATCGGATGCGGCGCGATTCAAAGATAATTTCAAAGAAAATCGAACCCGCAGCGAAGAATAGAACGAAAAAGACCCGAGAGCAGGAAGTGCGGAAAATTACTCCGGTTGATTTATCACGTTCGGAAATTGTATTTGAGAATTTCGATTTGTCGGACAATGACGAAATTATTACATTTATCGCTCCTTCATACATACTGGGGCAGTTCGGCGTTGCCGGCGACTCTATCATCTGCGTGGTCAAACAGGATTTTCAGCCAGGTCAGCCCTTCATTATCTGCGAACGCGAAAATACAGCATATAACTGCGGGATTGCCGCCATTGATGATTTGACCGGATATTTTTATTTAATATGCGGAGATGACGAACCGAAACCTTTTTCATCAAATGAATTTTTCTCGATTGGTAGAATTGCCGGATTTTGCCTTTTGGAAAGCATTTCAGACCAACAAGTCATGTTTAAGGCTTTGGAATTGTAAATTAAATTTTCAGACAAATTATAAAATCTAAAAAAGGGCGAAAAGAATTCGCCCTTTAACATTTTCAAGTTAACTCGTCGTAGGCTGGGCAATCAGAAGTTTTTTGACAGATTGGATTTCGCCACATTTGGTGTATCGCCAAATATCAGTAAAAATTTCCTGCGCCGTTCCGCTTCATCCGTCGAAGCGGTGAACTTTCTCGCCAATCCCAGATGAAATTACCGTAAGTGTCAACGCGATCTTTAACGGCGGTTTTGTCTTTTTTTGTAATCCTCTGAAGTTATAGTCAAAGACTTTGTTTTTAGAATTGTTCGAGTCGTTAAAACAGTCATTGTTATTACCATTAAAATCGTCTTATCAAATCCGAATGCGTTTTATAAATATCTTTATGCCGCCGACGCTATCTCACGCCTAACGGGTACGCCGTTTGGTGAATGCCGAGCGACACGCCGACCAGTAATTTGCAGTAATTTTGTAAAAATAAAATCATCTTCTACAAAATTCTCTCTATCCCTAAACTCTAAAAATCAAACGGCAAGTCGAAAAAGGAAGGACGGCTAACCTAAAACCCGTCCTTCAACGTAGGTTTTGCTATGAAAATATAGAAATTACCATAAAAACCAACAACTGTTTTTAAGAAAGCCTCCGCCGTTAGAATTTGATTAACACGGGAGCGTTATTTGAGAGCAAGATAGGAAAGGTACTCAATTTTCATTCAACTGGCTCAAGCTTGTATTTAATTTACTAGATTAAAAAGCGGCTGTCGGTGAGTTGATACACTTCTTTTCATTTGTTTTTGATTAGATAAAAGAGCGTTTAGAAACTTGCACGGCGATTAAAAAAGATTTTAAGCTAGCGTTTCTTTGTTGCTTGTGTGTTTAGAAGAGTGGTAAAGTTCTAAACCAGACCTCAGCTCGAATTAACATTTGCGATTTTGTGCATCGTCGCACATTAATTTTAGTTTTTTAGTGTTTCATGTTCAATTATTTGTTATTCGATATTGTCTTGATTATTTTCTGAAAACAAAAGAGGAAGAATGTCCGTTGCCGCCAACTCCCACGATGCGCTGAAAAATCATCTGCTCGCCGCTCTGCCCGCCGATGAATTTGTGCGCGTCAAATCTTATTTAGAACCGGTTTCCTTCAAACTCGGCGAAGTTCTCTATGAATCCGGCGATAAAATGGATTGTGTCTATTTCCCGACCACGGCGATTGTTTCAATGCTCTATATTATGGAGAACGGCGCGACCACCGAAATCGGTGTGGTGGGCAACGACGGAGTATGCGGATGCGCACTCTTTTTGGGCGGCGACACGACGACGAGCCGGGCGATAATTCAGAGCGCGGGCGCGGGTTTTAGAATGAAAGCTAAAGATGTGAAAGCCGAGTTTGCGCTGGGCGGAGTGTTTCAACGGATGCTGTTGCGCTACACGCAGGCGTTGATGACGCAGATTTCACAGACCGCCGTACAGAATCTTCTTGATACAAACGCTTTGCATTCAGACGACCTGATACATATATGCGGCTGGTGTAAAAGAGTTGATGTTGGTCAAGAAAATTGGGAAGAGATAGAGGAAGCTGTTAAAACTTTAGGCGTGTTTGAACAAGAAAAACTTCCACAAATAACACATGGAATGTGTAGTGATTGTTATAAAACTATGTTGGAGCAACTTGCTACATACTCGGGAGGGAAGTAGTCAGGACGCTCGATCTGATACATATGGATTTGCTTAAAGCCGATATGCGAATCGCAACTATGTGATGACTGGCGACAATAATAATGTTGACCAGTATCAAACGTCTGTCAATTCAGTTACAGCAGATTTGGAGAACCTCACGCAATTGACTGCTGATAATCCAAATCAACAGCAAAAGCTCGGCGGAGTTGAGTCAATAGTTGCTGAAAATTAACCGTAACGGGAAAATCACTGATTTCCGTCGGGGTAATAATATAGCGGAAATTGAGTCGATCCGATTGAGAGGAACGTTTTTGAGAGAAGATATTCTTCGGCGGCTCGAAGAGATAAAGGATGAAGAGAGAAGGTTAGCAGATAAAAGCTATGTTTTTATGTATTATGAGCAGCAGTCTTGCAAAATCTCGCGCTTTCTAACAATTCATTGTTCGTGAGAGTTTCTATAAACCGCGCCGGCAAGTGCATTAAACATCATAAAAACTATTGTTTTGGCACCAAATCCTTTCGCACGTAAAACAACAAATCTATACCGGGACGAAGCGTGTAGGTCCCCGTGAGCTGATGAGTCGCCGCGTATTTTTCTTCAAGCTCGGTAGCTTGTTTGGTCGAACCGATGACAACTTCGGCAGTCGGTACTTGAACCACCGTGCCGTGAAAGCCGACCTTCTTGTATTCGAGCAATGTCCACGGAAGCGGCCATTGATCCGGCGAAGTGACGACGATAGTTGCTTGCTTACCGGTTCCCGCCCGTTCAGAGATTCGTCCGATCTCGCGCTCCATCTCGTTCATGCTGCGTAGTGAATGCACGTAAACATACGGGCGTTGCTCGTCGTCGTAGCGGAAAAAGTTAAGTTCAATTGTTTGATAAGCGCAGATACCCAGAGCTAATGCTGCCAGAATTTTCGCTGCCGTACGTTGCCACTGTCGGTCGCCGGTCGCCAATTCGCCGATGCCGTAACCGGCTATCAACCCCATCGGCAGAACAAAATTAATGGCAATCCACGGCGTTTTGTACGGAATAAGCGTGTAAGCGCCGAACAATCCGAATGCCCACAGCGCGACGAACATCGCAAAACGATGTTTCGCTTTCCAGAAGGCAATCAAAGCGCCGAGCGCGCCGAGAATCAGCAGCGGAGCTTCAGACGCTAAAAGCCATTTCAAATATCCCCAAGCTCCGCTTTGAGCGTGATCTTTCGTGCCGGTTTTGCTCCAAATGTTGTATGCCTCAAATGCCGCCCCAATGCCTTTTTCGTAAGTGAAAAACGACGAAAAGAAAACTATCCCGACATACGCGAAAAGCAGCAAACATAAGAAAATTAAACCCGACGAACTTTGAGAATCGCTTAAACGGGCGGCGAAAGTTTTGTAGCTCAAATTTTGCGGCTCGTCAAAAGTTGATTCGCTCGGGCCGTTTCGCCAACTCGCGGTAAAATAACGCCGCCCAACTTCCACACTGGCAATAAGCAGAGCGATGATTGCGACCAAAACCAGAGGCTGTTCTTTTCCCGAAGTGTTGACGATAAAAACGTCGTAAAACCAGGAAGATCCGCTCCAGACATCTTTATTGAAGTAAATCGCCAAAATTAACGCGCCGGCGAATACAAGTATCAATCCTATGCGACGATTTTTCGCTCCGTTCGTTTTGTCGGCTGAAACGCGCAGCCATCCCCAAATACAACCGAGCGCAATCAGCATCGTGCCGAACGAAATAAACGAAGTTTCTTTGGTCGCAAAAGTCATCATCGCCGAACCGGATGCCAGAAGCAGATACAGCGGGCGTCCTTCGTCCCACTCAAGCAGTCGCCGCATCACAAAATAAACGGCTGCAACTCCCAAAGCGATAAACACGAAACGGGCGACGAGCAGCAGAACTTTATTTTCACCTGTAAAAGATGATGATACTTGCAACGCGATGGGCAACACACAAACAAAGAGTAAAATTGCCATCGCCGCAATCGCCAATTGTCCGGGTCGCTCGCCTTCAATAAATTTCAGAACGCAAACCACGACGGCAAAGGTGAAAAAGACAAGCAGGATTTCGTGTATAAAATAGCGCGAGAAAAAAGCTAAGCCGGGCGAAAGAGCCACGAGCGAGGCGGCAAACAGCGTTCCGAGTGTTCCCAGATAACGCCGCAAGCTAAAAACCAGGGCGACTGTTAAAATGCCGAACACAACCGTTACAAGCCGCACGCCGAAATCGCTCAAACCGAAAAAATACGAAGAAAAGAGCGCGAAGTAATACAGCGACGGACCGTGATAATTGTTCGGATCGTATTTGTAAACGCCGTCGCGGAAAAGACCGGTTAAAAAAAATCCGTTCACGCCTTCGTCGTGGTGGAAAGGTTTAAGCGTCAGCCAGACAATTCGTAAAAGCACGGCAACCGTCATCAGAACCAAACTGCCGATGCGCCAAACCTGAGATAAATCCTGTTCTTTGACAAAGGCGGTGTGAACGGGAGTGTCGGCGAGCGGCTTTGGCGGCTCAACGGTTGTTTCAGGTTGTGCCTGTCGCTCATCGGTTACTCCGACTTGCGCCTGACCATTGCTTGGTGTTCTAACTTCTTCCTCGCGCGCGACTTCCGCTTCGGCTTGCGCCCTTGCCAACGCTCTTGATTGCTTCTTCTTTTTCGCCATAAATTTATTCGCCAAAAATTATTTTGAGTCGCCGACTTGATAAACGCGAAAATCGCCCGCTTCGGCGATAACCGGATACGCTTGAAAGAAAGTTTCGTTGACCGTCGTAAATTTGCGTTCCTGCGGACCGACCAGGACGTAATTGATTTTGTTTTGTTCGATTAATTGTTTGGCTTCTTCGCCGCCGGCGTAGATTTTCTTAACAATTTGTTCGCGCTCGTACGGCGCGATTCCGTGTGACCAAACATGACCGATATATCCGAGAAACCAACGCCTGCCGCTTAAAACCGTAACGCTGGCATATTCCGGCGCGGTCATAATTAGTGACTTCGGAGCCGTGCGCGAGCGGAGTTGGGCGGCAACCGACACCATTGCGGGCGAGAGAATTTGATGCTCGACTTGTCTGGTGGCGGTGCGCCAAACGTCGAGCCAACCGGAGAAAGTGAGTGCGACCAGCAAAGTCGGCACTAAATACAGTGAAACTTTAGAACGCTGCCAAAGTTGGGCGAGCAGCCACGCGACGAGCGGAATCGAAGCGACATACCAGTAAATTAAAACTTTAATGTTGTCCCAGACCCAAGGCGCGAGTCTGACCAGATTCGGGATGATGAAACAAAGAGCGAACGGCGCGTAAAACAAAAGTAATTGTCGTGCGCGCCGCGCGTCGGATGTTTCAACAAACGGTTCATCGGCAGATTGGCGCTGTTTTTCGCCGAAAGCGATTGAAGCCAGTGTGCCAATCGCCACCGCCAGCAGAGGAATGAACAAACCGGTGTTGACGAACCAAAACCAAACCGGATTTTCCTCTCCATTATCCCAGCCGAATTTCCACCCGACAAATGATTCCGCCTCATTAGCACTGCCCGCGGTCGCAAACAACAATTCGGGAATTGCCGTTATTGCGGCAGCCGCGAAAAATACCGCCCACGCGCGCCAGTTCCGCCAGCTTAACGCGGCAAGCAAAGCCGCCATTCCCATCACAACGGCAAAAGTGTGAGCGTGTACGAGCGGCAGCATTCCGGCGAGCAGTCCAATCACAAAAAACGGAACGAGCGTCGAAGGTTGCTCGGTCAGAAACGAAAGCAAGCCGGGCTTTTTCTTAAATTCTTGTTCGCCGCTCTGCTGTTGTTCAGCGTTTTCCTTCTCGTTTTTAGTTCCTTCAACGAATATTTCCCAAATTTTCGTCAGCACGATGAGCGCGAGCGGCAGACCGAGCAGCAGCGTTCGTTGAGTTGTAAACAAGATTGTCAAACTGTTTCCCCAACGCCAAATTGTCCCGCCGCGAATCGTGTAATCATTTGCCAAAGCAAAGATGTGTCCGAGAATGCCCGCTTCGCCCGCCGCCGCATCGCCGAAAAACAACAAAAAACCTAATCCGCCGTTAAAGAGCAGCAGAAAAGGCGCGATCAAAGCCGCCGCCGTGTTGTTTGTGAGTTTATAGGTAAAACGGGCGAGCAAAATAATTAGCGCGATAACCAAAGTCATATTCTGACAGAACATTGCGTCACGAATGCTTGTGCCGGCGACGTTCATCATCGCTACGACGAGGTCGGTGATAAATGAATAGGTGAACGTCACGCCGGAGTAAATCGGATTATCCGGCGGAAAATTTTGTCCGCTGACAAATCCGTTGATGACCAGCAGATGAAACGGTAAATCCCCGATATTGTTGACTGCTCCCGTGCCGATTCCGCCGTTCGTCTCCAGCATCGCGCGCTCGAAGAAAAACCAGAGCATCACAATTAAACCGGTATAGGCGATAATTACGGCGAGGCGGGATAATTTAAGATGGGCGAAAAATTCGTGCCGCTGCTGATTAAACGCGGCAAAGTCTTTTCGCAGCCGGCGGCGAAATTCGTCTCGCTGTAAAACGATTAGCGGCAAAGCGCAGAGTAGCGCAGCGATGCTGACGGAGGCTAAGTTAAGACCGAAAACAAGAGCAAGCAGGAAGCCCGCCAGTCCGAGCAGTACGCTTCCGATGACCGCGCCCGCGGCGAGGCGAACGACGAGCGGCGCGGCGGCGTCGTAAAAATACGTAATCGCAATGCCGCCCGCCGTTGTTATCAGTAACAAGAGGAAAGTAAAAATCATGATTTTTAGAAATTTTTATGATTTATACGCGCATCATAAACTATTATTGTGCTTCTTTATTTTGTCGGGTTTGTAATTTCAAAAAGAATGTGGGCATTAAGTTACATCCGTCTTAACTGAAAATTACATTCCTGTTATCGAGCTGAAAAACAAAAGCGGTTCGAAGATATTTAATTTTTCTTAATAAAATGACGGTAGTGTTTATAGACAAATCAAAATTCTTGGCAACGACAATAAATCTTGTAGGTTTATTATCATTGGAAGATAAATTTTTTTTTGCGCTCCAGGCTAACCTTTATTTGTGCCGCTTGACAGCTTGCGATGCCGATGCTTCTTCTTTAAAGTATAGGCGTATACCAATTCCAGTCAATTCCAGCTAATGTTTTTGTTTGATTAAAATATCATGACGAATCATATTGAACTCGAATTCCCCCTTGTCCGTTGTGTTACAGCGAGCGACGAGAAACGAGCTACGGGCAATTCGGCGAACATAAAATAATGCGCTGCCAGGATTGCCAAGCGCATTATTTATATCCGCGCCTGACCGAAATTGCGATGCGCCGCTTTTACACGAATAATTATTATTTCGAGAGTGGTGATTCGGGCTATTCAGATACGAGCTTGCCCAGCCACGACGGTTGTGCTCTACGGAAGAGTCTCATGAGTAATAAAACGAAGAGTTCTATATGAGTAATATTAACGGCAACAAAAAAGAATTTCTTTCGGTGGTAATGCCCGTTTACCGCGAGGCGAGTCATATCGGCACTGTTCTCGCGGCAGTCCGCGATGCGCTTGCCGAAGTAAATATTTCGTTTGAGTTTGTTTTGGTTGACGATGGTTCGCCGGATGAAACATGGTTGGTTCTAAAGGAACAAGCGAAAACATTTCCGATGTTGCGGGCGGCACGGCTTAGTCGAAACTTTGGCAAAGAATTGGCTTTGTGCGCCGGCTTGGAAATGGCGCGCGGAGATGCTGTTGTGGTGATGGACAGTGACGGTCAACATCCGCCGTCTCTTTTGCCGGAGATGGTTCGCGCCTGGCGTGAAACAGATGTTGATATTGTTGAAGCGACAAAGATTACGCGGGGCAAAGAAACATTTTTCAGCAAAATCACCGCCGGATTGTTTTATTTGATTTGGAACAAACTTTCCGGCTTCGAATTAAAAGGCGCGTCGGATTATAAACTGTTGAACCGCCGGGCAGTCAACGCTTATCTGCAAATGGGCGAGCGCAACGTGTTTTTTCGCGGGATGACGGCGTGGCTCGGCTTCAGTCGAGCGCAAATTCCGTTTGAAGTTGCCGGGCGCGTCAGCGGGCAGACGGGTTGGTCAATACTGCGACTCTTAGGTTTGGCTTTAACCGCCATCACGGCGTTTTCGGCTTTGCCTTTACAAATTATCACTTTTGCCGGTGTAATTTTCCTGCTCTTCGCCGTCGCGTTAGGAGCGCAGACGCTTTTTGTAATGCTGACGGGTAACGCCGTGAGCGGTTTTACCACCGTCATTTTGCTGCTGCTGATCATCGGCAGTTTGCTGATGATCAGCCTCGGAATTACCGGCGAGTATCTGGCGCGGATTTATGAAGAAGTTAAGGGGCGTCCGCGTTACGTCGTTGCCCAGTCAATCGAAGCGTCACTTGGACAACAAACAGTCGAAGCGGGTTTGTTGCCGCAGCGTACGTTTGCGGTTCGCGACCCTGAATAATGCGTTAGCAATTTGGCGTGCCAAAGCCTGACTCCGCGAAAAATCGGTCAATCGCTTCGCCAAATCGGTATTAAGCCACATATAATTATCATTTATTTACCACTCAGATTGGGGCGCAGACCTTAATTTGCCGGAGGTTTTACAGTGTTAGCTCTAATTTATTTAATTGTTATGGTCATGCTCGGCGATTTGATTTGCCGCCGCTTTTACTCGTTTGTTTCGCTGCCTCATCGCATAGCCGCCGCTTTTCTCTCCGGGCTTCTGATCAGCACTTGGTTTACATACCTCGCCGCGATGCTTTTTGCGCGAGCATCGAAGCCTCTTTTGTGGGGCAATCTGTTGTTTTTCGCCGCGGCTTTCGGTTTCATTCTCTGGTCAACACAACGCGCGCAAAAAAAACCATCGCGCCAGGCAGCTTCGCCGCCGGCGACCGAAGCCAACAGATGGGATTGGATACTCATCGGTTTTTTTCTTCTCTTCGTGAGTTGGCAGATGTTCAGCACTTTTAATATGTCGGGCGGGAAAGTACAGATCGCCAATCATCAATGGAGCGATTTCGGTTCAACCGTCAGCATTATGCAGAGTTTCGCGGTCGGTCATAACTTTCCGACCGAATACCCGCACTTTTCGGGCGACCGCATTCGCTATCATTTTCTTTTTTATTTTCAAGCCGGAAACCTCGAATATCTCGGACTTAATCCGGCATTGAGCAATAATATTTTGAGCATTTTGTCGCTCGTTTCGATGCTCATTCTGGTGATGACCCTCGGCGTCGTTTTATTCCGCTCGCGGGCAGTCGGACGAATCGGAGCGGCGCTTTTCTTTTTTCACGGCTCGCTCTCGTTCATTCCCTTCTTGATTTCGCAAGGGTCAATCGGCAATGCGCTCAACGCGGCTCTAACGGCGCGTGATTTTCTTCCGTCCGTTTTTCCGTATCGCGGCGAACTGTGGGGAGTTTGGTCGCAAGTCGTCTTTCTTAATCAACGCCACTTGGCAACCTCTGTCGGTCTGCTGCTGCTGGTTCTCATATTCTTGATTACTCGCTACCGCACGGCACTTTTGCTTGATGAAGCGTCGCCCGTACCGGAGAACAATCAACTTCACGACGAATCAGAAGCCATTGACGGCGCGGAGCCGGAGGATTCGAAAAGCGGTTTGCTAGGCGGACGGCTGAAAACTGCCGCCCCGTTTATCTTTTCCGGCGTGGTGCTCGGACTTTTGCCTATGTTCAACAGCGCAATCTTCCTGGGAGCGTTTGCGGTGTTGGGGGTTTTGTTCGTTTTGTTTCCATTGAAAAAACAAATGCTCTGGCTGGCTGCGACGACCGCGCTGGTCGCGCTTCCGCAAGTGATTTTTCTCAAAACAGGCAATATAAGAGATGCCGGCTATTCGCTTTTCCATTGGGGCTACACCATAGATAATCCGACGCTGGTTAAGGTCGTTCAATACCTCGGTTTCACTTTTGGTTTTAAATGGCTGCTGATTGCGCTCGCTTTGTTCTGGGCGACACAATTTCAACGGCGCGTGATGATTGCCGTTTCAAGTTTGATTGCGCTCGCCTTTTTCTTTCAGTTCAGCGACGAAGTTTTAGCCAATCACAAATTTCTCAACCTGTGGCTCATTGTCGCTAATTTGTTTGTCGCTTACAGTCTCTGGCGTTTGTGGAATATGACTTGGTTGAAAAGCGCGTTGCCGGGCAAAATCGCCGCCGTCGCTCTCATCGCGCTGATCACGATTGGCGGAATTATTGACTTGTTTCCGATACGCAACAGTTATTGGGTGGAAATACCTTTCGAGGGCGATGCGCTCGTTCGCTGGGTGCGCGAGGAAACCGACCCGAAAGCGATATTTCTTTCGAACAGATTTGTCAATCATGGCATTCTGCTTGCGGGACGCCGCGTCTTTTACGGACATTCGTATTACGCCTGGTCGGCGGGTTATCCGACTGCCGAGCGCGACGTTATTTACAAAAAAATGTTCGAAGAACGAAATCCGCAGGAGCTGTTGCGTTTGCTGCAGGCGAACAAAATTTCTTATGTGGCGATTGATGACGGAATTAGAAAAGGTGACTTTATTAAAAATCTGAACGAGGCGGTCTTTAAAAGTAACTTTGAACAAGTCTATCAAGACACCGAGAACCGTTATGACGGATTGGCAATTTTCAAAGTTCCCGCCAATTTGTCGGATGTTCCTGCATCGCTGCTGCAAAAATCTACGGACGCCGATGTTAATACGAACGTGCCTCCCGTCAGTGCTTTTGAAGGCGGGCAGGGAAGAGAGCGCGGTCAGTTTGATAAGCCGCGCGGCATTGCGGCGGATGCGGCAGGCAATTTATACGTTGCCGATTTGGGCAATTCGCGCATCCAGAAGTTTTCGCCGGAAGGCGAGTTTCTCAAAACTTTCGGAAAATCCGGTACGAGCGAAGGCGAGTTGCGCGAGCCGAACGGCATCACGGTTGATTCAGCCGGAAAAATCTACGTTGCCGACGCGCTCAATCATCGCCTGATTAAATTTAATGCCGACGGAAATTTTGAAAAACAATGGAGCGGACCGACACCCGGATTCTACGGACCGCGCGATGTCGCCGTCGGACCGAACAAACAGCTTTACGTTCTCGACCAGGGCAGATCACGTATTGTTAAACTCGACCCGGAAAGCGAGAATTTTGCGGAATGGGGACAAAAAGGAACGGGCGAAGGCGAGTTTAACGATCCGACCGGACTGGCTGTGGGCGACGATCGAGTTTTCATAACCGATGCAGGCAACAACCGTATTCAGGTTTTCGATCTCGACGGTAAATTTATTCGTCAGTGGGAAGTTCCCGTGTGGAATAAATACCTTTGGCATTATCCGGACGCGGCGTTTGACGCACAAACCAAACGCCTTTACGTAACGAGCGGCTGGACAAACGAAGTTCTTGTTTTCGACGCCGACGGAAATCAACTGGACTCGCTCAAGCCGGTAGAAAAGGCAGCCAAGCTGGACAATCCATCGTCGCTCGTCTTGGCTGACGCAAAAAGCGGAAAGAGTCTCTACGTTCTTAACACCGGAGGGGGGCGCGTGTCGATATTTGAGTTGGGCAAAGCGAAACCACAGAAGTAGCTTTGCCTGGCTGATTGTCAGTCTTTGCGGCTGGCAACGCGAAAAACCGTGTTTTCAAAGTGCGTCAATTTAAGTCGCTAACTTTAAATTTTTAGATTTAATAATCTTTGCGCCGCAGCTCGCACTTCTTGGGATTGAAAGCGGCGGCTTGAATTAATCATCCGACTGATTTGATTATTCCATTCCTGTTTGTAAAAACTTCCGTCTTCTAACTGCCATTTGACCACGCGAACAACGTATAACCCAGAAAAATCTTGCCTCCCATAAATAAAATCGGATGAGTGAGCAGAGTTTGCGTCAGGAACACATCAGAAGGTTTCGTATTCTCAAATAACTAATTCGTCAAACAGCCGTTTTCGTAGTGTCTAATTGTATGACAACAAATTACCGCTACTGACAAAACTTACTCCTCCGCAACTCTTATTTTGTTTGGCGCGGTCTTTTTTTGGCATGGACTTGGGTTAAAATGCCCATTGACTTTGTACGAATTTGGTTACGAAGAACGCCAAAAGTAAAAGCGACCAAACGGTAATCACGCTGTTCCAGAAACGTCGCTCGGCGAGCCGGGCAAAGAGAATAAAAATCGGGAACATAACCAGCGTGTAGCGCGGGACGCTAAGAATAAAACCGCTGCTGGTGAAAAGAAGCCAGTTACCTGCCATCCAAACCGTATAGGATGGACGAAGCAGAAATCCGCAGGCGACAGTGCAAACAGCACCTAATACAATAAATACAAATTCCTGCACGCCGCCCATCTGCGCGTGCGAAATTTCCGAAAACCACATTAAGTTATATACTACTCTGATGCCGTCCCACGGCACGCTTAAAGATTTATGGAAATTTTCTCTGCCGACAGCTATAAAAGCGAAGGCATCGCCGGCGGCATATTGATTAAGCAGCAAGTAAATACCGAAGCCTAAAAAAGGAGCTAAAACCCACAACCATTGCCATTGCCACCGGCGCGAAGCCCGATATTGCAAAATCACCTCCATCAACAAAGCCGGAATGATAACCAAACCATTTAAACGCGTTAAGCATAAGAATATTCCGAGAATCCCGGCAAGCGACCAGTGTTCCTGACGTGCCGCGAGAAAACAACCGACGGTTAAAGCTATAAACAAAGCCTCATTGTAGTTGATGTGCAGGAAGTAGGCGGTCGGGAAAATTAACATAAACCATACGGAATTCCGCGCAACCGAATCTGGAAAATCAGTCAAAACCAATTTGCGCAGCAATAGTCCGGCGGCAATCAATGCTAAACCCGAAACGATAAACGCGCTTACTAAATAATCTTGAAATATTAAAGCAAACAGCCAAACAAGCCACGGATACAAAGGAAAACCGATGAGGTCGGCTCTCTCAGAACCGACGCCGGCGTAACCCATCTGCGCGAGTCGAATGTGCCGCAGAGAATCCCATCGATTCCATATCTCAAGCCAACCGTACCATCTGTCAATAGGCTTGTTCGCAAACACCAGATAACTCTGCACGCCGAACACGAAGATCACTCCCTTGACTGCCAGAATCATCCAAACCAGCGACCAATCGAGTTGCTGCCATTGCTGACGGGCAGTTGTCATAATTCGGTCTGTTGTCCACTTATTGCTACGGTCAGCAGGCACACCTTCATTTTGCGCGGTTTGCTTTGAGGGCGGATTGTCGGCTTCGGTTGATTGTAATACAGGAATCGAAGGCAGAACTTGACATTTAATCATAATAGTTTCCAACAGTTTTTTGAATAAACGAAAACAGTATAAATGATTAAAACTTCACGAAAGGATACGTTGTCGAATTCATTCAGGCTGAATAATACTGGTGCAATTTAAGTATTGCTTTTTAGTTTTATTTAATATCAAAGAAACGCGTTAGAAGTTTAATATGGCGACGTTTCTCCTTCCTGAAGTTTAAATAAAATAAGGTATATTAGGGCTGACCAATGGTATATGTCAAATTAAAAGATATTTCGCCGAAAAAAGCGAAAAGCGTACGACGATAACTATCAAAAAATGATATTGTAGAAAAATCTTTTTCAAAACGAAGAGGTTCGTCTTTTTTGTTGCCAGTGAATGTTTAAGTTATGCGAAACCTTGTAATTAAAAAAGATTCGGCTTGTTTGTCGGTCGTCATTCCGGTTTTTAATGAAGAACGCACCTTGGCGAAGGTCGTCAAAAAACTTCTAAAACTGCCGAATCTGCTGGAAATTATTATCGTTGACGACTGCTCTACCGACGAAACGGCGAATGTTGCCCTAAACCTTTCGGAAGAAAGCGAAGTCATCAAATACATCC
>MWVV01000291.1_pt1 | contig 18298 bp, 15 predicted proteins | sample 1047281 | NCBI WGS metagenome assembly MWVV01 (sample SAMN06349986, study PRJNA376086) | soil metagenome | isolation source: PT-2 sample Antarctic (ecotone) soil | place: Antarctica | collected 2015-01-13 | reverse complement strand
TATCGAGCGACCAAAGCCGTTTTCAAGGACGCGTCTTCGCGTGAGCGGGGCTTGAGCGATGTTCTTGGTTCGGGAATGAAGCTTTTTGAGATTCATAAAAATAACGGAAAGCAGAAGCAAGCCGATGACGCGCTCGAAGATTTGCGGAGAACAGCCGTTCTTTTTCAGTCAAACGAAATTTATTACACCGCGGTCAATGAAAATATTAAATTTTTGATTGAAACAGGGCGTAAATCGCTCGGCTTACAGATGTTCGCGGACGCGCTCGCGCAAGTCAGTAAAGATTTCACGGCGAAAACTCTGCGGGAAGATATTACGCGGCGGCTGAAAAAACGCGAAAGACAATATAAACTCCTTGGTGAACCGGCGCCGGAACTTGTCGATGTTGAACGATTTCTCGAAAGTCAGCCAAAAACGGTAGCGAGTTTGCGCGGAAAAGTCGTGTATCTGGATTTTTGGGCGACGTGGTGCGCTCCGTGTCTAGAGGCGTTTCCGTCGCTCATCGAATGGCATCAGGATTATCAGAAAGAAGGCTTGGAAATTTTGGGTTTAACCAGGTTTTACGGCACTGCTGAAGGTTTTAACGTTGACAAAGCAACGGAGCTGAACTTTCTCACTCGTTTCAAAAAAACGCATCGTCTGCCTTACGAATTCGTCATCGGCAAAGATAACACAAACCAAATCTCATACGCCGCAAATGCGATTCCGACCACTGTTTTAATTGACCGCAAAGGCATCGTCCGGTATATCGAAATCGGTTCGGGCGCCAGCCGCCAGGCGGAAATTCATGCAATGATAAAAAAACTTCTCGCGGAAAAGTAAGCAGAAAGGCAAAAGTAAAAGATGAGAGATGTTGATAGCTGTTGCAATTGCTCAGGTTTGAAAACTTTTGCTTATCTGTTTAGAATTCAAAATCGGAAATTTAAGATTTTGAATCTTCAATCCTTAATAAATGGCACAAGAATCCGAAATTTCAAGCAACGACACTCAAAGTTTTTACGACCGTATCGCCGATGTTCATAATCTAGCAATGAAAGTCAACGGTTATAAGGATTCGGTAGCGAAATATTTAAGCTCGCTCGAAATAAATCTCGACTCCGATTCGCTTGTTTTAGATGCGGGAAGCGGCACCGGTATTGTGACGCTCGCCTTTCACGCGGCGGGGTTTCGCCCCAAAAAAACTTTTGCGCTCGACCTTTCTCACAATTCGCTCAAAATCGCCCGCGAACAATTTGAAAAAGATAAAAACACCGATGCGCGAAACATCTGCGTCGTGCAGGGCAATGTTTTACAGCTTCCCTTCCCGGACGCGACATTTGATTTGATTATCACGTGCGGCGTTCTGGAATATGTTTCGCTTGAAGAAGGTTTAGAAGAATTTGCGAGAGTTCTGAAAAAGGGCGCGAAATTCGTTTTAATTCCGATCAGACCTTCACTCGTTGGTTCGGTTTTGGAAATTTTATATAATTTTAAGACGCACTCAATCGAACAGACAAGACAAATTGCCGAACAATATTTCGAGATTGTCGGCGATTATAATTTTCCAATCACTGAGCCGATTGGCTGGTCAAAAATGATTTTTCTGTTGGAAAAAAAGAGAGGAGGTGAAAAAGTTTAAAAGTGGAAAAGATAAAAAGTGGAAATAAGAACGCTTAAAAGCTATTGCCGCATAAAACAAACAACTTTTTCACTCTTTCACCTTTTCACTTTTAAGCTTTTCTCCTTTTTAATGAAATCTATTGCTGAAAAGCCCTTGATTATTGCTCATCGCGGAGCAAGCGCGCTCGCGCCGGAAAATACTCTAGCGGCTTTCGGGCAGGCGATTCGAGACGGCGCGGAAGGCATCGAACTTGATGTTCGTCTGGCAAAGGACGGCGTTCCGGTCGTCATTCACGATGCAGACCTAAAGCGTTTAGCTGATAAAAAAGGGCGCATTTCTTATTATACTTCCCGGGAATTGCAATCTTTCGATGTCGGTTCCTGGTTTAACTCACAATTTCCGAAGAAAGCCGATGACCAATTTTCACGCGAAACCGTTCCGACTTTTCCTCAGTTGCTAAAATTTTTGGAAGATTATAAAGGTTTAATTTACGTTGAAATAAAATGCAAAAAAGCCGAAACCGACTCGCTCGTTCGAGCAGTCTGCCAACTTATCGAGCAGACAAATTTGCTATCCCAAATTGTCCTCAAAAGTTTTAATCTGGGCGCCCTCATTCTAGCACGTAATTTTCTTCCTGAAGTTCGCACCGCCGCGCTGTTTTCTCCAAAAATCTTAACAGTTGTTCGCAAAAGAAAACACATTCTGCAAAAAGCCGAGAAGTGCGGAGCAAACGAAATTTCACTGCATTACTCACTGGCGACTAGAGGGCTTGTGGAAAGAGCGAAAGATAAAGGATTAGCGACGGTAATTTGGACTGCCGACAGTTCCATCTGGGTAAAACGCGCGCTTGACTTAGGCATCTACGCAGTTATTACTAACAACCCGGCACATCTATTGGCGAAAAAACAAAAACTCTTTGCCAAACAGCACAAATAAAATTGTCTCCAGTTATTTGTTTCGTACCGGAAGAAATTTCAAAAATAATTTAGCGCCTTTTGCGAAAGCCTCTGCGTTCTTTGCGTTGCTGATTTGAGACTGGACAACAGATAATGCGAAGACTCGCCAAGTTACGCGAAGAATTATTTTTGAGATGACTTCTGAAAATTATTTTCACGGTTACGGTTTTGCAGAGTCGGAGACACAGGCTAAAATTGTTGGAGTATTATTTATAGTTCAATTTTTTAAGGCAATTTTATCAGAAACAAAATGAAATTTTATAACGATGTTTTAGGACTGATCGGCAACACGCCGCTCGTTAAAATTAACGCTCTCGCCGCGCAGCACAAAATTAAAGCGCAAATTTTCGCCAAAATGGAAAACCTCAATCCGGGCTTTTCGGTCAAAGACCGAATCGGCATTTCGATGATTGAAGCGGCGGAAAAAGACGGCTTGCTCAAGCCCGGCGGCACGATTATCGAAGCAACGAGCGGCAATACCGGAATTGGTCTGGCGCTCGCGGCGGCGGTAAAAGGTTACAAATGTATTTTTGTTTTGACCGACAAAGTCTCGATGGAAAAATCGCGTTATCTGAAATCGCTCGGCGCGGATGTGGTCGTTGTTCCCGCCGCGTCCAAGCACGGCACGCCTGAACATTATGTTGAAACCGCCAAACGCATTGCGAAGGAAACGCCAAATTGTTTTTACCCGGATCAATATAATCACCCGGCAAATCCCGCCGTGCATTACCGCACCACCGGACCGGAACTTTGGAACGACACGGACGGGCGCATCACGCATTTTGTTTCAAGCATCGGTACGGGCGGCACAATCAGCGGCACGGGCAGATATTTAAAAGAGAAAAACCCGAATATAAAAATCATCGGCGCCGACCCGTATGGCTCAATTTTTAAGACTTACAAGGATTCCGGTCAAGTTCCGGAAGCTACGCCATATCTCGTCGAAGGCATTGGACAATCGCTGCCCGTCGGTAACGCCGATATGAAAATCATCGACGAAATTATCAACATCACCGACCGCGAATCGTTTGACCTGGCGCGTCAGCTTTCGCGCACCGAGGGGATTTTCTGCGGCGGTTCGACCGGAACGAACTTCGCTGCCGCGCTGAAGGTAGCAAAAAAACTCGACGAAGACGATTTGGTTGTATTCATTGTGTGCGACACGGGCGAGCATTATTTAACAAAGTTTCATTCAGACGAATGGATGAAGGAAAAACTTCTGCTCGAACCGCAAAAAATCACGGCTGGACTGATCAACGAAACGAAACATGCCGGCGCGCCCGCGAAACTTATTTTTGTCGCGCCCGATGAGATCGTCAGCAGTGCGCTGGCGCAAATGAATGAAAACGGCGTGACGCAAATTCCCGTTATAGAGGGAAATACTTCGGTCGGCTCATTGCGTGAAAGCCGCGTTTTGACCAAACTGCTTGGCGACCGCGAATTGTTGAACGCGAAGGTGAGCAAAGTGATGGACGAAAGTTTTCCGGTGCTTGACGTTGATGCAAGTTTTAATGATATAAAAACAAAACTGCAAAAATCGCCGGCGGTTTTAATCGAAGACTTCAAACGCATCACCGGGATTATTACCAGATCGGACGTTTTGGATTTACAAAGAAATTGATGATGCGTTCTTTTTTAACAAATGCGACGCTTCTTTGCGCCACCCGAAAATTTTAATGACCAGAAAATCACTTTAAGTCCTGAAGAATCAAGGCATTTGCGTGATGTTTTGCGTCTGCGCGCGAGTGAAAACGTGCAGGTTTTCGATGGCGCAGGCAGGGAATTTTTTTGCGAAATCGAGCAAATTGAAAGAAAAGAAACGGTTCTAAAAATCATTAAAGAAATTGCGCCGACTACCCCGGAATCCGGTTTAGATCTAACTTTAGCGGTGGCGCTCCTCAAAGGCGAAAAGTTCGACTTGGTTGTGCAAAAGGCGGTTGAATTAGGCGTGACAAAACTCGTTCCGCTCAATACGAAGCGAGCCGACGCGAAATCAAAAGACGGCGAAAAAAAACTGCAACGCTGGCGAAAAATTGTCATTGATGCGAGCAAACAATCAGAACGCGCAACGCTGATGCAAATCGAAATGCCGATTGATTTCGCGGAGTTTGTAAACTCCATTTCAAAAAGTCTCAGCGATGCAAATTTACTTTTGTTTGCGGAAAGAAGTGGGATTAGTTTTTCCAACGTCAAGATAAACGAGAAAATTATTGCGGTTATCGGTTCGGAAGGCGGCTGGGACGACGCGGAAATCGAATTGGCGCGCAGTCAAAATTTTCAAATCATCACGTTCAAAGGCAGAATTTTGCGGGCGGAAACTGCAGCAATATCCATCATCGCCGTTTTACAGCATCGCTTTGGAGATTTAAATTAAAAAACCAAACTGCGGAAATTTAGGGAGAGATGTCCCGCAGTTTGGTTGTTCGTCGGCGAGAGAAGCGAGACAACTTTTTGTTAATTAATTTCTGACAATTATAATTTGTTTATGAAATATTACGCTATATTCTTATCAAATACTTTTTATCTGCACGGCTTTGATTATTTCCTGCAAAAGTTTTTCAATAATTTCTTCTTTAGCTGCCGTTACTTTGACTTTGGCTATTTCCTCTTCGTCGCGGATGAGGGAAACATCAATCGTGATTGTTCCGTCGGCGTTGAGAGCGTAAAATCCACGTGGGCTCAAACCGTTTGTCGCCGTTGTCGCCTTGATATAATTGACCGCCGCGCCTTCGCCTCGAACGTTCGACGCGCTTTGTTCGAGCAGACGAATCTCGAGTTTTTCAGTCAGGCGCTCTTTATCCGTAAATTTGCCGGCTTCGCGCAGTTCAGGCTGCAGAATGAGCGGAACTCTTTGAGCAAGCGGAAGCAAAAGCTGCTCTTCGCGTTCGATGCGTCCGATGTCGAAGGTTTTGGCGAAATTTGATTTGAAGAAACTTGGACGCTGCACGCCACCGATGCCTTTTGCTAAGGTTTCCACTTTGTCTTCGGCGGAGGCAAACCATTTTTCGACATCCAGAAATTTACCGTCGCGTAAACCTTTGTCATTGGTCATCGCTTCAATCAGAGAGTATGTGAGAAGTCCCTGTCGAAATTCGTTGGCTTCGTAAGAAACCGCATCTGCCGCCGAACCCATCAAAATATAAAAGCCGGTGCGCTCGCGCAGACGGTCGATTGAACGAACTTGCAGCGCGTCAACCGCTCTGGTTTGCGAAGTTAAATCTTTTTGCGCCGCGCCCGCCGCGCAGGTATCGAAAATCATCACCTTTTTATCGGCTTTTATTTCAGAAACCCATTTTGCAAGCTCCAGACTGTTGACGGTTTTGCTCAGACGCTCAGATTCATTAACCATTATGGCGCGGTCGAGCGTTGCCGCATCCTTTGTCGCATACAGATACATATCGGGAAACGCGCTTTCTTTGACGGCTTCGGCGCTGGTAATCGCTGTGCCGTGTCCCGACAAATAAACAATAACGACATCTTCCGGCTTAGCTTTTTGGGCAATTTCGGTGAAAATATTTTCGTAGTTTTGCTTGGTTGGTTCGAGCCGCTGAAAATCTGCCACATCGGACAAACCAGCAAACTGCGAAGACTTTTCTTTTTCAGTACTAAGCAGCCGCAGATGCAAGCGCCCGCACGTCTGTTTTGCGGCTAATTCTTCATTACAGAAATATTTGCGGGCAGCTAATGAAAGAGCTTTTGAAATGTCTTCGGCATCTTTTGCCGCGTACCTTAAATCAAGTGCGCTGCCCTCATAATCAGAAATGCCGGAGACGATAGCGTAAAAATTAATTTCAGAAGGCTTTTTGTCAATTGATATTTTGATGACCTCGACCCCTTTCGTATCAACCGCTTCATTTCCTGAATTGATAACTGACTCGCTGCTGCGGCTTCTGACACTGCCATCAAGATTCCAGGCGACGACTTCAACTTTATTCGCTCCTAGCCGAAGCCTTTGTTTGGGAATTTCAACCGTTAAATTAATTTGTCCAGCGGTCGGCTCAGACGATTTACCGGCGCGCGTCACTGATAAGTTCGCTGCCGTTGATGCGCACTTCGACGCGCCCGATGCCGCCGCCGCGATTTTTCAGTTTAATTTTAAGATTGGTAGTGTTTGGTTCAATTTTTTGCTCGAGGATTTCCGGCTGAAGTTTGATATTTCCGATTGCGACAACCGGGCGCAGCGGCTGGCGATTAAAACCCAGAAGTTTTTGCAGAAGTCCCGGCTCGTAATACATTTCCTTGAGCTGTTCAAGATTGATAATTTCCAAACCGTACGAATAATGCATTAATCTCTACGCGTCTTCGGAAGCGTCGAAGCGTCCTTCGGGCGTATGAACGACCCATTCCTGATCGTCAATCGCAATGAGCGTGCCGATTCACTTTTCGTCTCGAAATCGCTCAGTTTAATTTGGGCTTCATCTTGCAGAACCTGGATTTTTCTACCGTTAATATTTACGATATTAAAAGGGTTAGCACCCAATACCCAAGGCGGCGGCGCCCCTCTTTTGTGTTTTATCTCCTGCCCGCTCGCTACATCCCACAAAGTAAGAAAAGCGACATTTTGGTTATTGCTGGCTAAAGTCTTTCCGTCAAGCGAAAATTTGAGCGAGTCAACCCGAAAGTGGAAACCTTTGAGAGTCTTCGGCGATTGTCCGGTTTCAATGTTCCAGAGATTTACACGTCCGAAACCGCCGCCGCTTGCCAGCCTTCTGCTGTCAGGCGAAAATGCCACCGAAAGAATTTGGGAAGAACGCCCGCGCAACGTTAAAATTTCCTGCCCGGTTTCCGTATCCCTCAACCTGATGGTGTGATCGCTACTTTGAACGCCGCTTGCTATAGTCTTCCCGTCCGGCGAAAGCGCCAATGAAATGATCATTCCGGAAGGCTCTGCGAAACTTTTTATTTCCTGTCCGCCGGCGACGTTCCACAACTTAATGTTTGTATCAAAACTTCCGCTGATTAGTGTTTTGCCGTCGGGCGCAAACACAACTGACCAAACGGCTTCGGAATGTCTCGTCAGAGTTCTGATTTCCTGTTCGGTTTGGGCATTCCACAGTTTGATTGTTTTATCTTCGCTGCCGCTTGACCAGCGTTTTGCCATCGGGCGCGAAGGCGATGGCGCTAATGCCCTCCGAATGTCCGGTAAAACTTTTAATTTGCTGACCGTTTGCGACGTTCCACAATTTAATATTGTCGTCCAAACCGCCGCTGGCGAGAATTTTTCCGTCGAATGTAAATGCCACCGACATTACAGTTTCTGTGTGTCCCGTCAAAGTTCTGATTTCCTGCGCGGCTTCGACATTCCAGAATTTTACGGTTTTGTCCCGGCTTCCGCTTGCTAAAACTTTTCCGTCAGGCGAAAATTTTACCGAAAAAACCCAATCCGAATGCCCTGTGAAATTTTTAAGTTCTTCACCGGTTTCGATGTTCCACAGTTTTATGACGTGATCGCTGCTGCCACTCGCTAAAGTTTTGCCATCCGGCGAAAATGCCACCGTATTAACTCGCGCTTGGTGTCCCAACAAAGTTCGAAGTTCCTGTCCGGTTTCGGTATTCCAAAGCTTGATGGTTTTGTCAAAACTTCCGCTCGCCAGAACTTTTCCGTCAGGTGAAAATGCTACCGAATAAACCTTTTCAGAATGTCCGGTCTGCACAATAAGCTGCGGTTTGTATCGGTTTTCGACGAGTGTTTTGATTTGCGGATTTTGCCCAAGAATAACTGAGGCAAAAACCGAAACGCAAATTGCCGCCCACGCACCTAACATCAATAGTTTTGCCGCTTCGCGTTTTAGGAAATTTAATTTATTTAACATTACATTCACTCTATTTTTCCTCGCGTTACTGATTTTATAAGTTCCTTACATTAATCAAGTGACGAAAACCGGGAAAAGGTTACAGCGGGCGAATAAAAATTCAGAATTTTCCCTGACACCGAATTGTAATAATTACCGCACGATTTCGATATTTATATCTTTTGTTACCCAGTCGCTAACGGAAATTTCGATTGGTCCGGAGCGCTGGTTAGTTGTAGTTTGCGTCAGTAATTTTGACAATGCGCTGCCGTCACGCTGCGTGGCTTTGGCGATGGCAGGCGATGTCAGAAGTTCCGCCGGAAACGGCTGTGTGCTGGCAATTAATTTGAGAGTTTCTTTGCCGAGCGGTGTGTCTTCCGGTTTGCCGACTTGAAAAATTCCGTAACAGCCGCTTGCCGCGATACTTGTAAAAGGCAGATTCGGCTTTAATATTTCCTTTGCGTTCTGCGTTGGATAAAGCAGATTAATTTTTCCGCTCGTCCCGATTGAATAAAGGTAAACATAAAGATTTTTGTCCGAAGCATTCGTCATTTTTACATAAAACAAATCGCCTGACTTAAATTGCGCGGATTTATTTTGCTCGTCCGGCGTGACCGCGCATTTCGGCGGTGTTGAACTTGAATCGGTGACGTTGTAGCCGCTTAATCTTACGAGTTCAAATTGAATCTGGTCGGTAAGTTTTGAGGCGGCATTCGCGAGCAGGCGCAAATTTTCAACTCTGACGTGATTTTCGAGCGCGTCACGGATACTTTTGACGGCGTTTTCGTCAGCAGCGCGAACCCAAAAATTGTAAAGCGGCATTCCGCTGCGATTCGTCAGAAAATAAATTTTTTCCGCATCCGTCGGAATTTTTGTGTCCTTTACCTCGGCTTGAACATTTCCGAACGCAAAATCCTCATAAGTTCCGCGCACCGCCGCCGCGTCCCATTCGGGCGCGACAACACCAGCTTCGGATTTAGCGTTTAATTTTAGCAAAAGATTATTAACCACCACTGTTTCAAGAAGTTCATTATTCTTTAAAACGTCTGCTAACCTCGTCATCTCACCTGATTGCGCCCCGCGCGTGTCGTCCGGAAAATCAAGCGCGATTTTTCTTTTTTTATCGCTGAAGTTCGGCGTAACAAGAACGACTTTGGCATCGAGCGGCACAGTTTTTATTGTTTTATCGGTCGAAACAACGTCTGCTTTTGATGTGAAGGCGTTGGCGAAAGTGATAGAGCCGGTGGCGATTTTGTCCTGATCGCCTTCAAGCTGCCGCGCCTTTTGGCTGTAAACGGCAACCACGCCGCCGGTTTGCGCGCCGGAAATCGTGCCGACATCAAGTTGAATTTCATTAATTTCGGTTGCCTTGCCGTCAAATGTTCTTTTGACAATTGCAGAGCTTTTGACAAATATCGGAGTCTTTTGCCGAGCCGCGCCGGAGCCGAAAACCACGCGGTCAATCGCGCCTTCCGCCTGCGGTGTCTGTCCTCTTTTCAAATTGACAACCGTCGTCTGCACCTGATTCATAATTTCGCGGTAAGTCGCATCCGGATTGCGGCGCAGATTCTGGACAAGATAAAAGGTGAGCGCGCCGTTTAATTGGTCTTTCGCGGCGCCGGGTTTGGGTTTTTCAATCGGAAAATAATCTTCCTGCGATTTTTCGTTTGGAAGGCTGCCCGAAATTGTCACGTAACTCGCGTCCGCGTTCATTGTGTCCGCCAGATTCGTGCTGTCGCCGCGACTTGTTCCCCCGACAGACGGTTTGAAATCTCGTTCGACACTCTTAATTCCGTTTCCGCGCGTCACCGTTCCCGAATGGCAGCTATCGAAAATAAACGTCACGTTGCTGGTAAATTTCTTTAATCTTCCGAACATCTCTTCAAATTTGTCGTCGCGGATGTCTTTCGCGCCATAGTTGTCTGAATCTGCCGCCACGATTGTTTCGTCAATGCCGTCGGACTCGTCCCCGCCCGGCTCATCCGGCAAAGTTGAACCGTGTCCGCTGTAATAAAAAACAACCGTTGCGCCTTTGTCCGGCGAAACATTATTCTGCTTTTGGAAATTTTCCGCGTTGTCAATCAGATGTTTTTCAAACGCTTCAATAATCGCGGCTTGCGTCGCCTGTTCCGAACAAAGCGTTTTCACCGGAGAAGTGGCGGTTTGCTGTCCGCAAGGTGCAGGTTTTGAAGCAGCTTTGACTTTTTCTTCTTTAAATTTGTATTGCTCAACCAATAGATTTTTCACAAGATCCACATCGTTGTGCGTGCCGTTTAAATCTCTGATCGTCGGGCTTGTATAATTATTAATTCCGATGAGCAGCGCAAGTTTTGGAGCTTCTTTAACTTGCGCCGTCGTTCTCGTGCCCTGCGACTGCATCAAGCTGAGCGGCGCGAAAGTCAGTGCGCAGACGATTGTGAGAAGAAGGCTGCCGCAAAATTTTATTTTATTTTTCATAATAATTTTTATTACTTGAGAATACCGCGTTTGACGAAAACTCCGCGCAGAGCGGTTTGGTTGCGCCCCTCGTAAAGCTCTTTGTCGACGGCTAAGATATTATTCGCGGCATCGGCAAAAGTTGCGGCACCGTTGAGGCGAAAATTCGATTCGATAATCAAAGTGTCGGCTGGCTTTTTTCCGACTTTTTTAAAGATGTCCCACAGCGTCGCGCTCCAGATTTCGCCGTTGTTGTGCGGCTCGCCCATTTCATCTAAATTTTCAGGGTAACGTTTTGTGTTGTTCATCGAGCGCAGATGCGGCGTCGCGGCGGGATTTAGTTGGGGAATTCCGGCGGCAAACCACGAACCGAGAAACGCACTCCACTCGCCTTTTTTAAAGCCGCTTCCGGCAAAAAACGAAGCGGCTAAATAATCGCCGAATCCTTCGTGAATCGCGCCGCCTTCGGTGTAACCATTGCCCGTATCAAAATTCGGCGCTTGATGGTCGAGCAGCGCGTGTCCGAATTCGTGAACAATCACGGTTGCGTCCTCAGCCGTATCAACGCTGCCGCTGCCAAACGCGAGCTGTTTTTCAATCGGGTCAAAAAACGCATTTTCGATATTTGCAAAATTAACGTCAATCGGAAGGGCGCGTCCGTCGAATATTGATTTCATATCAAAGCCGAGCGATTGAACATAACGTGAGGGTTCAGTCACATAATGGTAAGCCATCACTTCTTCAAAGCGGTCGTCGGAGCGCAAAAAGTTAAAAACGCGCGTTTTGCTCAGGGCGCGTTTAAAAGTTCTCGTCGGTTTCGTCGTCGCGTAAGTACCGCTCAAAGTTCCAGAGTTATCTAAATCCTGCAAAACAACCGAGATTCTCTGTTTGTTGAGCGCAATCGAATTGGCATCGTTGTTGTCTTTAAAGGTCGTTAAGCCGCTTGAAACAATCGGGTTTGGCTTAAAAACCACTCCTCGTCCAACAGCGTAGCGGGCAACGTTTTTGACCGACAAAACTTCCAGAGTTTTCGCATCAACCAAAACCACCCACGCCGCGCCCGGATTTTTTGTACTAAATGTCACGCGATAGACGGTTGCCGCGTCAGCACTTTTGCTCGTGATAATACCGGCTTCAGCTTTTGGCGGATTCGTCGGCGCATCGGTCGCTTTAACTGGCGCAATCGCCGCTTTAATCGCCTCGGCTTCGCTGCCGCCGATTCGTGTATCAAAACCGCCTTTGCTTCCCGCGCCGACCGGTTCGACATCGCTGCTGACCTGCGTAACTTGTAAATTTTTGTTGACTGAAACTTTTAACTGCTCGTTGAAAACCGGCAGATTATTATAAAACTGTCGATAAGTCAGATGCGTTCCGGTGACAGATTTTTTTCCTCGACGACGCGCAAGCCACTGCCTGCATCTCTGGAGTTGATAATTGGGTCAATGTTAAGCTCGCGGGCGTTGCGCTGCAAATATTTATCGGCGGCGTCACAGATATTCGTCGCACCCGGAACAGAAGTTTTACCTTCAATTCGGCGCGTCTGTTTTTCATCCTCCGCTCGAATTGATTAGGACCCGCGACCGCCAGCTGGCGCGGGCAATTGCACATTTGGACTGACGCTCCTCTGCTGACTGAAACCAGGAGCGACTGGAGATAAAAAACCGCTCATTAATAAAACTGCCGCGAATATTTTTGTTTGCTTTCTGATATTCAGTATCCTTCTTTTAATTTTTATCGAATGATTTTTGCTTGCTAACATTTTCAAATCGTTTCATAAAGCCGAACGCTTTTAATTTAATCAACTTGCACCCAATTAAAAATATTATTTTTGGCAGGACAAATGCAGTATAAACGTTTTGCCGTCAAAATTGACACTTTATAAACGCGCTCTAATACTGAAACCGGAAATAACATAAAACTTTTTGGTCGTACTGCAAAGCGTGATAACTCGCATTTTTATTGATAAAATTTTCCGGCAGGTAAATTACATCCGATGCCAAAAAGAGTAAAACCTCTCAGCAGAGAAGCTTTACTCTAAAATCAGAAAACAAAAATGCTTTTCAGAATTTGCTTTACTTTTGAATATTTCTCAAAGCTCTGTAATTGGCTTTAATTGTTTTATCAAAATCGAGTTTCGTATGAGCGGCGGAAACAAAACACGCTTCAAATTGCGATGGCGGCAGATAAATTCCGCTCTCAAGCATTTGATTAAAATACGCGCTGAAAAGTTTTGTGTCGGAAGTTTTCGCCGAATCGAAATCCGTCACTTTTTCATTGGTGAAAAAGAGCGTAAACATCGAACCGGAACTGTTGAGAGTATAATTTAAATCCAGCTCCTTCAGATTATTTCTGATTCCTTCATACAAATATTCGCACGACTCGCTGAGGTCTGTGTAAAAATCTTCGTCCGAATCACTCACGTTTAAGGTTTCGAGTCCGGCGGTCATCGCCAGAGGGTTGCCCGACAAAGTTCCGGCTTGGTAAACCGTACCCGCGGGCGCGATCATTTCCATAATCTCGCGCCGCCCGCCGTATGCGCCGACCGGCAGACCGCCGCCGATGATTTTGCCGAGCGCCGTTAAATCCGGCTTAATGCCGTAAATTTCCTGCGCGCCGCCTTTTGCCAGGCGAAACCCGGTCATCACTTCATCGAAAACGAGCAGAATGTTTTCCGCCGTGCAGAGTTCACGTAAACTTTTCAAAAACCTTTTGTCCGCCTCAACCAAACCCATATTTCCCGCTACCGGTTCAATAAATACGGCGGCGATTTCGTCTTTGTTTTTCTCGATCAAATCCTGCACCGACCTGAGATCGTTAAACTTTGCGTTGAGCGTGTCCTGCGCGGTTGATTTTGTCACGCCCGGACTGTCCGGCAAACCCAGAGTCGCCACGCCCGAACCGGCGCGGCTCAAAAACGAATCGGCGTGTCCGTGATAACAGCCTTCAAATTTGATAATTTTCTCGCGCTTTGTAAACGCCCTCGCCAGGCGCATCGCGCTCATGGTCGCTTCGGTGCCGGAGTTGACCATTCTGACCAGCTCAATTGACGGCACAAATTTTTTGATCAGCATCGCCAGTTTTATTTCTCTGACATTGCACGCTCCAAAACTCGAACTGTTTCCGGCGGCAATCTGGACGGCTTTGACGACATCAATCGGCGCGTGTCCGAGAATCATCGGTCCCCAAGAACCGATATAATCGATAAACTCGTTGCCGTCAACGTCCGTAATTTTCGCGCCCTTCGCTTTTTTGATAAAAAGCGGGTCACGCCCGACCGCTTTAAATGCTCTGACCGGAGAGTTTACGCCGCCAGGTAGATGTCTCTGCGCTTCCTTAAATAATTGTGTGCTTTTTTCAGTATTCATTTTTTATAAATTTATTTATTTTTGCAAATTTATACAGATCAAAAAGTTTTAAGTTAAATCTTGTAAATTAAATCTTAATTGATCTGTCTTTATCTGTGATCATCTGTGGTTAACTTTCTTAAATTAATTTGGCTGCTTCTTTGGCAAAATAAGTAATTATCACGTCTGCGCCGGCTCGTTTTATCGAAGTCAAAACTTCCATCATCACTTTTTCGCCGTCAATCCAATTTTTTTCCGCCGCCGCTTTGATCATCGAATATTCGCCGCTGACATTATACGCCGCCAACGGAATATTAAAATTGTCTTTGGCGCGGCGAATTAAATCAAGATACGAAAGCGCCGGTTTGACCATTACAATATCCGCGCCTTCCTGAATATCAAGCGCGATTTCCTTTATTGCTTCATCGGAATTTCCCGAATCCATCTGGTAGGATTTTCGGTCACCGAACTGCGGCGCGGATTCCGCCGCCTCCCGAAACGGTCCATAAAACGCCGACGCAAACTTTGCCGAATAAGCCATAATTGGCGTTTCCGAAAAATTATTTTCATCTAAAACTTTTCTGATCGCGCCGACTCGTCCATCCATCATATCCGAAGGCGCGATAATGTCCGCGCCGTTTTCAGCGTGCGACAACGCTTCTTTCGCCAGAAGTTTGAGCGTTTCGTCGTTCTGCACCGAATCATTTTCAATCACGCCGCAATGCCCGTGCGAAGTGTATTCGCACAAACAAACGTCGCTGATGACAAGCATTTCGGGAAATTCTTTTTTTATTTCGCGCAGAGCTTTCTGAACAATTCCGTTTTTATCATACGCGCCCGAACCGATTTCATCTTTCGCCGCGGGAATTCCAAACAGCAGAATCGAAAAGATTCCAAGCTTTTGCAGTTCTTCGCACTCGCGCAAAACATTATCAATCGACATTTGAAATTGTCCGGGCATCGAGGAAATTTCTTTTTTGAACTTTGTACCCTCGACAATAAAAAGCGGATAAATAAAATCGTTTTTGCTCAAAACTGTTTCCCGAAACATATTTCTCAGCACAGACGTTTTTCTCAGTCGCCGCAGCCTTGAAACGGGAAAATTTGGATAATTTAGATTGGTCATTTTTAAAACTTAAATACGATTTAACCACAGGTAAATAGAGATGAACACAAATGAAAACAATAATTTTTATTGTAATCTGTTTTTGATTTATCCGTGTTTATCTGTGTTTATCTGTGGCTAATTATTCTTACTTCTTCAAATAATCCAGAATTTCTTCAGTCGCCACAACACTGCTTTTAATACAGTCACTTACCGAAATTCCGCGATAAAAATTACTGCAAAAGAAAAATCCCGCGTGTTCCTTTTTAAAGTCTTCAATCGAATCGGTAATTTTCTCATAACCGATATTGTATTGCGGGATCGCTTTTTTCCAACGCCTTATTCGCTGAAAAATCGGCTCGCCCTTCAGACCCAAAATTTCATTGAGTTCTGTTTGCGCAATTTGAAATAATTCATCGTCCGATTTGTCGAAAAGCTCCGCGTTTCTCGCGCCACCGATAAAGGTCGTCAAAAGATGAACATTTTCCGGCGCGCGCTTTTCAAAAATTACCGAACTCCAAAGGCTGCCGAGAATTTTTCTCCGTTCAACTTTCGGAATCAAAAACCCGAAACCGTCCAAATCAAAATTTATATCCTTTTTCTTAAATGCCGAAACAATCACGGCAAGCGGCGGATGATAAATCTCACTTAATCGCTGTGAAAGTTCACCGTCAAAATCATCAACCAATTTTGCGGCGACAAACGAAGGTGTAGCAACGACAATTGCATCAAATGACTTGGCATTTATTTCCGCATCGTTCGTCTTGATTTTCCATTTACCATTTTCCGTTTTACATTCGACAACTTCCGTTTCCGTTCTGATTTCGCCCGCGAGATTTTCCGCCAATTTATCGGTCAAAGTCTGCATCCCGTTTTTAAACGAAACGGTGCGTGAAATTTCTTTTGGCACAAATTTTCCCGGCTTTTCCTTTTTGCCAAGCGCGGTCGCTCTCAAAATGCTGCCGTAATCCGCTTCCATTTTGAAAAGGCTCGGAAAAGCGGATTCGATACTCAACTCGTCCGGGTTGCCAGCGAAAATTCCCGATACAAACGGGTCAACCGCGTAGTCCAAAACTTCCTGTCCCAATCGTCGCCGGAAAAATTCAGCGACCGATTCGCCTTCGGGCGATTTTCCCTTGACGAAAGGTTCTCCAAGGAGTTTCAGTTTAGCTTTGGTTGACAAAATATCAGTTCCGACGATTTGGACGATTTTCAAAGGCAAAGCTCGCAACTTGCCACCCTTCAAAATGTATCTTTTTTTCGCGGTTGCATTTGCCGGAGCGACTTCATCGAGAAGACCGAGTTCCGCCACGAGTTCAAACAAATGCGTGGATGCAAGTGTCGAATTCGGTCCCCATTCAATCAAAAAATCGTCGTTTCTCTCGGTTTGAATATTCCCGCCGCAAACCGCTTTTCGCTCAACAAGCAAAACGCCTGCGCCTTTTTGCTTAAGCCGGTAAGCGACGCAAAGTCCCGAAATCCCGCCGCCGATAACGCAAACTTTTTTCATTTTAAAGTATTAATTTCGTTGTCAAAACAATAGAATTACTTCAAAAACATTTGCCCTGCAACATATTATCGGACAGTTTGATTAAGTCTTTTGAGTAATGTCATACACGCAAACCATTCGGTTGTTTTGCATTCTTCATTTCCAGAATCAAACTCCAAGCCGATAAGTTCACCCATTTGTTCCATTTGTTCAGCTTCTCGGCACTTTTCGCTTCCCTCAGAATATCTATAAGCCCGGTAATTTTTATCTTGGTTAATTTCTACTACATAACTCGTCCCATCAATGATAGAAACATCACAATCAATTTCTGATGCGTCGGGAAGCGCTAGAATTTCTTTGTCGATTATGTTTTTCCAGAAAGATTTCCAACATGATTTGGGGGATTGTAATTCCTTTACTTCTACTTTTTCAGCTTCATAATAATTATCAGTTTTGATGTGAAAAGCAGACCATTGTCCGTTTGTGCGTTTGAGAATAACTCCCTCTAAAGGCGACAATCCGAATCCGCGCCAAACTCGAATTCAACATCACCTTTTCTCAAGATTGTTTTTCTTAGTTCTGTTAAGCCTCCAAGATTTGTAGCTTGGTCAATTCCCTTGAAGAAAATTGATTCCCAACGAGCGTTTGGCAATACGATTTTATTTTTTTGAGATTCTTGATAGTAAAACCATGTAGTTACAGCAAAAATGCCAATAACAAAGGTTATTATTACGATAAAGAAACGAGTAGAAAATTTATACATATTGAAATACGTTAACGTATTCTTTCAAACTTTAATTGCTCGCTGACGTACTTTTTGCTTCAAAACTTTCCGCTTTGTTGAAAATTAATTGCGCTAGCGCGTCTATAAATTTCTCGGAATAATTCAAGCCTTCGGTCACTTCAAATCGCTCAACACCGACTTCCTTTGCGAGATGTTTGAATTCGATGCCGACTTCAAACAAGGTTTCGAGATGGTCGGAGGCAAACGCAATCGGCACGACGAGCATTTTTTTTTCGCCTTTTTTTGCCAAATCTTCAATCGTCGTCGGCGTTGAAGGTGTCAGCCATTTTTGCGGTCCGACTTTCGATTGAAAACACAGATGATGTTTTTGTTTAAAACCGCCCTGATTCATCACTGCGGTTACTGTTTCACAAATGTGACCGGAATACGGGTCGCCTTCGCGGACGAGTTTCATCGGTGTTCCGTGAGCGCTGAAAAGTATATGAACGTCAGCACGTTCATCGGCGGTAAATTTCTCAAAGCCCTGATTGATGCGCTCGACAAAAGCATCGATATACGGCGGAAAATCATAGTAGGATTCAATCAAACTCCATTCGATTTTTGGCTTATCCGGGCGCAGAGCGATTTGTTTTTTCCATTCCTTAACGCTCGATTCGGTCGTCGCTTTGGAATATTGCGGGTAAAGCGGCAGCAAAATTACTTTCGTTATCTGTTCTTTTTCGAGTTCGTCCAAAACTTCTTCGGTGAACGGATGCCAGTAACGCATTGCGGCGTAAACCTTTGCGGGAAATCGCTCGTTCAATTTCTTCTCCAGTAAATCAGCCTTTCCGA
>MWVV01000290.1_pt1 | contig 18300 bp, 13 predicted proteins | sample 1047281 | NCBI WGS metagenome assembly MWVV01 (sample SAMN06349986, study PRJNA376086) | soil metagenome | isolation source: PT-2 sample Antarctic (ecotone) soil | place: Antarctica | collected 2015-01-13 | reverse complement strand
TAGAAAACCGTAAAGCTGAAGTGAAAAGTAAAATCGTATTTTATAATTATCCTTTCAATCCAACTTATATAAGTCCAGGTCAGGCATATGGCGAATCAGGAGTTTATCGAAAAAGCGGTCCAAGCCGTGCTGCTAAGTATGGAGCCATTGGTGTTATTGTTCGTTCGTTAACTGAAGCAACGGACAATAACCCTCACACAGGCGCTACGCTTTATAACGACTCCTTTCCTAAAATACCCGCAGTAGCTGTAGGGTTAAAAGACGCGGAATATTTATTTAAAACATGTAAGGAAAATAGGAATGTAAAAGTTTCGCTTACAACGAACGGACATTTTTTACCGGACGCGGTTGCACATAATGTAATTGCCGAATTAAAGGGAACTGATCAGAACGAATTTATAACAATCGGTGGCCACCTTGATAGCTGGGATGTAAATGAAGGAGCACATGACGATGGAACCGGAATTGTACACACTATGGAAGTTTTGAGGGTACTGAAAGCATTAAATTATAAGCCAAAAAAAACCATCCGCTTTGTACTTTTTGCTAATGAAGAAAATGGGTTACGCGGCGGACAAAAATATGCAGAACAGGCAAAGGCAAATAAAGAAAAACACGTGTTCGCGTTAGAGAGCGACAACGGAGGATTTACTCCACGCGGGTTTTCATTTACTATAAGTGAGGCAGGCTTACAAAAAATTAGGCAGTGGCAACCATTATTGCAGACGTACGGGGTACACGACCTTATACAAGGTGGAGGTGGAGCAGATATTACTCCGTTAAACACAAATTTTAATACACCTGTTGCCGAACTTTTACCCGATAACCAGCGTTACTTTGATTTGCATCATTCACGAAACGATGTTTTTGAGCAGGTAAATAAAAGAGAGCTTTTATTGGGTGCTATAAATATGGCAGCTTTAATATATCTTGTTGATAAATACGGTTTATAAAATTATAAAACATGGGAAGATTTATAGGTCTTATTTTAATTATTGTTCTTATTGCAGGCGGTGGAATATTCTACTGGAAGTACTACTATACTTATAGCGATGGTAACCGCACCGGTTTATTGCAGAAGTTCTCGCATAAGGGTAATCTTTTTAAAACATACGAGGGTGAGTTGGTATTGAGCGGGATTCTGCAAAATGGCCAATCCAATTTCTCAACGGAAAAATTTTATTTTTCAGTGGACAACCCAAGAGTTGCACAGCAACTTATGAACTACGAAGGCCGCCGAATAGTTGTTCATTACGAACAAAAAAATGGCGCGCTTTGGTGGCGGGGTGAAACTCCGTATATCGTAGACAGTATAATGAATGTGCAGTAACTATAAAGCATAAAGTAAAAAAATTGCCGGTCGTTTGTGAATGTCCGGCAATTTTTTTTTCCATTCAACTACCGGTTTTGTGATTATGTTTTCTGCGGATGAGGTTATATCAACTGCAATGCAAAGTTGAGTGTGAGGTCTGCATGTTTGTATAATATCTTTTATTAACTGGTTATTGCGGTAAGGTGTTTCAATAAAAATTTGTGTGCAATTTTTTTTTGCTGACTCATTCTCCAGGTCTTTTATAGCTGTTTTTCTTGCATCACTATCTATTGGCAAATAACCAAAAAATTGAAACCGTTGACCACTCATACCACTTGCCATTAGTGCCAACAGAATACTGCTGGGGCCAACCAATGGTTTTATGTTTGCTCCAATCTTTTGAGCAGCATTCACTAATAACTGTCCCGGGTCAGCAATACAAGGGCAACCCGCTTCACTAATAATACCTATATTATTTCCCTGTTGCAGCAGTTGTATAAGCGATTGCTGAACTTCTTCTTCAGCTTTATGTATAGTGTACCACTTATAATCGTCAATCACCATTTCGCGCCAAAGCATTTTTAAATAACGACGTGCTGTTCTTTCGTTCTCTGTAAAAAAAACCTGGCATTGCTTAACTGCATCTAACACATATAACGGAATTGTTTGACGTGCACCTTCGTGTAATACCGTTGGAATTAAAAACACTTTGCCTAAAGCTTTGTTGCTTGTATTTAGTGCTTCGGGCTGTTGTTCAGGTGCTTTCTTCATTGTATTTATTGGCTATTAAACTTGCTGAAATTCTGCTGCAAGTAAAAGAAGAAATAAAAATAGATTTTTATTGATAGTACTTTATGTTCCTGTCTATCATTTTAAAAATGTTCTGAAAGCTAAGTGTTCATAATATATATTTTCGTCATCCCTTTAACCTTCTCATTCAAGAACGAATGTTTAAGTAACGATGACTAAAATTATCTCAATGAAGTTCTCTTCTTTTGCGCGCAAAGTTTACCGCTAACAGAAAAATTCATGCAACATTTCCACGCAATCCTTTCAATCCCATAAATCCCGGTTCAAACAATCCCCGTTCAGACGACATCCCGATTCTTCATTGGGTACATACTTAATGTGGCAGCAATTACAGCGTAAGCAGGGGCTAAAATCCAGCCTGCAATCGGTATTAAGTGCATCAGGTAAAACAATAAACCGTTACCGATAGCCAAACCTTTTCTGCTGCCAATGAAATTTATACTTTCGGCGGCTGTAAGATTGTGGCGTTCGCAACTATAGTCCAACATTGAAAAACCGTAATAATAACATTCAATCAAAATTGTAAAAACAGGGGTAACCCAACCAATTACCGGAATTAAAGAAAGAATCAGCAAGGAAACAATATAAACAGTTTGCCATAACGAATTTCTTAATGCTATTCTTATTCCTCTAACAATGTCTTTCATTAATTGCCGAAAGCTGAAAGGGTATTCTTTTTCTTCGATAATCGCTTCGGTTTTTTCGCTTAAATATGCAAATATGGGTGAGCCCACTATAAACCAAAGGTATTTGAACAACGAAAAATAAAACAGCATCAAAATAAGCCAAAGCATCATTGCACCAATGGTAACAAAAAAGGTGGCTATACTGCCGGGCATAGTTTCAATCCACTTGTGTAAACCGGTTTTTATACTTAAGTATTCAATAACAGAACTGGCACTTTTACCAAAAAAATACATACTTATGCAAAACAGCAGCATGTAAACAATGCCGGGGATTATAATCCATTTCCATAGATTATGCCGGCGTATAAATTGATGAGCCTGTCCATAACCTTGAAAGGCAATGATGAGGTCTTTTAGCAAATCAGTTCTTTTTAATTGAAATAAATTTAAATCGCGATTTACAAAATTTATAGGAGTATAATGAATTAGTTGATGCAAATGTAAGATGCAAAGGGGAGCGAAAGACTTTTTGAATTAACTGGTACAAAACAGATATTCATAAAATGAAATAGAGCATGATCAAGCAAATGAATGATTGGAAGAAGTTGCCTGCAACTTTTTATGAACGTATTGATGTTGCTGCAATAACAAAGGAGCTATTAGGTAAAATACTGGTGACAAAATTTGAAAATGCAATTACAGCCGGAAGAATTGTGGAAGCTGAAGCATACAACGGCCCTTTTGATAAAGCCTCACATTCGTACGACAATCGCAGAACAAAGCGTACAGAAGTAATGTATGCTTCAGGTGGAGTTGCTTATGTATATTTATGTTATGGCATTCATCAAATGTTTAATATTGTTACAAATGTTCAGGATATTCCAAACGCTATTTTAATACGAGCCTTGGAGCCAATGATTGGAATAGATACAATGCTTACACGTTCTAAAAAAACTGTACATAGTTTTGATCTTACACGTGGGCCAGGTAATGCAGCCAGAGCTTTAGGAATACATACATCACATAGCGGTGTGAGTCTGCAAAGTGGGGAATTATTTATAGCAGATGCCGGATTGCAATTGGATGAAAGCGACATAGCAATAACTCCAAGAATTGGTGTTAATTATGCAGGAGAAGATGCATTGTTGCCTTACCGCTTTATTGTTAAGGAGAATAAGTATGTGAGCGGGAAGAGAAGTGAAAATGAAAAATGAAAAATGAAAAGTGGAAAGTGAAAGATGGAAAATGGAAAGTAAAAAATGGAAAGTGGAAAGTAAAAAATGGAAAGTGGAAAGTGGAAAGTGAAAAATGGAAAGTAGTAAGTGGAAAGTAAAAAATGGAAAGTCAAAAGTCAAAAGTGCAAAAGATAGAGAGTTAGTAGAGTAGGTTAGTTCGGAAGCAAATAATAATTTAATTTAGGAACTGTTACTATTTGAAAAAAGTAAACAATATAATATGAAAGAAACACAATTCAACCGGCGCAAGTTTATAAAGGATGCTGCTACTACCGCGGCAGGCATAGCAGGCCTTTCTGCTTTATCTAATAAAACTTTTGCCGCACTTGAGGCAAATGCGCCGCTTATAAATGTTGAGGAAAATAGTGCAAAGTATAAAGCGGAACCGCGAATTAAGTTTTCTGTCATTGGTATAAACCACTCTCACATCAACTCGCAGGTAGAAGCCGTGTTGCGGGGTGGTGGCCAGTTTGCTTCCTTCTATGCAAAAGAACCTGATCTGGCAGCAGCCTTTGCTAAAAGGTTTCCACAAGCCAAGCTTGCTGGCAGCGAAAAGGAGATACTCGAAGACAAATCTATCCACCTCATCCTTAGCTCCGCAATCCCTAACGAGCGGGCACCTTTGGGTATTCGGGTAATGCGGCACGGTAAGGATTATATGTCTGACAAGCCAGGAATTACGACGTTGCAACAGCTTGCAGAAGTGCGTAAGGTTCAAAAGGAGACTCGCCGTATTTATTCAATTATGTACAGCGAGCGGTTAGAGCACAGGGCAACCGTTAAGGCCGGAGATTTGGTAAAGGCAGGAGCCATTGGTAAAGTGATCCAAACTATCGGTTTAGGACCGCACCGGCTGAGCCCAAAAACACGTCCCGACTGGTTCTTTGACCGTAACCGTTTTGGTGGCATCATTACAGATATTGGCTCCCACCAATTTGATCAGTACCTGTTTTTCACCGGCTCAACTAAAGCTGAAGTAGTAGCAGCGCAGGTTGGAAATGTTAATCATTCCCAATACCCTACATTCGAGGATTTTGGAGATGTGATGCTGCGGGGCAATGGTGGAACAGGATATATTCGTGTAGATTGGTTTACTCCGGATGGACTTAACACCTGGGGAGACGGTCGGCTAACTGTACTTGGTACCGAAGGTTATATTGAGATACGCAAGAATGTAGATATTGCCGGTCGCGATGGCGGAAATCACCTCTTTGTAGTAAATCAAAAAGAAACGAAATATATCGATTGCAGTAAAGAACCTTTGCTCTACGGCCAGCAACTTGTTGATGATATTATTAACCGCACCGAAACCGCTATGACACAAGAGCATTGTTTTCTTGCTACTGAATTAGCGTTGAAAGCGCAGAAGCAGGCACAAGGGATTAAGGTTTAGGAAATAAATAAGTTGCCTCCAGTCCTTTGATGACAACTTTCAATCTCAAAAAGAAAATGAATTGAGATCCGAAGAAAAGCAATCAGAACTAAAACGACACAGAGACATCTTACTTGCGACAATTGACTACCTTCTTGAACGCACAGCAGGTAGTTTTATATGTGACCAGTTTGACACTGTTGCTGAGTATTATCAGCAAGCGAAACGGCAAACAGAAAAATATTATCAGAAGGGCAGATTGGATAGACTTCAACAGAAGCTTCGTAGCATGACAGAAAACCAGAGACATAGAGGTGATTTGAACTTTGGCAGCTACATTAAAGAAAAGACAGGGTTACGATATTGATATTTCCGAAAGTTGGCGAAGCCGCATCGACACTATCATTGCACAAAAACAAATCAAGAATGAAAAAGAACTTCGTGACGTAAGTATAATGCTTGATGTTTATCAACAAACTTCCGTGGACCAAAAGAAGATTGACATTTTGAATAGTATACTTATTGACTACGCCAATCGAACAAGTGATCAAACGTCTTTCAGAAAGAACCAATGCTTCAGCAATCAATTTTCTGAAGCATCTTCGCCAGAACCATAAACGCAAATTGATAGTTGCTAAAGGCGGTACCGATGAAAATAGTGCGTTGACGTATGTGGCTATTAATTTTAAGCAAGCAAGTGGAGGCATATACGCTGTAAGGGGAGTGAACCTCGATATCAGGGCTTATTGGAAGGACAACAGCACAATCGTAATTGAGCCAAAGAAAGACTACGTGGTTAGTACGAAGTGCAAATAGGTTCAAAGCTTTCAAGACATTGTGAAGATTGAATATATTGAAAGCTAAACTTGACTGACACAGAAGGGCAGCAGGCACAATCCATGAATCCTTATAATCCTGCAATCCGCAATCAACCAATCCTTCAATCGTTATAATCCATACAATCCGCGATTCCAATCCGCAATCAAAACTTAGGGCATGGTAAATTCTTACTTCTTTCAGGATCACGGTTACGGGTATAAATAAGAGATACCTCGGTTCCGCCTCTAGCCTGCGATGCAGTTTTAAGGGAAGAAATATTTACATCGTACGTTACGCCTAAACGAAAATCATTAAATTCTAAACCAATGTAAGGGATAAGAGCATCATTTAGCCTCATCCAGCTTCCTAAATACACACTCGTTGGCTTACCGGTGTTATCAGCAACTGATAATTGCAGCGCTCCACCGATAACAGTTTCAGAAGCTTTTGCTTGTGTGCTATACAAACCACTTAAATGTAAGGTACCGGAGCCGACAGGAAAATATCCGCCCGCATGAAAGGTTGTCCGTGTATTTAGCAGGAAGAACGTACCTGTAAAATGATGCTGAGGCCGCGTAAGGTGGTACATCGAGAAACCCGCATAATAATTATTATTATCGGCCGTGCTGCCTGTATATAAAACACCGGCGTTAACATCGAAGTAATTATTTTTTAAATTAGAGTAGTTGAAGATCTCGGTAGTTGTGCCTGTAAAACCGAAAGGTGTTAACTGATCTTCGAATTTTAAGTTAGTGATATTTAAAAGCATGTTAGAATAAGTAGCCTGAAAGCCTGCTCCCAACTGATGATACCCATCCTCGTCTAAACCTTTATGAAAAGCAGTGGAAACGGTAAGGTAATTTAGCCTGAGAGCACTGTTGGCGCTTTGGTCGGAATACGCCATTACACCTACACCCCAGGTATCGTTAAATGCAATGCCCTTACCAATAATAGGAAGATCAACAGAAAGGGTAGAGGTAGTAAATGCACGGTTGAAGGCAGGCCACTGGTTGCGATAATCACCTGCCATGCGAAGGTCGCCAACGAACTTGCCGGTAAAAGCAGGATTAAGGGTTAGCGGAGAAGAAAAAAACTGGGAAAAGTGAGGATCCTGCGAATATGCTTTTAACAAGCAACTTAAAAAAACTATGATTAAATAAACTTTCCGCATTGGATAACGTTGGATAATATTTATTTTAAGACATAAAAGTAATGAATTCTGTTGCGTTTATGTTGCCAAATTTAAGAATTACATCTGCATCTTAGTTCCAAATGCAAGATCACCTGCATCTCCCAATCCCGGTACAATATATCCTTTTGCTGTTAATTCATCATCAATTTCACCGCACCAGATCTTTATGTCAGGTTGTTCTCGCAATACATATTCAATTCCTACAGTGCAGGCAATAGCAACAACAATATGAATTTGCGAAGGGGCAGCATCAGCTTTCATATACTGTATTGTTTTTACAAGCGAGGATCCGGTTGCCAGCATCGGGTCGCTTATAATTACAACTTTTCCTTCAAGCGAAGGGCAACTCATGTACTCGAGGCTAATTTCAAATGAACCATCACGATGATGTTTTCGATAGGCCGATATAAAAGCATTGTCGGCTTTGTCAAAATAATTAAGCATGCCATTGTGCATGGGTAAGCCTGCACGCAAAATAGTGGCCAGCACCGGTTGAGTTTTTAATGTTTTGCAGTTAGCAATGCCTAAGGGAGTTTGAATTTCTACTTCCTGCCAGTCGAGTTGCTGGCTTATTTCATATGCTGCTACTTCTGCAATTCTTTCGAGGTTGCGCCTAAAGCGCATACGGTCTGTTTGTATTTCTGAACTTCTCAACTCCCCTACCCAATTACTAACTAAACTGTGTTGCTCGCTTAAATTAATTACCATAGTAGAATTGCAGATTTCAAGGGTGCATTTCAAATCTTCGCTTCTATCATTAAACGTGTTCGTCATTGCGAGCCTTGCGTAGCTTGGCGAAGCAATCCCCTGCCAACTCGTCAACCTGATTATACAGGAGATTGCTTCGTTCCTCGCAATGACGAAGATTGAAAAACTACTTAGAACTAAGTAAAAAACGAAAATTTGAAATGCACCCGATTTCAAATTGTAGATTGCAGCGAAAATTACGGCAATTAAAGCATCCTGCAGCTTAAATTTCAAACATTATGTTATACAGAGTTATCGGAATAATGAGTGGTTCATCTCTTGATGGTTTGGATATGGCTTTTGTTGAACTTGAAGAAACCGGTGGAAAATGGGCTAATGAAATTAAAGCTGCAAGTTGTAAACCTTATAATAATGATTGGCTTAGTAAACTGCAAAAAGCTACCACTCTTTCTGCTTACGATTATCTTTTACTGCATGCTGCATACGGCAAATATATTGGTGAAGAGATAAATAAATTTATTGATGAAAATAATCTTTACCATAAGGTGCAGTTAATAGCTTCTCATGGTCATACCACATTTCATGCACCTGATTTGGGTATGACAGGGCAATTAGGAGATGGAGCGGCAATTGCTGCAACCACACAAATAAATGTGGTAAGCGACCTTAGAGCAATGGACGTAGCTTTTGGCGGACAAGGGGCACCCATTGTGCCGATAGGAGAGAAGCTATTATTAGGTGATTATTCATTGTGCCTGAACATTGGCGGTATTGCCAATCTTTCTTATAAAGGCGATGCAGGATATATTGCTTTTGATATATGTGCAGCTAACCGCGTATTGAACATGCTGGCACAATTAGAAGGAAAAGAATATGATGAAGACGGAACTATGGCGGCATCAGGAAACATTGATAAAGCTTTATTAACGAGGTTGAATGAGCTTAGTTACTATGCAAAGCCTTACCCAAAATCGTTGGCTAATAGTTTTGGGACAGATGAAGTTTTTCCGGTTATACAATCATTTCCAATATCAACAGCGGATAAATTAAGAAGTTATGCAGAGCATATTGTAATGCAGATCAGAAATTCTGTAGCATCAATAAGTGAAAAATCGAAAATCGAAAATCAAAAATTGCTTGTAACAGGTGGTGGAGCATTTAATTCATTTCTAATAGAAAGATTGAAATATTCCCTCGATGCATTTGGAATTGAAGTAATCGTTCCTGATGCGTTGCTGGTTAATTATAAAGAAGCATTGGTAATGGCTCTTATCGGTGTACTTCGATGGCGTGAAGAATACAATGTTTTACATACTGTAACAGGTGCAAGAAGAAGCAGCATTGGAGGTGCGGTTTGGATTGGGCAGGAGGCTTAATTGTAACAGCTCACCTTTTTTAGCTCCTAATATCAACAAGACATTTGGCGTTGTTAAGGCATTAAACTAATTTGCCCCCGTTTATTCAACTATTACAAACCGGATCAATCAAAACTGTTATGAAAATAATTATTACAATTGTTTCTTTTTTATTCTTAACGTCAACTGCATCATACGCAACTAAAGCTGATCCCGTAATTAAAGGAGGTAAAAGTGTTGAAAACAAAAGTGGCAGCAAGAAAAAGGATACTTCAAAGTCGTTTAAAGAAATATTGACTATAATATTAATGAGGTTTGAATAGCGGTTTAATCGATGCCTATTTCTTACGCTTATGATTGCTTTAGATACTTTTGAATCTTTTGTTACCCAACTTTAATACCCTGGGTTTTGCACCAGGTTAGCGTTAATAGTTATATCGTTTTTAGGTATAGGAAAGTAATAGTAGATTTCTTTGAAATAACGCTTCGTTACATCTATCCTCTTATAAGTGTATACCTTTCCTGTAGATCCAACACGGGTAATTTCCATTCCATGCATAGGCTTTCCATCCATTAATCCCGTGCCGGTTTTCCATCTTCTGACATCCCAAAACCTATGGTTTTCAAAAGCAAGTTCTATTGCCCGTTCGTTTTGAATAATTTTTCTCATCTCAGCCACTGTTGTGGTAACCGGCAAACCAAACGATCCATCTGTACCTGCATTAATTCCTGCCCGTTCACGTAATAGTTTCAATGTGTTGATTGCCTCTGTGGTATTGCCCATTTCATTAATAGCCTCAGCATAATTAAGCAATATTTCAGCGTACCGGATTACAGGTAAGCTCCTGTTAACATTTCCTCCCCCTGTAAAAGCAGCTAATTCGTCGCAGAGCTTACGCACATAATACCCCGTGCTCGTTGCCGTATTACTCGTAGTTGATACTATCCCATCTGCAGTTCCTTTATACGTGTTAACCTCTTCAAGCGTTCTTGTTGCGTTTAAGTAATATAAACTTCCATTATAGATAACAGTATATTCAAACCTTGGGTCTCTGTTAAGGTAAGGATCAGCAGCATCATAACCTTTGGGATTAGCAGTAGTTTTTACATCATCCGAAATTGGCTTCCCATTAATTGTGGGAAACATATCTACCAGTTCCTGGGTAGGATAATAATAAAAGTTGGCCCCCCCTCTTGATCTTGGATTGAAGGCTTGTTCTATTTGCTTTCCGGGGGGCAAAGGTCTGGGTAAGATAAATTCATTATTTACCCTGCTGATAAATAACTTATAAAATCCATTTCCCGGTTTGGTAGTATTGTCTACATTAAGGCTATGAACATTTAAGTCCATTACCGCTTTGGCAGCAAGACTTGCTTTTTCCCACCTGCTTTGATCAAATGTTGGGTAGGAGGTGTATTTAATTATATCACCCGTTGCGGTACTTCCACCATTATATAATGGGCTTGCAGCATACAGAAGAACTCTCGATTTTAAAGCAAGGCAGGCGCCTTTGGTAATACGGCCATAATCTAAACCTTCGTAAGTTAAGGGAAGCTCCTTTGCAATAGCATCTAATTCGGCAACAACATAGTTAACACATTCTTCGTAAGCAGACCTGCCGGACTCATCGCGGTCTGAAGCACTAAATACCTTGTCTCCTATTAACGGTACGCCGCCAAAATATTTCATTAAATTCTGATAATGAAATGCTCTTAGAAAACGTGCCTCAGCTTTGGTGCGAACTTTTTTTGCCTCAGAAAGAGGTGATTTATCAACTTCTGCCAAAAAAATATTTGCATTCTGTATGTTCTGGTAAAAATTAGCCCATTGACCGGCTATAGTATTAAAAAAAGAGCCGGAGAAAGTGCCTTGAGTTACAACTTTATCGTAGTTACCCAAAGCCGGGTATCGGCCCTCCGCTTCATCGCACATTTTAGCATAGTCATACCCACTATTGTCAGACGATAAGGTGTAACCTAATGCAATATCTACATACAACCCGCCAAGATAATCCATGGTGTTTGCACTATCAGCAAACACTACTTCCTTATTCAGGTCAACTGTACTTTTTGTATCGAGAAAATTTCCTTTTTTGCAGGAAGCAATTGCAAGTACAAATGCGACACACAATAATAAAAATAGCCTGTTCATAATCTTATTATTTTAAAGCTACGTTTAAACCCAAATTAAAAATAGCCTGCTGCGGGTAAGTTGCATCGGTGCCGCTGGCAGAACTTGATCTGGCGATTTCAGGATCTACCCCATAACGTGAAAATGTTTTAGACCAGCTAATTAAATTGTAACCATTCGCATAAACTCTTAAACCTTGTAATCCAACTTTTTTGACCAGTTTTTCCGGAACACGGTAACTCATTTCTACTGATCTTATCCTGAGGTAGTTTCCGCTGATAGCCCAGTAACTTGAATTTGATCCCGGCGACATATAAGTTCCATGAAAATTAGTAACGAGGGTGGGAAATTCTGCTGTTGACGCTGTTTCCGGCGTCCAGCGTTTTAAATGTATTGCCTGTAAATTTGCTTTGAAAGGAGCCGTAAACTGGTAACCAACCTGCACATCATAATTAAGGGCCGACTGTAGTAAGATATTTAATGATGCTCTTTTAAAAGTAAATCCTGTATTTAATCCTATGGTAGTATTAGGTAAATTAGGCTTGCCAAAGTAACCCTGATCGTCAGTAGTTATTACCCCGTCGCCATTCATATCCCTGTATCTTAAAAAACCCGGAGTAGTTGTAGTTGATCCGATGTATTTAGGAACTTTGGGATCGGCTGCTTCCTCTACAGAATAATAACCTTCCCAAATCCATTGTTGAACTGATCCTATTGACTGGCCTGTTTGCCTTTTATACCCATACGCCGGTGGCACTTCATCAATCTCAAGTATTTTATTTTTAGCAAATGAATAATTTCCTTTAATATTAAAGCCAAAGTTTTTGCCAACTCTGCCATTGTAAACCAACTCAAACTCGTACCCTTTGTTGCTTACAACACCGAGGTTTTGAGGAGGTATCGAAGAACCTGCAATACCGAGGTACGATGTAATAGTTTGTCTTTTAGCTAAGATGTCATATCTCCTGTTCTTAAATAAATCAACAGTTCCACTTATTTTACCACCCCTAATGGCAAAGTCAACACCTATATTTGTCTTCAACTCCTTTTCCCATGTTACATCAGGATTACCAATAACACCAGGCACAATTGTGCCTACATTATTATGGGTGGTTCCAAAAGAATAAGCGCCGGTTCTATTATAAGAGCTAATATATGTATTGCTGAAATCTCCAAGGTCATCACTGCCTACAGTACCATACGATCCACGTATTTTAAATAAGGTTAAGAAGTTTATATTATTTTTTATAAAGTTCTCTTCGGCAACATTCCATCCTGCTGATACGGCTGGGAAGAAACCAAAGCGATGGCTTTCATCAAAAGCAGTGGTACCATTATAACTGCCATTAAATTCAATTAAATATTTATTGGCAAAGTCATAACCTACACGTGCAGTATAACCTAAAAAGTTTATAGGTATGTATGGTTCTATATTTACCTGGCTGCCACCTGGATTTAATACTTTTGTGTTTCGATTATAGAGCACCAGCGCATTGATATTATGGCTGCCAAAACTTCGCTTATAGTTTAAGCTTCCCTGTATGGTTGATTGGCGTCTGGGAGCACCTGCTGAATACGTTAAACTCCAGGGGTCTATCCGGTAGATATTTGTATTTCTTGCAGTATATGTATTAGCAACGGAATTGTAGTAAAATGACGGGAAATTGGTGCGGTTTAATGACCTTGATGCACTGGTGGAATTTGCGATGGAAACCGTTACTCTTGCTTCCAGTCCTTTTGTAATAGCATCCAGTCTTTGAATACCGGAAACATTTAAGTTTAAAAGGTTTCTTCGCTGACGGCTATAACCGCCATAAGTCAATCGCCCGATAATATTATTTACGCCCCCACTTGGTTGGGTACCATTTGGATTGGCATATCCAAAACTGCCGTCAGGGTTATATATATTGTAGATATACGGGGTTAAAGATTCGTAATTGAATACTTCATAAAATGCTGCTGTTTCACCTGAGCCACTTGCACCGGAAAACTCGGGGGTATTAATTACAGAATTACTTCCGGAAAAATCCAGTTTAAAGCTTAACGATTTAGTAGCCTTAACGTCTAAATTTGCGCGGAAGTTGTACCTGTCGTAATCGTAATTATTCTTGATGTTTGCTTCAGACTTTACACCTCGCATCATACCTTCCTGTGTTAGATAACCCAATGATACAAAATACCTCACGTTCTCAGTACCACCTGAAAGATCAAGGTTAGTAGTGCTCATCAGCGCTGATTTTTTAAACAAGGTATTGTACCAATTAATATTTGGATGACCATAAGGGTCGGAGCCATTACGGTATAATTCAATATCATTGTCCGTAAACTGGGGAGCTGAACCTTCGTTTTTAAGCGCTTCATTACGAAGCATAGCTGTTTCAGCAGCACCTAAAAATTTAGGTACGTGCGTAGGAACCTGTAGTCCAAATTCTGTTCGTAAGTTCATTCGTGGTGTGCCCGCCTGACCTCTGCGGGTAGTAACGAGCACTACCCCGTTTGCTCCTTTAATACCATAAACAGCAGTAGTAGCAGCATCTTTTAATATGCTTATGCTTTGAACTTCATTAGGGTCGATTGTAGCGAAATCTGCATAAGTAAATTCAATATCATCTACCAGTATAAGTGGTGACTGATTGCCGGTAAAGGTGCTTACTCCCCGAACAAAAAAATCGGCTCCGTCTCTTCCCGGCTGCCCACCGCGTTGCTGGGAATAAAACCCCGGCAACTTACCTGTTAGAGCGTTTTGTATGCTTGCAGATGGTGTTTTTGTAATATCATTCCTGCTTATTGTACTTACTGCACCGGTAACGGTTGCCTTCTTTTGACTGCCATAGCCAACCACTACAACTTCCTCAAGGCCTTTGGTATCCGGCGCCATGGTAACTGTTACATTTTGAGTGCTGCTTACACTTACGTCCCTGGTAAGAAAGCCTACAGCACTAACTGAAATGGAATTACCGCGACCGCGCATTGTAATTCTAAACCTTCCTTCAACATTGGTACTGGTACCATTTGCCGGAACCCCTTTTTCAATAACGCTTACGCCTGCCAAGGGACCTTCAGCATCTTTAATAACACCGGTAATAACACGGGTTTGCGCTTTAGCTATAAATGAACCGGTGACTAATAACACCAGGAAAAAAATCTTGTATATATTTTTCATAACTGATTATAATTAATACTTGTTACCATCCCGGGTTTTGAGTTAAAGCTTTATTTTTTAATAACTCACTATATGGTAGCGGGTATAAGTACATTTTTGGCGCTATAAACCTTATCGGTGCAACATCTATTGTTTGATAGGTAAATGCCCCTGTGCTTGTTTTTGTTATACTTACACCCTTTAAAATTTTATTGAAATCTGTTTCAGCAGTTTTCCAGCGGCGAACATCCCAAAACCTATGTTCTTCAAATGTAAGTTCAATACGTCTTTCAAGCTTAATGGCGTCTCTCATTTCTGCCTGCGTCATATTAGCTTTTAATCCGTATAAAGCATTGGCGCCTGCAGTTATGCCGGCACGTTTACGCAAGGCCGTCAACTGAGCATATGCAATTGTACGGTTAGCAACGGTATTTTCCATTTCATTAACCGCCTCAGCGTAATTCAGTAAAACTTCGGCATAACGAAAAATTATAAAATTATGGTCAACAGCACTGTAATTTGAAGCGGTTGAAAGATCGGGCAGGAACTTACGCAAATAATAGCCTGTTTTAGTTTGAGTTTGTATGCCTCCGGGTTTATCTCTTCCCCCTTCGAAAGTTTCCACAGGGCGGTTTAACCATAATGACCCATTATAAAAAATGGTAGCATTGAACCTTGGGTCTCTGTTAGCATAAGGAGTAGCGGGGTTATAACCTGAAGCCGGATCGGTAATGGCCAATCCGGTAAGCGTAGGGAATGCTCTCACTAAATCTTCTGTTGGGCTTATTAAGCCACTGCTGTTATTTAAATTCTGGTAGCCGACAGGAGCAAGTGCCCTTTCCAGATTCGAACTTGTAGGTTGCTGAAAAGCAAGAATTACTTCTTTATTACTGGCACGGCTTGTAAATGCAGTAACAAAACTTGCATTTAAAGCGTAATAATTTAAATCTATAACAGCTTTAGCAGCATTTGCAGCGGCCTGCCATTTAGTTAGATCATTTGCCGGATTATTCATTGGACTTGCAGCGTATAAAAGCATTCGGGACTTGAGGGCTAAAGCAACTCCCCGGGTTATGCGACCTGTTTCTACGGCCGTAACCGAGTCCTTCCTTAACAACCCGCTTGTGGCGTCACATTCAGAAACAATAAAGTCCACACATTGCTGAAAAGTATTTCTTGGAATGCTAAGATTGTCATTTAACGTAAGCGCCTTGTCACCAAGTAAGGGAACACCGCCATACCTTTTAACCAGTTCAAAATATAGCATGGCACGTATAAACCTTGCTTCAGATTTATAGTATTGCCTTACATCTGCTTTTTGAAAAGGAACAACGTCTATTTTCGATAAAAAGAGATTAGCTCTATAAATACCTGTATATGCATTTGCAAAGTTATCATCAATGGTTTGTGTGGGACTTTGATACGCCTGTGAAAGTATTTCTATGTTATTGGCTTGTTCAGAAGAAACAGCATCGTCTGTCGCGGCATCAAGAAATGAATTATCAATACGATTGAAACCTGTTGGTAAGAATGTATACAAATTGGTAAGGGCACGGTCTGCATAAGTACCAACACTGTCCATTTTGTCGAATACAATATCTTCTGTCAACGCCTCTAACGGTTCAGTTTCATATTTTTTACAACTATACTGTAGTGCACTTATTAATAATAACGGGAGGAAAGTTTTATATAATTTTTTCAGGTTCATTTTATAGTATTATAACTTCACTGATAAGCCACCGTTTATAATTCGCTGCAAAGGATATACGGCTGTATATACTTCAGGGTCTGCTTCATCATATTTAGAGGTAGTTAATAAATTATATCCATTTATAAAAACCCGGATGCTTTTGATTTTAGCGGCAGATAAAAACTTATTGCTAAAGCTATATCCTAATTCCATGTTTTTCAACCGCATGTAATTTCCATTCTGCACATATAAGCTTGAAGTAACATAATTATTAATGTTAGTACCTATTGTTACACGTGGCATGGTTGCCGTTGCTGCAGTTGCCGGTGTATTCCTGTTAAGATTACTTTTATACGCCTGCCCCCGGCCACCATTTTGAAAGGGAAGATTATAAGTTCCATTAGTAACAATATCCCGGTTAAGCACGCCTTGCAACAGAACGTTTATATCAAACCCTTTAAACATCAGGCACATACTAGCACCATAAAACATTAGAGGCTTACCGTTACCGATAATTGTTTGGTCGTAAACATTAATTATATTATCGCCATTCAAATCTTTATACTTCACATCTCCGGCTACCGGTATATATCCTTCCATAGTAGCTGCATTTAAATTTGATGCACTAAAAAGACCCTCCGCTACATATCCTCTAATCTGATTAACCGGATGTCCCGTTCTTGCCAGCCAGGGATAAGCCTGTTCAGGTTCATCATTAAATATAATACGGCTATTAACAGTAGAAAGGTTGCCTGAAATTGAATAACTGAGCCTTCCAACTTTATTGGCCCAACCGGTATTCACTTCAAAGCCAAAGTATTTGTTTACGCCTATGTTTTCCTGCGGATATACCTGCCCCAAAATAGCTGTATTATCTCCCCTAACCTGTAACAGATCGTATTGCCTGTTATTATAATAATCGAAATTTAGCCAGCCTCGTTGTTTACCGAAAGCTAAATCAAAACCCAAGTTCAATTTATTCGCTTTTTCGGCAACCCGTGAATATGCAAGCGTACCTTGAAATACTGATGCATTGCTGGTAGCGCCATTTCCGAAATAATATGCAGTACCTCCTCTGTACGTTTGTCTATATAAGTAATAACCGGGATCAGCATTTCCAACTTTTCCATAAGACCCGCGTATCTTCAGTTCATTTAGGAAAGTATTCTGTTTAAAGAACTTCTCATTATGAATATTCCAGCTTATGCCTGCAGCAGGATAGAAGTCAAATTGCTTTCCTTTTTCAAACTGGTTATTGCCGTTATAAGCACCAGCTACCTCTACATTGTAGCGGTTGTCGAAGCTATATGACAGACGTGCTGATAAACCCTTATAGATTTGGTTAAGCGTATTGTCGCTTTGTTGATTATCATAATTGGCCAATATCAATCCAGTGAAACCATTCTTTTGCCAGTTACGGTTGACGCCTGCAGATAACTCAATATAAGTTTGTTGCAGCCGTTCTAATACTGATTGCGTGTTTGTCTGGTCAGCAATAGTATTTACCCTGTTATACCTGGTTGTATCCCCTGTAACGGGATAATTATAAGCATTGTAATCTTTAACCCTTCTAATTTCCTGCTCGTAGGATGGGCTGTATGATAATAAAGCTTTTAACCATGATCCCTTTACCACATTATTCATATTCCTTTTTAAGCCAACATCAACAGAAGCTGCCTGCAGGTTATTTTTAAGATAGCCTGTAGCTACCGATTCTGCGTATGGATTTCTCTGGTATTGATTTGTACCGGCATAAGAACCTGTAAAATTGTAAACAGGTGTTGCATTATTAGGTGTATTTATGAGACTGCTGAATATAGAAGCATAACCTACGCCTGGTTGTATATAGTCCTGTATATTCGCTAAAACATTTAATGAAGCGGTTAAGTTCCGGTCAATGTTTAACTC
>MWVV01000289.1_pt1 | contig 18320 bp, 17 predicted proteins | sample 1047281 | NCBI WGS metagenome assembly MWVV01 (sample SAMN06349986, study PRJNA376086) | soil metagenome | isolation source: PT-2 sample Antarctic (ecotone) soil | place: Antarctica | collected 2015-01-13 | reverse complement strand
AGATAGTCGCGTTCCTCTGTGGTTAGTACCGCTCGCGGCTGCCCGCCGTAAGTCTTGACGTGCCGATCTTCAGCTTCGCGCATCTGGTACATCGTTAATTGTAAATCTTTGCGCTCGGCTTCGGCGTTCTGCCCGGTCTCCCTCTCCTTCAAGCCGATCTGCACGAGTTCGATTAGATACTGCCCGCGCCATATTCCCGCATTAACGCGCTTCTCTATTTCCTCACGCGCTGCGTCCGTTATCTGCGGTTGCGCCGGTTGGTTTGCATGGGTGGCGACGTTGGCGCGGGCGTCGGCTCGACGCTCGTCGCTGCTGGCGGTGCGTTCGCGTCGGTGGTCTGCTCGCGCTGGTTTAACCGGCTCTCGATCTGCTTGACCTGCTCCGGCGTCATGGCTTGGGTTAATGCCCGCCACTTGCTCGCGTCCTCGATTAACTGCTGCGTCGGTGACAGTTTCCATGAGACCAAGAACGCGATCAAAAGCCCCGCTAAAATCGTGCTCACGAACATCGCGCCCGTCACTTTCCACATTGTCATGCGCGGCTGCCCCTGCCACTTGTTGAGATAGTTGCTCAAGCGTTCGGTCTGTGTGTCCGCCCGGCGAATGCTGTTGGTAAATTCGCCGTTCGTCCGCTCGTTTCTCTCTAACATCGTCTGAAGAACTTGCAGGCGTTTGTACTGATCTACGGTCTCCATCTTCTGGCGTTCGAGCATCGCCTTGAGTCCGGTTACTAGCGGCTCTATTTGCGCGGCTAGTTCGTCCCGGCTGCTTGCTGGGTTGCTGTTGGCGGTCTTGCTGGCTGCGCTCTGTGGCGGTCGGTTGGCTAGGGCTTCCAGCCGCGCCGTGACCCTCTGCAAGCTCTCTGCTAGTGTTTCGAGCTGCTGCGCCTGCTGGCTGCTCGCGCGTCGTAGCCGCTCGTTCTCCGTTAGCAGCTCGTCGTTCGTTGTCTCTAGTTCCTGTTTGGTCGGCATACTCTAATCCGTACTGCTTGGCGTGCATCTTGCGCTTCTCTGCCACTTGGTTGCGTTCGTGCGCGACTCTGCGCGGTCGGGGCGGTATCTCTCTGCCTTCAAGCTTTGCTTGTCTGGCTGCGCGCATCCACTCGCGCCACGCCTCTTTCTTTGCGGTGTGTTCGTGCTCGATCTCTTTGCCGAACTCTTTGCCGTAGATGCGCGCCCAACGCTCGTCTAAACGCTGGTGGGCGTGATCGTTGAAATGCAGCTTTTTATCGTCCGTCCCTCTGGCGGCGATCTGAACGTGAACGTGTACATTGTCGGTGTCGCGGTGAATGGCGGCGATGGCTCGCGCTTTCGGAAAGTTCTCCTGTAAATGCTCGTCCACCATTTCACGGGCTTTCTCGTCCGTCACTTCCCGGTCAAAAGAATATATGGCGCGATAGTGTGTCCGCTTCTCGCCGCTCCCGCGTTGTGGCTTTTCTATCTCATCCTCTTCAAGCTGGCGCGCGTACTCTCGTAAATCTCCGGTGCGCTCTTTGTAACTGATGCCCTGCTCGGCGTGGTCGGGGTGCGCGGCGTACTCCGGGATGTTGTGCGTCCAGACTCTTTCCTGTTTGCCTTCCGTCGCCCGTTCGCGCGTCATGTAGCGCACGTTTGCGCCCGCCGTGCCGCTCCTGCCGACTTTGACTGTCAGAACAACGCCGCCGCTCATCCCTTGAACTCCTGCACTATTTCTTTCATCACGCGCACGACCTCTCTCATCGCGCGGTCAAGGTGCTGCTGCGAGTAGCCTTGATAGCCTGCATTCATCTGGTGCGCGATCTGATTGATGTTGACTCCTATTTTACGAACTTCAAAAAGCATTCGCTCGACGCGCTCGCGCTCCGGCGTCTGAATCATCGCGCCTTCTTTCAGTCCGCGCTCGATCAGATACTTTGACAGCGATTTGTAACCGAAGCTCTCGGCGCGTGCGTGGAGTAGCTTCAGCTCTCCTTCGCTTGGTCTAACGGTGATCTTCGGCTTCTCTTTCTTCGCGTGGTCGCCGTCGCTATTCGGTGTTGTTCGTTTGCTCATCGTGCGTTTAAGCTGTAATACGGCTTGGCAGGACGCCTAGCGCCGCAAGGCGCGTCGGGCGGCATTCTGTCGTGTCGTTTGAGCGAAGCGAAAATGACGGCAGAATGCGTTTCCTGCCCTCTCTATCAATCTAGCCGTAAAAAATGTTTCTCGCCTCTTTCGCTAACTTTAGTTACCATAGCATGAGCCGTGAAATTTAATCTAGCATCTTGGAAAGTGGGACAATATGAGCAGTAATGAAGGGGCAAGCAAGAAGCGCGGGCAAGCGAGATTACTTGATCGTTTCACCAGACAGAAACCGGCATTCAAGCCGTACAAGTTCGATCTGGCTGCTGATGTATATGAAAGATTAGAAAAGCTGGCGAGTGAAACGGGAATGTCTAAAGAGTCAATCAACGATGCGCTCAACTATGCCGTGCGGTCGCTTGTTACTCGTCTCGAACGTGAGGCGCGGGCATCGGATAGCAATGCTCAAGCGTCGGCTGCGGGTTCTGAATGACAAAAGGAAAAGCAATTATGCCGTCACAAAGAGATGTATTGCGAAAGCTGGTCGCAGGCTTCGGCATGAATGAGGAAAGAGTTGTTCAAGAATATGCTGCTGCCGAACGTCGTGGTGAGGTGAAGCGCAAAAGCGACGAGCACGGTACAAATCCAGAGGCTTACGCTCGCGCTCTGTGGAATGACGCCGTGCGGAAGGGTTGGGTTAGCGGCGTTGGAAAGTGACACGACGCCTCAAAGGGTTAGGATTCAATGTGCCATTCTTCCAAAGTAGGTTCGTGGAAATAATCTCTGAATCGCTCAAGGTGGCTCTGCTCGTCGTCAAATAATCGAAGGTGTATTTTCTTCGCCGTTCCCTTGTGGGCGGGGTCTGCTTCCAGTTCGTTACGTTTGGCTGCGGAGTTCTCTAAAAACGCTCTGTAAGCCTCTGGCTGCTCGCTTTCCGCCTTCCCTGCCCTTGCCCTCAAATAATCGAAATAAGCGGCTCTGCGGGCTTCCTCGTCGCGCTGGCGTGCCTCTTGTGCTTCCTTCTTGGCTTGCGCTTTCTTTACTTCTTCCTCTTTGGCTTGGGCTTGGGTGATGGTGTCTGGTAATTGGTGGCTTTCTTTGATGGCGACGACGAGCCATGCGGCAAGGTCTTTGATCTTATTTAGGTTTCGATAAGGTAAGGCGCGTAGCTGAAGCTCGACTGACTTCCGGTAATCTCTGACAAGCTCTCTCGCTGTTAGCTCTGCGATGTGGAAGCTAATCAGCTTGGTTATTAGTGGCTCATCCTCTGGCGCGGCGTTGGGCGCGACGTGGCTCATCGCTGGCGGCGGCTCTGGCTCGGTTGTGGCTTTTAATGCAAGTTGCTCTGGCTGCTTTCGCTTCTTGCCTAGCGTTCTGCCCGGCTCGTTGAACGCTCGAAACTCCGCTTTTGCTTTGCGTCCGGGCGTGTAGAGCATTTGCCAGTCGGCGCGTCCTTCGCTGTCAGTGGTTTCCCGAAATTCAACGGCGGCGATGTATTCCGATCTGCGGTGCGGCGCGTGAACCTTAAACATCTGCTTCTTAACATGGTCATAATCGAAGTATCGAGTCTGCGGGGCGTAGGTGCAGTATTCGGAATAAAGCAAGCGAGCGCGCGGGCGTTCGTTCTTCAATGCTGCGAACATCTGGAAAGATAGCAATTCGTAAAAGCGTTGGGGCGCGGGCGGAAGTTCCTTCAGATAATCATAATCGAGTGGGCGACGTTGGGCGCGGTCGAGTAGTTCGCGATAGAGGTCATGCAGGACGATATAAACCGCGTCGGCTTTTATGCCGTTGGGTAGCTTCTTGCCCGTCAGAACGATGTTGTAGCGCGTTCCGGCAAACTCAATCGAGTATTCTTCTTTATCGCTTCCTGTGTATTTGACGCTGGCATTGATAAAAGCCGCCGCATTTTGAAAAAGGGCTTTCTTTACCGCGTTGGTGTTTGCGACGTTTGTTCCTGTCTCGGTGGCGATGTCTCTAAGGCTTCCAAGTTTTATCACGCTCGGAAGCGGTCTGGCTTTTTCGTCAATCCTGCGATTCACGACAAGACTATCAACCTTATAAGCGAGTTGTCCGGGCTGCCCGTGCTTACTGTTGTAAGAAACTTCCCATTTTGCCGATACTTCGCCGTCCCCGTCTCGCTCCTGAATTTCGATAAAAACATTCTTCTGCTTTACGAGTTTGTGGATCGGATAGCGAGAAAAGGCGGTTTCAACCCTAACCGGATTTAGCGGGTACAACTCACCGTTTTTAGGCTCAAGCATCGGGCTTAATTCCCTTTCAAAAATTCCGCGCAACAACAACACGGCTCTGTTGTTGTTGTTGTTATACAAAGTCTAATACTGTCTATGAAAATCAGTGCGTCCGATAAACTAAACATATAACACAAGTTACAAAGATTTTTCTAAAAAAATCGTCTCCTCAAATATGGCGGTGCGTCTCCTCAAATATGGCGGTGCGTCTCCTCAAATATGGCGGTGCGTCTCCTCAAATATGGCGGTGCGTCTCCTCAAATATGGCGGTGCAATATATTAGTCTTTGAAATCAATCTGCTATCTAATAGATATTAAACCGATTCCTTCTCTAGCTTCTCTAATACTGCCTCAAGTAGCCATGTATGACGTGGTGTTTTAATACGTCGCGCCTTTACAGTCGCATCTATCCGTTCTAATACATCCTCCGGCACTCGCAAAATCACGGGCTTTTCCTTCAGCTCTGCATCTTGTCTCTGCGCGATGCTGCCGCCTTTGTTTATCAAAGCGTCAACGTCAACATTCTTTGCGGTCGCCTGCTCTGTTTTGGGCTTACGGGATATTGTCATTTTACGCTTTAGCTCCTTCAGCTACTGATATATCTTTGGTATCAAAGATATATCTATACAGTATCATCATTTCTTCGGTGGCTTTTTCGTCCTGCGGCTTCAATTCAGCTACGGACAAGCCTGCTGCGGCGGCATTGCTGAAAGCCTTACGCGCTCCTAGCGGGGTATCAACGAAGGAAAGTATCTCGGTATCATTCAAAATCTCTGCCGCGTCCGTATTATCCTGTCCGCGTGGATCGGCGCGGTTAATGAATGTTAAAGCCTTTAGCTCTGGGTTTGCTGCCATCATCTCATTAACCAAAGTGGATACTTTTTCGATTGTCCAAACGTCGAACGAGCGCGGCACAAAGGGAACTAACAAGTAATCTGCGACGGTGAGCGCGGCGCGCTGGCTGGCGGTATCGCGCCCGCCGGTGTCAATAATGATGTCCTGGTATTTGCTGGCTAAACGTTGCGTCTCGGTGCGGACGGCTGCGCCGGTGAGTTTAATGCTTGTATAGCCTGCTCCATTTGGATGGCGTTCGTTACGAAGCATAGTAAAGTCAGTAGCAGTCTCTTGGTCGTCGGCATCAACTAACAAAACATCGCTGCCTGCTGTGCTTCTAATAACAGCAAGATTAGTTGCTACCGTAGTTTTACCTGAGCCGCCTTTTATCCCTCCGACAACAATTATCATAGAGTATCTCCACGATACAAATTTGAAATCAAATAGATATCACATTAAAATCATCATAGACAACTTTTTTTAATAAGAATACTCTCACGTTATAGTAAAACTGCTTTTTAATAGCATTAAAATCTATAGGTCAATAAATAGTACGAATAGCAACGATGAATGACAGTAACAAGAAAAGCGCACGCGAAATATCTTTAATTGACAAAGTATTGTTGGTTGCAGCGAGCCGAGTCATTGCCCTTAGAGATTATAAGAACTATTCAGCGCACCTTAGCGCAGGTGATAGATACTCTCAGCCTTCAAGTTATGTGAGCTTTTATCATAGTGGCGTAATAGACAGAAGAGTGCCTAAAATTCTTGGATATGTGAAAAGGATTGATTTGAGAGAATATAAAAAGGGTGAACCCCCTCCTTACATAATAATGGTTGGAGCGGGAATTGAAGAATTGAATAAAAGGTTCTTCAACTTAATAGAAAAGATGAAGGCAAACGATGACCCTAGATTAGAGGATAGTATCAAAATCATATTTCTAAGCAGTGAGGAAGACGAAAGAACAGTTCTACTTGATCGCGAAATCCCAAATGATAAGTTGTCGAAAAGCGGTAAGACAACTCGTTTCGTGCAAAGCCAAAGATATGTGTCTCTAGCTCAATTAAAAACAGCACAAAGTACAAGCGAGTTAGAATCTTCAACGAAACAATAAAGTTTTACTCCTTGATTTTATAAATAACTCTGAATACTATGAGTAACATGACAATCAACTCAAGGTTAAAAGCGGTCGATCTTTTTTGTGGATGTGGTGGCATCTCTGCAGCACTGCGCTCAGCCAGAGTAAACGTACTGGCAGGTGTGGATATTGAACCTTCATATATAAGTACGTTCTCGCGCAATTTCCCCAAGGCTAGAAGTCTTCAACTTGATATTTCAAAAGTTACCCCTAATGAATTTATGAGTTTATTAGATGTGATTCCAGGAGAGATAGACTTTGTTACTGGTGGACCACCATGTCAAGGCTTCTCTAAAAATGTCCCCCGAAGACAGCGATTTCTTGACGATCCTAAAAACCAACTTATCAAAGCATTTTTAGATTACTGCGAAACATTAAAGCCGCGCTTTGTTCTCATGGAAAATGTAGCAGAAATGAAAAATGGTTTCGATCAAGTCTATACGGACGAAATACTGCTACGCCTGCGTGAAGAAGGGTACACGGTCACTTACGCGGTATTGAATGCTGCCGATTATGGTGTCCCCCAACGTCGTCGTCGCGCGTTTTTTATCGCTAATAGAGATGGAATCCAACTTAACTTACCTGTTCCTACCCACTCAAAAGAAGAAAGCACCGGCGGTCTGTTTCCGCTCTCGAAGCACGTCACTGTATGGGAAGCTATTGGTGATCTTCCTAGCAAAAGTCACACAGAAGGTAAAGATGAGTTATGCGAGTATGCCTTTGAACCGTTCTCTGATTTTCAGAAGTTAATGCGAAATGGGAACAGGCTGGTAGCTAATCATGTCGCACGTCCGTTGCAGCCAAAACAGTACGAACGTTTGGCATCAATCCAGCCGGGGCAGGGGTTGAAAGACCTGCCCGCGCATCTTCGCACTAAAGGCGGCTATAGCGGCGCATACGGGCGTCTCACTAAGGATATGATAGCCCCAACGATTACCAGATGGGTGTTTCATCCGGGTTCTGGAAGATGGGGGCATCCTGTTGACGTTAGGTTACTGACGATTAGAGAAATTGCCCGAATACAAGGTTTTCCTGATAACTACGAATTCGTGGGGTCGTATGTGCATCGTGCAGGGCAATTAGGTAATGCAGTTCCGCCATTGCTGGCGCAAAGGATAATTGAAGCAATGATTTCTCAAGCGTCCAACTCTGCTAAGAGTTCTATAAATTTCTCTAACTCTATTTTATCTGCGGCTGCGGGAAAAGAGAAAGTTACTGCATGAGGATCATTAGGAGGCGGCCACCAACTGCTTTCGCCGGAAAAATGCAGTTGATTCTCTCCTAATCCGTGCCATGCCCACCATTTCCGATTAGTGGGACGATGAATACCATGCAATGCAGGTAGTTGCTCTTTCTTTACCGTCCTCTTTGGTGCTGACCATCGCCATTCAAATTCTGTTGTGTCAAATATATTTGGGGATGCTTTTGTGCAAAGCAATCTCTCGAAATACAACACTCGTCCGTCAGGAAAAATAATCAACCTGCTGTAACCAATTTGATTGAGATCGTAAAGGCGAATACTTTCAATCGCGTGGTCATTACAAAATTTGATAATGGCATCACCTAGTGCTTGCGCTCCTACAGTTGATTCGCGCGAAGTTGTAATGAGCGTGACTGAATCGGGTATCTTGGCTCTTTTCCAAGTTACCGGAGTCTTCGCCATAGTGGATTTTACTTGCCAGCCGCATTGAGCATTCCGCTTAATGACATCAACAAAGTCATAAGTTCTTAAAACCTCTCCATCTCTCACATGTGCTAACGCGCCCTCTAGAACTGCTCCGGGAACGCGCGCGTCAGAGAAGGGAAGACGGGCGTATTTTGATAAAATACTGCTCAAAACTTGTAGCTGTGTTGGAGTGGAGAAGATAATAGGCTGACTCACTTTTTCTTCTCCTGCGTGAGTAGTTCGGCGGGCGTCACAATGAGCGCATCAGCGAGACGTAAAACGACTGTGAGAGTGGGATTGCGCGCTCCTCTCTCTATTCCACTTATATAAGTCCGGTGAAGGGTTGAAGAATCGGCTAAGTCTTCTTGTGACCAACCCTTAGCCTCTCTTAACCTTCGGACGTTCCTGCCGAACTGCTTTTTTATATCCACGCGCAGGAGAATGAACGTAAGCAGACTATGAGTCCACAGACGATGAGTAACATTAATTAATCATGGACAGAATTGATAAAGAAACTCGATCTAGGGTAATGGCTACTGTCCGCAGTAAAAATACTCGGCTGGAAGAGAAGCTAACCGTGATACTTAACACCGCAGGGCTAACAGAATATATCCGCTATGCACAAGGGCTACCGGGCACGCCTGACATAGCTTTCGAGAAACAGAAGGTGGCTGTATTTTTAGATAGCTGCTTTTGGCATGGCTGCCCTAAACATCTAAGGCGACCAAGCAGCAATACAGAATATTGGCAAGCCAAGATAGAAAGGAATATAAAACGAGACTGCCGACAACGTGCCGCACTCCGCCGCTTGGGTTGGAGCGTGATGCGGGTGTGGGAACACGACTTAAAGAAGCCGGAAAAAATAACTAAAAGGATTTATCAAGTCTTAGTTAAAGCTACTTACAGAGCAACTCAAAAGTCTGTTTGATGTCATCGATCCAATCAAGTATCAAAATTTGCGGTCTTCCCAGCGATGGGGTGCAAAGAATTTTGTTTGGGTGGCGGTCAGTGCGTATGGAGTAATGAGATGCTAAATTTTTCGCGATATTAACAGTCTCGTCATTTCGATGAGCGTAGAAATTTCTGAACTTTGTTAGGTGACTGAAAGCGTTTGTTGGTACTGAAAAAGCCGCCTGTATATCTGTGTAATTAGAACAACTTATTTCGGCGCAACTATTAAGTAGGGTGTTTGGATTGTGCCAAGGTGGCTCATCCCTCAATTTAATTCTTCCCAAACGAAAGTTTGCATTAGGTTTCCACCTGCACGCAGATGCGTAGATTGCGTCGTCAAAAGTACGAATTCCAGGATCACAACTTATTGTAATCTTAGATTCAGTTTCGGCGAAGAGCGTGCAAGAAAGAAAATATGCTCTCATAAAATGAGATACTGTAGTTTGACATTCGATAGTTACATAAGCCAGTACTTGATGATTCTCGGACGAGGACAGACTGCTCGCTACAGCAGCTAGCACCCTTAATTTAGATAACGCATGTGAGGCTTTGTTGTGCAGTTGTGCTAGATTTCTGGATGGGCGCATCAGGGCGTACTTGACTCTAAGGCTTCACAAAGAGTTTTAAAGATGATCTCTCGTTTTGTAGCTTGATTAGTAGTGCCGCTTGTAGCGGCAACGACAAATCCTTTGTATTTCGGTGGAATGTTTTCACCGCTGTCCACAGCTTCAGCTAGAGCAGTTAGTCTAGGCAGGACAAAAGGTAATTGAGACTCTAGGTTGGGACTTGGCTTAGGATACTGGCGCGGCTTATAAATAGACAGTAATTTGCTAACTGGTTTCTGTATATGAGAGATCGCAAGGAGCAATGCATAGAACAGGTGGGATCGCATTAGGGCTGTTTTATGTATATCTTCTAGTATGAAGATCAAATTCATTGCTTGATTAACCCGCTGCTTTATCTCCCTTTCCTCATCAAACAAGTCATCAAACTTTTTGTATAGGTTGTCCAAATCCTTACCTATAGTCGTGTTTATACCATAGATAAGGGCAAATGAAATTTCAGAAAAGAGTTTTGAATCTGCCATCCGCGCAAGCTGCTTTTCTTTAAAAACACCTGTATCAACAAGACTCTGGTCATACCTCCTAGATAGGTAATATATGAACCATTTGAATGCCCCTTGATAAATTGAGTGACGCTTTTCTTCGGCATTTAGGGGCACTGTATAAGAATTTATACGCCTAAAAATTTCGCGAATCTGGTCAGGGGTAGCAGATACAAAAAGGTCAACGGACAGAGCGTAACTTACGAAAGAGCCTTTGTGTATATCATCAAGCTCAGAATATATTTTGCCTGCGGCTCCTTCAATTTCTGAGTTTCTGGAAATTTGAAATTTATCTTCAAAGAAATCCAAAATTGTCTGACTTCGCTGCTGACCATCAATAATCTCTTTAACGGTCGTTCTGCTCTTGATGTCCGTAAATTGCGAAAGGGAAAGTTTTGGAATTGGATAACCAAGAAGAATTGTTTCGATCAGAAAAGACCTAGCCGCAGGGGGCCAGACTTTACTACTTCTCTGATAATCACGATTCACTATGATTTCCCTTCGGAGCATCGCGTTACAATAATCAGGCACAGTAAATGTAGTAGGTGTTATTTGCATATTTAGATTTCAAAAGAGCTTTTGAAATACTGGCATAATTCCATTTGTCAATAATTCGGACAGTATAAAGAACGGACTTAAAATTATTTAGAAAACATTAGTTATGAAGAATAGACCATCTATCTCGCGCATAATCATAACGTGATTTTCTATTAAACCATTTATACCGCAAAGCTAAAGATTGGACATGAGCAATCTCTGCTGATTTGAAGATATATATTGTCGTATTGTCGTTCTGCATTGCAAAAAATACAAAATCATATTTAGTAATTCCGGGTGAGACTCTAAAGCGGTGAAGCCCAAGTCGGTGTTCTGGACGGGACTCAGTTAGTAAAGCTATTCGCATTTTAACTGTGCGCTCGTTTGGAAGAAAAAATCGTATATTATCGCCTTCGCGTTCAATAGCTTTAAGCGGCACATGAGCTTGCTCTGCTTGTTCTATAACATCAATTAAAGCCTGAATCTTCTGAGCTTCAACTAATGGCAATGTTTCTAATCTTTGTGTGAATACTTTTCTTAAATCTGATGCGTCCAATTCACGCATGTTACTAACTATCTTCTTTCTGTTCTGCTGTAGAAGCGTATAACGCTCAACGCCTAACTTACGGATAAAATCGTTACGAACAGTTGCGCCAGAGCAACCAACCATTACTGCAACCTCGCTAAGCGTTATGTCATTCTGTTCATACTTTTGCACGACAGCGTGCAAACCGCCTAAATCAGCATACCTTTCAGCGCAACCCTCATTCTCGTTTCTAGCCATAGTCAATCCTCAGCGCGTTCTCCTAAAACCTAATGATACTTATCGGACGAAGATCAAAGGCGCGGTAACTTCAGAAAATACTGCCGTGCTTTTTGTTCCCGACTCGTTGAAACAAGCGCAGTGTAGATGACCGTGTTCTGAATGTTCGAGTGTCCTAACCAATCCTGCAAAAATCGCAACTCTGCACCTGCGTCCAGTAGATGAGTAGCTATCGAATGTTTCAATACGTGGAAGTGGCGCTTGTCTTTTGGGATCGCTGCCTCCTCTCCATAACCCTTCATTAAGACATCAAGCATCTGACGGCTAATCGGTAAGCCGCGCCGGGAAGGGAAGAGAATTGGAGAGTCCGTGTCTCTAATCTTCAGCCACGCTTTTAGTGTCCGTACCTCATCAGCCTGTAACGGATGTTCGCCGGAAAGAGAGCCTTTCAACCGATGTAACATTACTCGGAGCCGCTTGAGGTCAAGGTCACTAACACGGAGTAAACCGATCTCACTAGCACGGAGTCCATGACGGTAGGCGAGCAGGAAAATAGCCTTGTCTCGTTTGTCGGTAATTCCTGCGAAGAGCCGCCGTGTCTCGTCCAGCGTGAGAAATTTAATCGTCTCACTACGATGTGCGCGTGTAACTCTGTGCTCTAGGAGACTGGAAACGATAACTTTCTTCTTGTGGGCTTTAGCAGGTTTCTTCTTAGCGGTGGCAGGCATGTGATGAGATTAACATATTGGTCACTTCATCACTTTTGTCTAATGTAGCTGACTTGCTTAATAAAAAAAGATGTGCAAAAAGATTAGTTTTCGCACACATAAATATTTTTGAAACTACACGGGAAAATTAGCTTTGGTAATGCTAAAAATCAAATCTTCTCTAAACTTGTTTTAGTCAGATAATCAAACGCTCCTGATATGTCTTATTCAATTTGAGAAGCCAATATCATTTCCAAAGCAATGTAATTTATTGGCAAATATTCATTCACTACATCATTATTCTCAATAAATGAGATGATTTCAACAACTTCTTGGGCGATTAATGATGTGGTGTCATTTACTGCTTCAAGTAATCCTTTATCAAGAAACTGTAGATCCACAAAGTCACAACTTCTCGAAGCATCATTTGGATCATCCGTGATGTCAGGAAATTTGAAGGAAGAGATTATTTTCTTTAGTCGTTCGTTATTGATTAAAGGAAATAAACCATTTGAGGAACTTGGCATTTCTGAATCAGTTTGTAAGTCTCCGAGAACAGTACTTAACCTATCGGTTTGTAAATTAGCAATCTGTCTAAAAATGTATTGACAAAACAGCTTTATAAGTTTTGCTTGAGTTTCGACTTTCTGAGTTGCTTTAAATAGTTCTGAACTAGGGTCTTGTAAGTCTGTAAATAATCTAGTTTGTACTTGAGACGAATAGTTTTTTAGAACATCAAAAATGTAAGTTGCAATTTTTTCATTTGCCGCGTCAGATTCGCCATCCCTAAAATGAATATTTTCGTCAAGATAATTTTGCGAAGTATTCCATAATGAATAAGTCGAAATGACATCTCTTAACTTTAAAAGTGGAGTGTCCTGCGGGGGGATATACGACCAATAGGGAAGCCAACTATAATCATGTAGTTTAGGTCTCGCTATAATTGCATGATCACCTCCGAAATTAAATTCAATTTTAAAGAACAGTGCTGCGTATCCTCTTAAAATTGCATTTGCACCTACCGGAGCATGTTGATAATGCTCTAAGGTAGAAGGATGAACAGTTGAGTAATACTTGAAATTGTTTTGTATAATTCCCGTATTGACTCCAATTGAAACAAACGGAAATTTTTCGAAAATGATTTCTGTGATTTTCTCAGGTAGTTGTAAATCAGAAAAATCAGGTTTGCCTCTCAATTCGGCATTCCTAACTATTATTTCCATATCTAAAGTTCCGTGGTCAGGTATTGCATTGAAATCCGCAGGACCTTCAGTATAAGCGTAAAATTCTGCCCAAGCATCTTGTTCTCCATGTTTGATTGGAATTTTGCACATTTTCTGGATTGAATGTTTATTAAAAACATAAACAGGCACATTCCATTCGTCCAACTTAAACCCATTACTTATAACATCTGCAAAAACCTTTAGTACTTTCACAATATCGCACTCATCATCTTTGTTCGTAATTTGGAGGTTTTTAATCAATTCAGCTTTTCTTATTTCCCTTGCAACTGATACCAGATTTTCAACGGACTCAGTGTAGTCTGTTAATAATTTTTCAAATAAAGTTGTCAAAGGTGATTTCTCACCGGAAGTTAGAAGATTTTCCACTTCTGACTTGTTTGTTTTCATTTCTGAATAAATTTCTTTGAATAACGGTATTGATGGAACTTGTTTGTAAGTATTCGGATGTTCACGAGCCATTGTTACCAACATATCGGCACATAAATCAACTCGGTTTGGGTTACATCGAATTCCGACAAACTCGGCATTTATATGCCGTTTTGCATATTCTCGAATCACATTAATACACTCAGGTGCGGTTTTATTGGCGATTTCAGTATGTAAATTTTCAGAATTATCTAAGCTGTTTGCATCACCTGCAAAAATTTCATTTTTTGAGTCTTCAAAGTAAAATCTGATTTTTCTGATGTAAAACCTGAATTCTTCAACAGTCATTTCACCACCGAAATCTTTTTTGTAGTTATAGACTGCGGTTTGAGTTTCTCTAAAATCTTCTGTAATCAAATAATCAAGTTTTTTATCAACATCCATCCACAATTGATTTAGTTGGATAGAAATATTTGCTAAGGATATTCTTGCACCTGATACATCAATAGCTACGTTGTTAATGTGGTTCAAAAGAAGTTGAAAGTTCTCACCTGTCTGCTCTATAAATGAGGAAAGTTTCTTGTCAACTACGCGCAAACCGTCCATAACCTCCAATCTGAAGTTTTCGATTTGTTCTGATAATCTTTGAAGTCCCTCTAAAATAAGTTCATCAGCAGAAGGTTCGTCCGATTCTGTAAAGGCACTGTATAAAGCAGTAGCAATACCGACGTAACTGCACATAAGCCCCAAAGTGCCTATCGCTCCAATTCCACTCATAGCTCCAGTTGAAGTAGCGGTTAAAGTATTATATTGCTGAAATAAATTTTTTGTTTTGATATAAGCATCAACGACAGCCGTTAGCTGTCTGCCAGTTTTTTTATCCCCAATTAGGAGTGAGGCAACAGTAGCGATAGACCTCAATGACAAATCATTCCACTCACTTCTCAGCTGCTTCTCATTAGCTTTCGCCTGACTTTCTATTTGTGCCAAGATTGTTCTTACTTCACTTGCCGTTTGACCTATCGGTGCAGTTTGTTCTGCTATTGAATTGATATTTTCGACGGCTTCGGCTTGAGCATCTTTTATTTCCTCAATAGTTAAAATTAATTTTTCATTTAGAATTTCTTTTATTGAATCCACCTCAGATTTTAGACTTCCGTTTCCGTCTAATGACTCGCTAAGAGATTCTTTGAAATCAGGATTTGACAATAAAATGGATTGCGAGTTATCGCCTGATAAACTTTGAAAATCCTGTCCAAAAACAGCGTCTAGTGAAGAACGAAAATCCGGATTATTTTCAGCAAGTTCATACGCATCGGTTATGACTTGAGCAGCATCATTCCTTCCTTTTTCTAAATAATCGTTTTTAACGTAGTTAGTAAGCCACGCATTTTCAGCAGATTTTGTGTCCAACTCATCTTGGTGAAGCCACTCAATTCCTCTTAGCCATCTGTCTGCAATATTTTGTGAGAGAGGTATTCCGAGTTTTGCGGCTTCTTTACCTAGATTATATTCAAATTGAACAACATCCGAATCAAATTTTCTGTCTCCTTTTTTTCCGCTATCTAATGAAGTATAGATGTTGTTCGCTGCCATCTTTAGTTTCTGCAAATCTGTTGTGGAAATATCGTCGCCCAATTTAATTCTTTCAATTACACTTTTGAGAACAACAATATTTGCCCAGTGCCCTGATTTTCCAGTTCGATACAAAGCATTGGATGTATAGGTGATTTTGTCTGTATTACTCATTGGTTTAGTTCTAATCTTTTTCCACGCTCAATAAACCCATGAAATCTTTTTTAAGAACAATTATACCCCTTTAGTAATTATTCAATTTTCATGCAATTTTATTTTACGAGTTTCCATGGCAGTTAAATTTTGGAGCTTGTCTAGAACAGCGAAAGAGAAATAGGCTGTTCAAGTGTCTCAACGGTTAATTAAAAACAGTAAGCTGACTAATCGTCAACTCAATGAACTCGTTAAATACTTCGCCCTCGAAGTTCCAGCAAGTCGCGCCGCGAAAGTGATGAACATTAACCGCCACAGTGCCGAGCGCATCTATCAAATCATCCGTCGCTGCCTCGCGCGTGAGTGTGAACTGCACCACCCTTTGGGCGGCGAAGTCGAGTGCGACGAAAGTTACTTCGGGGGCAAGCGCAAAGGCAAGCGGGGGCGTGGCGCAGCCGGGAAAGTGCCGGTTTTCGGGCTTCTTAAACGCAATGGCAAAGTTTATACCCGGATCGTCGAGGATGTCTCGCGCCAGACCTTGCGCCAGATCATCAAGACGAAAGTCATTCCTGAAAGCGTCATCTACACCGACAGCTTTCGCTCGTATGACGGGCTGGTACTGGATGGCTTCAAGCATTATCGCATCAATCATCAGAAGTGCTTTGCCATGAGCAGACGCAACCACATTAACGGCATCGAGAACTTCTGGGGATATGCTAAGACTAAGTTGAAAAGCTACTACGGAGTGAGCCGCGAACACTTCTATTTTTATCTGAAAGAAATGGAGTTCCGCTTCAATCACCGGAGAGCGGCGAATTTAGCGACTTTAATCAAGAAAATCGTCAGAAAACATCAGGCTGTCCTAGACTAGCTCCTAAATTTTTCTTCTTCGGTAAGTCATTTATATATTAACGTTGAATTCATGTTTCTCTAAATATAGTTTTAAAGATTTTTGTTTTTGGAATCAGTTTCTAATTAGACAAAATAACCATTTTGACCAATAGCAACTCCTAAACAAGTCGAGTTTCTTAGGATTTCGAGAAGGCAAGCTATACGAGTTTCCAACTGTAATGTCTAATTGAGATACTACGGGAATTATCGGACGCTCTTTGCGCTCATCCTGCTTCACGCGGCGGCAGTAAAACTCAACGCTCGCGCCGCTCCCAAACTGCCCGCGCTCGCCGTTCTCGGCAGCTCATCGTAATAGATTTTCGCAAGCCGCATCGGATGACGATTGCTCGTCCTGACAATCGCCTCGCTCTCGCTCAAGCGCGTTACTTCGTCCGGTGTAAGAAGTGGTCGCCTGTGTTCCGTCCGGCTCTCGGTGAGTGTCGAGTGACCGCCTAATGCTGACTCCGGCATTGACCGGCTTTCACGCTGCACGACAACCGTAGAATCGCCTAACATCCGGCTGACGTATTCCGCCGTCTGCACGTCCAGACCATGCAAAGCGATTTTAGTAGCGCAGTTGGTGATGATAGTTTGCGCGTTCGGTCTGCCGTAGCGCGCTTCAAGCTGTGCGAGAGATTGAACGCCTATCCAGATCGCAACGCCGCGCCCTCTGGCAAGGCTAATTGTCGTTGCAAAGTCCGGTATCGTGCCGATGTTGGCGAACTCGTCCAGCATCATCGTGATCGGAACTCCTTGCATCCCTGCTATCACTTCTTCACCTGCTATCTGTTCAAGCAACACGGCAAAGAAGAGACTCGTTAAGGGTCTAAGCCGCGCGATGTCCTGCTCGCGTAAGCACCAATAGACGGCGACGGGCTGCCGTCGCAACTCTCCGAAGTCGGGCGGCTCAAGGCTCGCGCTCGTAAACCTCGCTACTTTCTCATCCCGCATGAACTGAAGTTTTGAGGCGACGGCGGGAACGATTGAACCCTTTATGCGCGGGTCGGTCTGCGCGAAGATGATCGCCTGCTCTCTGGCTGTCTCTGATGGTGACTCTAAAAGCTGCTCTAACAATTCCTCTGGCTTCTGTCTTGTGAAAAGGCGATAGGCTGTTAATGGCGTCGGTGCGTCCAGCGTGCTTGTGTGCGCGAAGATCGCCGCGAGATAGGCGGCTTCGGCATCAATCCAAAACTGATCGGTCTTTGCCGTGTTGCCGCTCTCCATCACGGCGCGGGCGCACAACTCGGCTATCCGCGCATCCCTGCAAAGCGGTATCCAGTTAAAGCCTTCGCTCGCTTCCGGGTCGGCTGGCGCGTAGCGGCGCGCTCTCGTGTGAAAGCCGCTCGTATAATTCCATAGCTCTGATTTCGGGTCGGTGACGACAAGCGAAGCGTCCCGCGCTGCGGCACAGTTTGGAAGGAAATAGCCTCTGCTCTTGCCCGTGCCGCTCCCGCCTAAGATGATGCCGTGCTGCGCCGTTGCCAAGCGCGGCAAAGCGACAACGCCGTGTTTCTGCTTCGCGTCCGGCGCAAGGATGAAGCTGCCGGGCGGAAGTTGCGCCGCATCCGGCAAAGTTAATTCTGCAATCTCTTTTTTGCTGGCAAAGCGTGCCGTGCCGTGAAACGCGGCGGGGCTGTCTCGTGCTTCTTTTTCTCGTTTCGGAAAAGCGACGATCACGCCGACGCACATCGAAGCGATGCCGACGGCGGCGGAAGCCAAGAGCGCGACGTAACCTGACGAATGCCAATTCTCGAAAAGCTGCGATTGCTGCACGTAGGTTGTATATCGAACAAGATATATCCACGTCGCCGGGCACACGAGAAAACCAATTATTGAAATAATGATGATCGGCACTCGCCACAAGCTGCTAACTTTCATAGCTTCTCTTACTCGCTTGCTTGCTCTTAACGGCTGCGCTCAAAACCGCGTTCTCTCGTGCGCTCGTGCTGACGCTCCGGCTCTTTCTCCAACCGCTCGCCCGCTCGCGCTTCTCCGATGACGAAGGCTTGCGCCAACTCCTTCTTGATAAGCTCGCGCGTGAACCCTTGCGCTGGTGCGTCTTGGTGCTGTGCGAGATAGTCGCGTTCCTCTGTGGTTAGTAC
>MWVV01000288.1_pt1 | contig 18372 bp, 20 predicted proteins | sample 1047281 | NCBI WGS metagenome assembly MWVV01 (sample SAMN06349986, study PRJNA376086) | soil metagenome | isolation source: PT-2 sample Antarctic (ecotone) soil | place: Antarctica | collected 2015-01-13 | reverse complement strand
GTGCTATAAGGCGCGTCCAAGTTCTTTCGGTAATTCAGCTATTCAGATGATCGTCACAGTCGCTTCATTCAAAGGCGGAGTAGGAAAGACAACAACCGCCGTTCACCTCGCTGCGTATTTACAGGAACGCGCCCCGACTTGGACGCTTACGTTAAGAAACTATAAAGCTGAGCGAATGAGTCACCAACGCGAGCACGTAAAATGTTTCGCCCGCGCTGGCAATCACACGCGGCGCGCCGCAATGCGGACACTCGACATCAAGCGAATAAGTGCTCATCAGGCGAAAGCGGCCTCCCGCACACTCTTCGGGGTTAACCGCTTGACCAATTCAAAAGATTCCTCAATCTCAAATAAATCCTGTTGCTTCGGCATTATTTCCCTTTCCTTCCTTCTATCAGCAAGCGACGAATGCGCTTGCGGTTTGTTTCCTCAAACGCTTCCGCGAGGGAAAGCGCAAAACCCGTGTGACGCTTAAGCATCCCCTTGATCTCGGAAGCGACCTTGCTGGCGAGGGCGTCGTCAAGAGAGTCCAGATGGGGAAGAATCCGTTCGCCTTCTTTGAGAATTGAAGAGTACGGATTCTTGACGGTTTTCATCTTCTCGATGAACTTCTGCGCGTATCGTTCAATCGGTGGAATCTGTTTCTCCTTTTTCGGCTGCGCACGACCTGCTGCCTGTTTGATTCTTTTCTCCTTGTCTCGCTCGGCGCGCTCGCTTTGAACTTCCTTAATCGCTTCTTTCGCCGCTTTACGCCTGACGGATTCGGGATTATTGCCCTTCGCTTTTGCGTTTCGCACTTGCTTGCTGACCGCATTCGCAACCGCTATCGCGTCTTTCTGCGTGATACCCTCCAATTCCTTAGACGAAACAGCTTCAGGCAAAAGCAATTCAATAAGGACTTTGAATGCGGCCTCAAAACGGCTGTTGGGAGATTGCTCGTCCTTATTCCGAGACGTATGGTCTTTTGTCCATCCTAAATTCTTGGCAAGTGTGTAAGTGGTGAATAGAAACACGTTATCCCATGTCGCACTCTGAAGGTGCGACATCCAAGCTCTCGCTTCGGGGCTGTTCGGCTCCTGCCCGTCTGCATTTTTAGAATCGTGATTCCTAATCCAACCCAAACTTTTGGCAAGTGTGTAAGTAGTGAAAATTAAAGATGGCGGCGATGTCGTTCCGTTGGGGAACGACATCGCGTCTGAGATTTCCTTGTGTTGAGGCGGGTAAATCTTGATCTTGCCGTGCTCTTTCTTAGCTTTCCATAAACCTGATTATCATAAGCTATCTTCAGCATTCGCACGCATGGGCGAGACGTTAAACTTGTGCGACGTCGCACAACTTCTTTCCTTCAACCCTCACATACGCGGGCGTGATACTGCCATTTCCGCGCCAATACAAGCCCTGTGGCTTGGTTTGCTTCCCCCAAGCCCTACCACCGTGCCCCATCGCGCGGGCAAGCTCCCGTTCTTCGTCCGTCACGCGCACTGTGAACGAAACTGCAACGAAACTATGACGAGATTACAGCCGCGCACAAAAGCGGAGCATAGCCGCCGCTTGCTCTAATCGCTCAACTCTTGTTTGCAAATTCATCGCTTCACCCTATTCAATGCCGATTCCAACTCCGGCGTAAGCCGCACACCGTCGCCGCTCGCCTCTGCTTCACTTGTACACGCTTCGAGCGCGAGCAACTCCGCATCTGTCAGAAGCGTTAAGTCATACGCCGACGTGTCGCCCATCGCCGATTCCAACCGCTTCACTGTTTCTTTCAAGCCCATCGCTTTTCTTTTCCTTTCCCCTGACTTTCGATCAACCCTTCCAACCGCTCGACGCGCTCTTGCAATTCCACCAACTCGACGCCCTTCACTGCCTGCTCGATGATCGCTTTGGCAGCAGCGACGCGCGAAGAGGCGAGCGCAGAAGTATCTTCGGCGACTTCACGCAGCACGCGCGCTGCCGCGCCGCAATCCGATTGCAGCTGCGCAATCGCCGTTTCTACCAACTGCCGACGAGCGGCGCGGTAGCGCGTTTGGAAGGTTTCGGTTTGCAGCCAGCGCCACAGTGTCACCTCTGCCACGCCCGCCATAGCGGCCGCTTTCTTTGTCTCGCCACAGTCAAGAAGAGCGACGAGCGCCCGCTCCTGTTTCGCTGTGAGCTTTTCTTCGGCGTCCTTCATTGGTTTACTTTGACCTTCATAATTACATAATTAGAAATTATCCGACGCGATCTTGAAAACGGAAGTGGCTTTATTTCGCAAAGCGCAAGGTATGGAAACCGTTTCGCTTTACGCTGCAAAGCCTGACCGCTACATCTTGCGCTTTCCGTCCATTTTCAAAATCAGCTCCGCCCGTCAATATCTTGCGCTCACACCACTGCGTCCGAAGCATCAGCGCTGCTTTCATCATCAGGCACTGACGCGGCAAGGAGCACATCACGACGACTGATCCCTTTGACGCTAACTGTGTGTCTGACCCAACCCTCCGAAGACGGATAACGCAGCAAGGCGAAGCGCATCGCCGCCTCTCTCGCGTCTTCTTGCGTTAAAGCCAATTCAGCGCCGGGGATGACCTCGACGTGTAAGTTGAGGTTCGCGCCGTCCTCCCCCACCGCTTGGAAGTTAAAACTCTGCTCGCCTGAGTACTGCAACTCAGGATCGGGCTTCATCACCATGATCGCCACCGCGTATAGTTTCATCCGTTCGCCCTCCCTTTGACAACGCCGCCATAATGTCCTTGGACACCTCACGCCGCTGATCACTTCATCCTCGAATCTTGCGTTTATCTTTCATTTTCAAAATCAGCCGTGCGTGTCAATAGATTGCGGTCATCTTCCCCTCGCCCCTCAAAAGTTTTATGCTGCGTTGGCGCTCGGAGTCTGCATCCGTACCGTGCGCTCTTCCGAAGTCTCCGCGATCTGCGAAAAGGTGACGCCCGCATTCGAGCGTATTTGAAGGTTCGTTCGTCGCTGCTCGGAAACCATCAGCTCGTTCAAAGCAGCCGCCACCGTCTCTGAAGTCGCCGCGTAGTCTCTTAGCACGTCATCCCAACCGTTCTCATAAGCCACGGCCGCGACTGCCTTCATTAAAATCTTGTCATCAACCATCTGCGCGCGTCCCATTACACGGAGCGCGTGGCGCGAGTCGGCCAAAGCATCGGCGCGAAAGATCGCATCGCGGTAAGAGGCTTGCGCGGCCGTCTTATCCGCTTCCGTCGCGCCCACCTTGAACGTCAATCCGAAAATCGCACGGTGCGCGTCGTCGCGCGAAGAGACTTGCGCGGCGGCGTATTCGCGCCCCAAGCGTTCGATCTCCCGGTTGGCTTTTGTGCGAATCTCGGCGCATCGCCGCCCCTTCGCCTCAATCGTCAAATCTGGGTTAGTTTGCGCGCGGGCGATCTCGGCGCTTGCCTCTTCGCGCGTGCGGTTTGCTTTCGCCATAAAATCGGTCATATCGTTTTTTACCTCTTTATTCTTTCGTTTTGTAGTTGCGTAAAATTCGACGCTCAGCCGAAGTGCAGGGCTAAACGTGCGTTCGTAAAGTTCACGATCTTCGCGCTGGCGGCGAAGTAAAGTTTCGTAAAATTCGTTCGGCTGAAAAGTGTGAGCGCTCACACTTTCTTTCTGTGGATTCATTCCCTCAACAACCCTTCATCACGCCATTCGCTAAAACCCTCCAAGCGGTATTGCCAACCCGAAGGCGACGAGCGTACTTCAGCGACGGGCGACGGCTCATCGTGCAATCGTTCGCCTGTGATCGTGACGGGGAAAACTTGCGCGCCAATCTCATAACGCGGCATCAGCCCGCACGCTTCCGCCGCTATCGCTTCACGTTCGGCGCGCTCTTCGTCGGTTTCGTCGGGCGGCAAATCCTCCATAATGGTCGAATTCAAATCCGACATAATGTCGTTTTCGGTGAAGCACGCCGGTTCATCGGGCAAGTCGTCAAAGCAGTATTCAAGTTCCGAAGGCGGCGGCGACTCCTCTGGGCTGCGGGTTTTAACTTCAACTTCGGTGTGCACGACCTTCGGGCGGCTCAAGCAGCCGAAGGTGCGATCCCACGCTGCAAAATCTTCGGGCGTGTGCACGTGCTCTGGCTCTTCCGTTGGTGTCCGCGTTTCTTCTTCCTTTACGCGGACATCAACTTTCGTTTCTTCGTCTGGGGGGGGGGATACCGGACAAAATGTCCAAACTGTCTCAACTTCTTTATTCTCAACACTTGTATTTTCAGTTTCGCCCGTTTCGAGGCAAGATTCCAATTCCGCGATCTGTTGGCGCAACGCTTCCAGCATCCCGCGCAACTCTTCGCCCTGCCCGCTGATGAACGCATCACGTTGACGAGACGGCATATCTTTTAACGATGTTTGCGCGCTCATTAGTTTCTTCGCCGCGCCGTTTAAGTGTGCCAGCGGCGTTTGCGCCGCCTTTCTCGGTTTGCGCGTTCGCATTCGTGACGGCGCTTGCGGAATATCGTCGTAGTAAATCTCCGCCGCTTTTTCGATTGCCGCCCGTCTGTCGGTTTTGTACTCAGGACGTGCGCGGGCTGTGGCAACCGCCTGCTCTAAAGCATCGGCAAAGGTGATGCGGTAGGAAGTCGCCTTGTAACGCTGCGTCGTGTGATCGTATTCGCCCTCGATGACTTCAAGCGGAAAGAAATTTTGTTTCTGCGCCTGTGCGAGATACTCCACGCGCCAGCGTCTGACAGTTCTATCGTGACACTTGGCGACGTTCGCAATCTCTTCGTCGAAGAGTTTTATGCTCTGTTCGCCGTCGCCCAAAATTCCGATGATCGTCAAGACAAGATTACTTGCGGCATGGTCGAAATTGGCGAACTTGAAAAAGAACTCCGTCACAAGATTGCCGTCCGCCATATCGCTAAGAACGGAAGCGTTATCAGTGACGGCGGCGGGCTGTTGCATCTTGCGACGTAAATGTCCGGGCGTGTAGTCGGTGAAGGTTGCTGTTACGTTTGCGCTCATGCCGCCACCTCCATTCGGGAAACCGCTAATAGGTAATCGTCAATCCCTTTCCACTTCTCCGACCATGCGCGAACGCGCACCGTGAAGCGCGCCCGTTCGAGTTGAGAGACAAGACGGAACATCGCACGGCGCACGTGCTCATTATTTGAAAAGTCCATATCAAACGCCGTGTAAATTGTTGTAAGTTTCGGGAATTGTTCTTTAAGAGAAGCGGCGAAGTCTGCGCCGAAGTTTGAGACTCCGGCGGCGGCGATAACGGGCGCATTCATTATGTGCGCTGCGATGTCGGCTTTAAGCGCGCCTTCAGTAACCATTACCTCACGGGCGTCTTTTAGCAGATGCGGTTTAGCGAAATGAACGGGCGAACCGCTTGACGCTCCGCCCGCGCGATCCTTTGAAGATAACCAGACGTATTTCGGTGTGCCTTCATCACGTCGAATCTGCATTCCACAGATGCGCGAATCAGCACCGCGCACAGGAATAAAGAATCCAGCGCGCGCCTCAACCATGCGCCATGCGTCGCGGTCGCGGTAGAAGCCGGGCACGCCGCGCAGATCGTGCTCGCGTGCGAGTGCCCGCGCGACGTTCGTTGCGAAGAGTGGCGTCGGCGTGCTCACGTAACCGTTCACTTCGATACTTATGTCGTCAAGCCCGCGCGCGTGAAGTTGCTGCCGATGCTCTTCACTCAACACAAGATGCAGGCGCAGCAAGTCGGCATAGACGGCAACAACGCGATCATCTTCGGCGCGCGGCGTCTCTTTAATGGTCGGCGCTGGTCGTCGTCTGATAGGCGGCGGCAGAGGATCACTCAGGCGATGGATGAACGCGCCGTTGCGCGCCGTCTTAAAGCAGCCCGCTTCTGATCTCATACAGAACGCCAACGCACCATCGGAAGTGATTGAACACCAATCCTTGTGTCCACAGACGGGGCACTTGCGTTTTGTTTTGATGACAGGGATGAGCGGTGCGCGCGGCTGATAACGGTTGCTTGATTGGTGGAGGTTCATGCTGCCCTCCGATCCGCAACTCGTCTCCGTTGCTCGTCGTGTAGATATTTGTCGTACGCGTCGGCGTTTCGAGCGAGCGCCGCGTGCGCATCCGGCCGCTGATTCTTCGGCAAGGGATCGCCAGGCGTCCAGCGCGCTTGCGTCCGATATTGTGAGTTTTTGGGGTTGTCAAAGTGGTCGGTTTTCGTGTATGTTTTCATGTGTCCGTCCTCTAAACCTGTCACCGTCGAAAGCAACAGGTTCGTTTGGACAAAGCCCGGTTTAGTCCGCCGGGCTTTGTCATGTCTAAAATCACGCCGCCTTCGCGGTCGCCACGCTTTTCAAATAATCTTCTGCACCGGCGCGCGGGATGATCACTCTGCCGCCGATGCGATACGCAGGAAGTCGGCCGCTTCGGACGAGTCCTAAAACGTGGGGAATGCTTACGCGCCACATGCTCGCCAGTTCCTTTGCCGTTTTGTATTCATTGACGCTTGCCGATGTATCGAACATTTTTCTTTTTCTCCATTTCTTAGTCCTAAACGAAAACGCCCGCCATCAATAATCTCGGCGTGGACGAGTCCAGATCGAGAAACTGAAAGCGGGCGAGTGACGCTTATTAAAGCGTGAGCGACCCTTATTAAATTGTGCTTCGTAGCGCGCCATTTTACGGGGCGCGACTAAATTCGTTTAAGCCGTCAATGCAGGTTTAGCATTTTATGTTGGACATTTGCATTGCGTTTGGTCTACCATGCGCTCCGGATTGGAATTTAGTTCCAACGGGGCGATGATTTTCGTGACTTGCTTTCCACGGCTGTTGCACGATTTTTGTCGCCTCTCCTTTTTAAGATTCCTATGTACTTATGAGCGTGCGTTTATTTAACGCCTTTTCCTTATCTTCCAACGGCGCGCAATATAACTCAGAAACCACAATCTGTCTATAGCCTACAGGCGACGCGCTCACTTCAAAACCTTCGCCACGTAACTCTTCAACGCATCCGGCGATACCCGCACGCCTCTGCCGATCTTCGCGCCGCGCAACTTCCCGTTGGCGTAAGCAATTCGTAAGTGCGCTTCCGGTACGCCTGAGAGTCTTGACGCTTCCTTAAATGACAGCGTCAACTTATCCTTCAACTCGACGGATACCGCTCGCCCCGTCGCAGTTCCCGGCGTCTGTCGCCCCTGTAGCGCGTCCGCAACCATCAATGCGAAGGCTTGCATACCTTCCGCGCTCGCCTGCCGTTCGAGGGCTTGCGACGGCTCAACAGTAGGGGCGTCGTCAATCTCCCTCTTGTGCGTGTCGCCACTGTCTTTATTTGTCGCTAATTCATCGTCGCCATTCGTCGCTATACTCGCGGCGTCCGGTGTCATTTCCGCCGCAAGCGCCTGCACTAGCTGCTCGTCATACATCGGTTGCAAGCGGGTTCTACCTTCCACCTTCTCAGGTGTTACGTGAAGTTTTCCGCGAGAAACAAGACGTTCTACGCCGCGCGTCGAGGTTCGCAGAATCTTAGCGGCTTGCTCTTTGGTGATGTACGGCATGATCTGTTCGGTGTCGCAATTATCGTCGCTAATCGTCGGCAATCGAATCAACGACAAATGGCGACGGGTGTCACTTCCGCCCGCCCTTCTTCTTGTAGTGTATGTCGCCCTACTGTAGCGTGACATGCACTACACCTCTATTCCCTAATCCCTCTTAAGTTCTTCGCGCTCAGTCGTTGCTTAATGCCTTTATAAGCATGTTTACCTCCGCACGATTGAAGGCACGCTTCAAAGCGCGCGCTGCCGCTTGCGGTTCAAGAGGAACAGTGACGGTACGTTTACGTAATCCCGCTTTTATCATCCCGGCGTGCGCTGACAGCCTTCCGGTTATAACTTCTCTGTGAATCGAAGGCGCGTTCTTACGGAGCGAACGAAGTGCGTTTTGGCGTGATGTTCCTTGCGGTCGTGTGACGTTTATATTATTAACGTCAACATGAATACCGTGTGGGTTCTGAATCACCTCGTCGATCAAATCCAAAGTCTCCGCATCATCCGCGCACATGCGTTGAATGGTTTTAACGTCTGAGCCTAAACCTTCGAGCGGCTTGCGCGTCACGAATTCAGCAAAGGTTTGATTCTCGGCAATCTCGCCCGTCTGCTCAACAACAAATGAACTCCACATCTCTTCTTGTAGCACGCGCTTAACCAACTTCGGCACATCGCTTAAAGATGAAGAGCCGTAACGCAAGGCAGAGCTAAGCAAATTTATTAGTTGTCCGTTACGCACATCAGGCTTAAACGGCATCAGACTTTCCCCCCTTTCTTTCCTGTAGAAGCTTTATTCCCGCGCTGTATTTGACCTGTGGCGCGCTTGTCGGCGCCGGGCGTGGTCTTAGGTCTGCCGCCCTTCGACCGTTCAAATGCTTCAACTTCACTTCGATAGAGCAGGACTTTTCCGCCTATCGTTACCGACCGTAGCCGCCCGCGTTGCACAAGTTCATTGATTGATGCCCGCGTAACGCCGCGAAGTTCTGCCGCTTCAGTCTGAGAAATTAAACTGTCAGGGTCTAAAAGTTTTTTCATATTTTCTCTAAAAACCTCTTGACAGTATAAGGAAGTTAATATAATATCCTTACATCGTCAAGGCGATACTAAACGAAACGAAAAGGAAAAGCAATGAAAAAGAATCTACAGAATGCAATCACGAAAGCGCGCCAAGCAAAGTGCCGTGTGACTCGTTTCGCGGAAGGCGCTTACTTAGTCATCACTCAAGAGAATCATCGCTACACGGTGCGCTTCAATCGTGTTGACGGTGTGCGGTTCGGTCGCTGCACGTGCGCGGCGGGCGTGCGCGGGATTCCTTGCCGCCATTTAGTGAAAGCCGCGTTCGTTGATTCTGCGTTCACCGGCTACCCGATGGAAGCGTAAAACGAAAAGGGCTAGGAAAGCGATTGCAACGCCTCCTAGCCCCAACCCTCCACAACTCACCATAGCAATGAAAGGATTACTTATGTTACCGAACCAACACACGCGGGCGCAAGGTTTGTCTTTACGTAAAGACAATTCACTAACCGCTAAACTTGAACGCACACGCGCCGAAGTCAGACGCGCGATTACAGACGTGCAAGCCGTCGAGGGAAGGTTTCTCGACTATGAGACGGCCGACATTCTACAGCGCACGCTTGTCTCTGCCGCGCGCAACCTTGAAGAATTAACGATCACTTTTGCGTGCATGGAAAGGCGGATAAGCTAATGACAACAACGAAACGAACACAACCGAAGCCGAAAGCGCCGAAGCAAGGCGACTACAACGAACTTGCGCGCATGATTAGCGGCGTGTTGAACCACCCGCTTTGCCCTGTGCATATTTATAACTCTCTCAGCGCGTCGGTAAGCGATCTTTTGAATTCCGATTCAATGGACGCGCCCGGCACAATTGCGTGCGTTCTTTTCTATAGCGCAATGGACGAGCGTCAAGCCGCCGCGAAATAGAAACGCTACACGTGTAGAGTTTTTAGCAGGGGCAAGTCTCAACGGGGCTTGCCTCTTTTCTTTACATGAAGAGACTCTATGTTTTTGCATGGCACAATTGTGCCATGCAAAATGGGCGGATTGTGCTATTGCGCAGTTACACTTTGCGTGATAGTGTCCGCGCAATCTCAAGCAAGTAGCTTGTAGTGCCTATGACACAAAGCTTGTGTCATAGCACTGTCTTTAGAATCCGCCCTGGAAAATCTGTACGGCTTGCCCCGTCCTCGTTCTTATCACTAGGGTCCAACGTCTTCGATAAATGAAGACCTCTTCCACCAATTTAAATGGAGTTAAATTTATGATCTACCCAAAAGGAAAATTCGCCCTCACGTTAATGTTTCTTGCTTTGGCTGTCGTCGGTTCTGCCGGCACCGCGAGAGCTGACACCGTCGTGTACCAGCTAAGCACTAACAACTTCGGTCAAGCAGGGAGCTTGGGCACGATAACGAATACGTTGATTACATCCGGGGTTAATGCCGGCGACATTCAAGTACAGGTAACTCTCACGCCAGGCTATGTAATTCACGGCGCTGGCGTCGGGTTCAACGTTGCCTCTGGTTTCACCGGGATTACGATCTCGAATATCCTGCCCAGTGACGGAAGATTTGTCGTCGGGGGCTCGGGTAATTTCGGCGGTTTCGGGAATTTTGATTATAGTGTCGCTTCTACGCAAAGTGCGGCGCAAGCTCGGGCAACCAATACGAACAGCGTGTCGTTTATCGTTAGTGCGACTCAAAACTTCACTAGCGCAGCTCAAATCACCAGCTTTGCCGCTCAAATTGCGCCCCTAAATCCTAGTGCCAACACCGGGTTCGCGACAACCGGAGCGGCGACTGTAACCACTGTGCCCGAGCCGGCGACGATGCTCCTGCTCGGCACAGGCTTAGCAGGTGTCGCGGCGAAGGTTCGCCGTCGTCGTAAGCAGTAACCATCACCCCCTCTTCCCCGACGGGTGATCAGTGAAGGGTAGCCAAGCAGTTGGCTACCCTTTTCTTCTGTCCCACACTGCCATTCCCGCGCATTACAAGCCCTGTGGCGCGTTTGCTTCCCTCAAGCTTTACCGTGCTATACCTTTTCCGCCTCGCATGGTTCGATCACGCTCGTTTCGCAGCCAGCTTCAAAGACTATTACCAACCCGCACGCCGGACATTTATCGCTCGTCGCGCCGTCCGGCAATATGGTAATGGTTTGTTCCGCACACGCGCAGACGCCCTCGACCACGCCCGACGCTTGCTCTAATCGCTCGACTCTTGTTTGCAGATTCATCGCTTCACCCTATTCAATACGGACGTCAACTCCGGCGTGACGCGCTCTGGTATCGGTCGCCCTTCGTCCGTGTAGCAGGCGCGCAAGGCTAACAGTTCGTCATTCGTCAAAGCCTTCAAGTCGAACAACTCAGAGAGTGACGGCTTGCACGCTTCCGCCGCAATTTCCAACCGCTCAACTCTATCTTGTAAGCTCATACGTCACCCCTCCCAAGCCGCTGTCGGCAACGGGCGATTGCACGTAAACGACATTGATGCGCGGTTGGACGCGCCCGCACCCATCGCACACCTTGTTCGGTGTGCGATCCGCTTCATACGGCGCGGCGTCTCGCGCGTAGCCTTCGCCGTCCTTGTCGTAATAGCGCACGTCAAAACCGCAACGGCACTCTTCGCCGGCAACGTGGACGCCTGCCTCTTGCTCTAATCGCTTCACACGTTCACTTAAGCCCATCGTTTACCTTTTCCTTTCTCCTGACTTTCGATCAACCCTTCCAACCGCTCGACTCTCTCTTGCAGCTCCACCAACTCGACGCCCTTCACCGCCTGCTCGATGATCGCTTTGGCGGCCGCGACGCGCGAAGAGGCGAGCGCAGAAGTATCTTCGGCGACTTCACGCAGCACGCGCGCTGCCGCGCCGCAATCCGATTGCAGCTGCGCAATCGCCGTTTCAACCAACTGCCGACGCGCGGCGCGGTAGCGCGTTTGGAAGGTTTCGGTTTGCAGCCAGCGCCACAGTGTCACCTCTGCCACGCCCGCCATAGCGGCCGCTTTCTTTGTCTCGCCACAGTCAAGAAGAGCGACGAGCGCCCGCTCCTGTTTCGCTGTGAGCTTTTCTTCGGCGTCCTTCATTGGTTTACTTTGACCTTCATAATTACATAATTAGAAATTATCCGACGCGATCTTGAAAACGGAAGTGGCTTTATTTCGCAAAGCGCAAGGTATGGAAACCGTTTCGCTTTACGCTGCAAAGCCTGACCGCTACATCTTGCGCTTTCCGTCCATTTTCAAAATCAGCTCCGCCCGTCAATATCTTGCGCTCACACCACTGCGTCCGAAGCATCAGCGCTGCTTTCATCATCAGGCACTGACGCGGCAAGGAGCACATCACGACGACTGATCCCTTTGACGCTAACTGTGTGTCTGACCCAACCCTCCGAAGACGGATAACGCAGCAAGGCGAAGCGCATCGCCGCCTCTCTCGCGTCTTCTTGCGTTAAAGCCAATTCAGCGCCGGGGATGACCTCGACGTGTAAGTTGAGGTTCGCGCCGTCCTCCCCCACCGCTTGGAAGTTAAAACTCTGCTCGCCTGAGTACTGCAACTCAGGATCGGGCTTCATCACCATGATCGCCACCGCGTATAGTTTCATCCGTTCGCCCTCCCTTTGACAACGCCGCCATAATGTCCTTGGACACCTCACGCCGCTGATCACTTCATCCTCGAATCTTGCGTTTATCTTTCATTTTCAAAATCAGCCGTGCGTGTCAATAGATTGCGGTCATCTTCCCCTCGCCCCTCAAAAGTTTTATGCTGCGTTGGCGCTCGGAGTCTGCATCCGTACCGTGCGCTCTTCCGAAGTCTCCGCGATCTGCGAAAAGGTGACGCCCGCATTCGAGCGTATTTGAAGGTTCGTTCGTCGCTGCTCGGAAACCATCAGCTCGTTCAAAGCAGCCGCCACCGTCTCTGAAGTCGCCGCGTAGTCTCTTAGCACGTCATCCCAACCGTTCTCATAAGCCACGGCCGCGACTGCCTTCATTAAAATCTTGTCATCAACCATCTGCGCGCGTCCCATTACACGGAGCGCGTGGCGCGAGTCGGCCAAAGCATCGGCGCGAAAGATCGCATCGCGGTAAGAGGCTTGCGCGGCCGTCTTATCCGCTTCCGTCGCGCCCACCTTGAACGTCAATCCGAAAATCGCACGGTGCGCGTCGTCGCGCGAAGAGACTTGCGCGGCGGCGTATTCGCGCCCCAAGCGTTCGATCTCCCGGTTGGCTTTTGTGCGAATCTCGGCGCATCGCCGCCCCTTCGCCTCAATCGTCAAATCTGGGTTAGTTTGCGCGCGGGCGATCTCGGCGCTTGCCTCTTCGCGCGTGCGGTTTGCTTTCGCCATAAAATCGGTCATATCGTTTTTTACCTCTTTATTCTTTCGTTTTGTAGTTGCGTAAAATTCGACGCTCAGCCGAAGTGCAGGGCTAAACGTGCGTTCGTAAAGTTCACGATCTTCGCGCTGGCGGCGAAGTAAAGTTTCGTAAAATTCGTTCGGCTGAAAAGTGTGAGCGCTCACACTTTCTTTCTGTGGATTCATTCCCTCAACAACCCTTCATCACGCCATTCGCTAAAACCCTCCAAGCGGTATTGCCAACCCGAAGGCGACGAGCGTACTTCAGCGACGGGCGACGGCTCATCGTGCAATCGTTCGCCTGTGATCGTGACGGGGAAAACTTGCGCGCCAATCTCATAACGCGGCATCAGCCCGCACGCTTCCGCCGCTATCGCTTCACGTTCGGCGCGCTCTTCGTCGGTTTCGTCGGGCGGCAAATCCTCCATAATGGTCGAATTCAAATCCGACATAATGTCGTTTTCGGTGAAGCACGCCGGTTCATCGGGCAAGTCGTCAAAGCAGTATTCAAGTTCCGAAGGCGGCGGCGACTCCTCTGGGCTGCGGGTTTTAACTTCAACTTCGGTGTGCACGACCTTCGGGCGGCTCAAGCAGCCGAAGGTGCGATCCCACGCTGCAAAATCTTCGGGCGTGTGCACGTGCTCTGGCTCTTCCGTTGGTGTCCGCGTTTCTTCTTCCTTTACGCGGACATCAACTTTCGTTTCTTCGTCTGGGGGGGGGGATACCGGACAAAATGTCCAAACTGTCTCAACTTCTTTATTCTCAACACTTGTATTTTCAGTTTCGCCCGTTTCGAGGCAAGATTCCAATTCCGCGATCTGTTGGCGCAACGCTTCCAGCATCCCGCGCAACTCTTCGCCCTGCCCGCTGATGAACGCATCACGTTGACGAGACGGCATATCTTTTAACGATGTTTGCGCGCTCATTAGTTTCTTCGCCGCGCCGTTTAAGTGTGCCAGCGGCGTTTGCGCCGCCTTTCTCGGTTTGCGCGTTCGCATTCGTGACGGCGCTTGCGGAATATCGTCGTAGTAAATCTCCGCCGCTTTTTCGATTGCCGCCCGTCTGTCGGTTTTGTACTCAGGACGTGCGCGGGCTGTGGCAACCGCCTGCTCTAAAGCATCGGCAAAGGTGATGCGGTAGGAAGTCGCCTTGTAACGCTGCGTCGTGTGATCGTATTCGCCCTCGATGACTTCAAGCGGAAAGAAATTTTGTTTCTGCGCCTGTGCGAGATACTCCACGCGCCAGCGTCTGACAGTTCTATCGTGACACTTGGCGACGTTCGCAATCTCTTCGTCGAAGAGTTTTATGCTCTGTTCGCCGTCGCCCAAAATTCCGATGATCGTCAAGACAAGATTACTTGCGGCATGGTCGAAATTGGCGAACTTGAAAAAGAACTCCGTCACAAGATTGCCGTCCGCCATATCGCTAAGAACGGAAGCGTTATCAGTGACGGCGGCGGGCTGTTGCATCTTGCGACGTAAATGTCCGGGCGTGTAGTCGGTGAAGGTTGCTGTTACGTTTGCGCTCATGCCGCCACCTCCATTCGGGAAACCGCTAATAGGTAATCGTCAATCCCTTTCCACTTCTCCGACCATGCGCGAACGCGCACCGTGAAGCGCGCCCGTTCGAGTTGAGAGACAAGACGGAACATCGCACGGCGCACGTGCTCATTATTTGAAAAGTCCATATCAAACGCCGTGTAAATTGTTGTAAGTTTCGGGAATTGTTCTTTAAGAGAAGCGGCGAAGTCTGCGCCGAAGTTTGAGACTCCGGCGGCGGCGATAACGGGCGCATTCATTATGTGCGCTGCGATGTCGGCTTTAAGCGCGCCTTCAGTAACCATTACCTCACGGGCGTCTTTTAGCAGATGCGGTTTAGCGAAATGAACGGGCGAACCGCTTGACGCTCCGCCCGCGCGATCCTTTGAAGATAACCAGACGTATTTCGGTGTGCCTTCATCACGTCGAATCTGCATTCCACAGATGCGCGAATCAGCACCGCGCACAGGAATAAAGAATCCAGCGCGCGCCTCAACCATGCGCCATGCGTCGCGGTCGCGGTAGAAGCCGGGCACGCCGCGCAGATCGTGCTCGCGTGCGAGTGCCCGCGCGACGTTCGTTGCGAAGAGTGGCGTCGGCGTGCTCACGTAACCGTTCACTTCGATACTTATGTCGTCAAGCCCGCGCGCGTGAAGTTGCTGCCGATGCTCTTCACTCAACACAAGATGCAGGCGCAGCAAGTCGGCATAGACGGCAACAACGCGATCATCTTCGGCGCGCGGCGTCTCTTTAATGGTCGGCGCTGGTCGTCGTCTGATAGGCGGCGGCAGAGGATCACTCAGGCGATGGATGAACGCGCCGTTGCGCGCCGTCTTAAAGCAGCCCGCTTCTGATCTCATACAGAACGCCAACGCACCATCGGAAGTGATTGAACACCAATCCTTGTGTCCACAGACGGGGCACTTGCGTTTTGTTTTGATGACAGGGATGAGCGGTGCGCGCGGCTGATAACGGTTGCTTGATTGGTGGAGGTTCATGCTGCCCTCCGATCCGCAACTCGTCTCCGTTGCTCGTCGTGTAGATATTTGTCGTACGCGTCGGCGTTTCGAGCGAGCGCCGCGTGCGCATCCGGCCGCTGATTCTTCGGCAAGGGATCGCCAGGCGTCCAGCGCGCTTGCGTCCGATATTGTGAGTTTTTGGGGTTGTCAAAGTGGTCGGTTTTCGTGTATGTTTTCATGTGTCCGTCCTCTAAACCTGTCACCGTCGAAAGCAACAGGTTCGTTTGGACAAAGCCCGGTTTAGTCCGCCGGGCTTTGTCATGTCTAAAATCACGCCGCCTTCGCGGTCGCCACGCTTTTCAAATAATCTTCTGCACCGGCGCGCGGGATGATCACTCTGCCGCCGATGCGATACGCAGGAAGTCGGCCGCTTCGGACGAGTCCTAAAACGTGGGGAATGCTTACGCGCCACATGCTCGCCAGTTCCTTTGCCGTTTTGTATTCATTGACGCTTGCCGATGTATCGAACATTTTTCTTTTTCTCCATTTCTTAGTCCTAAACGAAAACGCCCGCCATCAATAATCTCGGCGTGGACGAGTCCAGATCGAGAAACTGAAAGCGGGCGAGTGACGCTTATTAAAGCGTGAGCGACCCTTATTAAATTGTGCTTCGTAGCGCGCCATTTTACGGGGCGCGACTAAATTCGTTTAAGCCGTCAATGCAGGTTTAGCATTTTATGTTGGACATTTGCATTGCGTTTGGTCTACCATGCGCTCCGGATTGGAATTTAGTTCCAACGGGGCGATGATTTTCGTGACTTGCTTTCCACGGCTGTTGCACGATTTTTGTCGCCTCTCCTTTTTAAGATTCCTATGTACTTATGAGCGTGCGTTTATTTAACGCCTTTTCCTTATCTTCCAACGGCGCGCAATATAACTCAGAAACCACAATCTGTCTATAGCCTACAGGCGACGCGCTCACTTCAAAACCTTCGCCACGTAACTCTTCAACGCATCCGGCGATACCCGCACGCCTCTGCCGATCTTCGCGCCGCGCAACTTCCCGTTGGCGTAAGCAATTCGTAAGTGCGCTTCCGGTACGCCTGAGAGTCTTGACGCTTCCTTAAATGACAGCGTCAACTTATCCTTCAACTCGACGGATACCGCTCGCCCCGTCGCAGTTCCCGGCGTCTGTCGCCCCTGTAGCGCGTCCGCAACCATCAATGCGAAGGCTTGCATACCTTCCGCGCTCGCCTGCCGTTCGAGGGCTTGCGACGGCTCAACAGTAGGGGCGTCGTCAATCTCCCTCTTGTGCGTGTCGCCACTGTCTTTATTTGTCGCTAATTCATCGTCGCCATTCGTCGCTATACTCGCGGCGTCCGGTGTCATTTCCGCCGCAAGCGCCTGCACTAGCTGCTCGTCATACATCGGTTGCAAGCGGGTTCTACCTTCCACCTTCTCAGGTGTTACGTGAAGTTTTCCGCGAGAAACAAGACGTTCTACGCCGCGCGTCGAGGTTCGCAGAATCTTAGCGGCTTGCTCTTTGGTGATGTACGGCATGATCTGTTCGGTGTCGCAATTATCGTCGCTAATCGTCGGCAATCGAATCAACGACAAATGGCGACGGGTGTCACTTCCGCCCGCCCTTCTTCTTGTAGTGTATGTCGCCCTACTGTAGCGTGACATGCACTACACCTCTATTCCCTAATCCCTCTTAAGTTCTTCGCGCTCAGTCGTTGCTTAATGCCTTTATAAGCATGTTTACCTCCGCACGATTGAAGGCACGCTTCAAAGCGCGCGCTGCCGCTTGCGGTTCAAGAGGAACAGTGACGGTACGTTTACGTAATCCCGCTTTTATCATCCCGGCGTGCGCTGACAGCCTTCCGGTTATAACTTCTCTGTGAATCGAAGGCGCGTTCTTACGGAGCGAACGAAGTGCGTTTTGGCGTGATGTTCCTTGCGGTCGTGTGACGTTTATATTATTAACGTCAACATGAATACCGTGTGGGTTCTGAATCACCTCGTCGATCAAATCCAAAGTCTCCGCATCATCCGCGCACATGCGTTGAATGGTTTTAACGTCTGAGCCTAAACCTTCGAGCGGCTTGCGCGTCACGAATTCAGCAAAGGTTTGATTCTCGGCAATCTCGCCCGTCTGCTCAACAACAAATGAACTCCACATCTCTTCTTGTAGCACGCGCTTAACCAACTTCGGCACATCGCTTAAAGATGAAGAGCCGTAACGCAAGGCAGAGCTAAGCAAATTTATTAGTTGTCCGTTACGCACATCAGGCTTAAACGGCATCAGACTTTCCCCCCTTTCTTTCCTGTAGAAGCTTTATTCCCGCGCTGTATTTGACCTGTGGCGCGCTTGTCGGCGCCGGGCGTGGTCTTAGGTCTGCCGCCCTTCGACCGTTCAAATGCTTCAACTTCACTTCGATAGAGCAGGACTTTTCCGCCTATCGTTACCGACCGTAGCCGCCCGCGTTGCACAAGTTCATTGATTGATGCCCGCGTAACGCCGCGAAGTTCTGCCGCTTCAGTCTGAGAAATTAAACTGTCAGGGTCTAAAAGTTTTTTCATATTTTCTCTAAAAACCTCTTGACAGTATAAGGAAGTTAATATAATATCCTTACATCGTCAAGGCGATACTAAACGAAACGAAAAGGAAAAGCAATGAAAAAGAATCTACAGAATGCAATCACGAAAGCGCGCCAAGCAAAGTGCCGTGTGACTCGTTTCGCGGAAGGCGCTTACTTAGTCATCACTCAAGAGAATCATCGCTACACGGTGCGCTTCAATCGTGTTGACGGTGTGCGGTTCGGTCGCTGCACGTGCGCGGCGGGCGTGCGCGGGATTCCTTGCCGCCATTTAGTGAAAGCCGCGTTCGTTGATTCTGCGTTCACCGGCTACCCGATGGAAGCGTAAAACGAAAAGGGCTAGGAAAGCGATTGCAACGCCTCCTAGCCCCAACCCTCCACAACTCACCATAGCAATGAAAGGATTACTTATGTTACCGAACCAACA